>Ga0156022_1100_pt1 | contig 10701 bp, 10 predicted proteins | sample RifCSPlowO2_02_FD_107676 | JGI IMG/M metagenome (GOLD analysis project Ga0156022, IMG submission 107676) | Betaproteobacteria bacterium RIFCSPLOWO2_02_FULL_65_24 | reverse complement strand
GTGGACCGATGAGGCCACCGCCGTTTGCCTGCACAAAGCGAACGTTTTCTGGGAGATGTCCGGCTGGGGGGTCAAATTCATTCCGGAGTCCATCAAGCGCGACATCCGTGGGCGCCTGAAGGACAAGATGATGTTTGGAAGCGACTACCCCAGCCTCGCCTACGAGCGCCTCATCAAGGAATGGCTGGAAGTGGGCTATCCGGACGAAATCCTCGACAAATTTTTCCACGGGAATGCCGAAACCCATCTGGGGCTTTGACCAGCACCGCGTATTGGGCAGGCCGGCTCCAAATTTTCATGGGGAAGGGAACCTGATCGCGCGGTATGTGGAACGGATGCTGGGCGCAGCGGACGCCTGATGGAACAATGGGCCTGGATTTGATAATTGACAAATAGGCGCCGGTTTCGCGTTCAAGTGCCGGCCGCTGATGTGGTATCTTGCCGACCGCGCCCGTAAAAGGCGCCAGCAACTGCAGGGAGGCGAAACATGAAGAAGGCGGATAGATTCCGTCCCGGCCAGCGCGTGCGCATCATTGCCAGGAATACCCGCTTGAGAGGCAAGACCGCGACCATCCTTTCGCCGCGCGCTTTGCATGAAGTGGCGGACGGCAAGGACGAGGGGCAGCTGCGCCTGATGTACGACGTCAACGTGGACGGGGAAGGCACCGGGCTCGAGACCGACGGCATACCGTTCGGCTTCGAGGAGCATGAGCTGGAGCTCGCTTACGACGGCGACCTGCCGGGCTCCTGGGCCGAGGTGGAGCGGATGTGCGGCTGGCGTCCACGCAAGAAAGACAAGGCCTGACCGCGTCTGACCCGTAGCGAGCCCCTGGCGCGCCACGGGCTGGACATTTTGCAGCCGGCATGGCAGTGTGATTGGCAACACATTGCTGGAGGATACGCGAGTGATCCGGCTTGTCTCTACTCTGGTGGTGCCTGCGTGCCTGATGCTCGCGCCGCTTGCAGCATTCGCCCAGCAGCCCTATCCGGCGCGGCCCATCCGCATCATTTCTCCGCTGCCTCCCGGCTCCGGCGTGGACGTGATCATGCGCAAGGCCGGCGATACGCTAAACGCGCGCCTCGGCCAACCCATGATTCTGGAGAACCGGCCGGGCGGCAACATGACCATCGGCGCGGACCAGTGCGCCCGTGCCGCGCCCGACGGTTACACCCTGTGCCTCGTCTCCGGCAGCTCCATGTCGTTCGCGCCGCACACCTTTGCCAAGCTGCCCTACGATCCGGACAAGGACCTGAGGCCCGTGGTGCTGCTGTTCCATCTGATCGAGGGTCTGCTTGCCAAGGCTTCGTTGCCGGTGAATTCGGCACAGGAGCTTCGGGCGATGGCCGTCGCGAATCCCGGCAAGCTGAATTTCGGCACGCTCGGCCCCGATTCCACGACCGATATTTCGCGCAGAAACCTGGGGGAGCGCTGGAAGACCGAGATCGCGGGCATCCATTACAAGGGCGGCCCTCAAATCCTGACCGCGCTGGCCGGCGGTGAAATCGACTTCACCAGGATCGGGGTCTTCAATGCCATCGGCCTGCTCAAGGCGGGCAAAGTGAAGATCCTGGCCATTGGCGGATCGCGGCGATCGCCGCTGCTGCCGGCCGTGCCCACGCTGGATGAAGTCGGCCTGGGCGGCATTCCGCCCGAGCGGCCGTGGTGGGGGCTCGCCGCATCTTCGGCCACGCCCGATGCCATCGTGCGCAGGCTGAACGGCGAGTACGTGAAGCTGTTTCGCGAGCCGTCGTTCCTGGAATTCCTCGATACCCAGTACGTCGAGACCGCGGTAGGGACGCCGGAGCAGTTCGCCGCGTTCCTGAAAAAGGACCGCGAAGAGGCCGGTCAGCTCGTCAAGTATTTCAATATCCCGAAGCAGTAGCCACCGTCAGCTCTCGGCGCACAGGCGCCGGATGCGGCGCAGCATCGCTTCGGGGGCGCGGCTGTCGGCTTCTTTCCTCGATCCGACGTTCGCCTGGGCTTCTGCCCTGGTCCATCCGCGTTCGATCCTGACCCCGGGCAAGAACTCCGCAGGATTCAGCCGGGCGGCCCTGATGTCGCGCTCGCACACGTAAAGAGTCGCCCCCGCCGCCTGCAGCTTATCGGCCAGACTGCGCAGTTCGGGCGTGGTGCCTTTCAGCGTGACGCGGCGCACCTCGCCGCCCAAGACGAGCACGGCCAGTGGGTCGGCCGGGCTCGATGCGCGCTCCCGCAGCGCATCGGCCGCAGCCTGTTCGAAACTGAAGCCTTCGCCCGCGACATAAACGCCGCCCGTCTCGCCCTTCACCTGGGCGAGCAGCGCGCCCGGCGCGAAGAGGCAAAGCATCATCAGCAGGATTCTTCTCATGACATTCTCCGAGCAGGCTCGAATTCCGCACCGCGCGCCGTGGAGCCGAGTGCCTGATGATATATAAAAACCGCGCAGCTCTGCGCCTGCCATTCCCGCCAGCCGGGATACCGGCGGCGCCATAAAATGCTCTCCTTTCAGACAGGCGACATTCCCGAAAGGCGGACCGGCGTGAAAGTCATCACCATCGAAGACCACTTTGCGACACCGAGATACCAGGACCTGATTCCGCCGGCGACCGGCTGGCGGGCCAGAAACCTCGCCGACCAGGACCAGCGGGTGGGCTACAACATCGCCGAGGAGCTCCAGGATCTGGGCGAGAGCCGGCTGCGCGCAATGGACGAGGCGGGCATCGACCTCCAGGTCATTTCCTTTACCTCGCCGGGCTGCCAGAACTACGAGGCCGACATTGCGGTTCCCATGGCGAGGGAGGCGAACGAGCGCCTTTGCCAGGCGATTGCGGCGCATCCCGACCGGTTCGCCGGCTTTGCGGCCCTGCCCACGGCGCACGCCGCCGAATCGGTGAGGGAGCTGGAGCGCTGCGTCACGCGCCTGGGGTTCAAGGGCGCGATGATCAACGGCCACACCCGCGGCCGTTATCTCGACGACAGGGAATACTGGGGGCTGTTCGAGTGCGCGCAGGCGCTCGACGTGCCCGTGTACCTGCACCCGACGCTGCCCAATCCCGCCGCCATGAAGGCCTATTTCGAGGGATACGAGGAACTGGCGCGAGCGGCGTGGGGGTTCGCGGTGGAAACCAGCATCCATTTCCTGAGGCTGGTCCTGGCGGGGGTGTTCGACGCCTTTCCCAGGCTCACCCTCGTGCTGGGCCACCTGGGCGAGGGGATCCCCTTCGCGCTGGATCGCCTCAACCAGCACACCTATCTGACCCTACGCCACCGCGGACTGAAAAAGAACATTGCCGAATACCTGCGCGACCACGTGTACGTCACGACCAGCGGCAACTTCTCCGTTCCGGCGTTCATGTGCACCGTGATGACGCTGGGCATCGACCGTGTCGTGTTCTCCATCGACTGGCCCTACGAGAGCAACCGCATGGGCATGGATTTTTTCCGCAAGCTGCCGCTCGGCGAGGACGATCTCGCGAAGGTGGCTCATCGGAACGCCGAGCGCCTGCTGAAGCTTTGATTCGTCCTTGCCGTTTTCCCCATCAGACATAGAAGCGCGCCGGCGCGCGCTGCCGCGGCCGGAATTCCCGCCGGAGCTTCCCGTAAGCGCCCGGCGCGCCGACATCGCCGCGGCACTCTCGTCGCACCAGGTGATCATCGTCGCGGGGGAAACGGGGTCGGGCAAGACCACGCAGCTCCCCAAGATCTGCCTGGAGCTCGGTCGCGGCATCCACGGGATGATCGGACATACGCAGCCCAGGCGCATCGCCGCGCGCTCCACGGCCGCCCGCATTGCGCAGGAGCTCAAAACCGAGCTCGGTCGCGCGGTCGGCTACAAGATCCGCTTCACCGACAAGGTGAACCGGCAGTCTTACGTGAAGCTCATGACCGACGGCATCCTGCTCGCCGAGACGCAGGGCGACCCGCAGCTGAGGCAGTACGACACCATCATCCTCGACGAGGCGCACGAGCGCAGTCTCAACATCGATTTCCTGCTCGGCTACCTGAAGCAGCTCTTGCCGCGCCGGCCGGAATTGAAGCTCATCGTCACCTCCGCAACCATAGACGCCGAGCGTTTTTCGAAGCATTTCGCGGTCAACGGCCATGCGGCCCCGGTGATTGAAGTTTCCGGGCGGCTGTACCCCGTAGAGATGCGCTACCGGCCGTTCGACGAGCACGCCGGGGACGACTACGACCTCAACCAGGCGATCAGCGACGCCGTGGATGAGCTCGCCCGTCTCGGGCCGGGCGATGTGCTGGTGTTCCTGCCCGGAGAACGGGAAATCCGCGAGGCCGCCGAGACGCTTAGAAAACATCATCCGCCGCACACTGAAATACTGCCGCTCTATGCGCGGCTGTCGGCCGCGGAGCAGGAACGGATCTTCAAGCCGCATGCCGGGCGGCGCATCGTGCTCGCGACCAATGTCGCCGAAACGTCGCTCACGGTGCCGGGCATCCGGTATGTCATCGATTCGGGCCTGGCGCGCGTCAAGCGCTACAGCTATCGCAACAAGGTCGAGCAGCTGCGCGTGGAAAAAATATCGCAGGCTGCGGCGCGCCAGCGCGCCGGGCGCTGCGGCCGCATGGCGAGCGGCGCATGCGTGCGGCTCTACGATGAAGAGGACTATTCGCGGCGGCCCCCTTACACCGATCCCGAGGTGCTCCGCTCCTCGCTCGCAGCGGTCATCCTGAAAATGAAGTCGCTCGGTCTCGCGGAAATAGAGGACTTTCCCTTCCTCGACGCACCGGCTTCGAAGGCGATCGCCGACGGCTATGCACTGCTGCAGGAGCTCGGCGCCGTCGACGAGGATCGCGCGCTCACCGGCATCGGACGCGAGCTCGCGCGCTTGCCGGTCGATCCGCGCATCGGGCGGATGATATTCGCCGCGCGCTCCGAAGCAAGCCTCGCGGAGGTGCTGGTGATTGCGGCCGCGATGTCGGTGCAGGACCCGCGCGAGCGCCCCATGGACCGCGGCCAGGCGGCCGACGAAGCGCAGAAGCGGTTCGACGACGAAAAATCGGACTTCCTCGCCTATCTCAAGCTGTGGAAGTTTTTCCAGGAAGCGCTGGATCACAAGAAGTCGAACGCGAAGCTCCGCGAGCTCTGCCATGCGCATTTTCTGTCTTACCTGAGGCTGCGCGAATGGCGCGACATCCATGCGCAGCTGAAAGAGCTGGTGTCCGAGATGGGCTGGCGCGCCGGCGAGCTGAAAAGCGATGTGCAGCAGGCGTACGCGTCCATCCACCGCGCGTTGCTCACCGGCCTGCTGGGCAATGCCGGCATGAAAACGGAGGAAGGCAACTACCTCGGAGCGCGGGGCATCAAGTTCTGGATCCACCCGGGCTCGGGGGTGTCGAAGAAGGCCGGGCGCTGGATCATGGCGGGCGAGATCACCGAAACCACCCGGCTCTACGCGCGATCGGTGGCGACCATCGAACCGCTGTGGCTGGAAGCGCTCGGCGCGCACCTCGTCAAGCGTCATCGAAGCGACCCGCACTGGGAGAAAAAAGCCGCGAGCGCCATGGCGCTGGAGCGCGGGACGCTTTACGGGCTGCCCCTGTACGTGAACCGGCGAGTCCACTATGGACCGATCGATCCTGTGCATGCCCGCGAAATTTTCATTCGCGAGGCGCTGGTGGGCGGCGAATACGAAACGCGCGCGTCGTTCTTCCTGCATAACCACCGGCTGGTGCGCGACATCGAAGAGCTGGAGCACAAATCGCGCCGGCCCGACGTGCTGGTGGACGAGGAATTGATCTACGCGTTCTACGACAGTGCCGTGCCGCACGGCATCTGCACCGGTGCGGCGTTCGAAGCCTGGCGCCGTCAAGCAGAGACGAAGGACCCGAAGCTGCTGTTCCTCAAGCGCGAAGACCTGATGCGCCACGAGGCGGCGGGCATCACGACGGCGCAGTTTCCTCCACACATCGAAATGGCCGGCCGAAGCTTCGCGCTGGAATACCGCCATGAACCGGGTTCGGCGCGCGACGGTGTGACCCTCACCGTGCCGTTGGTGGCGCTCAACCAGGTGAGCGCCACCCGGTGCGACTGGCTCGTGCCCGGCCTGCGCCGCGAAAAAGCCGTGCAGCTCGCGAAATCGCTTCCGCAAAAGCTGAGGCACCGGCTCGGTCCCTTGGCGCAATTCGCAGAGTCTTTTCTCGCTTCGGAAGCACCCGGGGAAACGACCATGGCCGAAGCGCTCGCGAAGCACGCGCGGCGTGAGCTCGGCCTCGCCATCGCGCCGGACGCGTTTCGCCCTGAAGCGATGCCTGCCCACCTGTGCATGAATTTCCGCGTCGTGGACGAGCACGGCCGGCAGCTCGCCATGGGCCGCAACCTGGCGCACCTCAAGGCGGAGTTGGGCGAGCGCGCCGGCGAGCAGTTCGCGCAGGTCGCGGGCGGCGAAGTGGCGCAGGCGGGGCTGACCGACTGGAGCTTCGGAGACCTGGAGGAGGTCATGGAGATCCGGCGCGGCTCCCAAACCGTGATCGGCTACCCGGCGCTGGTGGATGAAGGCTCGAGCGTCGCGCTCGAAGTGCTGGATGCCGAGGAGAGAGCGCGAAACCTCACCCGGGCCGGTTTGAGGCGGCTGTTCATGCTGCAACTGAAAGATCAGGCGAAATACGTCGAGAAGAACGTGCCTCAGGCGCTGGCACTGCAGTACGCCGTGCTGCAGGAGAACGCGGGCGACGCCGCCGAGCTGAAGGCGCAGCTGCTGAACGCCGCCTTCGACCGGGCCTTCCTGGCCGAGCCCTGGCCGCGCAATCGCGCCGAGTTCGAGCACAGGTGCGACGAAGGGCGCTCGCGCGTGGCTCTCATCGCGCAGGAGCTCGCCCGGCTCGCCGCCGCCATACTCGGCGAATACCAGGCGCTGCAGAAGAAGCTCGCCCCGCTGTCCAGGGCTTTTCCCGTTCCCGTGCGGGAAATGGAGGAGTGGGCCGGCCGACTGCTGCACCGGCGCTTCATCAAGGAGACGCTGTACGAGCGCCTGCAGCATTTTCCCAGGTATCTGAAAGCGGCTGCGCTGCGCCTGGACAAGCTGCGCGCCGACCCCGCGCGGGATGCGCGGGCTGCAGCGGAGCTCGCGCCGCTGGTGGCGCAATGGCAGCGCGAACAGGCGCGGCAGGCGAAAGCGGGCGGTGCGGACCCGCAGTTGGAACAGTTTCGCTGGCTGCTCGAGGAACTTCGCGTGCAGCTTTTCGCCCAGGAGCTCAGGACGCCCGTGCCGGTGTCGGTGAAGCGGCTGCAGAAGAGCTGGCAGGCGATGCAGAGATAGGAAACGTCATCGCCCGGATTCGGGATTGATGACCGGTCGGCAAAATGGCTTGTCTCGGTCTTGGTTCGTTTCGTTGCGCGGCCTGGATCGCAGGGTTCGCGTCGCTGCGTTACTCGGCCATGCCAGTGTACGCGCCGCCTGTGAAGGCTCCATCCGCCGCTGGCGAGGGGCCGATCACGGGCGTACCATGGCTCGTCCATTTGCACGAAGAGGCGCCAGCATGGGGCTGATGCGCAAGCATCACATCCGCCATCTGGTCGTACTTGACGAGAACGAAGCGTTGGTCGGCATGCTGGCCTTGCGCTACGTGCTTTACGAGCTGATGGACGACATGGAGCGCAAAGTCGGCGACCTTGTCGGCTATCTCATGGTCGACGGCCCGGGCGGGTAGCTGGCTGGCGCTCGCGGCGCAGTTCTTACGTGCTGAAAGCTGCGAAACTGCCAAAGAAAGAGAAAGATTCGTGCGCGGGGCGCCAGAATTCCGGAACCGCCCCGATGCGGATACCGGAACCACCCGGTAGAGCGGGCAATCTGGAGCATCCACCCGATGCGCCGGCTGACAAGGCTCCGGACACTCCGCTCTAGCCTAACTCCGGCAGGGCTGGGAAGGCCATGACCTGATATCATGTTCGTCTTACTGTTCGTCTTACGAAGGGAAGCCGGATGGAAACGGTCAGGGTCTCCAGCAAGGGCCAGGTGGTCATTCCGAAATCGATCCGGCAGGCGCAGCGGATTACCGCAGGCACGGAACTTGTCGTAACGACGGTGGGCGATGAAATCAGGATGAAGCCCGCGTCCGGGATCGAGCCGTCCACGGTCGATGAAGTCGCGGGATGCCTGTATAAGAAGGGCCGCAGGAAACTGAGCGACAGCGAAACCAGGCGGCGGATCGGGGCGATGCTGAAGGCGCGAAATCGCGCGGGACGACGCGGATGATCGCCCTGGATACCAATGTCCTCGCGCGCTACTTGCTGAAGGACGATCGGCAACAGCACCGGGCCGCCCTTGCGCTGCTTGGCGGAGGCGAGAGCTTCACGGCGCCGGCGACCGTGATGCAGGAGCTGGTATGGGTGCTCGGCGCGAACGACTGCGCTCGCGGGGAGATCGCCAAAGGGCTTCGCCTGTTGCTCGGCCTGCCGAATTTCAGGCCCGACGGTCTCGACGCGCTCCTGTATGCGCTGACGTGGTACGAAGGAGGCATGGACTTTGACGACGCCTTGCACATGGCGTCGAGCGCAAAGCATGCCGCCTTCGCGACCTTCGATCGAGCGCTTTCGCGACGCGCGCAAAAGCTCCGTGCGTTTCCCCCCGTGTTGCTCATCTAAAGGCATGGCGACGGGCTTTCCCGGCCGTCACCCTGAACTGCGCGGCGCCCGTTCTACTGGCGCATGAGTGTTCAGTGCTGGCCACAATCGCCCAGGGGGCACTGAGCTCACCGCCCATGGCCACTGCCATGGTGTCGTCGAGCAGCGCCAGGCCGCCTTCCAGGTCTCCCAGCAACACCAAGTCCACGAAACGCGGGCACGGCGCCTGCAACATGTCGTCAGCGGGCCGCGCGGTATTGCGACGTTTTCTACGCCCGGGTAGATTGCCGAACCGGAACGCAACGCAGGAGGCCGCTGATGAGGCGAAAGGGATTGCTGACGGCAGCTGCGCTACTGGCCGCGGCAGCGGCGTGGGCGCTGACCATACCGCTTATGGCCGACGAAGGACACGGTCACGGCGCGGAGGCTGTTTCCCTATCCGGGTCCCCCATCTGGTGGGGCGTTACGTCCCTCGGAGCCCTGTTCCTCGCGATCTTCCTCTCCCGTGCATTTCTGTTTCGTTCCCGGATTGCCGAGCCGTCGGGGGATGACGCACCCGTCGGTTATCTGGCGGCGATCCGGCAATTGAGCCGTAACGCCCGCCTTTTCCTCGCTTACTCGATCATGGCCGAGCTGGGAACAGGTATCTGGGCGGTGATGTTCAACCTATACCTGATCCGGCTGGAATACCCCATCACTTTCATCGGGACCTTCTGGCTGGTGAACATGCTCTGCCACGGGGTGGCAGCTTTGCCGGCCGGCCTTATCGCCGACCGTTACGGCCGGCGACGGTCGTTCTTCATCGCCACCAGCATCAGCCTGATCGCACAGGGCAGCCTTCTGTTCACACAGGACTCTTGGGCGATCCTGGTGCTCGGCGGCGTAGCCGGATTCGGAGAGGCATTTCACGGGGTCACCGGGGCGCCCTTCATGATGGAGAACAGCGAACCTCGAGAGCGGCCGCACTTGTTCAGCCTGAACTCCTCCTTCCTTCAGTTCTCCCGCTTCGCGGGCAACTTATCCGGCGGTTTCCTTCCGCTGCTTTGGGCCGCGCTCCTCGGCGTCCCCGCGTTGGATCCCGAGGTGGCCCGGTGGGCCCTCCTCACGGGCCTGCCGCTGACCCTCGTCGCGTTGCTGCCCCTCGCTTTCATGCGCGAGAAGCCGCTGGAGTTGGCGCAGAGCTTCAAGGAACTGCTGGACATCCGCCGCCTGGTGAACCTGGGTTCCATAGCCCGGCTGACGCTGTTGAGTCTGATGATGGGGACCGCCTTCGGCCTCACCATCCGTTTCTTTAACGTGTTTTTCCAGGACGTTCATGGAGCCTCTGACAGCGAAATCGGTACGATTCTCGCTCTGGGGTCCATAGCCGGGGCTACCGTGATCCTCGTTTCGCCCCTGGTAACGCAGAGCTGTGGAATGGTGCGCGGCATCCTCTACACGCAGGTTCTGTCTATCCCCTTCCTCCTGCTGATGGCCTTGGTGCCGTCTCTTTCCGCGGTGACGGTGTTCTTCCTGTTGCGAGGCGCCATGTACAGTATCGCCCAGCCGCTCCGGACTCAACTGTCGATGGAACTGGTCACGGCCCGCGAGCGGGGAACCACGGCGGGGTTCACGCATACGGCCTTCGACCTCGGCGGAGGCGTGGGGGCGGGGATGGCGGGGCTGCTCATCGCCGCTGGAGGTTTCACTTCCGCGTTCACTGCGGCGGCCGTACTGATATTCGTGCCCGCGGTTCTGTACTATGTTTTCTTTGCCTACGTTGACTCCGAAGCGGCCCGCCGGGCTTCGATGACCGCTCCCGCCTCCGGCAGCCGGTAGGGGAATCAGCGAGCGCCACTCAGTCTTAGCTCGGCGCTGACAAATAACTATGATTGATCTTGCGAAACCACCACTGCAGGGCCAAATGCTCTGAAAGGGAGATCAATTGAATTCCGGCGACGCGAGCAGGCATATAGACTTTCCTGTGCGCCGGGATTGAATTTCCGCTCTTTCAGCGAGCTATGCTTCTACGCATTGCTGCGCCCAGTGAAGTATTGCAGACAGCAGGGTATCGAGTTCCGCGCGCGTAATCGTTGGGACAATTTCGTCGTCATAGCGAAACTCGACGGCGTAAGGATTCAGGCTGCGCAAGTCGTCGACGGTC
>Ga0156022_1001_pt1 | contig 10709 bp, 8 predicted proteins | sample RifCSPlowO2_02_FD_107676 | JGI IMG/M metagenome (GOLD analysis project Ga0156022, IMG submission 107676) | Betaproteobacteria bacterium RIFCSPLOWO2_02_FULL_65_24 | reverse complement strand
ACGAACTGGCCGCGCGCGTCGGCGTCGGTGGAGACAAAAATATTGCCGGGATGCATGTCGGCGTGGAAAAACGCGTCGCGGAATACCTGGGTGAAGAAGATCTCCACCCCGGCGCGGGCGAGCCGCGGGATGTCCACCCCGGCTGCGCGCAGTTCCTCCACGTGGCTGATGGGTATGCCGCTGATGCGCTGCATCACCATCACCGAGGACGAGCAGTAGTCCCAATAAATTTCCGGAATCATCAGCAGTGCGGAACCGGCGAAGTTGCGCCGCAGCTGGCTCGCGTTCGCCGCTTCGCGCATCAGGTCGAGCTCGTCGTTGAGGTGCTTGGCGAACTCCGCCACCACCTCGCGCGGTTTCAGGCGCCGGCCGTCGACCCATAGCGCCTCGATCAGGCCGGCCGCGCTGTCGAGCAGGGCCAGGTCCTTTTCGATCGCTTTCTGCATGTTGGGGCGCAGAATCTTGACCGCACATTCGCGCCCGCCGGGCAGAACGGCGAAATGCACCTGCGCGATGGAGGCGCTTGCCACCGGCAGCGCCTCGAACTGCTCGAACACCGCCGCCACCGGCCGGCCGAACGAACGCTCCAATTGGGCGTGGGCGAGTTCGGTCGAAAACGGCGGCACCTGGTCCTGCAGCCGCGCCAGCTCGTCGGCAATGTCGGCGGGCAGCAGGTCGCGCCGGGTGGACAGCACCTGGCCGAACTTGACGAACAGCGGCCCCAGGGCCTCGAGCGCGAGGCGCAGGCGCACCGCGCGCGGCTCGCCGAGCCTGCGCCAGAACAGCACGCGCTGCACCGCCACGAGCAGGACGCGCGTGCGCGCGTGGGCGAGCACGAACTCATCCAGGCCGAAGCGGATGCCGACGCTGATAATTCTGGCGAGGCGCAGGAGGCGCTGCAATTTAGGGTCTTACGGAAATGGAAAAGGGAATTTTAACCGTAGAGGACGCAGAAGCGCAGATTGCTGTTCCTCGGCGTCCTTCGCGCCCTCAGCGGTTCAACTCGTTCTGGTCAATGCTTCGATTCTTTTCTCGATCCGCGCCAGGTCGTCGCGCAACTGGTCCACGCCGGCCAGGAACTGGCGCACGTCCGCGGGGCGGGCCAGAAGCGGCTGTTCCTCTATCCAGTATTCGGTCAGGTTCTGCGCCAGCTTCTCCGCCGCCTCCCTGTTCCAGGCGGCGAAGCGCCTGCCCTGCTCCACCATGCGGTGGGCGAGCACGTCGCCGAATATCCGCGACAGGTCTTCCTCGAAGTCCCAGCGCAGGTGGCGGAACAGGTACTGCACCGTGCTTGCCAGGTCAGCGTTGCCTTCGATGCCGATCTCGCGCATCAGCGCGTCTTCGCCGCGCACCATCGCCGGCAGCGCGCCCGAGCCTATGGTGACGACCAAGTTCGGCGCGGCGTCCCGGGCGGCATCGGCCAGAAGACCGGAGTCGAGAATGTCGAGGCGCAGCGCAGGCAGCGGCGGGGCGCGGAATTCCACGCACTGTCCGGCGTAGGGCTTGAGCTTGTCGCGCGCCCAGGCTTCCGCGCCGAGCAGGTGATTGAGAGCGAAAATCCCGGGGTGCGGTAACACTGAAGACGTCCTTGGATGCGGATATGCCGGCACGGCGCCCATCGCGCTGCCTGAAGGCGGCGCGGCGGACTTGGTCGGTAACAATACGAGGGGATACCTCTCCTCGTGCTCCCCTAAGTTTGGGGCGTCACAAGGGTTCTTGTGACGTCCTCTGATGCGAGCGAAGCCCTGCTACTGCATTTGCTGTATGCCCGCCAGCACCCAGCCGGTGGTGCCGGACACCGGCTTCGCCAGGTTCCAGATTTCCTGGAACGATTCAGCTTGGCCGTCGGCGTTTTCGCGGATCATGCCGGAGAAGCGCACGCTGGCCCAGTGGCTGTTGCCCTCGGTGACCGCTTCCAGCAGGTCGGCGTTGAGCGTCACCACGTCGGTCTGTTGCCCGCTCGCGCCGTGCTCCTTCAGGTCCTGCTTGATCGAATCGAACATCTCGTCGGTGGTGAATTCGCGCAACTCGTCCAGCTTGCCGCTGTCATGCACCGCCTGCAGTTTGACGAAATTGAGCTTCGCCTGGCGCAGGAAGCCCTCGGTGTCAAATCCGGCGGGGATGTTTGCTTGCGGATGCGCGCCGAAGGCGGGCGCGGCGCCAAGGCCGGCCGGCGGCGAGAGCGGCGGGGCAGCCGCGGGTTCGTTGCCCATGCCGGCGTATTGCAAATTGCCGGCGCCCTTGGGCCGGGTGAGCAGGCGAATGACGAAGAACACGGCGAAGCCGACCAGCGCCATCATCAGCACACTGCTCAGGATGTTTCCCAGGCCTCCCATTCCGCCTTGGCCGAGAAGCCAGCCCAAGCCGAGGCCGGCGGCAAGGCCTGCGATCGGGCCGAGCCAGCGGTTGCCGGCGGGCGCGGGTGCGGCAGCCGGGGCCGGCGCTGCGGCTGGGGCCGTTGGCGTGGCCTTCGAAGGCGGGGTCTGCTGCATGCTCTTGTTCGGAGCCACGCTGGAGCGCTGCGCGCCCATGCTCCTGCCGCCGCCCAGACGCGCGGCCTCCGCGTCCTGAACCATCAAGCCTAGTGCCAGGAATGCGGCGATCAAAATCGAAAATAGATGTTTCATTTGTTCCTCCTGTTACAGCATGAACTGCGCATTATGCGCCATTACCTTCAGAACTTGTAACCCCGATGCAGCGCGACCACGCCGGCGCTCAAGTTGAAATATTCGACCCGCTCCAGACCCGCTTGTTCCATCAGGCCCTTCAATTGCTCCTGATCGGGATGTACGCGTATGGATTCGGCCAGGTAGCGGTAGCTGTCGGCGTCGCCGGCGAACTTGGACCCCAGCCAGGGCAGCACTTTGAACGAATACCAGTCATAGGCTCGGGCAAGGGGCTGCCATACGCGGGAGAATTCCAGCACCAGCAGCCGCCCGCCCGGCTTGAGCACGCGGCGCATCTCCGCCAGCGCCGCTTCCTTGCGGGTCATGTTGCGCAGCCCGAAGGCGACGCTGACGCAGTCGAAACAATCGGCGCGAAAAGGCAGCTTTTCGGCATCGCACTGCGCCAGCGGCAAGGCCCGGCCCTCGTCTAGTAGCCGGTCGCGCCCGCGCGCGAGCATGGCTCGATTGATGTCGGTGAGCCATACCTGGCCTTCGGGGCCGACGCGGCGCGCAAACGCGCTTGCCAGATCGCCACTGCCCGAAGCGACATCGAGCACGCGCTCGCCCGTCCTGATGCCGGCGAGCGCGATGGTAAACGCCTTCCAGGCACGGTGCATCCCGGCCGACATCAGGTCGTTCATCAGGTCGTAGTTGGGCGCGACCGAGTCGAATACGCCGGCGACCTTTTGCGCCTTCTCGGTTTCGTCTATCGCTTGATAGCCGAAGTGGGTCTTGCCGGTCATCGCAGGTTCGGCTCAGTGGCAGCCGCTTTTGACTGGCGCGGCGGGGGTGGTACCGGGCTCCCGTCTGGCGCCGGCCGCCTGCAGGCGCTGCAGGTATTGCTGCCATAATTGGTCCCGGTCAAGCCCGAGTTCGTACAAATAATCCCAGGAGTAGAGTCCGCTATCGTGTCCGTCGGAGAAGCGCGGCTGCACCGCATAACTGCCCACCGGTTCGATGGCGGTGATGTCGACATTCTTCTTGCCCACCTGCAGCACTTCCTGCCCCGGCCCGTGGCCACGCACCTCGGCCGAGGGCGAGTACACGCGCAGGAATTCGTACGACAGCTCGAAGCGCTTGCCGTCGGCGAACGAGATCTCCATCTGGCGCGACTTCTGGTGCAGCTTGATTTCAGTGGGCGTGTGCTTGTTCATGTCAGTGGCGCGAAGCGGGGGCGCCTATGATACCGCGGCCAGCGCCTTTGTGGCTGTAACCAAAATGTCATGCTTGCGACATACTATTGCATTTTGGAATCGGGAGCGAACCGGGCGGGGGCAACTGCTTTTCTGCGGTGTTCCCGGCGCGGCACGTCAAATCTGCGGCCGACGCAGCGCCGGCCGCAGACTTGACGCAATCCGGAAATGCAGCCTAGCGCGCAGGCTCGATCGCGACGCGCTCGAAATCGCTGCCGCGCTCGATCACGCCGCTAAGCAGCAGTAACTCGGAGGTGTCGCTGTAGACTTCGAGCACGCGCTTCGGCCGGTACCAGCCGGGAGGCAGAATCAGCGAGGCCGGTGTTGCCAGCGCGGGGAGAGCGGGGCAATAGAGCGCCGGGGCGAATGTTTCCGCTTGCGCGTTGATGCCGGTGGGCCGCGCGGCCACGGCCCGGGGCACGCCGGGGATGACGCGAACCCCGACGTGCAGGGCGTCCTCGTCATCGGTCATGAGCCAGCGCACCACACCCACCAGGAAACTCTTGGCGTCGGCGGGACGCACCGCGATCAGTTGAGTGTGGACATAACGCCCGCCGCTCGAGGCCGCCGGGCGCACGATGCGCAGGCCCGACAGGCTTTCCTCCTGCAGCAACCAGTCCTCGATGACGTAGCCCCCGGCTTCGATATACGCCTCCTCGCGGCGCGTGCTGGCGTGGCCGAAGGCAGCGATCTCGTCGCGCTGCCGCCGCGTCAACTCGGTTGCATGCCCGGGTTGGCGGAAAGTCTTGCCCGAGATATGGTAGTGCATGGAGACCAGGGTACTGCACGCCTGCGCCTTTGCGCTGATACCGCGGCGCGCATGCACGCGCCCGTTCTTGCCCTCGCACCACAGCCGAAACAGCAGCACCAGCAACTGCTCGACTCCGGGCATGGCGCAATCCTCGCCCAGTCCCAGGCTGGCGGGCGGTTCGCCCTTGCGCAGCAGCACTACGCGCTTTTTCAGGGTGCGGGCAAGTTCGCCGATGTCGAGCCAGCGCGCTGCGCTGCGCCCGTCCGCGTCGGCTTCGCGGTAGGCGCCCGCGGCGGCGGAAAAATCGAGCAGCAGCGGCGGCAGACTCTTGTCCTCGGGCGGATTGCGCCGGATAGGGACATGCTGGGCCCAGTTTTCAAGCCAACCCTGGATTTGCAGCAGTTGCTTTTGCTGTTGCTCGTTGGGGTTTGCGAGTACGAACAGCAGCGAGCGCACGTACACCTCGGCGCAGCTCACATCCATCTTTTTCACCGAATCCCGGATGGCCGTGGCGGTTTCCCGCGACTCCTCGGCATGGCAGTAGAGCTGGTGCAGGGTCAGCCAGTAGGCATCGGGGAACGCATGGTAGATGCGGCAGTGGTCGAACATGTTCGAAGCCACGCAATCGAGCGCGCGCTGGCAGATGAGCGCGGTCTGGGCTTCGAGCTTGCCCTCGATCCTGCTGTTGAGGCAGCGCTGGTAGCCGGCGAGCAGTTCCTGCCACAACTGCACCACATGCGCGAAAATGCCAAGTTCCACCTGAGTGAGCGGCAGCGGTTTGTTCGCCAGTTTCTTGATCTGCTCCGCTTGCACGAAATAGATCGGTTCGCGCAACACTTCAAGCACCCCGAGCCGTTCTGCTGGAGGCATGTCGAAGCGGTTGAGCTGATGCAGTTGGTCGAGCAGCCGGATTTGCGCAGGCGCGACGTTCACCAGCGGCAGCTCGGTCAGCCACGCAGCACAGGAGGCGCTGTCGGTGAAATCCGGTTTTGCGTCGGCGGAAATTTCAGGTAGATCGAAGTCGGGCATCTGCGTCATTGTGCCATCGCTTGCAGCTCCGTGCGCAAAATGCGCCGCAAGGCGTCGCGATCGACGCGCCGCGCCACGCCCGGGCGGCGCGCTTCGCTCCAGACGGAACCGGGAAAGTGTTTGTCATCGGCAAAGCGCGGGATGACATGCCAGTGCAGGTGCGGCGTGATGTTGCCCAGGCTGGCGAGGTTGATTTTTGCCGGTTGTAGCAGCCGGCGCAAAGCCTGCTCGGCGGCATACACCACATCCATCAATCGCTGCCTCGCTTGCGCATCCAGATCGGTCATTTCACTCACATGCTGGTTGAGGATTACGCGGCAGAATCCCGGATAGTCGCGGTCTTCGACCAGCACCACCCGGCACAGTTCGTCCTGCCACAGCGGCTCTCCGCCGGTAGAATGGCACAACTCACAGGAGGAGACTGTTAATTTGTTCACGCTGCAATAAATACTTTGGGATTTATTTCAAAATGAGGGGATATCCCCCGAGGTGGGAGACCGAAGGTCGGGACCACCCGAAGAGGTGGGGACTTCCTTGGCTGAGCATCCGCTCATGTTAACAGGCCTTAGAGCAGCACGCGCTCGATGCCGCCCCGATTCGCCTTGGCCACGTAGTCGGCCATCCAATCGGGTCCGAGTAGGCGCTTGGCCATCTCCACGACGATGTAGTCGGCGTCGGTGCCGGCATCGTCGTCAAAGCGCGCCAGACCCTGCAGGCAGGACGGGCAGGAGGTGAGGATCTTGACTTCTCCCCCAAACGTTCCGCCGGCGCCGCCGGCGCGGATCGCCGCCGCGCCTTTCCTCATTTCCTCTTCCTTGCGAAAGCGCACCTGCGTGGAAATGTCGGGCCGGGTCAGGGCGAGCGTGCCCGCTTCGCCGCAGCAGCGTTCGGAAAGCGCGACCTCGCTGCCCATCAGCTGGTTGACGACTTTGAGCGGCTGGTAGGTCTTCATCGGCGTGTGGCAGGGGTCGTGGTACAGGTAGCGTACGCCCGCGACGCCGTCGAGCTTCACCCCTTGCTCCAACAGGTATTCGTGGATGTCGAGCAGGCGGCAGCCCGGAAAAATCTTGTCGAATTCGTATTTTTGCAATTGGTCCATGCAGGTGCCGCAGGACACGATCACGGTCTTGATGTCGAGATAATTGAGGGTGTTGGCGACGCGGTGAAACAGTACGCGGTTGTCGGTGATGATGCGCTTGCCCGCCTCCTCCTCGCCGGCGGCGGTCTGCGGGTAGCCGCAGCACAAATAGCCCGGCGGCAGCACGCACTGCGCGCCAATCGCATACAGCATCGCCTGCGTCGCCAGCCCCACCTGGCTGAACAGCCGCTCGGAGCCGCAGCCGGGAAAGTAGAACACCGCGTCTGAGTCCTCGGTCACCTTGGCCGGATCGCGGATGATGGGCACGATGTGGCGGTCCTCGAGTTCGAGCAGGGCACGCGCGGTGCGTTTGGGCAGCCGGCCCGGCATCGGCTTGTTGATGAAATGAATCACCTGTGCCTGCAGCCTGGGGTGCCCGGTAGTCGCTGGTGGCCGCCGCGTCTGGCGCTGCGCCAGGCCCAGCAGGCTTGCCGCGCGGTAGGCGAGCCGCTGCGCCCGGTAACCCCATTCGATCATCACGGTGCGCGCGATCTTGATGGTGTTCGGGTTGGTGGCGTTCAGAAACAGCATCGAAGCCGCGGTGCCCGGGTTGAATTTCTTCTTTCCCTGTTTGCGCAGCACGTTTCTCATCGCGATCGAAACATCGCCGAAATCGATGTCCACCGGGCAGGGATTGGCGCATTTGTGGCATACGGTGCAGTGATCGGCGACATCGCCGAACTCGTCGAAATGCGCCAGCGAAACGCCGCGCCGCGTCTGCTCCTCGTACAGAAACGCTTCGATCAGCAGCGAAGTGGCGAGGATCTTGTTCCTCGGGCTGTAGAGCAGGTTGGCGCGCGGCACGTGGGTCGCGCATACCGGTTTGCACTTGCCGCAACGCAGGCAATCCTTGATCGAATCGGCGATGCTGCCGGTTTCGGACTGTTCCATGATCAGCGACTCGGCGCCTAAGAGGCTGAAGCTGGGCGTGTAGGCGTTGCGGAGATCGCCGCCCGCGAGCAGTTTACCGGCGTTGAAGCGGCCGTGCGGATCGCACTTCTCTTTGTAGCCGCGGAAGGCCTCGACTTCATGCGGGTCGAGGTACTCGAGCTTGGTGATGCCGATGCCGTGTTCGCCCGAGATCACCCCGTCTAGCGATTTCGCCAGGCGCATGATGCGTGCCACCGCGGCATTGGCCTGGCGCAGCATGTCGTAATCGTCCGAGTTGACCGGGATGTTGGTGTGCACATTGCCGTCGCCGGCGTGCATGTGCAGCGCCACGAACACGCGCGCCTTGAGCACGCGCCGGTGAATCGCGTAGCAGCCCTCGAGGATGCGGTGGAATACCAGGCCGTCGAACAGTTGCTGCAGTTCGGCGCGCACCTCGTCCTTCCAGGACACGCGCACGCTATGGTCCTGCAGCAGGGAAAATACGCTCAATCCCGCGTGGGTCACCGCAGCAAGGCCGGGTACCGCGTCGGCGCTTGCCTCGGCCACCGGCAGGTCGAGGTTGAAGAGCAGATAGTGCCAGCGCGCGCGCACCTTGGCGATAAGTTCGCGCGCGGCTTCGCGCCGGTCCCCGAGGAGCTCGGGCGCGGGCAGGGCTTCGCCGTGCTGGGTGAGCGGCAACTCGTCCTGGAAATACTCGTCCAGCGCAGCTAGCAGGGCAAGCTTGTTCGCGATCGATAGTTCGATGTTGATGCGTTCGATGCCGTCGGAGTAATCGCCCAGGCGTTCAAGCGGAATGACCACGTCCTCGTTGATCTTGAACGCGTTGGTGTGCTTGGCAATGGCCGCGGTGCGGGCGCGGTCGAGCCAGAACTTGCGCCGCGTTTCGGCCGAGACGGCGATGAAGCCCTCGCCGCCGCGGGCATTGGCGATGCGCACCACCTGCGCTGCGGCCGCCGCCACCGCAGCGTCATCCTCGCCGACGATGTCGCCGATCAGCACCATTTTCGGCCGGCTCGCGCCGCCCATTTGGCGCTTGGCTTTGGTGGCGTAGCCCACGGCCTTCAGATAGCGCTCGTCCATGTGTTCGAGCCCGGCGAGCATCACCGCGCGCGGGTCGCGCCCGCCTGCGGCAACCCCGTCCGGGCGAGCGTCGAGGCAATGCTTGATCTCGACGATGGCCGGCACCGAATCGCGCACCTGGCCGAAGAATTCGAGGCACACGGTGCGGATGGCAGCGGGCATCTTGTGCAGAATGAAGCGCGCCGAGGTGATGATGCCGTCGCAACCTTCTTTCTGGATGCCGGGGAGTCCGGAGAGGAACTTGTCGGTTACGTCCTTGCCCAGGCCGCGCTTTCGAAAGCGCGAGCCTGGAATTTCCAGCATTTCGGCCTCGCCCTGGGGGGTGCTGCCGTCGCGGCGGTAGCGCTGTACCTGGAAGCGCGTCACCCGCGCATCGTGAATCTTGCCCAGATTGTGTGCGAGGCGCGTGACTTCGAGGAAATGGCCCGTTGCATCGACCATGCGCCAGGAGACGAGGTTGTCCAGGGCGGTGCCCCACAACACCGCTTTCTTGCCGCCCGCGTTCATGGCGACATTGCCGCCGATGCAGGAGGCGTCGGCCGAGGTCGGGTCGACCGCGAACACATGGCCCGCCGCCTCTGCCGCCTCCATCACGCGCTTGGTCACCACGCCGGCGCCGCAGCGGATGGTCGCGACCTGGCGGGCTACACCCGGCAGCCAGCTTGTCTCGACCTCGCCCAGTCTATCCAGCTTCTCGGTATTGATGACCGCGGACAAGCGGGTGAGCGGAACCGCGCCGCCGGTGTAGCCGGTGCCGCCGCCGCGCGGAATGATGGTCAGTCCGAGCTCGATGCAGTCGCGCACCACCGCGGCCGTTTCGTCTTCGCTGTCGGGGTGGATGACGACGAAGGGATATTCGACGCGCCAGTCGGTGGCGTCGGTGACCTGGGAGACACGCGCCAGGCCATCGAACTGGATATTGTCCTTGCGCGTGCTGCGGCAAAGTTTCTTCAGTGCGAGGCGACGCAGCGTCGCGACCTCGGCGAAGCCCGCGCCGAAGGCGTCTACCGCGTCGCGCGCACGCTCCAGCAGATAGGTCACTTTCTGCGTACGCGCCGCTTGTTGCGCTTTGGCTTCGACGTCCGTGCCCGCCTCGGCCAGATATTGCAGGCGGCGCTTTTCGATCTCGTCCAGGCGGTGGCGCATGGCCTCGATCAGCGCCGCGCGCCGGCCGGGATTGTCCTGAAGATCGTCCTGCAGGTAAGGGTTGCGCGACACCACCCAGATATCGCCGAGCACCTCGTACAGCATGCGCGCCGAGCGCCCGGTCCTGCGTTCCGAACGCAGTTCGCGCAGCGCCTCCCACGCCTTTTCGCCGAGCAGGCGTAGCACGATCTCGCGGTCGGAGAACGAGGTGTAATTGTACGGAATTTCGCGTAGGCGGGCGCTCATTCGAAATTCTCGGCCATCACTGCGCGTTCGCGGCGGCGTCGGCTGCGGCGACGGGTTGCGGGAAGATGTCGCGATAGCTGGCATAGAAGCTGGCAAACAGGATGGGAACGTAGGTCAGCATCACCGGCAGCACCACCAGCAGAAACGCATCCTGCGATTTGTTCCCGAGCAGCCCGCGAACCAGCAGTGCGAGCAGGAACAAGGCGAAGCTGCAAATGAGACCGAGCAGAAGCAGGGCGATGCCATAGGCGAGAAACGCCCGCCAGTTACGAAAAGCGGCAAACAGGCTGTAGAACATCGCTTGCAGGGCGGGCAGATTGCGCCACGCCGAGAGAGCGGGCGCAAACCAGAGTGAAGCCAGCACCGGGAGATAGAGCGTGCCGGCCAGAGCCGCGGCCGCGGCAAGACTGCCGTCCTCCAATGCCGAGGCTGGCGGCCTCTCGCCCGATACCAACAGTTGCAACAGCACGCCGCCATCGGCCAGGGCAGACAGTCCCAGGATGGCGAATGCGCTCCCCAGGTAAAGGCTGCCTTGCCGCAGAAGCGCCGGCAGATTTGTTCTGAAACCG
>Ga0156022_1354_pt1 | contig 11056 bp, 9 predicted proteins | sample RifCSPlowO2_02_FD_107676 | JGI IMG/M metagenome (GOLD analysis project Ga0156022, IMG submission 107676) | Betaproteobacteria bacterium RIFCSPLOWO2_02_FULL_65_24 | reverse complement strand
GCACCACGCCGGACTGCCATGCCTGCGCCGCGCCCGTGGGCAGGAGTTGCAGCGACCACAGGCACAGCACCAGGAACAATCCTGCCGGCACCAGGCGCGTGAGCCAAACCGGATAGGCCGGCGTGAGCTGAAACATCGGCACCACCAGATAAGACACACCGATCACCAGCATCAAGGCCCAGCCGCCCAGCCCCCAGGCGACATGGACATTGATCAGCGTGAGCAGGGACCAGACCGACTGCAGGCTCTCCTGCATTCCGAGGGTGCCGGCGAGGATTACGCCGAGCACGACCGTCACCAACAAGCCAAACACAGCCAGGCGCAGGACGTAGATGGACATGCCGCGCGCCGGCGTGCGCAGCAAGGCAATCGCCATGACCGTCAGGAACAGGCCCAGGGCCGTGGCAAACGTCAGCGCGGCGAGCAGGAACAACAACTGCTGCTCCAGCAAGAAGGCCGTCGCGAGGAACACCGCGCCCGCCGTGATCAGCGGGTGCACCACCGCCGCGACCAGGCGCGGCCGCCAGATGTTGGCGCCGGCCACCACGGCCACGAATTGCAGCAGCGAACCGCACATCGCCTGCAGCATGAAGTCGACCACGATAAGATGGGTCATCGCCAATGCGCCGGGCGACCAGCGCGATTCGAGCGCCGCAGGCCCGAGCCAGGCGAGGATCAGCCCGGCCACGGCGCCGAACAGCGGCGCCGTGAGAAAAAACCGGTAGGGCACCGATATCGGCGGCGCCTGTTCGAACGACAGGGTGGGTTGCATTAATCTGGCTGGTCAGGCTTTTTGAATGTGAACCTCGTTGCTGCCGTCGGCGCGACGCTCGGAGCGGTAGCGGTAACCGCTCCGGTCGAGAATCGCGTACAGCGGCAGCGGCTCGCAATTTAACAGCATCACCAATTCCTCGCCGGGCGCCAGCGTACCGAGTTCGGCCACGGCCAATTCCAACGGCTCCGGCGGCTCCATGCCGCGGCCGTCGATCAGGCGCGGCTCAGGCATGCCCTTTCTCGAGCATTGCGTCCAGTTTTGCGCCAAGACGTTCCGCTTCGGCTCCGAGTGCCTGGTCGCACATCGGATAGAGGATGTTCTCTTCTTTCATGTTGTGCTGCTGCATCAGCATCAGCAAGGTCTCGGCGGCGCCGGCGTAGGCTTCGCCGTCACGGGCCTCGCAGGCGGCCGCGAGCTGCGACAGCAAAGAGCGCATCTGCTCATGCTCATAGCGCATCATCTGGGTCGGGCCGTCGCTCATGCCGGTAGCGCCCTCGAACGCGGGGAACAGCACTCCCTCCTCGGCTTCGAAATGCGCCGTCATCTGGCCGTGAAAGCGGGCGAACGCACTCGCGGCCGCCACCCAGTCGCCGCTCTGGACGGATTCCTCGGCGGCGACGAATAGATCGTCGCAATGCTTGTGATGAGCGGGAAGTATTTGCGTGGGGAGACTCATGGCAATATCCTGAAATGGAATGATCGGCCTATATTAACAGCGGCCACGCTCCATGAATTTGTGCTACATCAAAGTTTCCGCAGGTACGGCGGCCGGGATTGTTGCGAAACGCCGGGGCCGCGCGTCGATGCGCCGTTATCTCGCGGCGGCGTCGGCCCGCTCGGCGCTCCGCTGCGTCTGCTCCATCGCCTTTCCGATATCCTGCTGCATCTTCTCCATGGTTTTCTTGCCTTGCTCTATTTCCTGCTTCTTCACGGCGGCTGCAGTTGCGGCGGTGCTCGCGGTTTCGACGCCGCAGCCGGCGAGCGCCATAACTGCGAAAACGGTGATGATCGGTCTCATGGAAATTCCCCCTCCTTAGGTCGGTTGATATACGGCAACGCCGCGCTCAGAGCTTGCGTTCCTTGGCGTTCCAGTGGCGCTCCAGGTTATGCACGAGCTGTTCGCTCAAGTGGCAAAAGCCCTGCTCGCCGGCATAGGCCGCCATGTAGGCGCGGAAGGTATCCAGCGGCTCGGTCTGGATCCGGATCGCCTTGCGGTTTGCGCCGGCGCTGACCATGCCCGAGCCGACGGCATTCGCCACGCACGCCTCCACCGCCTGGTCCAGCCGCTCGCGCGGACAAACTTCGTTCACCAGCGTGCGCGCCTCGGCGTCGTCGACGTGGAAGGTCTTGTCGAACATGATGGCCTGACGCGCCAGGCGCTCGCCCATGAAGCGGGGCAGGCGCAGGTTGGCGCAACCGGGAATGATGCCCTCCTTGCGCGCCGGCAGATTGAAATAGGCGCCCGATTCCGCGATCACGTAATCCATCACCAATAAAATCTGGCATCCGCCGCCGATGGCGAAGCCGTCGACCACGGCGAGCCACGGCTTCTCCAGCGTCTGCTCGGGCTCTTCCGGGCGTATCTCCAGCCGGCCGGCGCGATCCACCGCGGCGAGTCCGCGGAACATCTTGTTCAGCAGCCCCATGTCGCGGCTGAGGTAGAAGAGATAGCTTTGCTTCCCCTGGTAGATCCGCGTCAGGTTGATTCCGCTCGAGAAGATGCGCCTGCCTTTGTGCTTCGGATGCTCGACCGGGTCGCCGCGCAGCACGCCCATGCGCAGGCCCGGATGCAGCAGGATCAGGTCGCAAGCGATCTCCTGGGGGGAAAGCGTATCGTCGTCCTCCGCGTTGAGGGTGCGCGGATGGTGAAAGTACAGATAGCCGGCGTCGCCATTCGCCTCCACGCGCACGGCGCCCAGATCGAGCCTGCCTTCGCGCCGGAACTCCTCCAGCCGCGCCAGCGCCGCGGCCGTGGGCAGGAGCATCGCCGTGCACAGATGCAGCCCGATTTCCCGGTCGCTCAAGAGCTGGCCGAAGAACAATCCCTGGTGGATCTCGAGCCCGTCCTTGTCCGCTTGCAGGCTCAGGCTTTCCCTGGCCAGCTCGGCCTGGGTCGGCAGGATCCCAGGGAGCAGATCGGCGCCGGCCCAGGCCAGTTCCTCGACGCGCAAGGCGCGCGAGCGCTCGCCGGTCAGGGCGTCGTAGATCGGCTGTCGATACGCGCGAAAAAAACGCCAGGTGGCGTCGGCGAGCAAGTGCACCAATGCGTGGCCCGCGGCCTTTTCTTTCGCGTTGCGTTTGGATTTCACCGGCAGGCGCTCGAGCAGCGCGCGGCCCTCTCGGCAGACCTGCCCCAGCTGCGTGGAAGCCTGCGGCAACGATGCCGCGCTGACGCCGGCGGGTTCCGCGCGGACCGCTTGCCAGTCGTGCAGAAAAGCTCGTACCGCGGACTCGGCCAGTCCGCCAGCCTGAAGCCGGCCGGCGCGTTCTTGCTCGGGAATATCGTCTATCATAAGCTTGTCTCGGTGGTTTTCGTATCTGCTCGGCGCTAAGCCACCCGGTTTCTGTTTCGGGTCCGGCGAAACTCTACCGCAAGATCCCCTTTCTGTCGCAAAATATCCTGCCCGGGGTCACGGCTTGCCATAAGCTGCTCGCCCTGGAAATCGCCGGCAGGCGCGGCGGCAAGCTGTATGCCGGATCATGGAGCGAGCGGATCGCCGATCCATCCCGGCCCATCGTCGAAAGGGAAATGTCATGAGTAGCGGCAGCACCACACGCGCGTTGCAGAGAATTATCGAATCGGTCGCCGCCTCCGACGGCGCCGGAGTCAAGCTGCGGCGCAGCCTCGGGCAATCGCCATTCGCGCGCCTCGATCCGTTCCTGATGTTGGACGAGTTTTCCTCTTTCGACGCGAACGACTACATTGCCGGCTTCCCGGCGCATCCGCACCGCGGCTTCGAAACCGTCACCTACCTGCTTGACGGCCACATGCTGCACGAAGACCACCTGGGCAACCGCGGCGACCTGAAACGCGGCGCGGTGCAATGGATGAGCGCGGGCCGGGGCATCATCCACTCGGAAATGCCGCAGCAGGAGCACGGGCGTATGCGCGGCTTCCAGCTCTGGATCAACCTGCCCGCGCGCGAGAAAATGAAGCCGGCGGGCTACCGCGACATCGATCCCGCCGAAATCCCGGTCGTTGATCTGCGCGGCGGCGGCCGCGCCAAGGTCATCGCCGGCACGCTGGCCGCGGATGGGCGCTCCGTCCCGGGGCCGATCCAGGGGCTCTCCACCGACCCGCTGTACCTCGACGTGGTGCTACCCGCGGGCGCCGCGTTCACGCAGCCGGTAGCACTTGGCCACAACGCCTTCATCTACGTCTTCGAGGGCAGCGCAAGCGTCGGCGCTCCGGCCACCGCGCGCACCCTGGGCACGCACGCCGCCGGCGTGCTGGCGCAGGGAGACCGGATCGAAGCGAGCGCCGGCGCCGAGGGCGCGAGGTTCCTGTTGCTCGCGGGCCGGCCGCTGGGCGAACCCGTGGTGCAGCATGGGCCTTTCGTGATGAACACGCGCGAGGAAATCGAGCAGGCGATAAGGGATTATCAGAGCGGCGAACTCACGCGCCCGGTAACCTGACCAGGCGCGCTGCCGTCGAATCATCTGGCAGGTCTGAATAAGATAAAATGGCGCCCTGAATCGACGGGAGTTGCAGCAATGGCAAGAATGGTGAAATGCATCAAGCTCGGCCGCGAAGCCGAGGGCCTGGATTTCCCGCCATACCCGGGGGATTTGGGCAGGCGACTATGGGAGAACGTGTCCAAGGAAGCCTGGCAGCAGTGGATCAAGCACCAGACCATGCTGATCAACGAGAACCGCCTCAACCTGGCGGACAGCGCGGCGAGAAAGTATCTGGCCGAACAACTGGAGAAGCACTTCTTCGGCGGCGGCGCCGACGTCGCGTCGGGATACGTGCCGCCGCGGCAGTAGATTTCGGCATTCCGGAGCAGGCCTGCGCCAACCTGCCGCATCGCAACGCTATTTCCTCCTGATCGTCCTGACTCCGGCCGCCGTACCCAGTAGCAACACGTCGGCGCCGCGTCGGGCAAACAGGCCGTTGGTGACCACGCCGGTGATGTTGTTGATTGCGGCCTCCAGCTCCGTCGGTTTGAGAATGTCGAGGTTCCAGACGTCGAGAATGAGATTGCCGTTGTCGGTGGTGAAGCCCTGGCGCAAGGCCGGCTGCCCGCCTAACTTGACCAGTTCGCGCCCCACGTGGGAGCGCCCCATGGGGATCACCTCCACCGGCAGCGGAAATTTTCCCAGCATCCCGACCAGCTTCGATTCATCGGCGATGCACACAAACTGCTTCGCTACCGCGGCGACGATTTTCTCGCGCGTGAGCGCACCGCCGCCGCCCTTGATCATGGCGAGATGCTCGGTGATTTCGTCCGCGCCGTCGATGTAGACCGGCAGCTCGCTCACGCTGTTCAGATCGACCACGCGGATGCCGTGGGACTTCAGCCGATCGGCGGTCTTCTGCGAACTGGCCACCGCGCCGTCGATCCTGTTCTTTATTTTCGCCAGCTCGTCGATGAAAAAAATCGCGGTCGAGCCGCTGCCGACGCCGACGATGGCGTCCTCGACCACGTACTTGATCGCCTCTTTCGCGACTGCCTGTTTCAGTTCATCCTGCGTCATCGTAGTATCCGAATCCGTTTTACGATTTCCTGGGCGTGTATAAGTCAGTGATGCTGCCTAGCGCCATTTCGGCGGCGAAGAAAGGCGTCTCCGACAGCGTCGGATGTGGATGGATGGTAAGGCCGATATCCTCCATGTCGGCGCCCATCTCCAGCGCCAGCACCAGTTCGGCAATCAGCTCGCCGGCGTTCACGCCGACGATGCCGGCGCCTAGTATGCGCTTGGTGGTCTTGTCGTAGAGCAGCTTGGTCACGCCCTCTTCGCGGCCGATCGAAAGCGCCCTGCCGCTTGCGGCCCAGGGGAAACTTGCCTTGTCGTAGGCTATGTCCTGTTGCTTCGCTTCGGTCTCGGTCAGTCCCATCCAGGCGACTTCGGGGTCGGTGTAGGCGACCGAGGGAATGGTCAGGGCGTCGAAGGCCACCTTGTGCCCGGCGATGGTCTCGGCCGCCACCTTGGCCTCGTGCGTGGCCTTGTGCGCAAGCATCGGCTCGCCGCAGACGTCGCCGATGGCGAAGATATGGGGCACATTGGTGCGCTGCTGCTTGTCGACGGGAATAAAACCGCGCGCGTCTACGGCGACGCCGGCGCGCTCGGCGCCGATGTCGCCGCCGTTGGGGCGGCGCCCCACCGCCACCAGCACTCGGTTGAACAGTTGCTGCTGCGGCTTCACCTCGCCCTCGAAGGTGGCGAGCAGGCCTTCTGGCTTGGGTTCCAGCTTCGCCACCTTGGCATTCAAATAGATCGCCTCGTAGCGCTTCTCGATGCGCTTGGCGAGCGCTCGGATGAGATCGCGGTCGGCGCCCGGAATGAGGCCGTCGGCCAGCTCCACCACCGTGACCTTGGCGCCGAGCGCGTCGTAGACGCAGGCCATTTCCAGGCCGATGATGCCGCCCCCGATCACCAGCAGGCGCCGCGGGATGTCGGCCAGCGCGAGCGCCGCGGTCGAGTCCATCAGCCGCGCGTCCTCATAGGGAAACCCCGGAATCCTGGCCACGCATGCGCCCACCGCAATGATGCAGGCGTCGAACGAAACGCGCTTTACGCCCGCGGGCGTATCGATCGCGATCCGGTTGGGCGACTCGAATTTCCCCACGCCTTGCAGCGTGGTCACGTTGCGCTGCTTGGCTAGGGCGGCCAGACCCTTGGTCAGCCGGCCGACGAGCGCGTCCTTCCAACTGCGCAGCTTGTCGACATCGATCTTCGGCTTGCCGAATTCGATGCCGGAGCGGGACATCGCTTCGGCCTCCGTCACCACCTTGGCCGCATGCAGCAGCGCCTTGGACGGAATGCAGCCGACGTTGAGACAGACGCCGCCGAGCGTCGCATAGCGCTCGATCAACACGACTTTCTTGCCCAGGTCGGCAGCGCGAAAGGCGGCGGTATAGCCACCGGGGCCGGCGCCCAGCACCACTACTTCGGCGTGCAGGTCGGCGCCGGCTGCTGCCGCAACGGGCGCTGGCGCCATCCCCATGGCCGCGGCCGCGTCTTTTGACAAAGGTGGGCCGGAGGGGATTGCTGCCGCGTCTGGCGCGGGCGCGCTCGCGGCCGCGCCCACATCGAGCAGCATGATCAGCGAGCCCTCGGACACCTTGTCGCCGATTTTGAGCTTCAACTCCTTCACCACGCCGGCCGCGGGCGACGGGATTTCCATCGTGGCCTTGTCCGATTCCACCGTGATGAGCGAAGTCTCCTTCTCCACCGCATCGCCCGGCTTGACCAGCACCTCGATGACATCGATATCCTTAAAGTCGCCGATGTCCGGGACTTTGATCTCGACCGTGTCGTTCATTCAATTCCCCGTTTCAGTTTGATGGTGTGCACTTCGTAGGGCACGGCCGAACTCTGGTCAAACTCGATTTGCGGCCGGCTCATTAGAGCAATGAGCGGCGGATGTCGGACAGCACCGACGCGAGATAGGAAGTGAAGCGCGCGGCGGCGGCGCCGTCGATGACGCGGTGATCGTAGGCTAGCGACAGCGGCAGCATCAGCCGCGGCACGAACTGGCCGGCCTCGCCTTTTCCACCAACCCACACCGGGCGCATCGCCGATCTGGACACGCCGAGAATGGCTACTTCAGGGGCGTTGATTATAGGCGTGAAGGCCGTGCCGCCGATGCCGCCCAGGCTGGAGATGCTGAAAGTTCCGCCCTGCATGTCGCCCGGCTTGAGCTTCCGCTCGCGCGCGAGTTTGGACACTTCCGCCAGCTCGCGCGCGAGCTCGTACACGCCCTTTCTGTCGGCATCGCGTATCACCGGCACCACCAGGCCGTCGGGCGTGTCCACCGCCACGCCGATGTGGAAATATTTCTTCAGCACCAGGTTCTCGCCGCCGCGCTCGAGCGAGGCATTGAACTCCGGGTACTGGCGCAAGGCGGTGACGCAGGCCTTGATCAGGAAAGCGAGCATGGTCAGCTTGAACCCTTGTTTTTCGCTCGCTGCGCCGCTTTCCTTGCGGAAAGCCTCGAGCTCGGTAATATCGGCCTGGTCGAACTGGGTCACATGCGGTATCGAAATCCAGTTGCGGTGCAGGTTCGCGCCGGAGAGCTTCTTGATGCGCGACAGCGGCTTTGATTCGACCGGGCCGAACTTGGCGAAATCCACCTGCGGCCATTCCGGCAGATTGAAAGGGACGCCGCCTGGCGCGGCCGCGGCGCTCGCTCGCGCCGGCGCCTCGGTTATCACGCCCTTTACAAAAGCCTGCACGTCGTTCTGGGTGATGCGGCCCTTGGGGCCGGATCCCCGCACCTTGGTCAAATCGGCGCCGAGTTCGCGCGCGAATTTGCGCACCGAAGGACTGGCGTGCGGCTTGAACGCGCACACCTCGGCGACGGGCTCGAACGGCACCGGCGCGGGCTTTGGTATCGGCACGGCCGCCGGCTCAACTGCGGGCGCGCTCGCCGTGGCAGGCTTGGGCGCCGGTGCGGATGGCGCGGAAATCTCCGCGGACTTGGGCGGCTGCGCCGCGGGAGCTTCGCCCTCGCTGGCGTCCAGCAGCAGGATGATGCTGCCTTCGGCAACCTTGTCCCCCAGCTTGACGCGCAGCTCTTTCACCACGCCTGCGGCGGGCGAGGGAATTTCCATGGTCGCCTTGTCCGACTCGAGCGTGATCAGCGAGGCTTCCTTGGCCACCGCATCGCCCGGCTTGACCAGGATCTCGATGACCTCGACCTCCTTGAAATCGCCGATGTCGGGAACCTTGACTTCCGTGATGCTGGACATGGATGTTCCTTTTACACCGTTACCGGACTGGGCTTATTCGGATCGATGCCGTATTTCTTGATCGCCGCCGCCACCACTGTCGCCTTGATGTCGCCCTGATCGGCCAGCGCCTTCAGCGCGGCCAGCGCGACCCAATGCCGGTCGACCTCGAAGAAATCGCGCAATCGCTCGCGCGTGTCGGAGCGGCCGAAGCCGTCGGTGCCGAGAACGCGATACGCCCTGCCCCCGGGAATGAACGGGCGGATCTGTTCGGCGAAGGTCTTGATGTAGTCGCTGGACGCGATCACCGGACCGATGCTGCCTTTGAGACTTTTCTCGACCCAGGACTCGCGCGGCGCTTCGGTGGGATGCAGCAGGTTCCAGCGCTCGCAGGCGAGTCCCTCGCGGCGCAGTTCGGTGAAACTGGTGCAGCTCCAGACATCCGCGCTCACGTTCCAGTCTTTTTCCAGCAACGCGCCCGCGGCGATGACCTCGCGCAGGATGGTACCCGAACCGAGCAACTGCACCCTGAGCGGCTTGTCCGCGCTCGTCCCGGCTTTGTGCTTGGCGCCGGACTTGAACAGATACATCCCCTTGATTATCCCTTCCGCCGCGCCTTCAGGCAGACCCGGATGCGTGTAGTTCTCGTTCATCACGGTGATGTAGTAGAACACGTCTTCCTGCTTGCTCACCATGCGCCCCAAGCCGTCATGGATGATCAGCGCCAGTTCATAGCCGAAGGTCGGATCATAGGAGACGCAGTTCGGGATCACCGATGAAAGGATATGCGAGTGTCCGTCCTGGTGCTGCAGGCCTTCGCCGTTCAGGGTGGTGCGCCCGGCGGTGCCGCCGAGGAGGAAGCCGCGGCAACGCTGGTCACCCGCAGCCCAGGCGAGGTCGCCGATGCGCTGCAGCCCGAACATCGAGTAGAAAATGTAGAAGGGCACGCTGACCACGTTGGTGGTGCTGTAGGAGGTGGCGGCGGCGATCCAGGAGCAGAATGCGCCAGCCTCGTTGATGCCCTCCTCCAGGATCTGGCCGGCCTTGTCCTCCCGATAGTAGGTCACCTGGTCGCGGTCGACGGGCACGTATTTCTGGCCCTCCGATGAATAGATGCCGAGCTGGCGGAACATGCCTTCCATGCCGAAAGTGCGCGCTTCATCCGGAACGATGGGCACGATGTGCTTGCCCAGGTTCTTGTCGCGCAGGAGCGCGTTGAGAATGCGCACAAAGGCCATGGTGGTGGATATCTCGCGCTCCGTGGCTTTTAGCACCGCGTCCAGCGCCGACAGCGGCGGCACCTCGGGCACGGTGTCGGCCCTGCGCCGGCGGCTCGGAAGATAGCCGCCCAAGGCCTGGCGGCGCTCATGCAGGTATTTCATCTCCGGCGAATCGGGCGGCGGAACGTAGAACGGCAACTCCTCCAGCCTGTCGTCCGGGATAGGGATGTTGAATCGGTCGCGAAACTGGCGGATGGACCCCGTGTCCATTTTTTTCTGCTGGTGGGTGGCCATCTTGCCCTCGCCGATCTTGCCCATGCCGTAACCCTTGACCGTCTTGGCGAGAATCACGGTGGGCTGGCCCTTGTGCTTCATGGCCGCGGCGTAGGCGGCATAGATCTTGTGCGGGTCGTGGCCGCCCCGGTTGAGGCGCCAGATGTCGTCATCGGTCATCTTCGACACTAGCTCCAGCAGCTTCGGGTGCTTGCCAAAGAAATATTTGCGCACGAAGGCGCCGTCGTTGGCCTTGAAGTTCTGATACTCGCCGTCGACGGTCTCTTCCATAATGCGCAGCAGAATGCCTTCCTTGTCGTGCGCCAGCAGCGGGTCCCAATACGAACCCCAGATCAGCTTGATCACGTTCCAGTCGGCGCCGCGAAAATCGCCCTCCAGCTCCTGGATGATCTTGCCGTTGCCTCGCACCGGGCCGTCCAGGCGCTGCAGGTTGCAGTTGACGACAAACACCAGGTTGTCGAGCTTTTCGCGCGCCGCCATGGAGATGGCGCCTAGCGCTTCGGGCTCGTCGGTCTCGCCGTCGCCGAGGAAGGCCCACACCTTGCGCTTCTCCGTGTCGGCCAGGCCGCGCGCATGCAGGTACTTGAGGTAGCGCGCCTGGTAGATCGCCTGGATCGGACCGAGGCCCATCGACACAGTGGGAAACTGCCAGAAGTCCGGCATGATCCAGGGATGCGGATAGGAGGTGACGCCCTTGCCGTCCACGTCGCGGCGGAAATTGACCAACTGCTCCTGGGTAAGGCGCCCTTCGAGCAAGGCGCGCGCGTAGACACCCGGGGCGGAATGGCCCTGGAAGTAGATCAGATCGCCGCCGTGCCCGGCGCTGGGCGCATGCCAGAAATGGTTCTGGCCGATGCCGAACAGCGTGCCCA
>Ga0156022_1343_pt4 | contig 11156 bp, 9 predicted proteins | sample RifCSPlowO2_02_FD_107676 | JGI IMG/M metagenome (GOLD analysis project Ga0156022, IMG submission 107676) | Betaproteobacteria bacterium RIFCSPLOWO2_02_FULL_65_24 | reverse complement strand
ATGCTGACCACCTACGGCACGGGCAAGGTCTCCGACGAGAAGCTCGCGCAGCTGGTCGAGCAGCACTTCGACCTGCGGCCCAAGGGCATCGTGCAGATGCTGGATCTCTTGCGCCCGATCTACGAGAAGACCGCGGCCTACGGCCACTTCGGCCGCGACGAGCCGGAATTCACCTGGGAGGCGACCGACAAGGCGCAGCTGCTCGCGGCCGAGGCCGGGGTGAGAAAGGCGAAGGCGCTGGCGTAAGCGATAATTGGGGTCAGGTTCACATTTCCATCACTCAGCAAGGAACGCTTGGCGCTGCGAGGAAATGTGAACCTGACCCCAATTAGGGCTCGCGCCGGGTGCGACTGGTGCGGAGCGGACAATAAGCGGGACGGCGTTCCCGAAACAATTGCAACCCTAGGAGCCCAACATGCCGACCGATATTGAGATCGCCCAGCAGGCGAAGCTCGAGAGGATTTCCAGAATTGCCAGGGACAAGCTCGGCATCGAAGACGAGCATCTGGAACCCTACGGTCACTACAAGGCGAAGCTGTCGCTCGAATACATCGACAGCCTCCGGGATCGCAAGGACGGCAAGCTCGTACTGGTCACCGCCATGACGCCCACGCCGGCGGGCGAAGGCAAGACCACCACCACGGTCGGGCTGGGTGACGCGCTCAACCTCATCGGCAAGAAGGCCGTCATCTGCCTGCGCGAACCGTCGCTCGGCCCGGTGTTCGGCATGAAGGGTGGCGCGGCGGGCGGCGGCCGCGCCCAGGTGGTGCCCATGGAAGACATCAACCTGCACTTCACCGGCGACTTCGGCGCCATCGCCCTGGCGAACAACCTGCTCGCGGCGCTCATCGACAACCACATCAACCACGGCAACGAGCTGGACATCGATCCCCGGCGCATCACCTGGAAGCGGGTCGTGGACATGAACGACCGCGCTTTGCGGGAGATCGTGGTCTCGCTGGGCGGCCCGGCGAACGGTTTCCCGCGCCAGGACGGCTTCGACATCGTGGTGGCCTCGGAGATCATGGCGATCCTGTGCCTCTCGACCTCGCTCGACGATCTCAAGGAGCGGCTGGGCAACATCATCGTCGGCTACAGCCGGGCGCAGAAGCCGGTGCGCGCGCTGGACCTCGCGGCGCACGGGGCCATGGCGGTGCTCCTCAAGGACGCCATCAAGCCCAACCTCGTGCAGACGCTGGAAGGCCAGCCGGCGTTCATCCACGGGGGGCCCTTTGCGAACATCGCGCACGGCTGCAACTCGGTGATCGCCACCTGGACCGCGCTCAAGCTCGCCGACTACGTGGTCACCGAAGCCGGATTCGGTGCCGACCTGGGCGCGGAAAAATTCGTCGACATCAAGTGCCGCAAGTCGGGCCTGCGGCCTTCGGCAGCGGTGATCGTGGCCACTATGCGCGCCCTGAAGTACCACGGCGGCGTCGAGCTGAAGGCCATCACGCAGGAGAACAATGCGGCGCTGGAAAAGGGCATCACCAACCTCGAGCAGCACGTGAACAATGTCAAGAACGTCTACGGGATTCCCTGCGTCGTTTCCATCAACCGGTTCACGCACGACACCCGGGAAGAGATCGAGATCCTGAAATCCCGGATGGCGAAGCTCGGCGTGCCGGTGGTGCTCGCCACCCACTGGGCCGACGGAGGCGAGGGTGCCACGGAGCTCGCGCACGCGGTGGTCGAGTTGTGCGCGCAACGCAGCGAGCCCCGATTCGTCTACGAAGACGGCGACACGCTGTGGGCGAAGATGGAGAAGGTCGCCACCAAGGTCTACCACGCCGACGAAGTGACGGCCGACAGCAAGGTGCGCGCGCAGATAAAGAAGCTGCAGGACGGCGGCTACGGGCATTACCCGATCTGTGTCGCGAAGACGCAGTACTCCTTTTCAACGGACCCGTTGCTGCGCGGCGCGCCGAAGCACCACTCCATCAACATTCGGGAAGTGCGGCTGGCGGCCGGCGCGGAATTCATCGTCCTGGTCTGCGGCGACATCCTCACCATGCCGGGCCTGCCCAAGGCTCCGGCGTCCAACAAGATCGACCTGGTCGACGGAAAGGTGGTCGGGCTGTTCTGAGGCCGGAGGGCGCGACGCGCGGCGCATAAGGTGGTACCTTGTGCGCCGTGTCCAGTACGAGGAGGACCCCGATGAAGTCGGTGTCGCGCTTCCTGTCATCCATACTGCTCGCGGCGCTCGGGCTCCAGGCGTGCTTCGCCCTGGCGCAGAGCTATCCCGGCAAACCGATTCGCATCGTCGTTCCGTTCCCCGCGGGCGGCGCCGTGGACACCCTCGCGCGGCTGGTGAGCCCGAAGATGGCCGATGCACTGGGCCAGCCGGTGCTGGTCGAGAACCGCGCCGGGGCGGGCGGCAACATCGCTGCGGACTTCGTCGCCAAGGCGGCCCCCGACGGCTACACCGTGCTGCTGAACACCAACGGCCATGCCATCAGCCCGGCCCTGTACCGCAAGCTGCCCTACGACGCGGACAAGGATTTCGTCCCCGTGACGCAGCTGGTGGCGACGGCGCTCATCCTGGTCGCCTATCCCAAGCTGCCGGCCGCGTCGGTGAGCGAGCTCATTGCCCTCGCCGGGTCCAAGCCGGGCGCGCTCAACTATGGCTCCACCGGGGTGGGCAACCCGCTGCACCTCACCATGGAGCTGCTGAAGCTCTCGACCGGCGTCGACATCGTGGCGGTCCCTTACAAGGGCGACGCTCCGCTCAATGCCGCGCTGATGGCCGGTGAAGTCCAGGTGGCCATCGTGCCGCTCTCGACCAGCGTGCAGCTCGTGAAGAGCGGGCGCTTGCGGGCTCTGGCTGTCACCACCGCCCGGCGCACCGCGGTTCTTCCCGACGTTCCGAGCATCGCCGAAAGCGGCGTCCCGGGATTCGAGTCGAGCAGCTGGCAGGGCTTCTTCGTGCCGGCGAAAACCTCCCGCGCCATCGTCGAGCGGCTCCAGCGGGAGACGGTGAAAGCGCTGAACACGCCGGAGGTACGAGAGCGCATCCGCGGCATGGGACAGGAGATCATCGGCAGCACGCCCGACGAGTTCGCTGCGAAGGTGAAGGCGGACCTGGCGAAATTCGCGAGGATCGTGAAGCAGGCGCGTATTCCGCTGCAGGACTGACAACCCGAAGGAGAACAAGCATCATGGTGAGAATTGCGTTGTTGGCGGCTGCGGCCGTCCTCTTGCAGCCGGTGCCTGACGCCCGTGCGCAGGGCTACCCTAAGGGGCCGATCAACCTGGTCATCCCGCTCGCCTCGGGCGATGCGACCGACATCGCGGGGCGCGCGATGGCGGAGGAGCTCGGCAAGCTGCTAAAAGTGCCGCTGGTTCCCATCAACCGCCCGGGAGCGGGCGGCGCGGTCGGAACCGACAGCGTGGTGAAGGCGCCGAAGGACGGCTACACGATCCTGCTCGCGAACAACGCCGCGCTCACCTTCCGACGGGTGCTGGAACCGCAGAACGTCACCTACGATGCCCAGAAGGATCTCACTCCGCTGGGCCTCACGACCCGCATCCCGACAGTCGTGGCGGTGCGCCCGGACGCGCCCTCCAAGAGCCTGCGCGAGCTGCTGGAGACGTCCAGGAAAAATCCCGGCACGGTGCGCCTGGGCAACGTCGGCGCCGGATCGGTGGGGGACTTCACGGTGCAGATGATCAACTCGCTCACCGCCGCGCAGCTCACCTCGGTTCCGTTCAAGGGCGCTTCGCCGGCCATTGCCGCGCTGCGCGGCGGCCACGTCGAAGGCGTTGTGGTGGCCCTCGGAGCGATCGCCGGCCAGTTCAAGGGCGGCGCCGCCCAGGGCGTGGTGATATCCACCAAGTTCCCCGGATTCCCCGCCATTCCGACCATGGCGGAGCTGGGCTACAAACAGAATATACCAGGCGTGTGGTTCGGGTTCTTCGCGCCGGCCGGTGTTCCGGCCGAGGTCACCCGCACGCTGGTGCCCGCGGTGGCAAGGGCGGCGAAGGATCCCGCCATTGCGGCGAAGCTGCTGACGCTCGGAATGGTGCAGGACTACCGGGCGCCGGATCAGCTGATGGCCGAGATCCGCGATGAGTTCCGCTCGGTGAGCGAGCTCGCGCGCAAGGCGGGGTTGATAAAATAAGGGGCTCGCTGCGCGAGCGAAGCTGTCTCTTCGTAGCTCCGTTTACTGAACCTGCCCGATTTTGATAGTTGCGCGCTAAGGCGTTCGCGTAATGTTCAGCGCCAAACGCGCAACTATCAAAATCGGGCAGGGCTATTGGACCGGACTACGTAGTCCAGATCGTGCCACGCCTGGGCGCCGCTCAGCTGGTGCCGGGTGCGCCGAACGCAGCCGCGGCACATTGGCGGATTTCGCGCCACGGGGTCACGAAGATGCCCGTGCGCGACTGGCCCTGGTCGCCACCGAAGACGAGGCCCCCCTCTTTCCCGCCCGTCAGGGACAGGAACTTCTGCAACGGGGCGAACCAGTCGCCGGCAATCGTCTGCCCGGCCTTGAATTCGACCGGATAGAGCACGCCGCCTCGATCCACTAAGAGGTCGATCTCGTTGCCACTGCTGTCGCGCCAGTAGTACAGCTCGGGGGCAAGTACGAGGTTGCTGCGGTATTTCACGAACTCCGAAACGCCCCACGTCTCGAACAGCTGCCCGCGCAACGAACCCAGGCCCAACTCCCGCGCACTCTGGATGCCGGCGAGCCACGCGGCAAGACCCGTGTCGTAGAAATAGAGCTTGGGCGCCTTCACCAGGCGCTTGCCGAAGTTCTTGTGATGCGCGGGAAGCTGGAACACGATGTAGCTCGCCTCCAGCACCGAAATCCAGCTTTTGGCCGTGTTGTGGGTCACGCCGCAATCGGCCGCGAGCGTGGACAGGTTCAGGACCTGTGCGCTGCGCGCAGCGCACATGCGCAGGAACCGGCGGAAGGCTGAAAGGTCGCGCACGTTGACCAGCTGGCGCACGTCGCGCTCGATGTAGGTGGCCACGTAATCGCGGTACCACACGCCGGGCGGAATGCCGCGGTCGTGCAGCGGCGGGTAGCAGCCCTGCCACAACAGGGCTTCCACATTGCCAGGAGCCGCGATGGCGGAAACTTCCTGGAGCGAAAATGGCAGCAGGTGCACGAGCCCGGCGCGGCCCGCAAGCGACTGGCTGATGCCGCCCAGCAGGCCGAACTGCTGCGAACCGGTGAGCACGAATTGCCCCGCGCGCCGGTCGGCATCCACACGGGTCTGCAGATAAGAAAAGAGCCCGGGTGCGCGCTGCGCTTCGTCGAGCACCGCGCCGTCGGGGTACTGGGCGAGGAAGCCGCGCGGGTCGGAGTGCGCAAATTCGCGAACGTCGAGATCTTCCAGGCTCGCGTAGGGCTTGTGCGGAAACGCGGCCCTGGCAAGCGTGGTCTTGCCGGACTGGCGCGGCCCGGTCACGGCGACGACGGGAAAGTAACCGGCAAGGCGGTGCAGCGCGGGTTCGGCCTCACGGAGGATCATGAGGCTAGGCTGCCCCTATCTTGCAATTTGTCAATTCAATTTACAATTTGCATGACCCTCAGCGCAGCAGTTTCGACCCAAAGAAAAGCCTCGGCAGCGCCCTCACCAGATCCATCGAGCCTTCCGCGGCGAAATCCTCCAGTCGAAGCTCCGGGTTGCGCGGGCGGATGCGCTCGAAGGCCGCGCGCGCCTCGGCATCCGCCGGCGGCGGAATGGTGGCATCGATCAGCATCTTCGAGCCCATGCGCTGCCACAGCGGCGTGCCGGGCGCGCCGAGCTCCGGCAGGCTCGCGTCCATCGCATGGTTGTGGGTGGCCGGAATGATGACCACGTCCTGGCTCGGATTGACGCGTGTGTTCAGCGCCCAGAGCAGTTCGGAATGGTTGAAGATGTCCACGTCGGCATCCACCGCAATGGCGACTTTCGGGTGCTGGTACTCCGAGGAGAGCGCGGCCATGAGAAGGTTCTTGGCTTCGCCGTAGAAGCGCTGGGTCATTTGTATGACCAGGCCGAACACCCCTGGAAGCATCATCACGTTGTGCAGGTTCGGGCCGCCCCCGATGTCCTTCAGCCGGCGGAAGATGGTGGCGCTCATCGGCACCTTGTGGAACACGCAGCCTTCCATTTCCGAGCCGTTCTGCAGGTTCTTGAAAATGGCGTCGCGACGCCGGGTCATGTACTGGTATTCGATGATCGGGTTCTTGCCGGTGCCGGTCACGTAGTAGTCCTGGAACTCCGAGAACGGCCCCTCGTCCTCGCGGATATGCGGCGGTATATGGCCTTCCAGGACGATCTCGGCGTTGGCCGGGACTTCCAGGTCCACGGTTTCGCATTTCACCAGCGGCACCGGCTCGCCGAGGAACCCCCCGGCAATCTCGAATTCGTCATCGCCGTAGGCGGCGGTGGTCGCCGCGGCCACGTAATACAGCGGGTGGTGACCTATCATGACGGCCACCGGCATGGGCTTGTTTCGCTCCTGGTACTTGAGGTAGTTCTTCCACGAATGCCGCGGGTAGAGAAGGATCCCCGACTTGTTCGGGCCCTTGATCTGCAGGCGGTGAAAGCTGAAGTTGCGCTTGCCGGTGTCCGGATCCTTGGTGACCATGAGGCCCGAACCGATCACCGGGCCGCCGTCGCGCTGACCGGCGACATGCACGGGAAGCTGGGTGAGATCGAATTCGCCTCGCTTGAGCTTCACGTCCTTCACCGGGCCGCTCTCGACCATGACGGGCGCGATGCGCGTGCCGAGCATGGCAGCGACGTGCGGTATGAGCTTTTCCTCCGGGACGCCGAACGCGAGCGCCGCCTGGCGCACGTTCGCCGGCGCCTGGCCGAGCGAGCGCCAGCCGTGCGGCAGCTTTTCGAAAAAGAGGGCCTTCTCGCGGCACTGGTAGAGCAGCGCGCCCATCTGCGTGAGCGGATCGACATTCTTGTCGACGCGGATCAGTTCGCTCGCGGCTTCGAGCTCGGCGATCCAGGTGCGCAGGTCCCGGGTACTCGTGGCAGAACGAGAGGAGGTAGTCATGGCTTATTCCTTGCGGAGGCAGGAGCGATTGCGTATGCAGCGCGAAGCGTCGCACGGGTTCGCAACTGCGATGAGCGGCAGATTACGCTTTCTTGATTTGAATCAAGAATCGTGCTTCGCCGGACGGAAATCGCCGAGGCCCGGCCGGCCCGCATCGCTATGCGAACCAACCGGCCGCGAGCGACGCGAGTTTCCTGCGATCGATCTTGTCGCCGATGACCGGAAGGGCGTCGAGCACCAGCAGCTGCTCGGGCAGCTTGTAGTGCGCCAATCCATGGTGCTGCAACTGCGCGCGCAGCGCCTTCAGTTCCGGGACGCCGCCTGCGGCGGCAACCACGCACGCGCATACGCGTTCGCCGAGCACCGGGTCCGGCACCCCGACCACGGCCGCTTCTGAAACATCGGCATGCGCAAGCACGAGCGCTTCCACCTCGGCCGGACTGACTTTATCTCCGCCCCGATCGATGAGGTCCTTCAATCGCCCCACGATGACGATATTGCCGGCCTGGTCGAACCGGGCCAGGTCGCCGGTGTGAAACCATCCCTCGCGCCATCGATCGGTGCCGTGATCGCCGATATAGCCGTCTGCACAACAGGGACCGCGACCGGTCAGCTCGCCCGCGGTTTCCCGAGGCACATCGCGGCCGTCCGGACCGATGATGCGAAATTCGGTTCGGCCTCTCGGTCTTCCCACGGTATGGCGCCGGACCGCCGGCGGGTCGTCCGGGCCGGGTGCGGCCCAGCCGCCGAAGTCGGCGCCTCCGTAAGTCGAGAGCACGATGCCGCCGGTACGCGTTTCGAGCTCTTCGGCCAGCGTCGAGGGCATGACCGATCCCGCCGTGTACCAGAGGCGCACGCTGGAAACATCGACGCGATCCAGCTTGGCCGCCAGCATGGCGAGCTGCGCGGGGGTGCCGCAGACTACGGTCGGGCGCTCGCGCGCCATCAGCTCGAACGTGGCGTCGGTCCCGAAGACCGGCATGCCGATCACGCACGCGCCGGCAACCGGCGCGGCGAGCCAGGCCGCCCTCGCCGGTCCGACGCCCGGGGAAAGCGTGAGCAGAACGTCCGCTGCGGACAATCCGAGCAGTTGCGCCTGCGCGTGCGCGCGCTCGCATGCCGCAGCCAGCGTATATACCGCAAGCTTGGGCATCCCCTCAGTACCGGTCGTGGCGAGCGCGTGCGCCGGCTCATCGAGCCGCAATGCCTCGCTCCCGTCGCAAGGCGCTCCTTCGAGCTGCAGCAACCCTGTGGCGGGCAAGGTGATCCGTACCGGACGAAGTCCGAGCTCGGCGAGCATTTCGTCGGCCTCGGCTGCATAGTCACGCTCGCGGAAGTGCGCCGGCGTCACGACCAGCGCCGGCCGGGCACGCGAGGCTATGGAGGCAAGTTCCCGTCTTCCCTGGCTTGCCGGTACCGGGATCCAGAACAATCCGGCCTGTTCGCACGCGAACCGCATCAGATACCATTCGACGCAGTTCGGCAGCCAACCGAGGACGGCCGCGCCGCGCGGCAGACGCTGCTCGAGCAGCCATCCGGCGGCGCGCTCGCTCCATGCCTTGACCTCGGCCCAGGCCAGACGATAACGGCCGTCGGCGAGGGACGCGCCCGATGGCCGCTCCCGCGCGTGGCGCGCGAGCGCCTCGGTAATGGTCTCGATCAACGCTGCTCCATCCTCTGCATTGCCTCGAAGAAATCGCTGTACGGAACGCCCTCGAACGCTTCGGGCAGCTCCTCGACGATGCGCACGCTGCACGGCTGGGGATCCCTGTTGCCGACAACCGAGCGTATCCACAAGGTGGCCTCCCCCGGGCGCGGCGGCCGCGACACCACGGCGCGCACGTTCAGGCCGCGATATTTCTTGCGCCCGGGACTCAGGTCGCGCAGCGTTATCACCACTTCGTGACCGCAGAGCAGCGGCGCGCTGTCGCGGGCGAATGTCTCGAATTCCCTGGCCATCGTTTCCTCCCGTTACTTGAGTCCGAGCGCCGACCAGCGCTCCAGCACCCGGCGCTGCACTTCGGGTGCATACATCGAATCGAGCGTGGCGCGCACTGGCGTCCCGTCGCGCGGCCATTCCGGCGGCCAGGTCGCATCCAGTGCCACGCTCGCGCCGGAACGCGCCACCCGCTCTTCCTGGTCGTACGCGGGCGTGAGCGTGTTCGCGCGGCCCTGGTAGCGGGTGACGTGAATGCCGCGGCCGGGGTGGCACTTGGTGGCGAACGCGTGCACCACCGCCGCCATGTTGAACACGTCCACGTCTTCGTCCACGACGATGATTTTCGAAATCAGGGCGCGCCGCACGGTCAGCACGTTCAGCACCTTCTGTGCCACCTCCGCGCCGCCGCGGCGCACGGCGACGATGGCCATGTGCACGCCGCCTTCGGGAGGCACATAGACGGCGGTGACGGGGACTGCGTTCGCCTCCAGGCGCCGCCGGATGGCGATTGCGCCGGAAATCGAGGTGCTGGTCGCGCTCGAGTCCATGAATCCCGTCGTATCGAGCGTGAGAATGGGGTCGCGACGGTGCGTGATCGCGCTCACCCGCGCGCAGATGGCGTTGCCCATCTCGCCGCTGCGATAGCCGGGATACTCGCCGTACGGACCCTCCTGGTTCACGCGGTCGGGATACACCTCGGCCTCGATGACGATCTCGGCCGAAGCCGGAACGTAAAGGTCGGAGGTCTCGCACTTGACGAGCTCCACCGGCTGCCCGCGCAGCCCGCCTGCCAGGTCGGCTTCGTTTCCTGCGATACGGAACGTGGCCGCGGCAGCGAGGTGCGAAAGGCAATCGCAGCCGATGGCGATGGCGATCGGCATGGCGCGCTTTTGGGGCACGTACCCATCCAACAGCATTTTCCCGAGGTGGCTGGTGGGCCGCGGAAATCCGGTCAGCAGGCGCTCGTTGTGGATCATGAACCGGTACATGCCCCAGTTCACCCAGTCGCTCCTGGCGTCCTTGGACACGACCAGATCCCAGGTCCCGAGGTAGCGCCCGCCATCGCCTTCGTGGACCATGGGAACCGGCAGATCGAACAGATCGACCCGGTCTCCCGCAATGACCACCTCCTTGCAGGGACCGTCCTTGACGATCACCGGCGGGATCGGGCGCTGTTCGCGTTCGGCATAGACATCGTAGAGCTGCCGCACGTGCGTGTCCGCGGGCAAGCCGAACGCCACCGCCATGCGCCGCCAGGTCGCGATCGGGTTCGTGGCGATGCGCCAGCCGGAATAGTCCTTGATGTTGTCGAACATGAATGCGGGGCCGTTTCGCTCGCAGGAGAGCCGCCCGATGCCGGACAGCTCCTGGTCCCAATCGATCTGCTGATCGATGCTCAGAGAATCGCCGGAGGCATTGATGGCGGCGAGAAAGCTCCTGAAGTCGTCATGTGCCAAGCGCTTCTCCTCGATGATTCATCCCGGCGAGCGCGCGATCGGACACGAACGAATTCGTCTCGCGCTCCTCGCCGAAGGTGGAGACCGGCCCGTGGCCCGGAATGAAGGTCACGTCGCTGCCCAGCGGCCAGAGCTGCGTGGTGATGGAACGGATCAGCGCGTCGTAGTCGCCGCGCGGAATATCGGTGCGGCCGATGGAGCCCTGGAACAGCACGTCGCCGACGATCGCGAGCCGGTCGTTTTCGCAGTAGAAGATCACGTGACCGGGGGTGTGGCCCGGGCAATGGCGCACCTGCAGGGTCACGTTGCCGAATGTGACCGTATCGCCGCCCTGGAGCCAGCGATCCGGGACGAAAGGCTCGAGGCGCCCCATGCCGAAACGCATTCCCGATTCGGCGATCTGTTCGATCCAGAAGCCGTCCTCCTCGTGCGGGCCTTCGACCGGGAGGCCGGTGCGCTTTCGGAGCTCCGCCGTGCCGCCACAGTGGTCCACGTGGCCGTGGGTGACGAAGATCTTCTCCAGATCGGCGCCTGTTGTCTCGATGGCTTGGAGAATCGAGTCCACATCGCCGCCGGGATCGACCACGGCGGCCTTGTGGGTGGTCTCGTCGACGAGGAGGGAGCAGTTTTGCTGGAACGGCGTGACCGGGAGGATGGCGACTTTCATCGGTTGGATTTTACAGCGTCGCTCCACCGCGCCGCGCAGGCAATGAACGCGTTACTATTGCAAGCCCCGCCCAGGAGGGCGATC
>Ga0156022_1349_pt1 | contig 11166 bp, 10 predicted proteins | sample RifCSPlowO2_02_FD_107676 | JGI IMG/M metagenome (GOLD analysis project Ga0156022, IMG submission 107676) | Betaproteobacteria bacterium RIFCSPLOWO2_02_FULL_65_24 | reverse complement strand
CAGTCGATGCCGCGCCGCCGGTGGCCCGGCTGCATCCGGCCGTGTTGCAGGCGCTGGGCATCCGGCCGGGCGCGAAAGTGTCCGTACGCCAGGGCACGGGCGAGGCGACAGTGGAGGCGGTGGCCGACGAGCGTGTTCCGCAAGGCTGCCTGCGGCTCGCGGCGGCGCATTCCCTGACCGCCCGGCTCGGTCCGATGTTCGGTGATGTCATAGTCGAGGCAGTGCCCTGATGGAATTCATCAACTCTCTGCCGCAGTGGGCGCTGGAGCTCTCCCGGGGCTGGTTCGGCCCGGCCTGGGGCGGGTACCTTTTCACGACATTCAAGACGCTGCTGCTCATCGTTTCCGTCGTGGCCCCTCTCTTGATAGGGGTGGCCTACCTGACGCTCTGGGAGCGCAAGCTCATCGGCTGGATGCAGATCCGCATCGGTCCGAACCGCGTGGGCCCTCTCGGCCTGCTGCAACCCATTGCCGACGGGCTGAAGCTGTTCGTCAAGGAAATCATCGTTCCCACCGGCGCCAACCGGGTGTTGTTCATCATTGCCCCGATCACCGCCCTCGCGCCCGCACTGGCCGCCTGGGCCGTCATTCCCTTCGCCCCCGAAGTGGTGCTGGCGGACATCAACGCGGGGCTGCTCTACCTGCTCGCGATGACTTCGCTCGGCATCTATGGCGTCATCGTCGCCGGCTGGGCATCCAACTCCAAGTACGCCTTCCTCGGGGCCATGCGTTCTGCCGCGCAGATCGTGGCGTACGAAATTGCGATGGGCTTCGCGCTCGTGGTGGTGCTGATGGTCTCGGGAAGCCTGAACCTGTCGGACATCGTGAACGCGCAGAACCGGGGCGTGTTCGCCGGCACGGGGCTGAACTTCCTTTCCTGGAACTGGCTGCCGCTGTTCCCCATGCTGCTCGTCTACTTCATCTCGGGCGTCGCCGAGACCAACCGCTCGCCCTTCGACGTGGTGGAGGGCGAATCGGAGATCATCGCCGGCCACATGATCGAGTACTCGGGCATGGCCTTCGCCCTGTTCTTCATGGCGGAATACGCCAACATGATCCTCATCGCCACGCTGACGACCATCCTGTTCTTCGGCGGCTGGGCGTCACCCTTCGATTTTGCACCCTTCACCTGGATTCCGCCGATCGGCTGGCTGCTCATCAAGATGTTTTTTGTCGTCTCCATGTTCCTGTGGTTCCGCGCGACCTTCCCGCGCTACCGCTATGACCAGATCATGCGGCTGGGGTGGAAGGTGTTCATCCCGCTGACGCTGGTCTGGATCGCGTTCATCGGTATCTGGATGCAGACGCCCTTCAACGTCTTTCTGGGGGCGCAATGATGGAACGGGTGAGGCAGTTTTTCCGGACGTTCCTGCTGCTGGAGCTGGTGAAAGGCATGGGGGTTACCGGCCGGCACCTGTTCGCGCGCAAGATCACCGTCCAGTATCCCGAGGAAAAAACGCCGCTGAGCCCGCGCTTCCGCGGGCTGCATGCGCTGCGCCGCTATCCGAACGGCGAGGAGCGCTGCATCGGCTGCAAGCTCTGCGAGGCCGTCTGCCCGGCGCTGGCGATCACCATACAGACGGCGGAGCGCGACGACGGCACGCGGCGCACCACGCGCTATGACATCGACCTGACCAAGTGCATCTTCTGCGGCTTCTGCGAAGAATCATGCCCGGTCGATTCGATCGTGGAGACGAACATCCTCGAGTACCACGGCGAGAAGCGGGGGGACCTGTACTACACGAAGGAGATGCTCCTCGCGGTGGGCGAGCGCTACGAGGAGAGTATCGCGCGCGATCGCGCCCAGGATGCGGCCTACCGGTAGAAAGAACATGAACTTCGAAGTCGCAGTCTTCTATTTCTTCGCCATCGTCCTGGTCGTCTCGGCGCTGTGCGTCATCACGGCGCGCAATCCGGTGCACGCGGTGCTGTGCATGGTGCTGTGCTTCTTCACTGCCGCGGCCATCTGGATGCTGCTGCGCGCTGAATTCCTCGCCATCGTGCTGGTGCTCGTATACGTGGGTGCCGTCATGGTGCTGTTCCTGTTCGTGGTCATGATGCTCGACATCAACCTGGACCGGCTGCGCGAGGGCTTCTGGAGCTACCTGCCGCTCGGAGCCACCGTGGGCATCCTCATGGTGATCGAAATGGCGCTCATCCTGAGTCGCAGCTACTTCGGCCTGGGGGCGATGCCGGCTCCACCCGATCCCGGCGCGGGCTACAGCAACACCAAGGAGCTGGGCCGGGTGCTGTACACGGACTACGTCTACCCGTTCGAGATCGCGGCTGTGGTGCTGCTGGTGGCCATCGTCGCGGCCATCGCGCTCACCATGCGCAAGCGCAAGGACACGAAGTACCAGAAGCCCGTGGAACAGATTGGCGTGAAGCGCAAGGACCGCGTGCGGCTGGTCACCATGCCGGCCGAAAAAAGAGACTGATAGCGGGCCGGCGCACGCCCGGCTCAACAAGAATAGGGAGAGCCTTTGCTTTCACTGTCGCATTACCTGGTGCTTGGAGCGATCCTGTTCGCCATCAGCGTGGTCGGGATATTTCTCAACCGCAAGAACGTGATCATCCTGCTGATGGCCATCGAGCTCATGCTGCTCGCGGTCAACCTCAACTTCCTCGCGTTCTCGCACTACCTCGAGGACATCAGCGGCCAGGTGTTCGTCTTCTTCATCCTGACCGTTGCCGCGGCCGAGTCGGCCATAGGGCTCGCCATCCTGGTGGTGCTGTTCCGCAATCTCAACACCATCAACGTGGACGACCTCGACACCCTCAAGGGATGAACAAGAGAATGAACACAGGCGCATTGCAAGGGCGCGGCGGTCGATGAAAACGCTCTATCTCATCATCCCCCTGGCGCCCCTGGCGGGAGCCATCCTGGCGGGGCTGTTCGGCAGGGCGATCGGCCGGGCCGGCGCTCACTGGGTGACCATACTGGGCGTGGCGGTGTCCTTCGTCGCCTCCTGCTTCGTGCTCGCCGACGTGCTCGAAGGCAACACCTTCAACGGCGCCGTCTATACCTGGCTGACGTCGGGGGGAACGAGCTTCCAGGTCGGGTTCCTCATCGACCGGCTGTCCGCCCTCATGATGGTGGTGGTCAGCTTCGTGTCGCTGATGGTGCATATCTACACCATCGGCTACATGGCCGAGGACCCGGGGTACCAGCGGTTTTTCTCCTACATCGCGCTGTTCACCTTCTCGATGCTGATGCTCGTGATGGCGAACAACTTCCTGCAGCTGTTCTTCGGCTGGGAGGCCGTGGGGCTGGTGTCGTACCTCCTGATCGGCTTCTGGTATACCCGGCCCAGCGCCATCTATGCCAACCTGAAGGCGTTCCTGGTGAACCGGGTGGGCGATTTCGGGTTCCTGCTCGGCATCGCGCTCGTGCTGGCGTACTTCGGCACCCTCGATTACCAGACGGTGTTCGGGCAGGCGAAGGGGCTCGCTGCGAGCACCGTCGAAATACTGCCGGGCGCGCCGTGGCTGCTGATCACGGTGATCTGCCTGTGCCTTTTCGTGGGTGCCATGGGCAAATCGGCCCAGTTCCCGCTGCACGTCTGGCTGCCCGACTCGATGGAGGGCCCCACGCCGATCTCGGCGCTGATCCACGCCGCCACCATGGTGACCGCGGGCATCTTCATGGTGGCCCGCATGTCGCCGCTGTTCGAGCTGTCCGATACGGCGCTCTCGTTCGTCCTGGTGATCGGCGCTATCACGGCGTTCTTCATGGCGCTCATCGCGGTGGTGCAGTACGACATCAAGCGCGTGGTGGCCTATTCGACCCTTTCCCAGCTGGGCTACATGACGGTGGCCTTGGGCGCGTCGGCCTACTCCGCGGCGATCTTCCACCTGATGACCCACGCGTTCTTCAAGGCGCTGCTGTTCCTGGGGGCGGGCTCGGTCATCATCGCGCTGCATCACGAGCAGGACATGAGAAAGATGGGCGGCCTCAGGCGCTACATGCCCGTCACCTACGCGACCATGCTCATCGGCGCCATCGCGAGCGCCGGCGTACCCGGCTTTGCGGGCTTTTTCTCCAAGGACGCGATCATCGAGGCGGTCCACCTGTCTGACACGCCGGGAGCCGGTTTTGCCTGGCTCATGGTGCTGCTCACCGTCTTCGTCACGGCCTTCTACACGTTCCGCCTCGTTTTCTACGCCTTCCACGGCGAGGAGCGCTTCGGCGCCGGCCACGGCGCGCAGGAGGCGCACGGTCACGGTGCACATGGGCACGGGCATGCCCCCCACGAGTCGCCCGCGGTGGTCACCGTCCCGCTCATACTGCTCGCCATCCCGTCGATCGCGGCGGGCTGGGTGATCGGGCCGGTGCTGTTCGGCGATTTCTTCGGCCAGTCCATCTACATCGACCCCCGGCACCCCGCCATGAGCGAGATGGCACGCGAGTTCCTCGGCGTCTGGGGCATGATGGTCCACGCGCTCGGCACCCTGCCGTTCTGGCTGGCCATGGCCGGCATCGCCGCCGCCTGGTACCTGTACATCGTCCGGCCCGATCTCCCCGGCGTTTTCCGCAGGAAGGCGGGATTCCTCGTGACCATCCTCGAGGAGAAATACGGCTTCGACCGGTTCTATGACTGGGCCTTCGCGGGCGGGGCGAGGCTGATCGGTACGGTGTTCTGGCGCGTCGGGGACGTGACCATGATCGACGGGTTGATGGTGAACGGCTCGGCGCGGCTCGTCGGCTGGGTCGCCGGCGTGGTGCGCTGGCTGCAGTCCGGCCTCATCTACCACTATGCCTTCGGCATGATCATCGGGGTGTTCGTGATTCTGAGCCTCTGGTTGTACCGGATATCGCCATAGAAACAACAATGCAGAACACAACATACTGGCTGACGCTGTCCATCTGGGTTCCGATCCTGGCCGGCATCCTCGTCCTGGCCACCGGGAGCGATCGCAATGCCGGGAGCGCGCGGTTCATCTCCCTGGCGGGCGCCATCGCGGGTTTGCTGGTCACGCTGCCGCTGGTGGCGGGTTTCGACACCAGCACGAGCGCCATGCAGTTCGTGGAGCTCAGGCCCTGGATCGAACGCTTCGGGACCAATTACCACCTCGGCGTGGACGGCATCTCGGTGCTGTTCATCCTGCTGAACAGTTTCGTCACCGTGCTGGTGGTCATGGCCGGCTGGGAAGTCATACGCACCCGGGTGGCACAGTACATGGCGGCCTTTCTGATCATGTCCGGGCTGCTGAACGGCACGTTTGCCGCGCTGGATGCGGTGCTGTTCTACGTGTTCTTCGAGGGCACGCTGATCCCCATGTACCTGGTGATCGGCGTGTGGGGCGGGCCCAACCGGGTTTACGCGGCGTTCAAGTTCTTCCTCTACACGCTGCTCGGGTCGCTGCTGATGCTGGTCGGATTCCTGTACCTGTACGTGAAGTCGGGAAGCTTCGCCATCCTGGACTGGCACACGCTGCCGCTGCCGCTCTCGGTGCAGGTGCCTCTGTTCATCGCTTTCTTCGCCTCGTTCGCGGTGAAGGTCCCGATGTGGCCGGTGCACACGTGGCTCCCGGACGCCCACGTGGAGGCGCCTACCGGAGGCTCGGCGGTGCTGGCGGCGATCCTCCTGAAGCTCGGCGCGTACGGCTTCATCCGGTTCTCCCTGCCGATCCTGCCCGACGCGAGCCAGTACCTGTCCGGGTTCATGATCGCTCTGTCGCTCATCGCCGTGATCTACATCGGCCTGGTGGCTCTGGTGCAGGCGGACATGAAGAAGCTGATCGCCTACTCGTCCATCTCGCACATGGGCTTCGTCACGCTCGGGTTCTTCATCTTCAACGCCTACGGGGTGGAAGGCGCGCTCATCCAGATGATTTCCCACGGCTTCGTTTCCGCCGCGCTGTTCCTTTGCGTGGGCGTGATGTATGACCGCATGCATTCCCGGAACATCGCCGACTACGGCGGAGTGGTGAACACCATGCCGCGCTTCGCCTCCTTCATGATGCTGTTCGCGCTGGCGAACTCGGGCCTGCCGGCGACCAGCGGCTTCGTGGGCGAGTTCATGGTCATCATGGGCGCCATGAAGTACAACTTCTGGGTCGCCTTCCTCGCGGGCACCACGCTGGTGTTCGGGGCCGCCTACACGCTCTGGATGTACAAGCGGGTGATCTACGGAGCCGTGGCGAACGAGCGGGTCGCCAAGCTCACCGACATCAATTCGCGCGAGTTTGTCGTGCTCGGACTGCTCGCGCTGTCCGTGTTGTGGCTCGGCCTGCACCCGGCCCCGTTCACCGAGATCATGCATGCCTCGGTGGAGCAACTCCTCAAGCACGTCGCGGCGGGCAAACTATGATGACGAGCCTCCCTGTCATGCTGCCGGCCTACGCCGAGATCTTCCTGCTCGGCATGGCCTGCCTCATCCTGGTCGTCGACCTCTATCTTCCCGAGCGCATGCGCGACGTGACGTACGTGCTCTCGCTGCTCGCGTTGCTGGGCTGCGCGGTGTTCACCATCCTGGTCGGTTCAGCGACCGGTGGGCAGGTGGCCTACACGTTCAACGGCATGTTCGTCTCCGACGTGATGGCGAACGTGCTGAAGATCTTCATCTACATCGCGGTGGCGCTGTGCATGGTCTATTCGCGCAGCTACCTGGCCGACCGCGGCCTGTATCGCGGCGAGTTCTTCATCCTGTCGCTGTTCGCGACCCTGGGCATGATGGTGATGGTCTCGGCCAACCACTTTCTGACCCTGTACCTCGGCCTGGAGCTGATGTCCCTGTGCCTGTACTCCCTGGTGGCCCTCAACCGCGATTCGGCGGTCGCCACCGAGGCCGCCATGAAGTATTTCGTGCTGGGCGCGCTGTCCTCGGGACTGCTGCTCTACGGCATGTCCATGCTCTACGGCGCAACCGGGTCGCTCGAGATCACCCGGGTCGCCGAGGCGCTGCAGGCCGGCGGGGCGAATCGCACCATCCTGGTCTTCGGCCTGGTGTTCCTGGTGGCCGGGATCGCGTTCAAGCTGGGCCTGGTGCCGTTCCACATGTGGATACCGGACGTGTACCACGGGGCACCGACCGCCATGACGCTGCTCATCGGTTCGGCGCCGAAGGTGGCGGCGTTCGCAATGGCCGTACGCCTGCTGGTGGGCGGCCTGGGGACGCCGGCGCTCGCCGTGGACTGGCAGCAGATGCTGGTGATTCTTTCGGTGCTGTCGATGGCCCTGGGCAACCTGGCCGCCATCGCGCAGACCAACATCAAACGCATGCTTGCCTATTCGACCATCGGGCAGATGGGATTCATGCTGCTGGGCCTGCTGTCCGGCATCGTGGGCGGCAACAACCTGTCGGCGGCCAGCGCTTACAGCGCAGCGATGTTCTACACTTTGACCTACCTTTTCATGAGCCTGGCCGCTTTCGGCATGGTGCTGCTTCTTTCCAGGAAGGGCTTCGAGGCCGAGGAGCTGTCGGACTACAAGGGACTGAACCAGAAGAGCCCCTGGTACGCCTTCATGATGCTGATCACCATGTTCTCCCTGGCCGGCGTTCCGCCGGCGGTGGGCTTCTATGCGAAGCTGGCGGTGTTCAGCGCCGTGCTGGAAGCGGGACAGGTCTGGCTCGCCGTGGTCGCGGTGATCTTTTCGCTCTTCGGCGCCTACTACTACCTTAGGGTGGTGAAGCTCATGTACTTCGACGAGCCGCAGGATCCCATTCCCGTGCGGCCCCGGATGGACATGGGCCTGCTGCTGTCCGCCAACGGTCTTGCGATACTGCTGTTTGGCATCTTCCCCGGCCCTCTCATGGATCTGTGCTACTACGCCATCAAGGGGCTCGGCAGCGCGGGTTGACCGATGGATGGATCAGCCGCGCGGGCGGCGTAACCCGTCATTGCCTCGAAGCCTGGAAATGAAAGACCGGCCCGCCTTCAAAAAGGGCGATTTCACCGAGAGCGCGCTCGCCAGCGAGTCCGTCTTTCACGGACGGCTGCTGCACGTCAAGCGCGACCGCGTGCGCCTTCCCGACGGCAAGGACTCGGTGCGGGAGTATGTGCTGCATCCGGGCGCCGTTCTCATCATCGCCGTGACGCCGGCCGGCGAGCTGGTGCTGGAGCGGCAATTCCGGTACCCGCTCGGTCGCCACTTCATCGAGCTGCCGGCCGGCAAGATCGACCCCGGCGAGGATCCGGCCGATACGGCGAAGCGCGAGCTTGCCGAGGAGACCGGCTACGTGGCCGCCCGCTGGCGGCACATCGGCGTCGTCCACCCCTGCATCGGCTACTCCAACGAGCGCATCGAGATCTTTCTCGCCGAGGATCTGGCGCAGAACCACTCCCGGCTCGATCACGAGGAATTCCTCGAAGTCTTCACCCTGCCGCTGGAGACGGCGCTGGAATGGGTGCGCACCGGCGAGATCAGCGACTCCAAGACCGTCGCGGGCCTGTTCTGGGCGGAAAAGGTTCTGAGAGGCACCTGGCAGCCGCCTATCTCGCCGAGTCTGTGAAATCCTTCCGCGCATAAAGCAGTCGCGAGGAACCCCAGCCTGCAACGCCGTTGTCTATGGTGCGTGATGGGCGGCGAGCGCGCCGCCTATTCGCATTTGGCCCCCGTGGTTCTGTAGCACAGCCGCTACAGCGCCTTGAATGGCCAACCACATCAAAATCGACGGCGCGCGATACCGACTCGGAAAAGTGCGAACTAATATGGCGCGGACACTGATCCCATCGCGCTGTCTCCACCAGGCGACAGTGCGCAGTGTCCCGGCGGGAATGCAGAGCGCGGCTGCCGATGCCGTCATCCCGATGACCGGTGGGCGAAACCAGAAACGAGGTGAAAAAATGAGTGGCGCAATTCTAGTGGTGGAAGATGAAGCCGCTGTCCAGGAGCTGATCTCGGTCAATCTGCAGCATGCTGGATACCGGGTCTTGCGGGCCGGCAATGTTTCCGAGGCGGAAACGCTGGTGAACGAGGAACGCCCGGACCTGGTGCTCCTGGACTGGGTCCTGCCCAAGATTCCCGGCGCCACCTTCGCGAGGCAGTTGCGCGGCGATCACCGCACCAAGGATATTCCGATCATCCTGATCAGCGGACGCGCGAGCGAGCAGGACAAGGTCGCTGCACTGGAAGGTGGAGCTGACGACTACGTGACCAAGCCATTTTCTCCCCGGGAGCTCCTGGCGCGGGTGAAAGCGGTCATGCGCCGCTGCTCGCCGCAGCTGACCGATGACGTGGTGAGCGTGGCCGGGCTGCGCCTCGACCCGGCCGCGCATCGCGTGACCGTGGGCGGGAACGAAATCGACCTGTGGGCGCTCGAGTTCCGGATGCTGCACTTCTTCATGACCCACCCCGATCGCGTTTTCAGCCGCGCGAAACTGCTGGACGAAATCTGGGGCGACCACGTCTTCGTCGAGGAACGCACAGTGGACGTGCATATTCGCCGGCTGCGCGAGGCACTTGCGCCGTCCGGCCATTCCGCCCTCATAGAGACTGTCCGCGGCACAGGGTACCGTTTCCGCCGCGGGCTGCCGTAAAAGGAGCAACATCATGCAGGGCGCTCTTGCCGCGAGACTCCAGCCGCATTCGCGATCGGAGGGCGATCACTGGGCGCGAGTCTGGATCATCGCCGGCGCTCTTCTGGCGGTTGCGCTGGTGATGAATATGTTCTTCATGGCGGTCTGGGGCTGGGGCATGCTCGCCATCGCGCCCCTGTACCTTTTCGTGCATCGCGGCGAGCTGGGGCCGCGCGCAGGGGGCGATTCCCGGTGGGCCGGGTTGAGGCTTCCGTGGAAAACCGGCGCCGCTGCGGCGGCCGCCACCGCAGCCCCTGCCCTGCGCTCTACCGAATCCGGGCTGGCCATACTGGATCGCGAGCTGCGGGTGGTGTGGTGCAACGAAGCGGGCAGCGTGCAACTGGGGCTGCATGCGGGCTGCCTCGCCCGGACCGCGCTGAATAGTATCGCACCGGACTGCACGGCGATTCCCCCGCTGTCCGGGGAGGGGCGCGTGCTGATCAGGACCGTGGACGGCCGTTCGCTCGCGCTCCAGTGGCTGCCTTTCGTGGACAGCGACTGGCTGCTGGTGACGCGCGAGGTGACCGGCAAGGAAGACGCCGGTGCGAACCACCGCAATTTCATCGCCGATGCCTCCCACGAATTGCGCACACCGCTCACCGTGATAATGGGGTTGCTGGAAACGGTGACCGAGCTCGATCTCGACCGGGAGCGCTCCACCTATTACTTCGACCTGATGGAGCAGCAAGGCAGGCGCATGCAGGCCATCGTGGACGGCCTGCTGAAGCTTTCAAAGCTCGAATCGCTTCCCGCCCCGGATTGCCCGGACCGGGTGGAAATAGGCCGTCTGCTGTCGCGCATCCGCGCCGAAGCGGAAGTCCTGTCCGGCGGGCGGCATCGGATCGTGCTCGAAGTGGACACCGGTGCCGATCTGCTGGGCGCCGAGCAGGAGCTCAGCAGCGCCGTGGCGAACCTCGTATCGAACGCCATCCGCTACACGCTGGCGGGCGGCGAGATCCGCATCGAATGGCGCGCCGGCGAGGAGGGCGCGGCGCTCGTCGTCCGGGACACGGGCATCGGGATCGAGCCTCAGCACATTCCGCTGCTCACGCGCCGGTTCTACCGGGTGGAAGAGGGCCATTCGCGCAATGTCGGAGGCACGGGCCTGGGACTGTCCATCGTCCAGCGGGTGCTGGAGCGCCACGAGGCCACGCTCGATATTGAAAGCGCGCCCGGCAAGGGCAGCACCTTCACCGCCCGGTTCCCCGCGCACCGGGTGCTGTCTTCCGCGACGCCTGTTGCCGCCTGCAACGCCTACGAGGCGCTATAGGGACGTTTCCCGGGCTTCCGGCTCAAAGCAGCATTTTCGCGACCGCCTCCACCAAGGCGTCCGCGTCGACCGGCTTGGTGAGATGCCGGAAGAATCCCGCTTCCTGGCTGCGCCGCACGTCCTCTTCGCGCCCATAGCCGCTCAAGGCGATGCCCTTGAGGTTGTTGCCGCGCTGCCGCAGCTCCGCCATCAGTTCAAGGCCGCTCTTGTCGGGCAGGCCCAGGTCGCTGATGAGCAGGTCGAATCTGTTCGAGTCGATCACGCGCAATGCCTGGGCGGCATCCCCGGCATTCTCCACCTCGTAGCCGGAGGCTTCGAGGAGCATCTTCATCGATGTGGCCGTGTCCTCATGATCTTCAACAAGCAGAATGCGCC
>Ga0156022_1319_pt2 | contig 11243 bp, 11 predicted proteins | sample RifCSPlowO2_02_FD_107676 | JGI IMG/M metagenome (GOLD analysis project Ga0156022, IMG submission 107676) | Betaproteobacteria bacterium RIFCSPLOWO2_02_FULL_65_24 | reverse complement strand
TGAGGCGCGCCACCGTGTCGGCGAAACCGCCGGCGGCAAAGGCCACCACGGTTCTCACCGGCTTGGACGGGTAGGCCTGGGCCTGCGCTGCCGCGGGTTGGCCGAGCGCCGCCGCGGCGGCGCCCAGTACTGCAAGACTGCGAACCAGTCGCGCTGTCGATGCCATTTCTCCTCCTCCTTTGGATGGGCGGCACACTGGCGCCGCCGTTGTATCACTCCATCTTGATGCCCGTCGCGCTGGTGGAGCGTCCCCAATAATGCCCGAACTTTCACCGGGCCGGTGCAGGCTTGCGGCCCCAGAACAGCTCGATGCCTTTCCACTCGATATGCTCGGGCTGCTCGAGCTGATCATCGAGCGCCTGGTGCAGCTCCTGCGGACTGTAATAGGGCGTGTCGCGGATATCGAAGGGAAAGTAATGGGTGAGCTTGTCCACCCAGTACTGCAGGTGCAGATCGGTCTCCAGCCGCGCCCAGAACGGGGCACCGAAAATGTAGACCTCGGCGAGCATGAGGCGGCGGCCGGGCTTCAGGATGCGCAGCAGCTCGGCGCCCGTCTCGCGCCAGTCGTCGCAATGCTGCACCGCCTGGAGGCACGCGACGGCGTCGCAGGAGGCGTCGGCAATCTCCCGGGTGTAGTTCCATTGCCAGCAGGCCATTTTGCCGTTGCGGCCGACCTTCCTCGCGTCGTAGGCGGCCCGCGCCTCCTCCAGGATTTCGACGGCGCGCACTTCCCCCAAGGGGCCCACCATCGTGCGCAGGTCATCCACCCAGCCGCAGGGACCGAGCGACTCGCCGATGACGAACACCTTGTCGCCGGGCTTCACTTCCATGAGGCTGTACATGATGGTGTTCATGGGCCCGGCGAGCTCGCGCCACATATAGGGCAGCCCGCCGAAGAGCATCACCCGCGTCCAGCGTTTCTGCTCCTCGACATCCAGGATGGTCTCGCCCAGCGCCTTGGTGTCCCAGGGCTGGACGTAGCCCCAGGGGCCTCGATTCCAGGGCGGCTTGCGGTTCGGGTCTTTCATGCCGTTGCTCCACGGTTCGCACGGGGTCCGGGAAAGTAAAGCCTTCCCCGGGCGCAGCCCGGCCATTATCGCGCGGACCGAATAGACTAATCGCATGGGGCGCGGCACCTCCGGCAAGGTAAAATCCGCAGGTTTGTTTCCGCTCGGCAAGCGCTTTCTTTCCGGGTGAACGCGCTTCCACTTGCCAAGCCCATGAACCCGCCATCCTCAACCTTCCTTCGCTCCGCAGGCCCCCGATGATGGTTTTTGTCATCATCATCGCCCTCCTGGTCACGGGCGCGGTGCTTTATGTTGTTTTGCCGCTGCTGCGTGGCAGCGGCCGCGCGGCAGTATCACGCAACGCCGTCAACGTCGCCGTCTACCAGGACCAGCTGGGTGAGCTGGAAAACGATCTGCAGGCAGGCACCATCGCCGCGCACGACTACGAAAAAGCCCGGCAGGAGATCGAAAAGCGATTGCTCGAGGACGTGTCCGCCGGCGAGCAGGCGCTGCCGTCGCGACGATCCGGTCTTGTGGGCGCGGTTGCGGTCGCCATCAGCATCCCGGTGTGCGCGCTGGCGCTGTACTGGCTCGTCGGCACGCCGGAAGCGGTGAATTCCGAGCTCGCGTCTTCGGAGAGCGCTTCGCAGCAGCTGACGCCCGAGCAGATCGAGGCCATGGTCGGGGGCCTCGCCGCAAGGCTGAAGGAAAACCCGGACAACCCGGATGGCTGGGCGACGCTGGCGCGCACCTACAGCACGCTTGGCAAATACACCGAGGCCACCGCGGCCTACGCCGAGGCGACCCAACGCCTGCCCAATGATGCGCAGCTGCTCGCCGACTACGCCGACGCGCTCGGCATGGCGCAAGGGCGGCGGCTGCGGGGAGAACCGGAGAAGCTGATTGCGCGGGCGCTCGTGGCCGATCCGACCAATATCAAGGCGCTCGCTTTGGCAGGCACCGTGGCGTTCGACAAGAAAGACTATGCGACCGCCGCGAAGCATTGGGAGCGGATCCTCGCGGTCGCGCCGGCGGATTCGCGGCTCGCCCAGTCGCTGCGAGCCAGCGTCGACGAGGCGCGCGCGCTGAGCGGCAAACCGCCGTTGCCCAAACCTTCGCAGGTGGCGAAGGGCACGGGCACGGTGAGCGGCGTTGCGAAACTCTCGCCGCAGCTGGCGGGCAAGGTGTCGCCCACCGACACGGTGTTCATTTTCGCCCGCGCCGCGGAAGGGCCTCGGTTGCCGCTCGCCATCCTGCGCAAGCAGGCGCGCGATCTGCCGCTCGCGTTCGTGCTGGACGATTCGATGGCCATGAACCCGGAGATGAAGCTGTCGTCTGTGCCTCGCGTGATCGTCAGCGCGCGCGTTTCCAAGAAGTCCGACGCGACCGCGCGGCCCGGCGACCTGGAAGGCCAGAGCGCGCCGGTGTCCGTGGGTGCGCAGCGCGTCGAAATTCTGATCGATTCCGAAGTCCGCTAGCAAACCGGGCAGGTTGCGCCGCGCAGCCTAGAAGGCAATTTCAAACCGCGCCCCTCCCACCCAGGCAGTGCCCGGCGCGGGGTCGTGCCCCGGATTCGCGATACGCTGAAGGACGGGCTGGATCGCGAGCCATTGATTGACCTTGGCGCGGTAGGTGATTTCCAGCGCGCTTTCATTGGTTGCCAGCGGTGTTGCGGCGGCTTGCCTGACTTTGGCGCCGGCGTGGCCCCGGGTCAGCAAGATTCCGAATTCGTCCTCGCCGCGTCCAGGCAGGAGGCCCTTGTAGCGCATCCCCAGGCTGGACGAATAATCCAGGGTATTTATGTCGCCGTTCGCCACACCGTGACGAAAGAACAGCGCCAGGCCTTCCGGTGACCCCTCTTTTTCGCGGAACACGGTCTGCTCTGCGAAAAAGTAGGCGCCTCGGTTGACGCGCCGCACTGGATTGCCCAGGACGTCGGTGTCGACGAGATCGTCGAAACGCGGGGTGTAACGCCAGTAGCCGACGGCGTACTTGCTGATGTCTTCGGCGGGACGAAGGCCGGTTTCCATGATCGCGAGCGTGCCATCGCCCCGGTCGAAGCGGATGTGGGTGCCGCGCGGATTGTTGGGGTCCCCGGGCACCCCGTCCACCAGTGCGGCTTGCAAATAGAGCTTCGCCGTCGGCTGCCACAGGGCGCGAAAACCGAAGGAACTGGTGGGGAAGATGGACGGTCCATTGACGCCGGTCTGAGCCACTTCGGCAGCCATTCCGCCGGTGGGATGCAGGAATACCCCGGTCGCATCGGTCACATAGAACTCAGAATCCACCGGATACAGCCCCGCCCGGAACGAGAACTTCTCATCAAAGAAGCTTCTTTCCAGCCAGGCGTGAAACAGCTTCGTGGTGTTGGTGTTCACCTCGATATTGTCCACTCCCATGAAGCTGCCCACATGGGTCGCGTTGAGCTTGCCGCCATGGTTGCTAATAAGCTGGACAAAACCTTTGGTGTTGGTCCACCCCCACAGCTTGTCGGCGTCGGCGAGGAGCTTCACGTCCCAGTTGTCCATGTATTTCGTGCCGCGCCTTATGCCGCCCGACCGGTTGGACAGGACATCGGCTTTGAGAACCACTTCCAGGGTGACGCCGCGTGTGCTCCAGTCGCTGCGCAGGCCGCCCCAGTCGCCGGTGAGCGTATCGGCGTTCCAGTCGGGACCCTCCGCGGCCGGGCAGAGCGGGCTGAGGAACAAGAACAGCAGGAGTCCGTAGAAGGTCCGCCGGAATCCGGAAGTCGTGGTCGCGTTCATAGAATCCTCAGGAATGGCGCTCACGCGTGCGGCAACAGAAAGGGGCTGCACCCGTGCAGCCCCTTTGCCGGAAGCTTCGCCACGCTATCGATGTCGCGGAAAGCTAGTATTTCACTTTGATCTTGTCCACATCTTCCTTGGTGATGGCCGGCACTTTGCCGCGCGCTTTCCAGCGGTTGAGCTTCCAGCCATCCTGTCCCACCCACTGCTTGAACAGATTCAGGTTCTTCTGGCGCTCCTCCTGGGTGGCGCCAAGGCGCTCGTACATGTTGCCCGGCTTGCCGTCGCTCGTATTCTTCCCGTCATCGAGCCTCCTCATGATGGCGCCGGTGTCGGGCCAGCCGACGAACATAACCAGGTCGGCATAAGTGTCCATTCTCGGTCCCTTGAACTGGGCGTCGAATTTCTTCCTGTTCTCGTCGTACTCGCCGAGATAGGGGGCGCTCGCATCATGACAAGCAGCGCATTTCTGGACCCAAAGCGGCCGGATGTGCTTGCGATAAGTGATCTCTTCCGCCGCCCACGACGCCATCGAAACACCACCCACCAGGAACAATGCAAGGATCATTCGCAACATTTTCATCTCCTGTCGAACCAAAAAATGCATTAACGCTCAGCCGTGCTTCTTGCCCGCGAAACGGTTCGCGGATTAGCCCGCATTGCCCCTTCCGCACGACGATCATGCGCGAAATGAAGTCGGGGCAACAAGGGTCGATGGTCGGAGATCGGCAGGGACCTTCGGCCCCATAAAGCTTCGGTCTTGGTCCCTGCCGCGTCAGCGCGACAGTATCCAGCTGACGATCGTCTTCAGATCCTGGTCCTTGGTGGCCTTGGCCACGGCCTGGTGCACCGGCTTCGCCTTCATCTCGGCGAGCACTTTGTCCACATTCGATCCCTTGTACTTCTTGGCCACGTCTTTGTAGGCCGGTCCCACTTTCTTGGTATCGACGGCGTGGCAGTTGAGGCAGGCGGATTGCTTGGCCAGCGCTTCGGCTTTCTTGGCGTCGGCCTGGGCATAAACGGGCGCCTGCAAGGCGGCGGCCGCGACCACCGCTGCCGTGAGAGTCAATGCACGTTTCATGGTCATCCTTTCTTCAATTGACAAAAATCAAGCCGGTTCATGCAATACGCTCGATCCTTCTCTTCTATGCGTACGGAAACGCGCTCAGGGATCCGTCCGGCATTGCCCGGTTTCTGTGCGCTGATCGTGCAAGAACCGAAGCGCTGGAACAACGGTCCTTGGTCGCGGATCCGGAGGGACCTTTGGTCCATGAAGTAGCGCCCTTGGTCCGTGGTTGCGCCGGGATCCGACTGCTAGACTGGAATCAGTATGGGAGCCGTGAATCTTCTTTTTTCCAGGTTGAGCCTGCTGCGCCTGCTGCTGGCGGGGGGAGCCGTCATCCTGTTGAGCGGCATGCTCGTCATCGGCATGTGGGTAGCGTACGAGATCGAAAACGCCGTGCTCCGCCGCGCGGGGTTGATCAGCAGCCTCTACGTGGACGGCATACTGTCTTCACACCTTCAATCGCTGACCACCAAGGGGCAACTGGACGAGACGGACCGGCGGGCGCTGGACCGCGTGCTTTCCCGGACGGAGCTCGGCCAGCACATCGTCGCGTTCAAGATCTGGGCCCCCGACGGCCGCATCCTGTACAGCACCACTCCGGCTCTCGTCGGCCGCCAGTTCGCCGTAAAGCCGAGCCTTGCCTCGGCGCTCGCCGGCCAAGTGCGTTCCGAGAGATACTCTCTCGTGGAACCGCAGAACGAGGAGGAGCACCAGCGCTGGTCCCGCCTCATCGAAATCTACGTGCCGGTGCGTGCTGCGGGTACGGGGAAAATCGTGGCGGCCGCCGAGTTCTCGCAGACGACCGACGACCTGGCGCAGGAGCTGAGCGCGGCGCGGCTGCGCAGCTGGCTGGTGGTAAGCGCCGCCACAGTGGTGATCTTTCTGCTGCTCGGCTGGCTCGTCAAGCGTGCGAGCGACACCATCGTCGCGCAGCGGGGCGAGTTGGGCGAAAAAGTGTCGCAGCTCACCGCGCTGCTCGCTCAAAACAAGCAGCTTCACGACCGGGTTCGGCGCGCGGCCGCACGCACGACCGCGCTCAACGAGCGGTTTCTTCATCGCATCGCGGCGGACCTCCATGACGGCCCGGGCCAGGCGCTCGCGCTGGCGCTGATGCGCATGGAAACATTGGCCGAACAGTGCAGCGCGTGCCGCACCGGCGTGACGGATGACAACAGCGTGGGTGAAGAGTTTCGCACGCTGCATGCAGCGCTCCAGGGCGCCCTTGCCGATCTGCGCGCCGTGTCTGCAGGGCTGCACCTCCCGGAGATCGAGTGGCTATCGCTTGCCGACACGGCGCACCGCGCGGTGCGCGACTACGAGCGCACCGCCGGAGTGGCGGTCGCATCCACGGTCGGCAGCGTGCCTGCGGAGGCGCCACTGCCGGTCAAGATCACGCTGTTTCGTTTGCTTCAGGAATCCTTGGCCAACGGCTTCCGTCACGGAGGAGGGGTGGATCAGCGCGTCAACTTGAGTGCATGTGACGGCCAGCTGCTGATCGAGGTCGGCGACGGTGGAAAAGGCTTCGATCCGAAAACATCGGACACACACGGGCACCTCGGTCTTGCCGGAATGCGCGAGCGCGTGGAAATTCTCGGCGGGACATTCGACGTGCGCAGCGCACCGGGTGGCGGAACCGTAATCCACGCGGCGCTGCCGCTGGCTCCGTCGCATTCCGAGGGACCATGAACGACCCGATCCGCGTCCTGGTGGCGGACGACCATCCGCTGTTTCGCGAAGGCGTGATCCATTCGCTCGCGTCGGAGCCGGATTTCAGCGTCATCGGCCAGGCCGCCACCGGCGAGGAAGCGTTGCGCATGGCGCGCGACCTGCTTCCCGACGTGGTGCTGCTCGACATAGCCATGCCGGGATGGGATGGCCTGCTGACGGCCGAAAAAATCGCCACCGCCTGCCCGGCAACGAAGATCGTGATGGTCACGGTGTTCGAAGACGAGGACAAGCTGCTCGCCGCTTTCAAGGCCGGCGCCCGCGGCTACGTGCTGAAGGGCGTACCCGCCCGCGAGCTTGCCAGCGTGGTACGCGCCACGGCGAACGGCGAAGTATACGTTCCCCCGTCGCTCGCGGCCGGAATGATGGTGGCGCTCACGCGGGGCCGGCCCCCCGATCCGCTGGAAGAACTGACCGAACGCGAGCGCGAGATCCTGGAGCTGGTGGGGCGGGGGCACACCAACCGCGAAATAGGTCAGCGCCTTCACCTCTCTGAAAAGACGATCAAGCACTACATCACCAATATCCTGGAAAAGCTGCAGGTGCGCAGCCGCGTGGAAGCGGCGTTGGTCGCGGCGCGCCGCGACTGGAAGGCCGCGCGCGATTGACTGCCACGGTGCTTGCGGCGTGAAGACAATGGAGTTGCGAAAGGCTCACCCGGAATCAGTCGGCACGACGTCCACGATAGAAAATCATGCCAACACATATCGTTCGTCTCATCCTCGTCATGGTGGCCTTCGGCGCGGCGGCTTACGCAGCGAAGGTTTTTTTCACCGACCCGTCCTTTTACGCTTACGGCCCCTACCGGGGCGATTCGGTCGCGGAGATCGCCTCCGACAAGCCGCTCTACAAGGGCCCGGACTATTGCGAGACGTGCCACGCCGAGCGCTACGCGCAGTGGTCCAAGAGCGGGCACAACCGGCCGGAGGCGGGCAAAGTGGTCATGTGCGAAACCTGCCATGGCCCGGCCGGAGGCCGCGACAAGCGGGGGCTGTTCGACCACGTGGCGAGCGGCGTGGATCACCCGGCGAGCGGCAAGCTGCCGGTGCCTGCCGATACGGTGAAGCTGTGCAGCCTTTGCCACGAAAAAATGCCGGGACGGCCCGCGGAGCAGCCGCAGATCGTGGTAGCAACGCACGCCGGAACCCAACAGTGCAAGACCTGCCACAACCCGCATTCGCCCAAGATCACGCTCGCCGCCGCCTCGGCAAAGACGGGCAATGTGCCGGCAGGCAAGGCCAAGGCCGCGAGCTGCGCCGCCTGCCACGGCGCAGAAGGCGCGAGCAGCAACCCCGCCTGGCCGAGTCTCGCCGGACAGCACGCCGCCTACCTGGTTGACTCACTGAAAGCCTACCAGGCGGGCGCGCGCGCGGATGCCGTCATGGCCGGCATCGCCAAGGGCATGAGCGAGGCCGACATGAGAAACCTCGCGGCTTACTACGCGGGCTTGAGCTGCAAGAACGCCGCTGCGGATGCAGCCAGGCAGGCCGCCGCCGCAGGGCAGGCGAAAGCCTCCGCCTGCGCCGCCTGCCACGGCGCGGCGGGTGTCAGCGCCAACCCGATGTGGCCGAGCCTGGCCGGGCAGCCCAGAGACTACCTCGTGGCGGCCATGAGAGCGTACAAGAGCGGCACGCGCAAGAACGCCATGATGGCCGGCATCGCCCAAGGCGTGAGCGATGAGGATGCCGCGAATCTCTCGGCTTATTACTCGAGCGCGAGCTGCAAGTGAAGACCGGCCGCAATCCAGGATCGACGGAGCGAAGCACAATGGGAGACAAACCGGGAGAACCCCGCCAAGAGCGGCGCCACTTTCTGCGGTTTTTCGGCAGTGCCGCGCTCGCCTGCGCCGGCACCGCCGTTGCAGCGAAGGCCGCGCTCCCCGGGGCCGAAACCCCAAGCGATCAGCCCGCGCCGACCGCCCCCGCGATACCGGATTACGACTGGAGCAAACACCGCTGGGCGTTCGGCGTGGATGCCACGCGCTGCATCGGCTGTCTGCGCTGCGCCGAGGCCTGCAAGACCGAGAACGAGGTGGTCCGGGACGCCAGCCATTTCCGCACCTGGGTGGAGCGTTACGTCTACCTGGAGGGCGAAAGAAAAGCGCGTGTCGACAGCCAGAACGATCCGCACAACATCGCGGCGTCCGGCTCGGGAAAAGAGTACCGCTTCGACAACCGTTACAAGGACGCCAACGTCGAGAAAGCGTTTTTCGTGCCGAAACTGTGCAACCAGTGCGAGCACCCGCCCTGCGTGCAGGTCTGTCCCGTGGGCGCCACGTACAAGACCAGGGACGGCGTGGTGCTGATCGACCACAAGCAGTGCATCGGCTGCCAGTACTGCGTCCAGGCCTGCCCCTACGGTGCCCGCTACTTCATCCACGAAAAGGGAGTCACCGACAAGTGCACCTGGTGCTACCACCGCATCACCAAGGGGCTGCAGCCCGCCTGCGTCGAGGCCTGCCCGGTGAACGCGCGGATTTTCGGTGACCTGAACGACCGGGAAAGCCCCATCAGCCGGTTCGTGCGCGACAACCGGGTGCAGGTGCTGCGTCCTGAAACCGGCAATGGACCCAACTGCTTTTATGTCGGCATCGACAGGGAGGTTTCGTGATGGAAGGCACATCGGCCTACGCCGCACTCAACGCGGGCAATCCCAACGGGACCGACATGCCGTTGATGGAAGGCCTGTTTGCCCACGCCGCACCCTACGTCGGCTACGTTTACCCCAACGAGACCGACATCCCGTGGACCGTGCTGATCGTGGTGTATCCCTATCTCACCGGGCTGGTGGCCGGCGCCTTCACCGTCTCCAGCCTGTATCACGTGTTCGGCATGCAGCGATTCAAACCTGCGGCCGGCCTCGCTTTGCTCACGGCGCTGTGCTTCCTCATCTTCGTACCCTTGGCACTGCTGCTGCACCTCGGACACCCGGAGCGCTCCTTCAACACCATGATCACGCCGCATTGGACCTCGGCTTTCGTCATGTTCGGCTACCTGGCCGGCTTTTACGTGATTCTGCTGATGCTGGAGTGCTGGTTCGTGTTCCGGCCGCACATCGTGCAGCAGGCGCAGCAGCGGGACGGACCGCTCGGACTGTTTTATCGGGTGTTGTCCCTCGGGTCCTACGACCTGTCGCCGAAAGCGATGCACTACGACGAGAAATGGATCTTTGCGCTGGCCGTGATCGGGATCCCCGGCGCCCACGGCCTGCACGGCTACGTCGGGTTCGTGTTCGGCTCGCTCAAGTCCAGGGAATGGTGGTCCTCGGACCTCATGCCGCCGATTTTTCTGTTTTCCGCCATCATCTCCGGCACCGCGCTGTTGATCGTGCTCTACGCGCTGTCCTGCAAGCTGCGCAGGATCCCGATCGACCTCGCCTGCCTGAAAGGCCTCGGCTACACGCTGTGGGGCTTCATGATGTTCACCCTCGTGCTGGAGGGGGTGGAGTTCGGCGCCCTCGTCTACAGGGGCCGGGAGGGGATCGAGGTGATCATGGAGTTCGTCACCGGCCGGCTCGTCATTCCCTTGTTCGTCCTGCAATTCGGCCTGGGATCGGTGCTGCCGATCTGCCTGCTCACGTACATGTTCTGGCGCGGCACCACCGGAAAGGCGCTGATCGCGGGGGTCACCACGAGCGCGGTGCTGGTGTTGCTCGCGGTGCTGATGATGCGCTGGAACGTGGTGATCGGCGGCCAGGAAATCGCGAAAACCGGCAAGGGGCTGCTCACCTATGTACCGACCCTGTACGGCAGAGAGGGCCTGATTGTCGCGGGCTCGCTCGTGCTCGTGCCGCTCGTCCTGTTGCTGGTGGTGACTCGGCTGTTTCCGCCTTGGAACTTGAACGGGGCGCCGGCACCCGCGCCTCATGCCGGCATGCGTAGATTTGGGTGATACGCTTGCCCTGGCGCTTCAGGGCTGAAATAAGGCCGACTAATCGAAGCGGGAGGCCGCCATGAACCGCCCGGTGCACGTCGCAGATCGTTGCTCATCGGCCAGGATGTCGCAGTCCGTGGTGGCGGCGATGGCGCTTGCTTTCGCGGCTGCGACCCTGCCTTCAACGGGGAACGCTCAGCGCCCGGAGCGCAGCGGCAAGGAAGTGGTTGAGGCGACGTGCCTCGCCTGCCATGGCAGCGGCGCGCAGGGTGCCCCGAAAATCGGTGACGAAAAGAGCTGGGCCCGGCTCGCAGGGCGTGGTCTCACCAGCCTCAGCGATAACGCGCTCAAGGGCATCCGCAAAATGCCGTCGCACGGCGGCAACCCGGGCTTGAGCGACATCGAGATCGAGCGCGCCATCACCTACATGGTCAACGAATCCGGCGGCCGCTGGGTCGAGCCGATCAGCGGGGCGACCCCGGCGGTGGAGCGCCGCGGCGAGCAGATCGTCAAGGCACAGTGCCTGAAGTGCCATCTGACGGGCGCGGGCGGCGCCCCCAGGATGGGCGACCGCGGCGCCTGGACATCGAGGCTCAAGCGAGGGCTCGATTTATTGGTCCGCTCGGCCATCAACGGACACGGGCCCATGCCCCCGCGTGGCGGCATGGCCGATCTCACCGACTCGGAAATTCGCGCCGCGATCGGTTACATGTACATCCAGAGCAGTCCTCAAGTGAAAAAGGCTGCGCGCGCCGTGACCTACAACCCCAACCGCCGGGTCGTGGACGGCACCGAGATATACCTTGCC
>Ga0156022_1350_pt1 | contig 11554 bp, 13 predicted proteins | sample RifCSPlowO2_02_FD_107676 | JGI IMG/M metagenome (GOLD analysis project Ga0156022, IMG submission 107676) | Betaproteobacteria bacterium RIFCSPLOWO2_02_FULL_65_24 | reverse complement strand
TGAAAATGGCAGCGGGCGCCGCCGGGATGCGAGCTTCCAGAGACGGTACCAGTTTATACCCGAGTCCAACCCGGCTGCTCTAGCGCGCAAAGGGGTATGTCTTTGACTCCAGTAGCCCCCACCGGTAGTATTTCGGTGAATGGAGGATTACCCTCGCACCCTCCGGGAGCTGGAGTCGCGCTTCGCCACCGAGCAGGCATGCCGCGAATACCTTGCGCGTCTGCGGTGGCCACAGGGGTTCACGTGCCTCGCCTGCAGGGGAACCGAGGCGTGGTCTACCGGGCGCCGGCTCTGGATGTGCGCGGCCTGTGGCCACCAGGTTTCGGTAACGGCGGGCACGATCTTCCAAGACACACGTACGCCGTTGACGCTCTGGTTCCGCGCCATTTGGTAGGTGGTCAGCCAGAAGAACGGCGCCAGCGCACTGGGCCTGCAACGAATCCTTGGACTGGGCAGCTACCGCACGGCCTGGACGTGGCTCCACAAGCTCCGACGTGCCATGGTTCGGCCCGGCCGGGACCGGCTGTCCGAGATGGTCGAGGTGGACGAGACCTTCGTCGGCGGTGTCGAGGCAGGCGGCGGGCGCCGACACGTTGGGAACAAGGCGCTGGTGGTCATCGCCGCCGAGGTGCGCGGGCGTGCAGTCGGCCGAATCCGCATGCACCGGGTGGCGGATTCCTCGGCAGAAAGCTTGCTGCCGTTTGTGCAGGAAGCCGTAGCGCCTGGCGCCGTGGTCATCACCGACGGGCTGCAGAGCTACCGAGGCCTTCCCGACTTCGGCTATCGCCACGATCGCAGAATCCTCCTTGGCAGTGGGGAATCGGCACAGGCTGTGCTGCCTCGTGTGCACCGGGTCGCCTCACTTCTCAAGCGCTGGCTCCTCGGCACTCATCAGGGTGCGGTCAGCCGTGAGCATCTCGACTACTATCTCGACGAGTTCACGTTCCGGTTCAACCGACGAACCTCGCGCCATCGCGGCAAACTCTTCTACCGCCTTCTCGAGCACGCGGTCGCGGTGGATCCGGTGCCATACGCCGCGATGGTCAAGGGCGTGCGGGGGCTCACGAAGAAACGCCACCACAAGGGGTAGTCAGTACTTGAGTGAAGGCTATACCCCTTTGCTTGCAACTGCGCAAAATCGCGAGATTCAGTAGACGTCAGCCATGGGCACAACTGTCGAAGCTCGCTTGGCGTAAGAAAAATCTAAGGAGACCGCCCTCATGTTTTCCGAGCGTTGGGAGACCTCTCCCAGGAAGTACGAAATCAGCGTCGAGCGGAACGTCCGGATCGCCATCCGGGACGGGACGGCGCTTTCGGCCGACGTCTTCAGACCTCAAGGTTCCGGGCGGTTTCCCGCGCTGCTGATGATCAGCCCCTACGATCGAGACCAGCAATCCTGGGAAATGGTGCCGCTCGGCTTTCCTGGCCGCGACCGCGGCTCGCTCGAAGTCGGCGATTTCAACTTCTATGTCCGCCGCGGCTATGCTTTCGTGATCGCCAACATGCGCGGCACCCACGGCTCCGACGGCGAATTCGGGAATCTCCATCCCGACGCGGACAGCATCCGCGACATCGCCGATGCGATAGGCTGGATCGCCGAGCAGCCATGGTGCGACGGCAACGTGGCGATGAACGGCGTGTCGTATTTCTCGGTCGTGCAGAAGCGTGCCGCGGCGCTGAAGCCCGCCGGGCTCAAGGCGATTTTCGCCATGTACGGCTGGTCCGACGGTTACCGCGATGCCTATTACCGGGGCGGCATCCTGGCGCACGGCTTCACCACCTACTGGCTCCAGGCCTACGCGAGGCACTATCGATTCGGCAACCGGCTGAAGAAGGAATGGGGCGAGCAGCGCTACAAGGACGCGATAGCGCGCGCGCTGGCGGACGACGAGCTCACCTCGGTGCCGGTGCTTGCCGCCGCGCTGCGCCAGCCCGACGCCGGCGTCAACCCGCTCATCAACGAAATTCTTCTGCACCCGCTGTACGACGAGTACTACCGCCAGCGCGAAGTTGATTTCTCCAATACGGTGGGCCTGCCGGGCTATTTCGGCGCGGACTGGGGCAATTTCGGCCTGCATCTGGCCGGCGACATGCGGGCCTGGCGGGAGTGGCGCGGGCCGAAGAAACTTACCGTGGGGCCGCCGGTCTATCTCGATCGCCCGCTCTACCAGTACGCCTACCAGTCGCTGCGCTGGTTCGACCACTGGTTGAAGGGCCGGGACACGGGAATCCTGGAGGAGCCGCGTGTGCGCGTCTTCATTGTTGGCGCGAACGAGTGGAAGTCCGCCGACCGCTGGCCGATGCCCGACACGCAATTCACGCCGTTCTATCTCCACGCGGGCGGCCTTTTATCCGAGCACGAGCTCTGGCCCAACGAGGGCAGCACCACCTACGAGGACTCGCCGTTCTCGCGCGGTTCGGCGAGATTCGCGACCCCCGCCATGGTGGAGAACACCGAAATCTGCGGGCCGATCGCGCTGAAGCTGTACGCATCGACCACCGATACGGAGGTCTTGTGGTTTGCGAGCCTCTGGCATGTGGACGCGCAGGGCAAGGAGTCGCTGCTGACGCGCGGATGGCTGCGCGGCTCCCAGCGCGAGCTCGATCAGGAGCGCTCCAAGCCCTGGCAGCCGGTCCATCGGCACCTCAGACGTGAACCGCTCGTGCCGGGCGAAGTCTACGAGTTCGATATCGAGCTGCGCCCGTACGGCATCCTGCTCAAGGCAGGCGAAAGGCTCGCGTTGAAGGTCAGCTCGGCCGATGCCGATCCGCCGGGCAACTTCCTGCATCAGATCGCGCTCGGCTCGGTCACGCGCGCCAGAGCCTCGCATGTGAGCCTGCATCACGATGCTGCGCGTCCCTCTTATCTGCTGTTGCCCATCACCCGCGGCAATGTCATAGGAACGTTCATTTCTGGAGGAACGCTGGTTTCGTGAAAGGATGAACCGAAGTGAATGCGCCTGACTCCCCGTCGCTCATCGGGAAACCGATCCCCCGCAAGGAGGACCTGCGGCTGCTCGGGGTGCGGGCCGGAGGCGAGGGCGGCACGACCCCGGCGCTTGCCGTGGTGATCAACGCGGTCGTGGACGCGCTCGCCGAATTCGGAGTAAAACACCTCGAAATGCCGGCGACGCCGCAGCGCATCTGGCGCGCCATCCAGCAATCGCGACGGCCCGGCGCTGCTGCGCCATCGCGGGCCTGACACCAGGAGAGACCATGAGCGGCCAACCCATCGATTTCGACAAGTTCCGCCTGCGCACTTTCGTGAAGAAGCTCATGGACATGGGGGAGGTGGCGGTTCACGAGGAGCCCGTGGCGCTGCCCGACCTGAGCGCCATCATCGAAGCCTCGCCCAAAGCGGTGCTCTTCAAGCAGGCAGGCCCGGAGAAGTGCGAAATGATCGCCGGCGTGCTGTCGAGCCGCCGGCGGCTGGCGGCGGCGTTCGGCGTCGGTGAAAAGGAGCTGATCCCGGAATTTGCGCGGCGGGCGCAGCAGCCCCAGCCGGTGATCGAAGTGTCTTCGGCGGAGGCTCCCGTGCACCAGGTGGTGATCGGCGAACAGGACATCGATCTGGCCAAGTTGCCCTTTCATCTGCAGCACGAGCTGGATGGTGCGCCGTACATCTCCTCGGCCATGGACTTCACCATCGATCCGGCGACCGGCAAACCCAATGTCGGCTGCCGCCGGCTGATGCTGCGCGGACGCCGCGAGATGCGCACCAACCTCACCCAGATGTCGGATCTGAAGCGCATCTACCTGGGCAGCCTGCAGCGCAGGCAGCCGCTGCCCTTGAGCTTCGTCATCGGCTCGCATCCCGCAGATTTCATCGCGGCCGCGCTCAAGATCCCCATGGACGAGCTCCAGTGCATCGGCGCGATGCGAGGCGCGCCGGTGCCCATGGTGAAGGGCCTCACCAACGGCATCCCCGTGCCGGCCGATGCCGAGATCGTGATCGAGGGCTACCTGGACGAGCGCGGCTATTCCGAGCTGGAAGGGCCGTACGGCGAGCTTTACGGTTATTACGGGCCCATGCACATCGACCCGGTCTTTCACGCGAGCGCCATCACCATGCGCAGCGACGCTCTGCACCATACCGTCCTGCACGGCGGGCGGTACATCAGCCGCAACGACGCCACGCAGATTTCGTGCATGTACACCGAGGCGGCGGTGCGCCGCACGCTCGGGCCCATGGGCATCGAGGTGACCGCGGTGCGCGCCATGCCGGGCGCCACGGGTCTGCACCATGTGCGTGTGGCGATCCGGCAGACCGCTCCCGGACAGGCGCGCGCGGCGATCGCCGCCCTGTTCAAGCTGCCGCTGCTGCGGCTGGTGTTCGCAGTCGATCACGACGTGGACCTGTGGTCGGAGGAAGACTGGGAATGGGCGATGTGCACCCGCTTCAAGGTCGATCGTGACCTCATCACCGAGGGCGGGCATTTCGCGCTGTCCATGGACCCTGTGATCGGCGAAGACGGCATGCAGACCAAGGGCGGCTTCGACATGACCGCGCCCTTCGGGGCGAAAGACCGGGTCGAGGACCGGCGCTCCGACGCCCCGCGCGTCAAGCCCGCCGCGACCGCTCAGTCGGTGCGGCAGTGCCTGGAAACGGGCCCCAAGTACTTCATCGAGATCATGGAAGCGCTCGGAACCCGCGACGGCCGCGAGGTCGTGATGGACCTGGAGAAGCTGCGCGAGGAGGGCGCGCTCAACCGCACGCCGAACGGGCAGTGGTGCCTGAAGGGCGTTCCGGGGTCGCAGCCGGCGACGGTGCCTCCCGAAGTGGCGCTAAACATTCATTAGACTGCGCGTTCAGTGCGCGCCCGCCGCAGCGACGAAGCCGTCGGCGGAGGCGGTGACGGCGCGCGCCATGCGCGAGAGCTCATCCCACAGACCGGACATGTCCTTGCGGAAAACGACATCCTGGTTGACGTTGACCACGTTCCAGAGCCTGCGGTCCACTTCCGCCCGCAGCTCGCCGGGGCGCCAGACGATATAGCCGACGTAGTAGCGCGCGTTGTTCGGCGTTTCCTCGATGACGCGGTCCACCACGTTGACCGTCATCGCGAGGTACATGTCGCGGGTAAGCCCGATCGCGCCGCGCCCGGGATCCTTGCCGCTGCGAACGACCGCAACCAGTGCTCCCCGCGACATCGGGCCGCCGAAGTACACCGGTTCGGACACCCTCTTGGACGGCTGGTGATCCGGAAAGAGGCTCGACAGGCTGCGCCGCGTCGGCCGGTTGATGATGACGCCGAGGTGGCGGTCGTTTTCAATGGGCACTGCAATCACCACGCTTTGCCGGTAATCGGCATCGCGCAGGTTCGGTGAGGCGACCAGCAGCACCGCTTCCGAATCCTTGTCGCGCTGCTGCGCGTACGCCAGGGAGCCCAGCGCCGATGCCGCGCAGACCAGTGCCATAAAAATGTGCCGCAACTTCATGTTCGACTCCTCCTCCTGCGCGATGGGCCCTGTCGTTTCGATGCCGCCTGCGCCGGGTTGGTTCCCCGGGACCAGTGTGCCAGCTCTGCATGACGAAAACATGTGGCGATATGGTCGTTCACAAGGCCGACCGCCTGCATAAAAGCATAGCAGATCGTGGAGCCCACGAAACGGAAGCCGCGCCTTTGCAGATCCTTGCTCAGGGAATCCGACACGGCTGAGCGCGCGGGAACGTCCTTCGAGCTGCGGCGGCGTGTCTGCACGGGGCGGCCGTCCACGAAGCGCCACAGATAGACGGCGAAGCTGCCGAACTCCCGCTGCACCTCGAGAAAGGCGCGGGCGTTGCCTACGGCAGACTCGATCTTCAGCCGGTTCCTGACGATGCCCGGGTCGCCGAGCAGCCGTTCGATATCGGGGGCGCTAAAGCGGGCTACTTTGGCCGGATCGAACCCGGCAAAGGCACGCCGATAGTGGGCGCGCTTGCGCAGTATGGTGAGCCATGAGAGGCCCGCCTGCGCGCCCTCCAGGATGAGAAACTCGAACAGCACGCGGTCATTGCGGACCGGGCGGCCCCACTCGCGGTCGTGATACCGGATGTACTCTTTGCTGCCCAGGCACCAGAGGCAGCGCGGCGTGTCCCCGGTGACGCTCATGCTGCGATGGCGGTCCACAGCCAGCGCGCCGCGACATAGGTCAGCCAGACCGCGCCCAGGCCCAGCATGAGCACGAGCGCGGTGATCCCGGCGACCCAGAGACGGCTCGCCGCAGCGGTCCGGGCCGGCTCGCGGAAATGGGCTTCCAGCAACTGGACGTTCTTCTGATTCGCCTTCCAGGCGGCGTCGAAAACGTCGCCGGCCAGCGGGACGATACCCACCACGCCTTCGACCGCGACGTTGAACGCCATGCGGTACAGCAGGGATTTCGGTGCGCCCAGCCGGGCTGCTTCGACCAGGATATAGCTCGAAAGGAGCACGCCCAGCAGGTCCCCGGCCACCGGCAACAACCCCAGCAACGCGTCGATCCCGATGCTGAAGCGCGTACCCGGAACGCGGATGGAGCTGTCCAGGAGCCAGGCGAGCTGCCGCAACAGCTCGCGGCGCGACTCGGGCGAGCGATCAGTGCCGCCGGGGCGGTCCATCCAGGCCGTTCGAACGCCTGCCGGGCCTCATGAAAGATCCGCTGGCTTGCGCCGGGTACCGCAGGCGATGATCGTAAGACCAGCGATAACCAGGGCGTATCCGGCCGCGAGCGCGATGTTCCCCGGGACGCCAGCGAGCTCCGGAGCAAGCAGCCTGACGAGCGCGACCCCGAGGAAGCCGGTCAGTGTCCCGCCGATCCAGTACGCCCTTTTCTCCTTGATGATGCGGTTCATCGCAGAACCGTGACATAAATCGCAGCGATGATGGCCGAGGTGATCACGCCGCTGATGCTCGCCCCCATGGCCCAGGGCAGGATGATGGCGAACTTGTTGGCGTCCCGGGCTTCCTTCTGAGCGACCTTGGCCGTCGTCGGCAGGCAGGAAACCCCCGCGATGCCGATCACCGGATTATAGGTGCGGCCGCTTGCCCAGTAGACGATATAGCCGCCGATGATCCCGCCCACTCCGGAGATCAGCAGGGCCGTGATTCCAAGAATCAGGAGCAGGATCACCTTGGGGTTGAGGAGAGTGCTCGCCTCGGTCAGAACACCGAGGAGCAGCCCCAGGAAGAAGGTGGCGCCGTAAAGCACGGTGCCGCTGAGAAACTCCGTGAACTGGGTCACGCCCGATTCGCGGATGATCACTCCCAGAAAAAACGACATGAACAGCGGGGCTGCCACCGGGAAAAGCAGACAAAGCAGCGTGGAGGTGATGACGGCGAACGTCATCTTCTCGGCGCGGGTTACATTCGGCACCTGTCTGACATCCATCTTGATCCCCCGCAGCTCCTTGGGGATCAATAACCGGATCATGTAGGGGTAACCTGCGTACGCCAGGCTCAGATAGAGGTAGGCCACGATGGTGATCGGTACGAAAAGGTCCTTGGCGAGCAGCAGCGAGGCATAGAGGACCATGGGGGCGTCGGCGCTTCCCACCATGGCGATCGCCGCGGCTTCCTTGTATGTCAGCCCCATGGCCACGGCGATCGGAAAGGTCAGTAAAGTGCCCAGTTCCGCCATGAGGGCGATGAACATGCTGCGAAAAGGGGAAATCAGCATGTACCCGATATCCGAGATCGCCCCGATGCCCAGGAAGATCAGGCAGGCGATCAGCCCGTTGGCGAACGTAAACGTGAAGATGGGCTGAAGGAAGTTGATCTGCAGGGCGTCCATGAGCTGCGCAGGATCGCTCGCCATCGGGTCGATGAAGATCGTTCCTATGCGGGTCGCCGAGAGATAGAGAACGCCCGCATTGACCGAAGCCATCCCGAATCCCATCGGGATCATGATGAGCGGCTCGAGCGTCCCCTTGGCCCCCAGGTAGACGAACGCGATGCCGAGCGCGATCAGCACGATTCTCGCCACGGCGATCATGGGATCGGAGGCGACCATGGTCGCGATCCCCTGAAAGATGTAAAGAAAATCGATCTCCGGCATGGTCAGGCCTTCCGTTCCGGTGCGGCGCTCACCGGCTCAAGGGGCGCCTTGGCCGCCACCGGCGTTTTGGCCGCGTCTTCGCCTCGCAGCTGGGAGGCGGATCGCATACGGACCGCGGCAAAAATCAGCTTCATGACCCAGGCCACGAGGAACGACACGACCGCCGCCAGCGCGTAGACGAAAAGCATTATTTTGACTGCGCCCCAAACATCTTCCATTTACCGAGTCTCCCGCTGTGCGGCCGTTTTGCAATGCCCTCCCACGATGCAAATACCCCGATCCCGAGGAGGGAACGGATCGGGGGGGCGTCTACTCGAGCACCAGCAACAGCTGATTGGCCTCGACTTTGGTACCTGCGGAGACCTTGATTTCGGTGACCTTGCCGTCGGCAGGCGCGTAGATCGGATTCTCCATTTTCATGGCCTCGAGAATCATCAGCTCGTCTTCAAGGCTCACCTGGTCTCCCACCTTCACCAGGATTTCCGAAATGGTCCCCGACATGGGGGCGGTGACTTCAACGCTCATGAAAATTTCTCCTTAGTTCTTGATGAGGCTCTCATCCCTTGATGATGCGGGGAAGAAGCAGTTGGTGGACCGGCGTGATCGATCGCGGGTTCTGGAAATTGGCCCCCGTGAAGGCCTGGATGTACTTGCGCAGCTCGGTCAACGACACGATCTCGTCCACGAAGCCTTTCCTGGCGCAGTAGACCGGGCGCGATTTGTCCTGGTAATCCTGGACCATCTTGTTCATCTTATCGAGGATGGGGCTGATATCGACCCCCGAATCGTCATCCTTCACCAGGCGGCGGGCATAGGAGGCGGCCGCAGCGGTTTCCCCATGCATTACGTTGATTTCGGTGAGCGGGGTGCCGAGCGTGAAGGCATTGTTGTTGTTGGCCTGCGGGCCGCACATGATGTAGTGCGCGGCCGCCTGGCCCTTGCGCAGCACGACGCACATCATGGCCAGATCGGTCTGCTCGATGGAGTAGATCAGCGACTGGCCCAGGGCGAGGAGCTCCGCTTCCTCGGCAAGATCGCCCACGTCGATGCCGGTGGTGTCCTGCAGCCAGACGATGGGCAGATTGTCGCGGCCGCACAGCGTGACGAACGCTCCCTGCTTGATGAGGCTCTGGCGGTAATGTTTCCCGCCGACGCCGGGATAGGCGCCCTTGGCGTAATCGGGATAATCCGGAAAGACGCCCTGCCGGTTGCCGATGAAGGCCACGGGAAAGCCGTCGATCTTGCCGATGCCGGTGAAAACCTCGCGGCCGTAGTCGGGCCGGTATTCCATGAACTCGCTCGCGTCGGTGAGGCGCGCCAGGACCTGCAGGGCGTCATAGGGCCGTTTCTGGTTCGCGGGCAGGATCCGGTTCAGATCCTCGACGGGAAACTTGGGATCGACGGGCTCGGCCACCCGGAACACGGCCGGATCATACGCCGGCATCATGCGCATGTAGTCCTTGATGCCGTCGAGCACGCCCTTCTCCGTCTCGTGCACTTCGCGGAAGTAGGCGGTCTTGTCGAAATGGGTCTCCACCCGGCCGGGATCCTTCGCGCGGAAATTCCGCGTGGCCTCGATGAGCGCCCGGGCCCCTTCGACATCGAAGTGGCCCTTGGGGTTCATGCCCCCAACGATCCCGGCGCCACCCACGGCGATGTTCGCGCCTTGGTGGGCGAGCAGGATGGTCGGGCTGATGCCCTGGTAGCCGCCACCGGCCGGGTTCGTTCCGTAGATGGCGTTGAGGATTGGTATTCCCAGGTGGTTCAAGTCGGCGTGGCGAAAGAACGGTGCGCCGCTGGAGCGGCGACCCGCGTAGACGCGTTCCTGCTCCATGAGCTTCACGCCGCTGCAGTTGGTGAGCCAGACCAGGGGTACGTTGAGGCGCTTGGCGAGGTCGGTGACCATGAGGATGTTTTCGGCCTGCCCGGCGATCCAGGCGCCGGCCATCACCTTGTTGTCGAAACCGATGATGACCGCCCACCTGCCTTCGATCTTGCCGAGGCCGTTGACCACGCCGGTGCAGCCTTCTTCGTTATCCTGCGGGTCGTAGAGAGAATGCAGCGGGCGCCAGGTCCCTTTGTCGACCAGGTACTCGAGGCGGTCGTAAATCGTCATTCCGCCCCGCTCGTGTATCTTGGCAGCGGGGATCCCCGCGTTTCTCGCCCTGTCGATCGCGCGCCGAATAATCGCTTCCTGTTCGCCGATGAGATCGACGTTTTCCCTGGAGCGCCGGACCTCGGCTTCGCTGAGCGGCTTGCCGATCTCGGGCATCTTCTCGAAGTAGGGACGCAGGGGCGTCTGCTTGCGTGGCATGGCGGCTTCCTTTAGCGGTTGGCGGCGTCTCCGAGGGAGATGCCGGCGATGATGGTCTTCTGGATGTTGCTGGTGCCTTCGACGACCCGCAGCGACTGGGCATCGCGAAGGAAGCGCTCCGCGGGATACTCGGTGGAAAAGCCGTAGCTGCCGAAGATCTTCATCGTCTCGCTGGCGGCACGCACGCAGGCTTCCGAGGCGAACAGCTTCGCCATCGACGTTTCGAGCTGGTTGGGCAGTCCCTGGTCCTTGAGCCACGCCGCCCGATAGACGAGCAGCCGGGCGGCCTCATGCTCGGCGACCATGTCGGCGATCTGGGCCTGGATCATCTGGTAGGAGCCGATTTTCTGGCCGAACTGGGTCCGCTCGTTGGCGTAGCCGATGGCGGCATCGATCGCGCCGCCGGCGATGCCCAGGGCACCCGCGGCGCAGCTGATGCGGGTGTTGTTGAGCTGCCACATGCAGATCTGGAAACCCATGCCGACCTCGCCCAGCACCGAGTCCTTGGGAATCCTCGCCTGGTTGAAGGCGATCTCGCCCGTCGGGGCGCAATGCAGCCCGAGCTTGGTCTCGATCGGCGCGGTCCTGATGCCCTCGTTTCCTTTCAGGTTGACGATGAAGCAGGTCATGCCCTTGTATTTCTTCGCCCTGTCGGTGAAGGCATAGACCAAGCCCCAGTCGCCGACATGGGCGTTGGAGATCCACATCTTCTGGCCGTTGAGCTCCCAGTGCTCGCCGCGATCGGTGGCCGTGGTGCGCATGCCGGCGACGTCGGACCCGGAGTTGGGCTCGGTGATGGCGAAGAAACCCATGGCCTCGGCGCTCACCCACTTGGGGATGAAACGTTCTTTCTGCTCCCTGGTGCCGAACTTGTTGACGGTGATGGCCGGACCGATGTTCTGCATGTTGAAGGGCAGGCGCCATGAGCCGCTCACCTTGGCGATCTGCTCGGCGAGAATGACCGACTCGAGAAACCCGAAGCCGTTGCCGCCATAGGCTTCGGGCAGGGCGCAGCCGAAGAAGCTCAGCTCGGCCATCTTCCTGACCAGCTCGGGGCGGAACCGGTGATTCGCCTCGTCTTCCTTCAGGGTGGGAAGGATTTCCTTGTGAGCGAAATCCTTCGCCATTTCCTGCATCATCCGTTGTTCTTCCGTCAATCCAAAGTGCATCCTTGGCTCCTGGGCAATCGTGTTTTCGTGCTTTCGAGGGATGGAGAAGGCTTGCTGC
>Ga0156022_1331_pt1 | contig 11857 bp, 7 predicted proteins | sample RifCSPlowO2_02_FD_107676 | JGI IMG/M metagenome (GOLD analysis project Ga0156022, IMG submission 107676) | Betaproteobacteria bacterium RIFCSPLOWO2_02_FULL_65_24 | reverse complement strand
GACTCAAAGGCGGGGACATTCTCCTGGAGTCCAGCATCCTGGCAGTGGCGGACGTGGTCGAAGCAATGGGGTCGCACCGGCCCTACCGGCCCACATTGGGAATCGACGTTGCGTTGCAGGAAATCGAGCGTGGCCGTGGTATCCAATATGACCCGGCGGTCGCCGACGCGTGTTTGAAGTTGTTTCGCGAAGGCAGTTACGCTCTTGTGAGCTAGACCTTGCACGCTCGGCGACTTGCTTGCCTTATAGCCGGCGGCAACGCTATGCCGGAATCGCGTAGCCCTTCTCCCGGAACAGGCTCAGGCAGGCGTCGGCGACGACAGGATCATATGCGCTTGCGCGACCGCGCTCGATCTCGGCCAGCGCCGCTTCGATGCCGAGCCCCGCGCGGTAGGGCCTGTGCGAGGACATCGCCTCGATCACGTCCGCCACCGCCATGATGCGCGCCTCGAGCAAGATCGCCTCGCCCTTGAGGCCCCCTGGATAGCCGCTGCCGTCCATGCGCTCGTGATGCTGCAGCGCGACCTCGGCCACCGGCCAGGGAAACTCAACGTCCTTCAGCACGCCGTAACCGGCCTGCGGATGTCCTTGGATCAACTGAAACTCGATCGGACTGAGCTTGCCGGGCTTGGACAGAATCTCCGCGGGAATGGTGATCTTGCCGATATCGTGCAGATAGCCGGCGACCCGCAGGCCCTCGATCCGCCGCTCGTCGAATCCGAGCTCGGCGCCGATCGCGACGGCGATCTTGCCCACCCGCCGCTCGTGGCCGGCGGTGTATGGGTCGCGCATCTCGCTCAAGGTCGTCGCCACCTCGACGGTGCGCATGAACGCGGTTTCGAGTTGCGCGACATAGCGCTGGATCTGCTCCTCGGCGCGCTTTTTCTCGGAGATGTCCTGCATCAGCCCGATGATCGCCGGCCGGCCGTGGTGAGTCACGCGGGCGCCGTGCACGCCGACCTCGACCATGGCGTCGTCCTTGCGCACGGCGGTGAAGCTGTAGCTGATGCTCGGCACATTGTCTTCGAGCCGCAGGCGTATGTTCTCGGTGACCATGCCGCGGTGCTCCTCGGCGATGATCGACAGCGGGTGGCGGCCGATCAACTCCTCGGCAGAGGCGTAACCGAGGATCTCGGCGAAGCGCGGATTCACATAGGTGAGCTTGTCGTCCTGGATGATGTAGATGCCGGCGATCGACTGCTCGACCAGGCCGCGGAACTGTTGTTCCGCCGCGCGCAGGGCTTGCTCCGAGCGCTTGCGTTCGGTGATGTCGGCGCCGACACCGTGATAGCCTTTGAATGCGCCTGAGGCATCGAACACCGGATCGCCGCTGATCCACATAAAGTGTTCAGCGTCGTCAGTGCCCACGCGCGAAAGCTCGAAATCGCGGAACGGACGGTGTGCGTCGAGCACCGCCCGGTGCGCCTGCCAGCCCGCCTCGTCGGGCGAAAGATAGGGCACTTCCCAACGGCGCTTGCCGATTTTCGCGCCCTCCCGGAACACCGACAAGGTGCTCGGGTTGCTGCCGGCGCTGCGCCGCGTGATCCGGTGCTCGGCGTCGCTCTCCCAATAAAAATCGGAGGACATTTCGGTCAGGCTGCGAAAGCGCGCCTCGCTCTCGCCCAGCGCTTGTTCTGCCTTCCTGCGCTCGGTAATGTCGCGCATGAAGCCGGTGAAAAACTGGTCCTCTCCGACGCTCCACTCCGCCAGCGAAAGTTCCAGCGGAAATTCGCTTGCGTCCTTCCGCCGTCCTGCCAGTTCAACAATAGTGCCGATAACGCGCCGCTCGCCGCCGGATTGCACGCGCTTCATGCCGTCGAGATGCCGGTCCTGGAATCGTTGCGGCATCAGCAGCGTCAGTGGCTGCCCGATGACCTCGGTTTCCGCGTATCCGAATATGCGCTCGGCACTCGGGTTCCAGCCCACTATGCGCCCGGCGGCGTCGCTGGTTACAAAGGCATCAAGGGCTGACGCTGCCACTGCCTCGTAGCGCAGTTCCCTGGCGCGCATGTCCTTCTCCGCCCTCTTGCGCTCGGTGATTTGAGTGCCCACGCCGCGGTAACCCTGGAATGCGCCGGCGGCATCGAACACCGGACCGCCGCTGACCGCGATATGAACCTCGACGCCGTCAACGCCCAGGCGCGAGAATTCGAAATCGCGGAATGGCCGGTGCGCGTCGAGCACCGCCCGGTGCGCCTCCCAGCCCGCTTCGTCCGGCGTAAGATACGGCGCCTGCCAGCGGCGTTTGCCGAGCACCGGGCCGTGCGGCAACACCTGCGCCGCATCCCCCCTGCCGCCGGAGCTGAGCTGCGTGATCCGGTGCTCGGCGTCGCTCTCCCAATAAAAATCGGAGGACATCTCGGTCAGGCTGCGAAAGCGCGCCTCGCTCTCGCGCAAAGCGTTGCTCGCCGTCTCAAGTTCCGCCGTGCGCTCGGCGACGCGGCGCTCCAGGGCCTCGTTTGCCACGAGCAGCGCGCTTTCTGCTTGCTCTCGGCGCATCACTTCGCCCTGCAACGCCCGATTCGCGTTTCCGAGCTGCATGTGGCTGGGGATCGTGAGCGCTTTGGGTACCAGTGGCCAAAGCAGGATCGCGGTCGCAACGGACACGCTCGCGGTGAGCGCCTTGAGCCCCGCATCAGCCCAGTAATCGGCATGCCATATATTCCAGATTGCGAACAGGTGCGTAGCGCCGCACGCCAGCACGAATGCGCCGAACATCAGGAACATCCAGCGAAAAGGAACATCCGGCCGTTTTTGGACGAAGTACCAGAGCGCGAACGGAATCGAAAAATAGGACGCTGCGATGATAAAATCCGATACTACATAGATCCACAGCAGCGACGGCGTCCAAAAGAAACAATGACCATGCGGCATGAAACCGGTGGTTTCGAAATAATTCGCAAGGTTGTCGAGCATCGCATGCCTCCGGTAGGTCGTGAGGTCGCTTGATTGTAATCGAACAATCACGCGGGTTGTGGCGTGGCCACTAATTTCGACAATTTGAAAATGGAAGCGGTTCTTGCGCCGTATCTTTGCCAATGTTCAATAAAATGACGCATAATTAACCGATACCATGATCAGCAGCCTGTTCTCACTTACTCCCTTGCATCAACACGCCGAACCTGCGCAACGCACTCTCGGCATCGCCGCGCTGCCACCGGATTCGGGCGAGCTTGCGCGCTTGCTTGCCACCGACCCGGCGCCGGAGGTGCGGATCGCCGCCGCGCAGCGTTGTACCGATCTGGCTGCGCTCGGCTCTGCCCGGGAAACGGAAGCCGATGCCGCCGTGCGGCTTGCACTCGCCTCTGCGCTGGGCGATGTGCTTGCACGAACGCAGGACAGCGCGGGCGCGCAGGCGCTGCTCGCGGCGGATCGGTGCACGGACGCAATCCGGATCGAAGTGGCGCGCCGCGCCAAGGACGCGGAGCGCCGCCGCAGCGCGATCGCCTCGATCCGAGATGAAGCCGCGCTGGTCGAACTCGCCCTTCTCGCCGGGCATGCGGAGACGCGCATGGCGGCGGCGGAGCGCGTGCGCACGCCAGAGGGCTTGCGCAAGCTCGCCGATGCGGCAAAGAACAAGGATCACGGCGTGGCCAGGCTCGCCCGGCAGCGCATCGACGCGATCAAGCAACGCCAGGAGCAGGACGCCGAAGCCGACGCCATCATCGCGCAATTGGAAGCGCTGGCGTCCGAGCCCGGTCCGATACTTACCGCGGTGATCGAACTCAACCGCCGCTGGCAGGCGCTGGACATGAGCGGCGAGACTACGCGCCTCGCGCGCTGCGAGATTGCGCGCCAGGCCATTCAGGCGCGCTTCGAGCGCGAGCAAAATGAACAACGGGTGCGGGTGCAGTTCGAACGCAGGCTAAGCGCATGGTTCGAAGCACTGGGAACCACGGCACCCGCCGCGCCGGATGCGCTCACCGCGATGCGCGCCGAGCTCGCCACGCTGCGCGCTGAAGCACGCGAGCGCAGCGATGATGCTGCGTTCGCGCGCCTCGATCAGGCGCAGAGCCGCATCGCGCGATGGGAGGAAGAGCTCCAGGCGCTCGCTGGCACGCTGGCGCTGGTGCTCGAAGCCGAGCAGCTTGCCGCAGGCACGTCGATCGACCACGCGGAACTGCCGGCGCGCTGGCAGGCGCTCAGCCGGACGATTCGCACGCCGGAGCTGACGCGGCGCTTCGAAGCCGCGATGACGACGGTGGAGCAGCGGCGGCTGGCGCAGATCCAAGCTGTGCAGCAGGAAGCGAACGCGGCACGGCAGCAGGTCCATGCCCTGTTGCACACGGCCGAGCAGGCGCTCGCCGCGGGCCAGGTGCAGGCGGCGCGCGCGGCTGCCGACGAAATCAAGGCCCGCAAGACCGGGGCGGGCCTGCTGCCGAAGCCGAGCACGCAGCGGCTGGGCCGCTTGGTGCAGCAGTTGGTGGAACTCGAGCGCTGGGAGTCGTTCGGCCAGCAAAACGCGCGCGTGCAGTTGTGCGAGCGCGCCGAAGCCGCGGCGAAGCAGACCCTGGACCCGGGGCAACTCGCGCTCGAAGTGCAGAAGCTGCGCGGCGAATGGAAAGCGCTGGACCAGCAGCACGCGGGCGTGCCCAAGGCGCTGTGGGAGCGCTTCGACGGCGCCTGCGAAAAAGCCTACGCCCCCGCGGCCAGATATTTTGCCGAGCTCGCGGCGCAAAGAAAGGCAGCGCGCAAGGGGCGCGAGGAGTTCATCGCCGCGGCGGCGGCGCACGCGCCGACCCTGCTCGCGGAGCCCGTCGACTGGCGCGCGCTCGAGCGCTGGCTGCGCGAAACCGACCAAGGATGGCGCGAAGGCGATCTGGGCAGCGTCGATCCGGGCGCATGGAAAAAGCTCGATCTGCGCGTCAAGGCGGCGCTCGCGCCGGCGCGCGACGCCTTGTCGGCGGCGCGCGCTCGCGCCAAGGCGGAGCGCCAGGCCTTGATCGACGAGGCTGCGGCGCTGGTAGCCAAAGCGATGGAGCGCGAGGTGCCGTCGCAAGTCAAGGCGATCCAGGCCCGCTGGCAGGCCGAGGCCAAGGAGTTGCCGCTGGCGCAGCGCGACGAGCGCGCGCTGTGGACCAAGTTTCGCGCGACCTGTGACGCCGTGTTCGAGGCGCGCCAGAGCAAGCGCAAGGAAGAGGACGGCCGCAAGAACGAGCATCGCCACGCGCTGCAGGAACTGTGCGCGCAACTCGAGCAACTCGCGCTGGCAGTGGGCAAGGAGGATCAGGAACTGCGCCGCGCGCTGCGCGATCTGCAGGAGCAGTGGAAACAGAAGGCCGGGGCACCGGGTCCCGATTTGCGCGATCTGGAAACCCGCTTCACCAAAGGGAAAGCTGCGTTGGAGGCGATGCTGTCGGCGCGCGTGCGTTCCCGCGAAGCGGCGGTATGGCAGACCCTGGCGGCGAAAGAGTGCTTGTGCGAGGAGTTGGACGCTTGCGCGAGCACCAGCGGCGGTTCGGCCGCATTGGAGACGGCGCCGGTCGAAGCGCAATCGGCGTCGGTGCGGGAGCGGTGGGCGTTGTTGCCCGAGTTGCCGGCTGCTTGGGAGAAAAAAATGCTGGCGCGGCGCGACGCCGCGTTAGTCGCGCTCACCGAGGCGGTCGCGACCGGGAAATACCTGGCGCGGCTGGAGCAGGGCGCCGGATCGCGCCGCGAAGGCCTGCTCGAACTCGAGTTGCTGCTGGGCATGGACAGCCCGGTCGAATTTCAGCAGCAACGGCTCGCGCTTCAGGTAAAGAAGCTGAAGGAGCGTTTCAGCAGTGCGGCAAGCGCCGGCCCCGTCACCGCTGCCGAGCGCCTGCTTGCGTGGTGCGCCCAAGCGGGCGTGGCCGATGCGCTCGACCGGCAGCGCTGCGAACGAATTCTCTCGAGGGTCGAGCAGGCGCGCTGAGATAGGTACCGCTCGAGTGAAGCGGCATACCATGTTCTTGATTCGCACATCTCTACTTGCGCTCGCCCTGGCGCTCGCGGCCTGCGCGCCGGTGCCGCAGCGCGCGGGTATTCCGACCGAATGGCGGGCATCGCCGAACTTCAACGAGCGGAAACCCAACTTCGTCATTCTGCATCACACCAGCGACGACACGGTCGATCAGGCGCTGCGCACGCTCGCCGATCCGCTGCGATCGGTTAGCGCGCATTATCTGGTCGGGCGTGACGGCAGGATCATCCAATTGGTCGACGAGCGCGCGCGGGCCTGGCACGCGGGCGAGTCGAAATGGGGGTCGGATACGGATATCAATTCAGCCTCGATTGGCGTAGAGCTAGACAACAACGGAAGCGAACCGTTCCCCGACGTCCAGATTTCAGCCTTGCTGCGCTTGTTGGCCGACATCAGGGAGCGGTATCACATCCCAAGCGCAAATTTTCTGGGTCACGCCGATGTTGCGCCCAGGCGAAAAACCGATCCGAGCCGCTTCTTTCCGTGGAAGATGCTCGCGGATCACGGTTTCGGTTTATGGTGCGACCCGCCTTTTGCCGAGGCGCCGCTAGCGTTCGACGCCACCGCGGCATTGCGCGCGCTGGGCTACGACAGCGGCAATCCTGAAGCGGCAATCCGGGCTTTCAATTTACATTTTTTGCCGGACGAACTCTCTTCCGCTCTGACCGAGCGCAGCCGTGGCCTGCTTTATTGTCTGTACCGGAAAGCGGACCGCTGAGCTTCGCAACAGCGTCCTAACGGCCCTGAAAAATTAAATTTTACCTTTTGCATGGCCGGGGTATCTCAGGATATATTAGCCGGGTTTGGTTTTGCCGGCGGCCTGGTGATCGCCGCAACAATTCAGTTGGGGGAAGAATGCACGAATTCAGGTTCGAGCCGGTTCGAATGCCGGCGGCGGCGGAGGCCTTGCGCGGCGAGGTGCGCGCATTCATCGCGCAGGAGGTGGCCCAGGGGGCGTTCACGCCGAGCCGCAATTCCTGGTCTTCCTTCGACCCGGATTTCAGCCGCAAATGCGGCGAGCGCGGCTATATCGGCATGCGCTGGCCGAAGGAGTACGGCGGTCACGAACGCTCGGCGCTGGAGCGTTACGTCGTGACCGAGGAAATGCTCGCCGGCGGCGCGCCCGTGGGCGCGCATTGGATCGCCGACCGGCAAAGCGGCCAGCAGATTCTGCGCTACGGCAGCGACCGGGCGAAGCGAACCATCCTGCCGAAGATCGCCGCCGGGGTGTGCTTTTTCAGCATCGGCATGAGCGAGCCCGACTCCGGCTCCGACCTTGCCGCGGTGCGCACGCGCGCTGCAAGAGTCGAAGGCGGTTGGAAAATCAGCGGAACCAAGGTCTGGACCAGCGGCGCCCACCAGACGAATTACCTGATCGCGCTCGCCCGGACCTCGGCGAAAGAGGAAGACCGCCACGCCGGCATGACCCAGTTCATTGTCGATCTTTCGCACCCTGGCGTCAGCGTGCGGCCGATCTACAACCTCTATGGCGGCCACGACTTCAATGAAGTGGTATTCGACGAGTTTTTCGTCGCCGACGACATGGTCATGGGCGAAGCCGGCATGGGATGGAAGCTGGTGACGGGTGAGCTGGCATTCGAGCGCTCCGGTCCGGATCGCTTCCTCAGCACCTACCAACTACTGGTCGAATCGATCCGCGCCATCGGGGGGGACCCCGACGAGCGCTGCGCCAACGAGATCGGCCGCTTTGTCGCGCATCTGGCGACCTTGAGGCGGATGTCCATCTCGGTCGCGGGCATGCTCGAGCGCGGCGCGCAGCCGATCGTCGAGGCGGCATTGGTGAAGGACATAGGTACCGCGTTCGAGCGCGAAATTCCCGAAACCTTTCGCCACCTGATTCCGACCGAGCCGACCTTGGGCGAGGGCGCCGGCTATGCGGAGCTGCTGGGTATGACCATCCTGCGCGCGCCGGGGTTCACCATACGCGGCGGCACGCGCGAGATCTTGCGCGGCATGATTGCACGGGGGCTGGGAATGCGATGAGCGAAATGCGCAATGATCTTTTGAAAACCGTCGACCGGATCTTCGACGAGCATTGCCCGAAGCCGGTGCGGGAATCCGCCGAAGCGGGCGAGTGGCCGGCCGCCTTGTGGCGGGCGCTGGAGGAGGTTGGCCTCGATCGGGCCGCGCTGCCGGAACAGGCGGGCGGCTCCGGACTGGATTTCGAGGATGCGATGCTGGCGCTGCGCCGCAGCGCTTATCACGGCGCGCCGGTGCCGCTGGCGGAGACCATGCTTGCCGGACGGCTGCTTGCTGCCGCGGGGCTGGCGGTTCCGCCAGGCGCCCTGACCGTGGCTCCGGTTCAGACCGGCGACCGGCTCAGGTTCGTGCAGGGCGCTGCGGTAACGACGGTGTCGGGCGCGGCGCAGCGCGTGCCCTGGGGCAATCTGTGCGCGCATGCGGTGGTGGCGGGCGAACTCGACGGCAAAGGCATGGTGGGCCTGGTTTCGACCTCCGGCGCCGCGCGCGGCGTCGACAAGAATCTGGCCGGCGAGCCGCGCGCGCTGCTCGAGTTCGATGCAACGCCGCTGATTGCGCTGGCGCCATTGAAGGATGCGCTCGCGCGCCTCGAAGCCGAGGGCGCGCTCTACCGCAGCGTGCAGATGGCCGGCGCGCTGGAGCGCTCGCTCGAATACTGCCTGCAGTACGCGAACGAACGCGTTCAGTTCGGCCGCCCGATCGCCAAATTTCAGGCGATTCAGCACATGCTGGCGGTGCTGGCCGGGCAAGCGGCGGCCTCGAGCGCCGCGGCCGACGCGGCAGTCGAGGCATCGCGCCTCGTGCCGGACGAGTTTGCGGTATCGGTGGCGAAGTCGCGCGTGGGCGAAGCGGCCGGCAAGGGCGCCGAAATCGCGCATCAGGTGCATGGGGCGATGGGTTACACGCGCGAGCACAATCTTCACTACAGCACGCGCCGCCTGTGGTCGTGGCGCGACGAGTTCGGCAACGAAAGCTACTGGCAGAGCCGTCTTGGCCGTGCCGTCGCGGCCGACGGCGCCGATGCGCTCTGGCCGATGCTGAGCCGGCGTTGAGCAGCACTTAACGCCGCTATTGTAGTCGGCGAACCGCGACCACGCCGCGGTCGCAAGACAGGCATTGCGCCCGCATCAGCCCAGGCGGGCGAGCATCTCCCCGGTGACGAGTGTGACGCCGTTGTCGGTGCGCTCGAACCGCCTGGCATCCTCGACCGGATCCTCGCCGATTACCATCCCCTCGGGAATGCGGCAGCCGTGGTCGATCACCACGCGCGTGAGACGGGCGTGGCGGCCGACGCTGACCTCGGGCAAAAGCACGGCTTCGTGCAGTTTGCAGTAGGAGTTGACGCGGCACCTGGAGAACAGCAGCGAGTTTTCGATCGTCGCCCCGGAGATGATGCAGCCGCCCGATACCAGCGAATCGAGGGCCATTCCCCGGCGGCCGTCCTGATTGAAAACAAACTTGGCGGGAGGGAGCTGCTCCTGATAGGTCAAAATGGGCCAGGTCCTGTCGTACATGTCGAGCGAGGGCTCGACCGCGGTCAGGTCGATGTTGGCCTCCCAATAGGCATCGATCGTGCCCACGTCGCGCCAGTAGGGTTCCTTGGTAGCGCCGCCCATGACGCAACTGCCGGCAAAGGGATGCGCCACCGCCTCGCCGCTGCGAACCGCCTGCGGGATGATGTCCTTGCCGAAATCGTGACTCGAGGCGGGATCGGCGAGATCGCGCGCCAGCGCGTCATACAGGTATTGGGCGTTGAACACGTAAATACCCATGCTGGCGAGCGCGCGGTCGGGATTGCCCGGCATCGCCGGCGGATTGGCCGGTTTCTCGACGAAGTCGGTGATGCGGCGCGACTTGTTGATCGCCATCACGCCGAAGCCGCTCGCATCGGCGATGGGCACTTCGATGCAGGCGACTGTGCATTGAGCGCCTCTTTCGACGTGATCGGTGAGGAGCAGGGAATAGTCCATCTTGTAGACGTGGTCGCCCGCCAGCACCACGATGAATTGCGGCCTTCTGTCGCGAATGATATCGAGGTTCTGGAACACCGCGTCCGCGGTGCCGCGGTACCAGGCTTCTTCGGTGACGCGCTGCTGCGCCGGCATCAGGTCGATGAATTCGTTCATTTCGGTCTTCAGAAACGACCAGCCCCTTTGCAAATGCCGCAGCAAGCTGTGCGACTTGTATTGGGTGGCGATGCCGATCTGCCTGATTCCGGAATTCAGGCAATTAGACAGGGCAAAATCGACGATGCGGAATTTGCCGCCGAAATACACGGCGGGTTTTGCCCTGCGGTCGGTGAGCTGTTTCAGGCGGGCTCCGCGTCCGCCGGCGAGTACGATGGCAAACGCGCGCTTGGGAAGCTGCAGTCTGGCAAGCGTATCGGTGGGCATGGTCTTGCTCCTGTTGCATCCGGACAGGGGGTCGAGAACACGACTACACCACTATACTACTGCTACCGCTTGCATTCGGAAAATCGCCGGTCCTTTCGGCGCGAATCGATCGGAGAACACGAGGGCGGCAAACGAAACAGACGGCGCGGGAAAGGGATAAGATAACCGGGTATGAGGACGGTTAGTCGCTTCGGCGCGGCGGGACGTTCACGGGGCGTTCGTTTCGGCTCGAAGATACCCAAGTAAGAACAGGGTACACTGGACGCTTGCGGCATAATAAGATAAGGACCACTGCCAGATGGGGGAGTTTATGAACCTAAAGCGCACCGCCGTTCGTCAATGGCTTTCCGTGCTCGTGCTCGTCGCGTTACCGGGTGCTGCAAGCTTCGCGCAGAAAAATGCCCCGGCGCCGCCCGGTGTGGCGCTCAGCGGGCACGACACGGTGGCGTATTTCACGGAGAAGCGTCCGGTAATGGGCACGGCCCAGAACGGCTACGATTGGGACGGCTCGCGTTATCTGTTCGCCAGCGGCAAGAACCGGGAGGCGTTTACCGCGAACCCCGAGCGTTATGCGCCGCAGTTCGGCGGCCTGTGCGCGACCGGGCTCGGCATGGGAATGAAAACGGCTGCCGACCCGAACGTGTGGAAGATCGTGGACGGCAAGCTCTACGTGTTCTCTTCGGTCGAAGCGAAGCAGATGGCGGACAAGGATCCGACGCTGCTCGCGCGCTCGCACCAGGCGTGGAAAGGAACGAAGTAGGGAGCCCGATACGCGAGGCTCACAATCCAGCCTTGCGCAGGCCCTCCTGGGCCTTGGCCATGAGCCCGGCGTTGACGAAACGCGTGCCGAACAGCTCGACGCGGAAGAACGGATCGAGCCTGCGCAGCTGGTCTGCGGCCTTGCGGGCTTCGTCTGCGTTTCCTGTCTGTCCCAACGCGGCAGCGCGTACGGCGTGCAGGTACGCATACTCCGGAGAGCGCGCCAGCGCCGTGTCGGCCGCGGCGAGCGCTTCCCCATAGCGCCCCGCCGCGTAATACGCCGTCGCCAGACTGAAGCCAGAATCCGGATCGATGCGAGGGTCGAACCGGTGCGCCGCCTCGCTCGCGGCAATCGACTCATCGAGCCGGCCCAGCCATAGCAAGACCTCACCGCGCAGCCCGTAGGCAAACGCGTCGCTGACGTTCTGCTCGATGGCGCGGTCGGCTTCGACCAGCGCCCGGTCGAATTGCCCGTTAGAGGAGTAGATCCGGCCGAGCAGCGCGTGCGCGCGCGCGTTCGCCCCGGGTTCTTCCAGCGCGAGTGCCTGTCTGGCGAGCTCCTCGCCGCGTCTCAGGCCTGCTTCTGGATTTTCCGTCCACCCCCGCCCGGCGCGCTGCAACTCGGCTGCCGCGAGGTGGACGTAGGCCTCGGCGTACTTCGGTGAGAGCTTGAGCGCCTGTTCGATCATCTCGCGCGCTTCGCGATTGGCGCCGCGCTCCGAGCGGTTGATGAGCTCGCGCGCGCGCAGCACCAGGTCATAGG
>Ga0156022_1116_pt1 | contig 11945 bp, 11 predicted proteins | sample RifCSPlowO2_02_FD_107676 | JGI IMG/M metagenome (GOLD analysis project Ga0156022, IMG submission 107676) | Betaproteobacteria bacterium RIFCSPLOWO2_02_FULL_65_24 | reverse complement strand
CGAGCGGTACGGCCGACTGGCAGATGTTCTGCAGCGTCACGCGCAGCCCGATCACCTCGCCGGTGCGCTCGGGGGGCGAGGCGTCGTAGAGCAGCGCCATGGTCATGGGGCCGGCCACGCCCAGGCCCATACCGATCCAGAAGCAGATGACCAGCAGCAGGCTGAACAGCTCGGTGAAGGGAAGGCACAGAAACCCCGTGCCGGTGGTGAAGAGCGCGGTCACCATCATCTGCCAGGGCGTGAAGCGGCGCGCGCCGAGCGTAAGCACGATGCGGATGAGCACCGTTGCGAGCGCGAAGGTGCCCATGAGCGTGCCGATCTGCGTGGCGCCCAGACCGATTTGCAGGCCGTAGAGCGGAATGAGAAAGTTGACCACGCTCCAGGTGCCGTTGGTCAGCACCGAAGCGATGTAGATGCGGCGCAAGTCGCGTTCACGCAGCAGCGACCACATGCCGGCCGAAGCCGCCTCTGCGTGCGCCGCCGCACTGCGTTGCGGCGCTTGCGGATAGGTCAGCATGTTGAACGCGATGAAAGGCAGCGGCACCAGTGCCGACGCGGCGAGCACGACGAACGCCGCGGGGTGGCCGATATGGTCGACACTCAGTCCTGCCAGCAGCGGTCCCAGGAACGTCGCCGCCGAATTGCCGAGCGAAGACAGGCTGAAATTGGCCGGCCGTTCCTCGGGCTTTCCGTAGCGCCCGACCAGCTGGTTCTGGGCGATGTGAAAGACGTTGTGGAAGGTGCCGATCAGGGTCGCCACAACGAAAAGCGCCGCCACGCCGCGCCAGAAAAAGGGCAGCACCCCGCCCGCGATCATGGCCACGGAGGCGATCAGCAGCGGCGTGCGCGGCCCCGCGCGATCGATCCAGCGCCCGACGCTCACGGACGTGACGGCAGCCAGCAGCGCGAACAGCGCCGCGAGCACGCCTACGATCGCGGGCGAGGCGCCCAGGTGCGCGCCGTAGAGCAGCACCACCAGCCGCGAGCCGACGAAGGCCACGTGGTTGAATGCGGACAGCAGGATCAGCAGATGCAGCGGCTTCAGAGCGCGCAAGATCACTCGATTTCTTGTCCATTGGAAATGTTTCGAGGTCACGCAATATTGCAAAAGCGGCGCCGGAACGCAAATCGAGCAGGCGAGCCTGCCGGCTTGCCGAAGTGCGCCGGCCACGGTGCAAAACACGCTGGGGCCCGGCGATGGGTACACTATGGAAAAGAACGCGTCAGGGAGGAAGAGAAAGTGAGCCTCGAGCCGCAAGTTTCCACCCTTCTGCTGCGCAATGTGCCGCTGCTGTCGACGTTGTCCGAGCCGCAACTGCTCTTGCTCACGCGGGTCGTACGCAGGCAAGCCGTTGCGCGCGGCGTGACCGTCGTCGCGTCCGGGGACGTGGCGACCTGCCTCTATGTGCTGCTCTCGGGACAGGCGCAGGTCGTGCTGAGAGCCGCGCGAAAAGGCGAGGTGATCCTCGCGATCCTTCGGCCCGGGGACTACTTCGGCGAAATGGCCCTGCTGGACGATCGGCCCCGTTCTGCAAGCGTGGTGACGCGGGAACCCTGCGAGCTGTTGACGCTGGACAAAACGGATTTTGCACGTTGTCTGCGCGAAAACGGCGGCCTTGCGATGGCTGTCGCACGGGGGCTGGTCGCAAGACTGCGCGATGCCGACAACAGGATCGCCAATCTGGCGCTGCTGGACGTGTACGGCCGGGTGGCCAAACTGCTGATGCAAATCGCCGACGACGTGTCCGGAGCACCGACGATCACGACCAGGCTGTCGAAGAACGATATTGCGAAAATGGTCGGCGCATCGCGCGAATCGGTGAGCCGGGTGATAAACGACCTGCAGAAACGCGGTTACCTCGAGCTCAACCGCAACTCGATTGTGCTTCGCAGCCGCAGCGCGCTGCTGGATTACGAACCGGTCATTCCCCGCAGCGCGCTGCGCAGGGGCTAGCAACCGGGGACAGACCACGTTTTCCCGCGGAAAACGTGGTCTGTCCCCTGGATGGATCAAAATGGTTTTTCGATGAGACTCCGGCCGAAAACACCGGTCTTCTACGGTTGGTGGATGGTCGCCGCAGCCTGCGGGATCCAGTTCATGCAGTCGGGGCTGCTGCAGCAGTCGTTCGGCGCCTACGTCGCGGTGCTGCGCGACGAGCTCGGTTGGAGCAAGACCGCGCTTTCCGTCGCCGCGGTGATCCAGCAGCTGGAAAGCGCCCTGCTCGGCCCGATACAGGGCTGGTTCGTCGACCGCTTCGGCCCGCGCGGCATGATCCGCGCGGGCGTCGTGCTGTTCGGCAGTGGTTTCATGCTGCTCAGCTACGTGGACACGCTGACGGGCTTTTATGCGGCGTTCGTGGTGCTGGCGCTCGGCGCCGGCCTGTGCGGATTTTTTCCGCTCACCGTCTCGCTGGTGAACTGGTTCGAGCGCAAGCGGGCGCGCGCGCTTTCCACCATGTCGCTCGGCTACGCGTTGGGTGGGATGGCCGTGCCGCTGGTGGCCTGGTCGCTGCAGGCGTTCGGCTGGCGCGCCACCGCGTTCGCCTCGGGCGTGCTGATCATCATCGGTGGGCTGCCGCTGGCCATGGTCATCCGCCGCCGGCCCGAGGAGTATGGCGAGGTGGTCGACGGGATACGTGAATCGCCGGGCGGGCACGCCGCTGCGCGCGGCGCCACCCCGGCACGGCGACGCGATTTCACCGCCCGGGAAGCACTGCGCACGCCCGCCTTCTGGTTCGTGTCGCTGGGGCACAGTTTCTCCCTGCTGGTGGTGAGCGCCGTGCTGGTGCATGCCATCACCCACCTGAAGGAAGGCCTGGGCTACACCGTCGGCACGGCTTCGCTCGTCATCAGCCTGATGACCCTGTGCCAGTTCACCGGGATACTGCTGAGCGGGTACCTCGGCGACCGCTTCGACAAGCGGCTGCTGTCGGCCGGCTGCATGGTCTTTCACATGGCGGGCCTGCTGCTGCTCACCTATGCGGTGTCGCTTTCCATGGTGATCGGGTTTGCCGTCCTGCACGGCCTTTCGTGGGGTTTGCGCGGGCCGCTCATGCAGGCGATGCGCGCCGACTACTTCGGCCGCAGCTCCATCGGGCTCATCATGGGACTATCGTCCGTGATCGTCCTGGTGGGGCAGATTTCCGGTCCTCTCATCGCCGGTATCCTGGCGGACGCCACGGGCAACTACCGGGCCGGATTTACGCTGCTCGCGCTGCTGGCGGGCGTCGGTTCGGTGTTCTTCGTTCTCGCCCGGCCTCCGGCGCAGCCGAGTCGCGCCAGCGCTTGACGCTGTGCCGCGCTCACCCAGTGACCCATAACAGAGGAACATCATGAGCATTCGACTGATCGTCACCTTTCAGCTTCTGCCGGGCAAAGGCAAGCAATACGCCGAGGCGTTTGCGCCCATTGTCCGGGAGACGCGGCGCGAGCCCGGCTGCGAGCAGTACGAGCTGTTCGCGAGCACCCAGGACCCCGACAAGGTGGTGCTGATCGAGCGCTGGTCCGATCAGGCGGCCCTGGATACGCATATGGGCGTGATGCGTGCGCGCGAAATGAGCGCGGTCATGGCGATGCGCGCCGCCGCGCCGGTGATGGAGCGGTTCGAGATTTGACGCTGCCGCGAGCGCGATGATTTGACAGCACCATCGGCATGGGCTTGAATTGACCGCAAGACGAGAATGGGAGGCCCATCATGCCGAGATACTTCAATCCTGCCGCGGTCCGCAAACCTGGAGCACATTACAGCCAGGCCGCCGAAGTGCGGCCGGGTGCACGCTATTTGTTCATTGCAGGCCAGACCGGTCGTCTGCCCGACGATACGATCCGCGTGGGCATCGACGCCCAGGCGGAACAGGCGCTGCTCAATCTCAAAGCGGTCCTGCAAGACGCCGGCATGGGACTCGAGGACCTGGTCGACACGACGGCCTATCTCGTCAATCCCGACCACACGGCGGCGCTGCAACGGGCGCAGCAGAAGGTTCTGGGCGATATCAAGCCGCCCAATACCGTTGTATGCGTCGCCCGCCTCGCTCATCCAGAGTACCTGATCGAGATTCATGCCGTAGCCGCCAAAGAGCCTTGAGACATCCGCTTCTTGATTTCTGTCATGCGTGTCGCGCCGCCTCCGTGCGCGGCACCACCATTTTGGTCAGGCGCACCATCAGGAAGACGGCAAAGCCGAACGGCACGATGGCGCAGTAGAAGACGGCCGAAACCGCCTGCGTCACCGTGGCCGGATCGATGGACGCGCCGAGCCCCGCCATGTTCGCGACCATGCCTGCGGCGGCCGTGCCGATCGCCTGTCCCAGCGAGCGCACCGTCGACATTGACGAAGCAGTGATGGTCTCCTCGCCCTTCTCGGCCGCTTCCATGGTGCGGGCGCCCAGATGGACGTGATGCACGCCCACGCCGAAGCCGAGAAAGAAGCAGGCGGTGAGCAGCAGCGCCAGCGAACCGATATACAAGGAACCCAGGAAGCCCGCGATCGAAACCAGCAGCAGCACCGGGCCGCTGCGCATGGCGAGTTTTTCGCGCGACCCGGACCAGCCGGCCACGATGAACGTGCCTATGGTCCAGGCGGTCGAGTTGATGAGATTGGTGACGCCGACGAGCAGCGGCGTCACTTGGTGCACCACTTGCAGCACGAGCGGCAGCAGGATGGTGATGCCTGCCTGCGCCGCCCCGACGATGATCAGCATCCAGTAGCCGATGCCGACCGGTTTCCGGAGCGACAGCGGGTTGGAGGGGAACATCTTGTGCGCCGCGCGCGCGTCCACGCCGAAGGTGAGCGCGATGCACGCGATCGCGGCGAGCAGGACCGCGAGCCGCGCCGCGGCCGAGTCGAGCTGCCCCGCTTGCGCTACGCCCAGCACGCCGAGCGTCAGCATGCCGATCCGCAGCAGCGGGAAACGAGCGCCTCCTCCGGATTGCGTCAAGCCCTTGGGCACTTTCCACCAGGCCATGGCGCAAAACCCCAGGATGAACGGCAACGACGTCCAGAAGGCGCCGCGCCACCAGCCGATTTCGGCGAACGCGCCGCCGAAGAACGGGCCGATCAGGCTGCACAGGCTCCAGGTGCCCTGGTACAGGGCCAGAACGCGCGTGCGCTGGTGCGGCCGGAACACGCGGCTCACCAGGCCCAGGGTGCCGCCGATGATCAATCCGCCGCCATAGCCCTGGACGCCGCGGGCTAGTATCAGTTCGAGCATGCCGGGCGAGAGCGCGCAGCCGAGCGTGCCCACGGCGAAGATGAGACCGGCCAGCACGAACGCCCCCCGCCCACCGGTGCGCGCCCATACCGGGCCGACGCTCGCTGCGCCGACGATGGCGCCGACCTGGTACAGCATCGATGCCCAGACGTAGTAGGCGCCTCCGCCGATTTCCTCCACCACCGTCGGCATCACCGTCACGATGATGAGGATCTGCAGCGCATACATGATGACGCCCAGCATCACCATCACCATGTAGGCCGCCTCTTTGCCGCGAAACAGCTCCGACCAGCTCGCCTTCGCCCGCGGCAACGTTTGCGCGGTATCGCTCATGTGTCAGCAGGAGCCCTTTTGGTGCGCCTCGGGATCGACCTCGCCGGCAGCACCACGGTGACGAGCGAGCCGACCACGAATAGCAGCGCCGCATAATCGGTGAAGCGCGGAATCTCCCGGAGCACGAGCAGGCTGCAGAACACCCCCACTATGGGCACCGACAGAATGGCGAGCGATGCCACCGTGGCGGTGGTGATGGTTATGAGCTTGAACCAGGCCCACTGGCACAAGAGCGAGGCAAACAAGCCCGAGTAGATCGCGCCGATCATGGGCCCGGTCGAAAGCCCAAAAGGCAGGAACGGCCCCTCCTCCAGAAGCATGGACAGCGCCAGCATGGGCACCAGCGCGATCAGATTCAGCCAGGCAGTGAAGGTGCTCGCCGGCACCGGCACGGACCATTTCTTCGCCAGGATGGTGCCCAGGGCCCAGCATGCGGCGGTGGCGAACATGAGCGTCGCACCGAGCGGCGCGCGCCCCACGGCGAATATTTCGTCGCCCAGCAGCAGTCCCAGGCCCACCATGCCGAGCACCAGTCCCAGCAGGCGCCGCGGCGTGAGCGGCTCCTTGAGGATCCAGGCGCTCAGCGGCACGCTCCAGACTGGAAAGGTATAGGCGAGGATCACGGCGCGGCCCGATTCCATGAGCCGCAGGCCGTAGGCCATGCACAGGCTCCAGCCTATGGTGCTGAACAGCGCCACGCCGCTGATGCGCCAGAAGCTCTGCCGCGTGATTTTCATGGAAGCGCCGCTCGCCAGCGCGATGACCAGCAGTCCGATGCCGCCTACGCCGATGGAAAAGGCGCGAAAGCGCAAGGGCGGCATCTCGGTGAGGGCGAGCTTCATCAGCGGCCAGGACAGGCCCCAGAACAGCGCCAGCGCCGCGGTCAACGCGAAGGCCGCCGCAGGAATCGAGCGGTCGAATTTCAAGTGCGGGAAACTCAATGCCTGAAAGACGGATCGATGCCGTGCGCGATGCGCAGATACGCGCGCCACTCGTCCACGTCGCTCAGCCTCTGGAACGTCTCCATCTGCAGCGCCGCGCGCTCGCACACTGCGGCCGGCGGCACGACGAGCTCTTTTCCGGTCGCCTGCAGCATCAGCTGGATTTCGCACGCCTCTACCAGGTAGCGCATTTTGCTCAGCGCGTCGGCCGGCGTAGCGCCGCAGGTGAGCAGCCCATGATTGCGCAGGATCATGGCCCGGTGGGTGGGCCCCAGGTCCTTTGCCAGGCGAGCGGCCTCGTCCAGGTCGGTCGCCACCCCTTCGAAGTCATGATAGGAGACACGGTTGTAGAACTGCATCGCCTCCTGCGACACCATCTCGAGCCCGGTCTTGATCGCCGACACCGCCATGCCGGGTCTGGTGTGAACGTGCAGGGTGTAGTTCACCTCCGGCCGGGCGTTGAGCACTGCCGAATGGATGGTGAACCCGGCCGGATTGATGCTTTGGTCCCGGTCCCGCCCGTCCAGTCGCACCTTCACCAGGCCCGAGGCGCGCACTTCACCGAACAGTGCCGCGTGCGCTTTGATGAGGAAACACGGCTCGCCCGGCACACGCGCAGCGAGATGGTTGTACATGAGGTCGGCCCAGCCATAGTGTTCGGCGAGCCGGTAAAGCGCGGCGAGGTCGATGCGGGCGCGCATCTCGGCTTCGGTGACTTCAACCGGTCTGCGCGCAGCGACGCTCTTTGCGATTGTCATGCATGAGCTCCTGGGCGCCGCGGTTGGACGCTATTGAGCCGGGATGTTGGCAGCCTTGACGATCCTGGCGTAGATCTGCGACTCGCGTTTCATCATCGCCGCCAGCTCTTCGGGGGAGCTGGCGATCACCAGCTGCGTTGCGCTGTTCAGTTTGGCGCGCACATCCGGTGCGTTGAGCGCCTTGACGATCTCTGCATTCACCCGCGAGACGATCGGCTGCGGCAGGCCGGCCGGGCCGAAATAGCCGAACCAGTCGGTGACCGGGTCGTAGCCCGGCAGCGATTCGGCGAGCGTCGGCACGTTGGGCGTCCCCGGAAAGCGCTTGGGCGGCACCACTGCCAGGAGCTTGAGCTTGCCTGAAGAAAGATAAGGCCCGACGGACCCGGGCGAGCTGAAACTGAGCTGGACATGGCCGGCGAGGACCGCGTTCAGGACCTGATTGGAGCCGGCGAGCGGCACGTGCAGCATGTCGACGCCCGCGGTCATCTTGATCAGCTCGCCCACCAGGTGATGCGATGAGCCGATGCCGTTGCTGGCGTAGGCGATCTTGCCGGGATTCGCGCGCGCGTAGTCGACCAGTTCCTTCACCGAGCTCACGGGCACCGCCCCGTTGACCACCACGCCGCTCACCGGCGTTACGGCGATGGCGATGGGGGTGAAGTCCTTCACCGGGTCGTACGGCATGTTCTTCACCAGCAGCGGGCTCACCATGTGCGTGCTCGCCGTTCCGAGCAGCAACGTGTAGCCGTCCGGCGCCGTGCGGGCGACCGCCTCCGCGGCAATGCGGCCGCCGGCACCAATGCGGTTTTCGACCAGCACCGGCTGGCCCAGCCCACCGGTCATTTTGTCCGAAACGAGCCGGGCCACCAGGTCCGGAATGGAACCGGCGGCGAACGGCACCAGCACGCGCACCGGTTTGGCGGGATAAGCCTGCGCGGCGGCCGCCAAGGGGGATGCAAGACAGGCGAGGGCGACCAGGCGGAACAGATGGAATGCGATGCGCTTCATTTCTTTCTCCCGAATTTTTGCTGCGGCGCCCATCATATCGCGTTGCAAATGCGCGCGCCCGAGACGCCGCAATGCCGACCCAGTATCATGAGCGCAACCGTCCGGCCAAACTGCACAAGAGACGACACGATGAGAGTGATCACGCTCGAAGACCATTTCACCACCCCGCGAGCCAACGCCCTGCTGCCCCCCCTGGACGGCGCGCGCCTGCATCACAAGCTCGGAATGAACAAGGCGCTGGGACATGACGTCGATGCGGAGCTCCTGGACCTGGGCGCCTCGCGGCTCGCCGCCATGGACGCCGCAGGCATCGACTTCCAGATCATTTCGCTCACCGCACCGGGCTGCCAGGGCTACGACGCGGAGACTTCGATCCCGATGGCAAGGGACGCCAATGACCGGCTGTTCGAAGCCATCAAGGCGCATCCGACGCGCTTTGGCGGTTTCGCCGCGCTGCCCACGGCGGATCCCGCGGCGTCGGTGAAGGAACTGGAGCGCGCGGTGACCCGGCTGGGGCTCAAAGGCGCGTTGATCAACGGCCATACACGGGGCAGCTTCCTGGACGACAGGAAATACTGGGGCATCTTCGAATGCGCGCAGGCGCTCGATGTGCCGATGTACCTGCATCCCACGCGGCCGCAACCCGGGGTCATGAAACTTTACTACGACGGCTACGAAGAGCTCTCCGGCGCGGGCTGGGGATTTTCAGCCGACACCGGGGCGCACTACCTGAGGCTGGTGTTTGCCGGCATCTTCGATGTCTTTCCCGGGCTCAAGCTGATCCTCGGCCATCTGGGCGAAGGCATTCCGTTCATCATGGAGCGGCTCGATGCGCACGCCGCCATGGATGCCGAGTACCGGGGGCTCAAGAAGACGCCTCTGGAATACCTGAGGCAGAACATGATCGTGACCACCAGCGGGAATTTTTCCATGCCCGCTTTCCTGTGCACCTACATGATGCTCGGGGCGGACAACCTCATGTTTTCGGTGGACTGGCCATACGAAAAGAACCACCTCGCGATGGATTTCCTCAAACACCTCCCCGTCAGCGAGCCCGACCGGGAGAAGATTTCGCATCTGAACGCCGAGCGTATTCTGCGGCTTTAGGAAAAGTGAAAATGGGGTCAGGTTCAATTTTCTTTGGAAAATTGAACCTGACCCCATTTTCTTACCATTTTCTTTACTCCGGTTTTATCCCCGCCGCCTTCACCAGCTTGGCGGTGCGCTGCAGCCCGAGCTTCACCGCTTCGGCCAGTTGTTCAGGCGTGCTGGGCGTGGGAATGAAGCCGAGCGCGTTGATCTTGTCCTGCAGATCGGGCGCCATGACGGCCTTGTTGATTTCGGCATTCAGGCGCAGCACGATCGGTCTGGGCAAGCCCGCCGGACCGAACCATCCGTTCCAGCCCGGGGGCGGTTCATAGCCGGGCACCTGTTCGCCGATGGTCGGGATGTCCTGCGCGCGGCCAAAGCGCTTGGTGTTGTTGATGGCGATGATGCGCACCTTTCCGGCCATATGAGGCTGGTACATCGTGCCGAAGATGCTCCACCCCACCGGGACGCGTCCGGTCATGACTTCGGTCGCCACCTGGGGCGCGTCCTTGTACGGCACATGAACCATCTTGATGCCCGCAACGCCCTGCAACAGCTCGGCAGACAGGTGGTGGGTCGTGCCCACGCCCGAGGTGCCGTAGAACATCTGGCCCTTGTCTTTGCGCGCCTGCTCCACCAGGTCTTTCATCGACCGGATGGGTGAGGATGGCCCGACCACGACTACGAGCACCGCCTCGCTCAGGGTAGTGATAGGCGTGAAGTCCTTGATCGGGTCGTACGGGACATTTTTCGCCAGGAACGGCCGGTAGATCTGCGAATTCGTGGCCGCGTAGAGGATGGTGTAGCCGTCGGGGGCCGCGCGCGCCACCGTGTTCGCCGCAATGGACCCCGTCGCGGCAGGCTGCGCTTCTATGAGCAGGGGCTGCCCGAGGGACTCCGACACCTTCTGTCCCACCAGGCGGGCGAGCGTCTCCCCGCCGCCTCCCAGCGCGAGCAGCGCCCGGATGGGTTTCACCGGGTACGCCTGCCCGGCAGCCTGGAAGGAAACGGCCGCGCCGAACGCGCACGCCACTGGAATAAACCGATGGATCAATGACCTCATGACGAGAGCTCCGCTGGTAAGGGTCCGGGGGCCGGGCGTTCGCTTTTGGGACGAGAGGATACCAGCATGGCGCGGGCAAGTCCTGCGATCTTGCGAAGTCGGGAATCTCTGCCGGGCGCACAATGTCCGAATACCGATGCGGCCGATCATCACAGCGGAGTTGGTCAACGGACCTTTCGGCGACCCCGCGCTCTACCTGGACTTCCGGTTCGAGAAGCGGGCCCTGCTGCTGGACCTTGGCGAGGTGAACGCCCTGCCGGCGAAAAAGCTGCTGCGGCTCACGGATGTCTTCGTCACCCATGCGCACATGGACCACTTCGCCGGGTTCGACCGGGTGCTGCGCATATGCCTGGGCCGCGACACGGCGCTCGCACTTTATGGCCCGCCCGGGTTCATCGACAAGGTCGGGCACAGGCTCGCCTCCTACACCTGGAATCGCATCGAGAACTACCCGAACGACTTCACCCTGGTCGCCCACGAGCTGGAACCCGGCGGGCGCCTCGTCGCCGCACGTTTTCGCAGCCGCTCGCGATTCGAGCGCGAGACCTTGCCCGATCGCGCTGCTTCGGACGGCGTGCTGCTGGAAGAGCAGGCGTTCCGGGTGAGGGCTGCATTGCTGGACCACGGCATCCCGTGTCTCGGTTTCGCCTTCGAAGAGAAAATGCATGTCAACGTCTGGAAGAACCGGCTGGCCGAGCTCGGCCTTCCCGCCGGGCCGTGGCTGCAGGAGCTCAAACAGGCGGTAATGAAAGACCTTCCCGACGCGACCCGCGTGCGCGCCTGGTGGGAGGACGGCGAAGGGCGGCACGAGCAGCTGCTGCCTCTCGGCGAATTGAAGGCCGCCGCATTGCAGATCGTTCCCGGCGAGAAGCTTTGCTACGTCACCGACATCGTGTACCACGCGCAGAACGAAGCGGCCGTCGCCCGGCTCGCGGCCGGTGCCGACCGGCTTTACATAGAATGCGTCTTTCTCGATCAGGATGCAGGCCACGGCGAACGCAAGGGCCACCTCACCGCGGCGCAGGCGGGGCGCATGGCGCGAGCCGCGGAGGTGAAAACGGTCGTGCCGTTTCATTTCTCACCGCGTTACATGGGCCGCGAAGAAGAGCTGCGCAGGGAGCTCGACCATGCACGCAGCGAAGCTTGACCTTGTCACGCTGCACCCCGGCGTATCGAAGCGGCGGCGGGCAGCGGGCGTTCTGCTGTTGACACTGCTGCTCGTGTGGATCGCGCCGCTGCCCGGCCTGCTCGCGTCCGGGGAGCCCGCGGCTGCCTTCCTTCGCTTTCCTCCCCGCACCGAGCACGTTGCGCATGCACCGTTCACATGGCAGGCCTTTATCCTGTTGTCCTTGCCTGTGGTCGCCGCCCTGGCGCTTTACCTGATTGCCATGACTCGGGCCCGACCTGAACCGCCGCCTGCGGTCTTCCAGAAAAGGTTTCCGTGGTGGGGATGGCTCGGCATGGCGTGCGTCGCGGCCGGCTGGTTCCTCGCCTGGAATGACGCCGGCGTGCCGCCCGCGTGGAGGCGCTACACCTTCACGCC
>Ga0156022_1328_pt1 | contig 12080 bp, 9 predicted proteins | sample RifCSPlowO2_02_FD_107676 | JGI IMG/M metagenome (GOLD analysis project Ga0156022, IMG submission 107676) | Betaproteobacteria bacterium RIFCSPLOWO2_02_FULL_65_24 | reverse complement strand
TTGCGCTCGGGATGTCATTCCGGATAGATTGGTTTGCGATATATACAAGAAGGACATTAACCATGGTTTCGAAAAACTCTGCTGCTGCCGCCATAGCCCGTGAGGGCCTCACGGTGCGCCCGTTGACCCCGGCCGACCTGGCCTCGGTGGTGGCCATCGATGCCGAGCTCGCCGGACGGTCGCGAAATGCCTATTTCGAGCGGCGTCTTGCGGCGGCCAGGCGCGAGCCCGGCATGCATTTGCAGCTGGCGGTCGAGGAGAAGGGCGCGCTCGCCGGCTACGTCCTGGGGCGAGTGCTCGAGGGCGAGTTCGGCCGCGACCAGCCGGAGCTTCGGCTGGAGGTCATAGGGGTGAAGCCGGCCGCGCAGGGCCGGGGTCTGGGCGCGGCGCTCGGCGCTGCGCTGGAAAAGGAAGCGCGCGGGCGCGGGCTGAAAGAGATCCGCACGATGGCGCTATGGCGCGCGCACGCGCTGCTGCGTTTTCTCGACCGTGCCGGCTATCGCCTGGCGCGCAGCCACGTGCTCGACTGCGAGGCGAACACCGATTTCGAGCCGCAATTGCGCGACGAGGTACACGTCGGGGTGATGGAGCAGGGCGATCTGGAAGGGATCGCCCGTGTCGATCGCCGGCTCACCGGGCGTGATCGCCGGACTTATCTCGCCCGCCTCGTCGACGAGGCGTTCACTGATTCGGCGATCCGCGTTTCGCTCACCGCGCGCGTCGACGGCGGCATCGCCGGGTTCGTCATGGCGCGCGTCGACCTGGGCGATTTCGGGCGTGCCGAGCCGGTGGCCGTAATCGACACGGTGGGAGTCGATCCGCTGCGCGCTCGCGAGGGCATCGGGCGCGCGCTACTGTCGCAACTCTTCGCCAACCTTGCCGCGCTCCGGGTGGAGCGGGTCGAAACCGTCGTGGCGCCTGGCAATCTGGACCTGATGGCGTTTTTCTACCGCGCAGGCCTGCGACCGTCTGAGCGCCTGGCGTTCGTGAAGCCGCTAGCCTGAGCTTACGCGCAATTCGATCACGGCTGGCGACCGGATCGGTCTGGCGCCTGCCCGTTCACTTTTGCGCGACCACGACGATTTCTCTCATCAATCGTGCCGCGATTGTGCGGGCGCGGGCTTTAGGCAGAGCACCAAGGAGCCGCTCCCAGAACACAAAATAGGCGAAGGGCAGGTCCATCTTGCGCCCTTTGGCGCACCAGCAGCCGTGCCACCGGGAATAGCCGGCAGCCTGGAGCAGCCCGGCCATCTCCCGATATGTCCATTCCTTCAGATGAAAGCCGAGCGGTTCATCCGAGAAGAAGGCAGAGATGTCGTGAGGCCCGCTCAACCGGTGTGGCGTACGCAAAACATATCTGCCGCCCTTCTTGAGAAGGCGGTGGGCGAGCTGCAGATGCTGTTCCGTATCTTCAGGATGAAAGTGCTCAATCAACTGATCGCTGAAAACCAGATCCACTGAATCCGCCGCGATCGCGTTGGTGTCGTAACCGTCGTAGACAACAAGTGCAAAGTTATCCGGGCTCGGGGCGCCCGGTGCTCGTTGATCTGAAATATCAATGCCATAGACGTATCTCACGCGCGGCGCGAGGGTCGCTGCGAACGAACAGTCCCCCGGGCCGAATTCCAGCACGATGGTATCTGGCTGGAGAAGATTGCCGATCAGCCTGAGCCTCGACTCGTGGACGAGTGCGATGCTGGGCGGCGGCTCTTTGCGTGTCAGGCGCGGATGGTCCGGCACGCGCCTGAGCAGCTCGTCATACATGGTTTCGTAGATCGCCCTGCGTTCAGCGTGATCTGCGCGTTTGAGACTGTCCGCGAGGGCCTTTTCGACCTGGAAATGATTCCACAACTCCTCCAGGGTACGTCCCGCCGGCAATGGACGCTTCAGTGGACCGATTTCCGACATCCCGCTCACACTGACTTTGCGACCCAGTTCTTGCCTGTCGGCTATGGATGACATGGTGTATCCCTGGCTCAAACCGGTCAAAGGATATCCCGGGGGAACTGCCTTCTCGCGGACTGTCAGTGGGCCGAAAGGACTATCGACTGTAAGAATTTCCCGGGTGCCCTAGGCGAGAGGAACGACAACGTAGAAGGTGCTTCCCTTTCCCAGCGTGCTTTCGTTCTTGGACTATCGACGCGCGCCCTCAGGCCGCCTTGCGGCCGTCCCGGCGCGCGCACTCGGAGAGGTACTCGAGCGCCGCGGTCACGCCGGCCTTTTCGTGGGGGACGCCGGCCAGCGAAAGTCCCATCTCGACCCCGCAGAGCGTTCCGGCCAGCATGAGATCGTTGAAATCGCCCAGGTGGCCGATGCGGAATACCTTGCCCGAAAGCCGGCCAAGGCCTATGCCGAGCGACATGTCGTAGGCTTCGAGGATCGCATTGCGCAGCACGTCGGCGTCGTGCCCGGCCGGCATGAGCACGGCCGTGAGCGAGGCGCTGTACTCCTCGGGAACGGCGCACAGCACTTCAAGCCCCCAGGCGCGCACGGCGCGTCGCGTCGCCTCGGCGTGACGGGCGTGCCGCGCGAAAACGTTCTCCAGGCCTTCCTCCATCAGCATGCGCAGCGCTTCGCGCAGCCCGTAGAGCAGGTTCGTGGCCGGCGTGTACGGGAAATAACCCGACTTGTTGGCCGCGAGCATCTCTTCCCAACCCCAGTAGGAGCGCGGCAGCTTCGCGGACGATGAAGATTTGCGCGCCTTTTCGCTCACGCAATTGAAGGACAGCCCCGGCGGCAGCATCAGGCCTTTCTGCGACCCGGCCACGGTGACGTCGACGCCCCACTCGTCATGCCGGTAGTCCATCGAGGCGAGCGATGAAATTGTGTCCACCAGGAACAGGGCCGGGTGGCCCGCGGCGTCGATCGCCTTGCGCACGAGCGGAATGCGGCTCGCCACGCCCGTCGATGTCTCGTTGTGCACCACGCACACGGCCTTGATGCGATGCGCCTTGTCGTCTTTCAGTTTTGCCTCGATGACACCCGCATCGGCGCCGCGGCGCCAGTCCGTGGGCAACACTTCGGGCGCGAGCCCCAGGCGAGCCGCCATGCGGCTCCACAGCGCAGCGAAATGACCGGTCTCGACCATGAGCACCGCGTCCCCGGGCGAGAGCGTATTGGCGAGCGCCGCCTCCCACGCCCCCGTGCCGGACGCCGGATAGATGATGACGGGTTGCTGGGAGCGGAATACATGCCTCAGGCCGTCGAAGATTTCCAGCGCGAGACCGCTGAATTCCGGGCCGCGGTGATCCATGGTGGCGCTGTCGATGGCGCGCAGCACCCGGTCCGGAACGTTGGTGGGACCGGGGATTTGCAGGAAATGACGGCCGCTTCGATAAGTCATGGGGTCTCCGGAATCGCTGTGGCACGAGAGCGCGGGCGCGCGGGGAGCCTCTAACTTAATGGAAAAGCCCGCTCGCCACAATTCGCACCCGGGGCTGCGCTATCATGGCTCCCTTCGCGTTTCGCTGACCCGTTTCCCCGCCCCCAATGGATCGGCCACCGTCCAACCTATTCACTGTCTCATTCCATCCCCGCGCGGGTGACAGCGCACTGGCGCGCCGGCTCGCGCGCGAGATCGAAGGTGACGTTCTGTTCGACTCGGCCAGCCGCGGCCGCTATTCGACCGACGCCTCCATCTATCAGATCGAGCCGGTCGGTGTCGTGGTGCCCCGGACCGAGCGGGACGTGCAGGCTGCGCTCCAGATCGCGGCCGAGGAGGGCGTGCCCGTCCTGCCGCGCGGCGGGGGGAGCTCCCAGTGCGGACAAGCGGTGGGGCGAGCGCTCGTCATCGACCACGCGAAGCACCTCAACCAGGTGGTGTCGTTCGACGCGGCCGGCGCGACGGCCGTGGTCCAGCCCGGCCTCGTTCTGGACGCGCTCAACGCCTGGCTGAAGCCGCACGGCCTGTGGTTTCCCGTGGATGTCTCCACCAGCGCCCAGGCGACGCTGGGCGGCATGGCGGGCAATAACTCCTGCGGGTCCCGGTCCATCCGGTACGGAAACATGGTTCACAACGTGCTCGGCATAGACGCGATGCTGGCAGACGGCTCGCAAGCCCATTTCGGCCCCCAGGGCGCAGCCGGCGCGGTGTCCGATGCTCATTCGACGCACGCAAAGCTGGTAAGGGACGTTCTTGCCGTCGTGGAGCGCGAGGCTCGCGAAATCGAGGCGCGCTGGCCCAAGGTGCTGCGCCACGTGCAGGGCTACAACCTGGACATGCTGCTGCCTGGCCGCGAGCGCAACCTCGCCCACCTGCTGATCGGCTCGGAAGGTACGCTCGCGCTCTCACGGCGCATCCACCTGAAGCTCTCGGCCCTGCCGCGGCACCGCACCCTGGGCGTGTGTCACTTCGGCAGCTTCTACCGCGCCATGGAGGCGCCGCAGCACATCGTCAAGCTCGGTCCCACGGCGGTGGAGCTCATGGACCGCACCATGATCGGGCTGGCACGCGACAACGACGCCTTCCGCGCGATCGTGGAGAAGTTCATCGTCGGCGACCCCGAGGCCATCCTGCTCACCGAGTTTGCGGGCGACGATCGCGAGGAGCAGGTGAGAAAGCTCGCACAGCTCACCGAGCTCATGGCCGACCTGGGTCACCCCGGCAGCGTAGTGGAAATTGTGGAGGCGCCGCTGCAGCGCGACGTCTGGGAAGTGCGCAAAGCGGGGCTGAACATCATGATGTCGATGAAGGGCGACGGGAAGCCCGTTTCCTTCATCGAAGACTGCGCCGTGCCGCTGGAGAACCTGGCCGAATACACCGAGGCGCTCACCCAGGTGTTCCACAAGCACGGCACCGAGGGCACCTGGTACGCGCACGCTTCGGTCGGTACGCTGCACGTGCGGCCGATCCTCAACATGAAGGGCGACGGCGCCGCCAAGATGCGCGCCATCGCCGAAGAAGCCTGCGCCATGGTGAAGAAATACAAGGGCGCGGCGTACTCCGGCGAGCACGGCGACGGCCTGGTGCGCACCGAATGGATCGAGCCGATCATCGGAGCGCGCCTCACGGCGTCGCTCGCCGAGATCAAGGGCCTGTTCGACCCGCGCGGCCTGATGAATCCCGGCAAGATCGTGCGCGGCCCGCGGCAGGACGATCGGACGCTGTTTCGCTACAAGCCCGATTACCGAACGACTCGCGTCCAGGAGGCGCTCGACTGGAGCGAGTGGAGCGTTCCGGGCGCGGCGAGCGCGGGTTTCGCCGCGGCCGTGGAGATGTGCAACAACAACGGCCACTGCCGCAAGTTCGACGCGGGCACGATGTGCCCGTCGTTCCGCGCCACGGGAGATGAACAGCACCTTACGCGCGGTCGCGCCAACACCTTGAGGCTCGCCTTGAGCGGCCAGCTTCCGGGCGCGCGTGCCGACGGTTGGGCCTCGGAGGAAGTGTTCCAGGCGCTGGACCTGTGCGTCTCGTGCAAGGGCTGCAAGCGCGAATGCCCGACCGGCGTCGACATGGCGAGGATGAAGATCGAGTTTCTGCATCACTATCACCGCCGCCGTCCCCGGTCCCTGGGCGACAGGCTGATCGCCCATCTTCCCCGCTATGCCGTTTGGGCGGCGCGGCTACCGTGGCTATTCAATGCGCGCGATGCGATTCCCGGCCTTGCCGCGCTCAGCGAGAAGCTGCTGGGCCTCGCGCGCCAGCGCGCGCTGCCGAAGTGGCGGCGCGACACCTTCCTTTCGCAGCCCGCCTCGCGCACCGGCGCATCGAAATCGGCGCGCGAGGTGGTTTTGTTCGTCGACACTTTCAACAACTACTTCGAGCCGGAAAATGCGGCCGCGGCGCTGCGCGTCCTTCAGGCGGCGGGCTATGCGGTACATGTTGGGCAAGCCGGTGAGGGCGAGCGTCCGCTGTGCTGCGGCCGGACCTATCTTGCGAAAGGCATGGTGGACGAAGCCAGGGAAGAGGCGCGCCGCATGACGCGGGCGCTTCAGCCGTACGTGGAGCGCGGCTGTGCCGTGATCGGGCTCGAACCCTCATGCCTGTTCACATTGCGTGACGAGCTGCAGGTGTTGCTCCCCGGTGAGGTCTCTGCGGCGCTCGGCGCACAGTCAATGCTGTTCGAAGAGTTTCTGGCGCGCGAGCAATCACAAGGCCGACTCACGCTGCCGCTCGCCGAGCGCACCGGGCACAAGGCCTTGCTGCACGGACACTGCCATCAGAAGGCCTTCGGCGCCATGCGCGCCGTGGAACAAGCGCTGAAGCTCATTCCGGGTCTCCAGGTCGAGACCGTTGAATCATCCTGCTGCGGCATGGCGGGCAGCTTCGGCTACGAGGCGGGGCATTACGAAGTCTCCATGAAAATGGCCGAGCTTTCGCTTCTACCCAAGGTGCGATCGGCCGATGCCGCGACCACCATCGTTGCCGACGGCACGAGCTGCCGTCACCAGATCGCCGACGGGACTGGACGCGAGGCGCAGCACGTGGCGCGCGTGCTGGAGCGCGCGCTGCAATAGATCTCGAGCAAAGGGTAATTGGGGTCAGGTTCACATTTCCCTCAGTTAGCAAAGTACCTTTGGCGCCGAAAGGAAATGTGAACCTGACCCCAATTACCTGACCAATTACCCAATTACGGAGCCGCCGGACGCATTTCGGCGATGGCGCTCAAGGCTGCGCCGCCCGACGGCAACACGCTCATGGTGGTGCCGGACTCCCAGATCACCCTGTACCCGCACACGGTGTCCAAACCGGTCTACGACACGCTCAAGGACTTCGTGCCGATCGCCCATTTGGGCAGTTATCCCATAGCGTTCGCGATCAATCCGAACATACCCGCAAAAGATCTGCAGGAGTTTGTCGCCTGGGCGAAGGCCACTCCCAAGAACGCGTCCTATGGCTCGGGCGGAACCGGTTCGACGCTCCATTTTCTGGGGCTCATGGTAGGGCAGGCGACCGGCGTGCCGCTGGTGCACGTGGCTTATCGTGGCGTTGGGCCCGCGATGACCGACGTGATCGCTGGACAGATTCCCGCGGTGATCCTGCCGCTCGGAACGCTGCTCGCGCAAGCGGCCGGCGGGAAGGTGCGCATCCTCGCTCATTCGGGCAGCGCGCGGTCCGCGGCCGCGCCGGGCATCCCCACCTTCAAGGAGCTGGGCTACCCGGCGGTGGAAGCCAACGGGTGGTTCGGCTTGTTCGCCGCGGCCGGCACCCCTTCCGAAATCGTGGCCCGCTACAACTCGATTGTCATTCAGGCATTGCGTACGGCGGCAACCCGCGAAAAATTGCGCGCGCTCGACCTGGAGGCCCGCGAAATGACTCCTGCGCAGATCGCGGCCACACTGAAGGTCGAGTACGACCGCTGGGCACCGATCGTGAAGGCGTCCGGTTTCAGCGCAGACAGCCAGTAGCGCCGGTAAAACGGCTAAACTAGTTTTCTGCAATACATCGGCGAAGGAGCCTCCATGAAACCCTTCGAGGTGCCCGAACAGCTTGAAAAGAAACTGATCGCGCGCCGCGGCCGCCTGCATGCCTACGAATCGTTCGAAGGCTCCGCGACCGCGCTGGTGGTGATCGACATGCAGAACTTCTTCATCCGCGACGGCGAGCAGATGGCCGCTCCGGCCGCGCGCGAGATCGTCCCCAACATCAACCGGCTGGCTGCGGCGGTGCGCGAGGCCGGCGGGCTGGTCGCCTGGGTCCAGGCCGAGGCGGCGGACCCGGCGAAGGACGACTGGGGCCCCATGCTCGAGCTTTTTCACGCCGAGGCGCGCAAGCGCCGCTACGCCTCGCTCGGGCGGCACGGCGAAGGCTTCAAGCTGTGGAGCGAGCTCGACGTCAAGCCTTCCGACGCCACGGTGGTGAAGCGCCGCTACAGCGCGTTCATCCAGGGCGCCTCGGACCTGGAAGAGGTGCTGCGCCGCCGCGGCATCGAAACAGTGCTGATCACCGGCGTGGCGACCAACGTCTGCTGCGAATCCACCGGGCGGGACTGCATGATGCGGGGCTTCAGGACCATCATGGTCTCGGACGCCAACGCTTCGTTCAGCGAGGCGGAGCACGAGGCGGCGCTGCTCAACTTCATCACTTACTTCGGCGACGTTCAATCGACCGAGGACGTGGTAGCGCGCCTGGCGGTCCAGGCGCCTGCCGCGGAAGTCGCCTAGCCCGGGAGAGTCACGCATGTACAAGATCCTGCGGATGGTGAAGCGCAAGAAAGGCATGACGCTGGAGCAGTTCAAGCAGTACTGGCTGACGCGGCACGCCGAGCTGCATCGCCGCGCCATGAACACGACTCCGGTGCGCAAGGTCGTGGCGAGCTTCTCCACCGGCGAGGTGGCGCTCGGCGGGGCGGAGTCGCAGTTCGACGGCATGACGGCGATCTATTTCGATACGCTGGAAGACCTCCGCGCGGCGCGCGCGAGCGAGGTGCCGAAGATGATGGCCGATGACGAGCGCAATTTCGTCGATCATGTGCCCATGCACGTGGTGGCCGAAGAATTCATCATGTCGCAGAAGCCGGGCGCCGGCGAGCGCCTGAAGAAATCGGGTCAGCTGAAAATCATCCGCACGGTGTACCGGCGCAAGGACTTGACCCTGGGCGAGTTCAAGGACTACTGGCTGAAGAACCACTCCAGGCTCGAAGACCGGGTGGTGAAGGAATCACCCACCCAGTACATCGTCGCGACCTTTGCGGTGCCGCAGCCGGGCGAACAAGCGGCGATCGACGGGATGGTCGAGCTCTACTACGACAGCGTGCAGGACATCCGCGCGATGTTCGCCGGGCCCATTCCCCAGATGATGCGCGAGGACGAGCAGAACTTCGTGCAGATGGATGCGCCCGCCATCCGGGCGGTGTGCGAGGAGCACGTCATCGCTGAGCGGTAGTTACTTCTTCTTGGCAGCCTCGCCCTTCTTCGCAGGCGCGGACGCCGCGGCTGCCTCTTTCGGCGGCCACAGCCCCACTTCCTTGTAGAAGCGGACCGCGCCCGAGTGGAACTGGATGCCTTCGGCAGGCTTCGCCATATTCCTCGGCTCGAGAATGGCGAAAGGCCGGAAGCTCGCAACGAGGTCCTTCTTGTTCTCGTAGATCGCCTTCACCACCTGGTAGACGACGTTGTCGGACACCTTGGTGGAGGAGTTGAGGTCCATGTCGAAGGCCACGAGCTTCGTGGGCTTGCTCAGTCCTTCGATGGCGGGTGACGGCTTGATCTCCATGATGTAGGCACCGGGCAGCACCGCGTTCAGGCGCTTCACCGCGGCCGGCGAGGCATCGACTTCCAGCACCCTCACCCCGCCCACGGCCGCGGCGGCTTCCTTTATGGCGCCGGAGCCCAGGGCGAAGAACATGACGTCTATGCGTCCCGCCTTGAAGTCCTCGGCCTGGCGCACGACGTTCGGCGCAGGCACGCCCACCACGTCCTTGTAGCTCAGGCCTGTATTGGCCAGGTGCGCCTCGATGATGCGGGCGATGGTCTTCTGCGCGTTGAAATCGCTCGCCACGCGCTTGCCTTTCAGGTCCGCGATGGACTTGATGCCCGAATCGGCTCGCACGTGCATGGCGACGCGATAGGGAATCAGAGCCGCCACGTGGCGGATGGCCTTGGCCGGGCCGCGCGCCTTGTACTCCTCGCGGCCCTGCGCGAAGAACGTCGAGTCGAAGGAATTGGACACGTTGAACTCCACGTTGCCCGCTTCGAGCTCCTCGTAGCCGGAGCTCGCCTGCGCCTGGATGGTCATGCGCACTTTGGTCTTCTCGCTGACCACTTTCGCGATAGCGGAACCGGCCGAATTGGAAAACGACCCGGCCGGCGTGGTGATGAGGCTCACCACCTGTGCGCTCGCCGAGCCGATCAGGAATGGCGCCACAAGCAGCAATGCAGCGATACGGAAACGTTTCATTGCGCAAGCTCCTCGATGGATTGGACAGCCGCCCCCCCCGGTTTCCCTATGGAACGGCGTGTGAGGGTGGGCTATCTTAGTCCAATTGCGGAAAGACCGGCAATCGGGGCGCGGCACTTGCGGCTCCAAGCGATAAGCCCCGACAATAGCGCGCTTCAAAAGGATGACCGAACCACTCAGGCTGATATGCGCGTAGTGATCAACGTTCTTGCGGTGCTGCTTACCGGCGGCGTCATTCTTCTGTCGGCCGACGTGTTCCGCCGCCTGGGCCTGTCTCTGTACGCGGAGCAGTATCTCGCCGCCCTGCTGGCGATCGCATTGCCCCTGGTCTTCCTCCACGTTCCCGCCGGTCAGGGACGCGCGCGGCAGGGACCGGTGCCCTGGTATGACGCGCTGGCCGCTTTCCTGTCTTTCGCGGTGGCTGCTTACGTCGCGGTCCGGTTTCCGCCCCTCTCGGAACTGGTCGCAACCCGACCGGCCGAGGGGCTGTATCCGGCCATCGCGCTGGGGCTGTTGCTGCTGGAAGGCCTGCGGCGAACGGCGGGCGTCGCACTGGCGCTCGTCACGATCGCTTTCTTCGTGCTCGCGCTGGTGGGCGGCTGGCTGCCCGGAGAAATGGCGGGACGATCTATTCCCGCGGATCGCCTCGCCTACTACATCGTCTGGGATTCGACGGCCATTTTCGGCGTGCCGATGAAGATCATCACGACGGTGGTGGTGACGTTCGTGTTTTTCGGCAACGTTCTTTTCAAGTCCGGCGGCTCGGCGTTCTTCACCGACATCTCCATGGCGCTGATGGGACGATACCGCGGCGGGCCCGCCAAGATCGCGATCCTCGGTTCCTCGCTCTTCGGAACGATATCGGGCAGCGTGGTCGCCAACGTGGTCACCACGGGGGTGGTGACCATTCCCATGATGAAGCGCCTGGGCTTCAGGCCGCAACTCGCCGCGGCCATCGAGTCGGTCGCTTCCACCGGAGGCCAGCTGATGCCGCCGGTCATGGGCATCGCCGCCTTCATCATGGCCGAATTCCTGCAGGTCCCGTATACAAACGTGGTCCTTGCCGCGCTCATTCCTTCGGTGCTGTTTTATATCGCGCTGTTCATCCAGGCCGACCTCGAGGCGGTGCGCGCCGGAATCAAGCGGCTCCCCGAAGACCAGATCCCGCAGCTGCGTGCCGTTATGAAATCCGGGTGGTACTTCCCGATACCGTTCGCCGTGCTAATCGGCGCGCTGTTCTGGTGGAACTTCGAGCCCGAGATGGCGGCGCTGCTCGCCACGGCGGTGCTGATCGGCTGCAACCTGGTGTTCGGATTCCAGGGCAAGCGCATCGGGCTGCGTGATTTCTACGAGATGCTGCGCGACACGGCGTTCACGGTGCTGGACCTCTTCATGATCGGCGCCGCCGCCGGCGTGATCATCGGCTCGCTCAACTATTCGGGCACGGGCTTTTCCCTGACGCTAGCGCTGATCCACCTTGCCGGCGGGAACCTCCTCGCGCTGCTCGTCCTCTCGGCGATCGTCTGCATCATCCTGGGCATGGGCATGCCGACCGTGGGCGTCTACATCCTGCTCGCGACGCTGGTGGCGCCGGCCTTGATCGAGATGAAGATAGAGCCGATGGCCGCGCACATGTTCATCATGTACTACGGCTGCCTGTCGATGATCACCCCGCCCGTGGCGATCGGGGCCTTCGCGGCCGCCAACCTCGCCGGCGCCGACCCGATGAAGTCGGGGCTGGAGGCGGTGAGGTTCGGCTGGACGGTGTTCGTCATTCCGTTCCTGTTCGTCTTCTCCACCACGCTGCTGATGCAGGGCGATCCACTCATGATCGTGGTCGATTTCATTGCTGCCATAGCAGGCGTATGGCTGGGCGCCGCGGCCGTGATAGGGTACTCGGTGCGGCTCCTGGGCACCGGCGCGAGGCTCTATTACGGCGCTGCCGGGCTGTTCCTGCTGATGCCGCTTTACGCCCACGAGGCCGGACGGCTGATCAATCTTGCGGGCGCCTGCATGGCGCTCGCGCTCTTCTTCTGGGAACGCCGCCGGCGCATGCGGCCGCTCGCCGCCTGAAGCTTCGTTCAATGCGCGACACGCGCGCGCGGTGACGGGCGCGGCCGCGAATCATGCATAATTAGGATCGTCACCAAGGAGGAGACCCATGATGCGATCGCACTCGCTCGCGCGCGCAAAGCGCGCCGCGGCGGGGCTTCGCGCAAAGCGCGCCGCGGCGGGGCTT
>Ga0156022_1055_pt2 | contig 12240 bp, 5 predicted proteins | sample RifCSPlowO2_02_FD_107676 | JGI IMG/M metagenome (GOLD analysis project Ga0156022, IMG submission 107676) | Betaproteobacteria bacterium RIFCSPLOWO2_02_FULL_65_24 | reverse complement strand
CTCATTCACGCGCTCACCACGCTGGGTGCGCCCGACGTGCGCGTAGTCGGTCCGAAGACGCTGTTGCCCGCGGGCGTGGAGCAGCTTGGGGTGCGCGTGTTCCACGACATGCGCTCCGGCCTGCGCGACTGCGACGTGATCGTGATGCTGCGCGTGCAGAACGAACGCATGAAAGGCGCGCTGCTGCCGAGCGAACAGGAATTCTTCAGGTCCTTCGGCCTGACGCCGGAGAGGCTAGCGCTGGCCAAGCCCGATGCGATCGTCATGCACCCCGGGCCGATGAACCGTGGCGTGGAGATCGACTCCGCGGTCGCCGACGGCACCCAGTCAGTGATCCTGCCGCAGGTCACCTTCGGCATCGCCGTGCGCATGGCGGTGTTGAGCATACTGGCGGGAAGCTGACGGGCCATGAAAATCCACATCAAGGGCGGCAGGCTGATCGATCCGAAGAGCGGAACGGATGTGCACGAGGACGTGTTTGTGGCAGAGGGCGAAATCGCCGCCATCGGACGCGCGCCGAAGGGCTTTCATGCCGACCGCACCATCGACGCCAAGGGCCTGATCGTGTGCCCCGGGCTGATCGACCTGTCGGCGCGGTTGCGCGAACCGGGCTTCGAGTACAAGGCCACGCTGGAGTCGGAGATGCAGGCCGCGGTTGCCGGTGGCGTGACCAGCCTCGCGTGCCCGCCCGACACCGATCCGTCCCTGGACGAGCCCGGGCTGGTGGAGATGCTCAAGTCACGCGCGAAGAGCCTCAACCTCGCCCGCGTCTATCCGCTGGGCGCGCTGACCGCGAAATTGAAGGGCGAGCGCCTGGCCGAGATGGCGGAGCTCGCCGATGCCGGCTGCATCGGATTCTCGCAGGCCGACACGCCCATCGCCGACACGCAGGTGCTGTGGCGCGCTATGCAGTACGCCTCCACCTTCGGATTTCCCGTCTGGCTGCGCCCGCAGGACGGCTTCCTCGCGCAGGGCGGGGTCGCGCACGACGGCGACGTGGCCACGCGCATGGGCCTGCCCGGTATCCCCGCCGTTGCCGAAACCATTGCGCTGGCGACCATGCTGCAGCTTGCGCGCGCCACCGATACGCGGTTGCACGTGTGCCGGCTGTCCACCGCGGAAGCGGTGGCGATGATCCGGCGCGCGAAGCAGGAGGGGCAGCAGGTCACCTGCGACGTCGGCGCGCACCACGTTCATCTGTGCGAGGTGGACATCGGTTACTTCGATTCGCACTGCCACCTCGTGCCGCCGCTGCGCAGCCAGCGCGACCGCGACGCGCTGAGGGCGGGCCTGGCAGACGGCACCATCGATGCGGTCTGCTCGGACCACACGCCGCTCGACGAGGACGTGAAGCGCATGCCCTTCGGCGAATCCGAACCGGGCGCGACAGGCGTGGAACTGCTGCTGCCGCTCACGCTCAAGTGGGCAATGGAGGCGGCGGTGCCGCTTGCGCGTGCGCTGGCCGCGGTGACCTCGCGCCCCGCCGCTATCATGCAGGTGGATGCGGGCGCGATCAGCGCAGGCGCCGCGGCTGATCTTTGCGTGTTCGATCCCGATGCGCACGTGCGCGTGACGCCGGAATCCCTGCGCAGCCAGGGCAAGAACACGCCATTCATCGGCTACGAGCTGCCCGGGCACGTGCGCTACACGCTGGTGGCCGGGCAAGTGGTGTACGAGAGCGCCGCGTAGGGCGCCGGTTCACCGCGCTGCGGTGGTGCGCCTTTCATCGCTCTGCCTTCCGGCCTAATTCATCAATACCAGTCGTCCTCCCGCTTCCGAGGTGGTATCGTCCCTTGGCTGAGGGGACACCACGTGGCGGAAAAGCGCGAACAACGCGCCGGCGTCGAAATCGAGCGGCTGCTTGCGGCAGGGGGCTGGTTGTTACAGTCCGTGGGCGAAGCCAACATCCATGTTTCGCAGGGCTTGGCGTCGCAGGATTTCCCGCTCAAAGGCGGCCACGGTTTCGCTAATTACATGCTCTATGTCGATGGTAAAGCCGCGGGCGTAATCGAGGCCAAGAAACAGGGACACACGCTCACCGGCGTGGAAATCCAGTCCGACAAATACGTGAAGGATTTGCCCGATGCGCTGCCGGCCTGGCGCCGACCCCTTCCGTTCCTGTATGAAGCCACTGGCGGCGAGGTGGCGAAGAGTCTCAACTTTGCAGACAACGGGGCAAGCGATCGCGAACGTCTTTCATCGGTGCGATGTCGGCGCCTGGAGCCGAAGCATGAACGTTTTTGAATTAAGGGACCGACTCGTCTCGGACTACCGAAGCTATACGCGCAGCTTCATCAAGATTCGCGATCCACGCATCATTGAACATGTGGACCACGCGCTGAGTGCGGGCGCGTTCTGGCCGGAGCCGCTGCTGCAGCTCAACCCGACGTTCCTGCCGGGGGGGACTATCGACGACTTGACGGGTGCGGGCATGCTGCATCCGGAGTGCGCCCGCATCTTTCGTATCGACAAATCCGATTCAGATCACACCGGGAAGCAGCTACTTCTGCATACCCACCAGCGCGAAGCCATCCTGAAGGCCAAGGAGGGCAAGTCCTATGTCCTGACCAGCGGCACCGGCTCCGGCAAGAGCCTGACCTACATCGTCCCGATCGTGGACCACGTGCTGCGCAACGGGACTGGCCGAGGCATTCAGGCGATTGTCGTCTATCCAATGAACGCGCTGGCCAATAGCCAGTACGAGGAGCTGAGCAAATTCCTCGAAAAGGGTTACGGCGAAGGCCAGTCGCCCGTTCGCTTCGCGCGCTTCACAGGCCAGGAGAAAGGGCCCGAAAGGGAGGCGATCCGGAGCAGTCCGCCCGATATTCTGCTCACCAATTACATGATGCTGGAGCTCCTGCTCACGCGAACCGAGGATCGGGAGTTGGTTCGCGCAGCGCAGGGCTTGCGCTATCTGGTGTTCGACGAGCTGCATACCTACCGCGGCCGCCAAGGCGCGGACATCGCCCTGCTGATCCGGCGCTGCCGGCTAGCCTTCGGTGGCCACAACATCATCTGCATCGGCACTTCGGCAACGATGGCCAGCGGCGGCACGAGCAACGATCAGAAGCGCGAAGTCGCAAAGGTCGCCGAGACGCTGTTCGGCGTGCCATTCGAGGCGAGTCAGGTCATCGGTGAGACCTTGGAGCGCGCGACTCCGGAAATCAACCTTGCGGATCAGAAAGTCGTACAGGCGATGCGCACGACCATCAAATCGGATGCGACGCCGCCCGATGACTACGACGGATTCTGTCTTCATCCATTGGCGTCCTGGATCGAATCGACATTCGGCGTGCGCGCGGAAGCCGGGAGCGGCCGGCTCATTCGGCAGGTACCGCGCCGGCTGCAGGGAGCGGATCTGGAGGGTCAGACCAGCGCGGCAGCGGAGTTGGCGGAACTGACCACTACCGATCCGGAGCAATGCGCGGCCGTGCTACGCCGCTTTCTGCTTCAGGGCGCCAACGAGCGCATGCGCCGCAGCACATCGAGTCGCTTCCCGATCTTCGCCTTTCGGCTTCACCAGTTCTTTACACGCGGCGATACGGTCTGGGCCACCCTCGAGGCGGAAGGCGACCGTCATCTGGAGTTGGCCAAGAAGGTTTCCAAGCCCGGGGAGCCCGACAAACGGCTGTTCCCCTTGGTGTTTTGCCGGCAGTGCGGCACCGCTTACTACCGCGTGAAAGCAGGTTCGGACAATCACGGCAGGGCACTTTTCCCGAGAGACGACCGGCCGGAAGAGAACGATGACGGGAGCGGCGATGCCTACCTCTACGTGTCGGCGTCCGCTCCCTGGCCGCGGGCCGACGGAGCCGAACTTCTGAACCGGCTGCCCGCCTTCATGAAGGACACGACCCCAGAAGGGACAGAGCGAATTCGTCCCGATGCGCGAAACGACATGCCGGAGCTCGTATTCGTCAATCCACAGGGCCGGATCGTTGCCGAGGGGCAGGGACTGCCGGCCGCGCTGATTCGCCGGAACTTCCTGTTTTGCCTTGAGCCCTCCTGCGGTGTCGCCTACACCAAGACCCAGCGCTCCGAGCGGCCGAAGCTGGCGACGCTCGGCGTAGACAATCGCAGCACTGCCACGACCATTCTGGCGGTCCGTTCCCTTATCGAATTGCAGGGCGATCGCGACCTCAAGCCCGAGGCCCGCAAGCTGCTGAGCTTCACGGACAATCGGCAGGATGCGTCGTTGCAGGCGGGGCACTTCAACGACTTTACCCATGTGGCCCTGTTGCGCTCGGCGCTGCACAAGGCAACCCAGAACAAGGGCACGAAGGGTCTTTCCCATGGCGAGTTGTCACGCAGCGTCTTCGATTCGATGCAGTTGCGTTTCGACGAATACGCCGCCGACCCGGAAGTGCGAGGACCGGCACGCAACGCAACGCACGACGCACTGCGTCGCGTCATCGACTACTACCTCTACCGCGACTTGCAGCGCGGCTGGCGTGTGACCGCGCCAAATCTCGAAGACTGCGGACTGCTCACATTCGATTACGACGGGCTCAGTGGCAACGATGGACTGCTCGCCGAATCGGAACTCTGGAACGCCGGCTTCCCCGTCAAGGCCGATCGCGATGTGGAGCAATTCGTCGAGACGCCCGCGCCGTTACGCAACTGCCCTGCCGGGTTGCGGGAGGAGATTCTGCGCACACTGCTCGATGTTTTGCGCCGGTCCCTCGCGGTCAAGGTCGATGTGCTTGATCCCCAGAAGCAGCTCGATCTGGTCGAGCAAACCAAATTGCGAATCCAGGAGGACACGGTCTGGTATCTCGATGATGCGCGTGAACTCGTCAAATCGGTCGTCGCCTATCCCCGGCCAAAGCGGCAGCAGAACCGCATGGAGGACCGCACGGGCTTGTTCATTTCTTCCCACGGTGGCTATGGCCGCTACCTCAAGCGTTCGCTGGTTTCGCACGTGCCACCGGGACAGAAGTTTGGCGGCGTCGAGGTCGATCAGGCGATCCGCTTTCTGCTGCTCGCGCTGAAGCGCTACGGCATCGTCGAGCAGGTGCGCAGCGGTCGCGACGGCAAGGATCCGGGCTACCAGCTCAACGCAGACGCCTTGCGCTGGCTGCCTGCGGACGGGGAAATCCGCCCGCTGGATCGCACCAGGTTGCTGGATGCGGGCGAGATCCCGCCCGAAGTCAATCGCTACTTCGTCGAGTGCTATCAGCGCTTTGTGGACCTCAAGTGCGTGCTCGAAGCGCGTGAGCACACTGCGCAGGTCACCTCCGAAGACCGTGAGGAGCGCGAGGAGCGTTTCCGCACCGGCGAGCTGCCGTTGCTGTTCTGTTCACCGACAATGGAGCTGGGCGTGGATATCGCGCAGCTGAACCTCGTCAATCTGCGCAACGTCCCGCCGACGCCGGCCAACTACGCGCAGCGCAGCGGCCGGGCGGGCCGCAGCGGACAGCCGGCTTTGGTGTTCACCTATTGCGCGGGGCGCAGCCCCCATGACCAGTATTTCTTCCGCGAGCCGAGCAAGATGGTCGCAGGTGTCGTCGCGCCGCCTCGCATTGACTTGCGAAATCGCGATCTCGTGCGCTCGCACATCAATGCGATCTGGATGGAAGTGGCCAAGCCCGATCTCGGCAAGACGCTCACAACGGTAATCGACCTTACGCCCGCGGATGGCAAGCTGCCGCTGCCAGTCAAGGACGCCATCGCCCGAGAGCTGAGGAGTCCGGCACATCGCGCTGCCGCGCTCGCCAAGGCCAATCAGCTCATCGCCAGCATTCGCGCCGAGCTGTCCGCAACGGCGTGGTTCCATGACGACTGGAGTCGGGAAACACTTGATCAGGTCGAGCGCGCTTTCGATGCAGCTTGCGATCGCTGGCGCAGCCTCTACCGCTCGGCTGTCCGGCAGCGCGAGTTGCATCACAGGATTATCGGTGACCACGCTCGACCGGAAATCGAGCGCACTCATTCGCGACGGTTACGCGCGCAGGCAGAAAGCCAGATACGACTGCTTACCGAAGCCGAAGGCATCTACGAGGGCGATTTCTATGCCTACCGCTACTTCGCCGCGGAGGGCTTTCTGCCCGGGTACAATTTCCCGCGCCTGCCGCTGTCGGCATTCGTTCCGGGCCGGCGCCAGCGCAAGGGACGAGACGAATTCGTCTCGCGCCCGCGCTTCCTGGCGATCTCGGAGTTCGGGCCGCGCGCGCTGATCTACCACGAGGGTGCACGTTACCGCGTCTACAAGGTCAATCTCGACTTCGGCTCCGACGACATCGAGGCGACGCATTCACTGGTGACAGCCACCATGAAGCGGTGTCCGAAGTGTGGCTACGCCCACCTTGAGCAGGGCAACAACCTGGCCGAAATATGCGATCGCTGCGGCGCCACCCTCGATGGACCGGCGCGGATCGACAACCTCGTTCAACTGCAAAACGTCAGCCTGAAACTCGCTCAGCGCATCACCTGCGACGAGGAGGAACGTCAGCGCTTCGGCTACAAGCTCGTCACCTCGTATCGGTTCCCGGAGATCGGCGGCAAGCTCGATCGCAAGGATGCCGACGTCTACAGCGGCGAGACACTCATGCTCCGGCTGAGCTATGGCGACGCCACGGACCTCTACCGCATCAATCTTGGTTGGGCCAACCAGCGCGGTAACCAGCCGCCGGGGTTCTATCTTGATCTCGAACGCGGTTACTGGTCGCGCAATCAGGCCGACAACGAGGACCAGGACGATGCCACGGCGCAGGCCCGGCTCCAGCGCGTTGTCCCGTATGTCAAGGACACCAAGAATGCATTGGTGATGCGCATCGAGTCAGCGCGCTCGATGGCCGAGATGGCGGGCCTGCAAGCCGCATTTAGACAGGCAATCCAGAAGCACTTCCAGCTCGAGCCACGAGAGCTGTCCTGCGAGCCGATGCCGTCGCCGCAGGACCGCAAGGAGATCCTGTTCTATGAAGCGTCCGAGGGCGGGGCGGGCGTGTTGCGGCAGATCGCCGAGGATCCCGCGGTGTTGCCGCTGCTCGCGAGAAACGCGCTGGAAATCTGCCACTTCGATCCGGACACGCTGGAGGACAAGGGTGCACACACCTGCGGCAAGGCCTGCTACGAATGCCTGCTCGATTATGGCAATCAGCCTGACCACAAGGACCTCGACCGATTTCTGATCCGGGATCTTCTGTCTGAGCTGGCCAAGGCCGAATGCCGCCCGTCGGGTGGCGCCGGGTCGCGGGCCGAGCGCATGGTGGCGCTGCGCAAGCGCTGCGACAGCCAACTGGAGAAGCGGTGGCTTGATGCCGTGGATGACTTCATGCTTCGCCCGCCAAGCGATGCGCAGTATCTGATCGAGGCTTGTGCAACGAAGCCCGATTTCTTCTACCGCGAGCACAATGCCGCGATCTACATCGACGGCCCGCCCCACGACGAAGCGGACCAGATCCGTGCGGATGAAGCCATCACTCAACGGCTGATGGAGGCCGGCTACATCGTCGTGCGGTTCCACCACAAGGCCGCATGGAACGAAATCTTCCGCCGCCACCCGGACATCTTCGGGACTCCACGCGCATGATTGCCGCCGACCTCTCCAAACCGGGCACCCTCATCCATGCGCGCGGGCGCGAGTGGGTGGTGTTGCCCGATTCCACCGATGACCTCCTGATGGTTCGGCCGGTGGGCGGTCTCGATGAGGAAGTCACCGGCATCCTGCCCGCAGTTGAATCGGTTGAATCCGCGACGTTCCGCTTGCCGACTGAGGCCGACCTTGGCGACTTCGCTTCGGGCCGGTTGCTGCGGGAAGCCGCACGCCTGTCGACCCGTGCCGCCGCCGGCCCCTTTCGCAGCTTCGGCCGTATCGCGGCAGAGCCACGACCGTACCAGCTCGTACCGCTGATGATGGCTCTGAAACTCGACCCGGTGCGCCTGCTGATCGCTGACGACGTGGGTATCGGCAAGACCATCGAGGCAGCGGTTATCGCGCGCGAACTGCTGGACCGTGGCGAGATTCGGCGCCTGGCCGTGCTCTGCCCGCCGCACTTGGCCGAGCAGTGGCAGCGCGAACTCGCCGAAAAATTTCATATCGAGGCCGAACTCGTGCTGAGCAGCACGATCCAGCGCCTGGAGCGGGACCTTCCCCTCGGGGTCTCGGTATTCGACCGCTACCCTTACACGATCGTCTCCACCGACTTTATCAAGTCATCGCGCCGCGCCGAGGACTTCGCGCTCAAGTGCCCGGAGTTTGTCATCGTGGACGAGGCGCACGGCTGCACGCTGGCCGGAGGTGTCGGCCGCGGCCGGCAACAGCGTTTCGAGCTTCTGCGCCGTATTGCGGAAGACGCATCAAGGCATCTTCTCCTTGTCACTGCCACGCCCCACAGCGGCAATGAAGAGGCCTTCCGTTCCCTTCTGAGCCTGCTCGACGGCGAGTTCGTCGATTTGCCCACCGATCTCGACAAGGCGGGACGGGAAGGCATCCGCCGCAAGCTCGCGCGGCACCTCGTCCAGCGCCGGCGCGCGGACATTCGCCATTACCTCGAAACCGACACCGCATTCCCCGAGCGCAAGGATAAAGAGGCCACGTATACCTTCAGCAAGGACTACCGCGCCCTCTTCGACGATATCCTGGACTTCGCCCGCGACTATGTGTCGGAGGAAGGCGGTGGCAGGCACCGTCGCGTGCGCTACTGGTCGGCACTCGCGCTGCTGCGTTGCGTATCGTCCAGCCCTGCCGCTGCGGCAGCCACGCTGCGCAGCCGTGCCGCCGTGGATCAGGCGGAAGAGTGTGACGTGGACGAAATCGGCCGCCGCACCGTTCTCGATCAGGGTGACGACGATGACACGGTTGCGCTCGACTTCAGCCCCGGATCCGATACGGAGAGTAGCGCCGACGCGACGAGGCGCAAGCTGCTCGAATTCGCTCGCCGCGCCGACGCACTCGCGGCCGATGCCGACCTCAAGCTGGAGGGCGTCGTGCGCGAGATCAAGGCGCTCGTCAAAGACCATTTTCAACCCGTTGTCTTCTGCCGCTTCGTGGATACCGCAGACTATGTGGCACGCCAACTGCGCGCGAGCCTGCCTGCCAAGGTGCGGGTCGAATCGGTGACCGGACTGCTGCCATCCGCCGAGCGCGAGGCGCGCATCGCAGATCTTGTCGCTGAGTCGGGGGACTATGTGCTGGTGTGTACCGACTGCCTGTCGGAGGGCATCAACCTCCAGGAACATTTCAACGCAGTCCTGCACTACGACCTGGCGTGGAATCCCACGCGCCACGAGCAGCGTGAAGGCCGCGTCGACCGATTCGGTCAGAAAAAGAGCGAGGTCCGTGTCGTCACCTACTATGGAACCGACAACCCGATCGACGGCGTGATCCTCGATGTGCTCATCCGCAAGCACAAGAGCATCAAGAGTGCGCTCGGGGTCACCGTCGCGGTGCCCGGCTCCAGCGAGCAGATCGCCGAGGCATTGTTCGAGGGCGCATTGTTCAAAGCGAAGACCCGGACGCACCCGCAGCAGATGGCGCTCGATTTCATCGATGACCTCGAACCCAAGAAGCAGGCGATTCATGCCGAATGGGAAAACGCCCGCGACCGCGAGAAAGCCAGCCGCTCGCGCTTCGCCCAGCACACCCTGAGCCCCGATGCCGTCGCAACGGAATTGCAGAGCGTGCGCACGGCCATTGGTCGCAGCGAGGATGTCGAGCGTTTCTTCCACGCTGTCATGCAGGCTGCGTCCGTGCCGGTGAAGGTCGAGGACAAGGCCGTCACCCTCCGACTCAGCAACGAAGTCCCGCGTGCGCTGCGCCAGGCCATCGGCCGCGACGAGCCGTTCACCGGCCGCTTCGACCTCCCGCTCCAGGAGGGCGAGACCTACCTCGGCCGCACCAGCCCCGTGATCGAGGGGCTTGCGAGCTGGACCCTCGATCAGGCGCTTGATCCCGTGGCGCGCGATGCCCGGCCCGTTGCCGCGCGCTGCGGCGTCGTTTCGACCTCGGCGGTGAACACCCGCACGATGCTGCTCGTGGCGCGCTTCCGTTACCACCTGCAAATCGCCGGCGGCGACGCAGAGACTATTTTGTGCGAGGAGATTGTCCCGCTCGCCTGTACCGGCGCGGCGGACGCGCCGCAGTGGCTTGGGGCAGAGGAAGGCGAACGGCTGCTCGCCGCCCGCCCCGAGCGTAATCTCATACAGACCGCCATCGACCAGCAGCTCGGGTTGCTGCTCCCGGCGCTGCCGAAGCTCCAGCACGCGCTCGCATCGGTCGCCAAGGAACGCGCTTCCGCGCAGCTTGCCGCCCATGAGCGAGTGCGCGAGGCGTCGCGTACCAAGGGCCGCGTCAGCATTCAACCCGTGCTGCCCGTGGATATTCTCGGGGCATACGTGCTCGCCCCGATGCCGCCGCAATGAGCACCGGCAGATGACAACGACGCCGGAACAGTTTCAGAGCTTGCTTGAAGCGCCGGAGGGCTCTCACTTGGAGTTCAAGAGGGCGACCAGCGGATTTCACTTCGAAAAGCTCGTCGACTACTGCGTCGCGATCGCCAACGAAGGCGGCGGCAAAGTCATCCTTGGAGTCTCCGATCGTCGACCGCGAAAGATCGTCGGCAGCGGGGCATTTGCCGAACCCGGCCGCGCCGAGGCAGGGCTGCACCAGCGGCTCGGCCATCGCGTTCCCATCGAGGAAATCCACCACCAAGGCCACCGCGTGCTGATCGTGCATGTCCCTTCTCGTCTGCCCGGAACCGCATGGAGCGTCAACGGGCGTTATCTCAAGCGCGCTGGCGATGACATCGCGACGCTGGGCGACACGGAACTGCGCGCCATCTTTGCCGAGACCGGGCCGGATTTTTCGGCTGAGCCATCCCCGGCCACGGTCGCGGACCTGGCGCCCGAAGCGACTGCCGACTTTCGTACTCGCTGGTCACGCAAGACCGGCAGCCGGCGCATCTCGCAACTCGACGACCTGCAGCTCTTGAACGATGCCGAGTTACTGGTGGATGGCCATCTGACGTACGCCGCGCTGATCCTCTTCGGCAAGCGGGCCGCTCTGGGGAGGCACCTTGCGCAAGCCGAAGTCGTTTTCGAGTACCGCTCGTCCGAGGCATCCGGACCTGCACAGGATCGAGAGGAATATCGGGAGGGGTTCTTCCTGTTTCACGATGCGCTCTGGCAGAAGATCAACCTGCGCAACGACCGCCAGAGCTACCAGGACGGACTTTTCCGCTACGACATTCCGACTTTCGACGAAAGCCCTGTTCGCGAAGCGTTGCTGAATGCGGTCGTACATCGCGACTATCGCCTTGGGGGTTCGGTCTTTGTGCGCCAGTACGCCCGCCGCCTTGAACTCGTGAGCCCTGGCGGATTTCCGGCCGGCATCACGCCGGAGAACATCCTCGACCAGCAGAATCCGCGCAACCGCCGGCTGGCCGAAGCGCTGGCGCGTTGCGGCCTCGTCGAGCGATCCGGGCAGGGGATGAATCTGATGGTGGAGAGCGCCATTCGGCAAAGCAAGCCCTTGCCGAGTTTCGCCGGTTCGGCCGTGCACGAGGTGCGGCTCACGCTGGAGGGCAGCGTCCAGAACCCGGCTTTCATCCGCTTCATCGAGCGCCTCGGCGAAGAGCGGCTCCAGCACTTTTCGACCTGGGACTTCCTCGCGCTGGATGCGATCTGCCGCGACCAGCCTCTGACCGAACCGATGCGAGCGCGACTGCCGGTGTTGATCGAAGCCGGTGCGATCGAGGTGCAGGGTCGCGGTCGCGGAGTCCGCTACCACCTGTCTCAGGCGTTCTACGCGGCAATCGGTCAGAAGGGCGTCTATACGCGTCGCAAGGGGCTCGACCACGAGACCAACAAGGCGCTGCTGATGAAGCATCTGGTCGGGAGCGCGGAGTCTGGCTCACCGATGGCAGAGCTTCTGCAGGTGCTGCCCGCACTCTCGCGCGCTCACGTGAAACGACTGCTGCGCGAGCTTGCGGATGAGGGACGAGCGCGGATGTCCGGGGTTACCCGTTCCGCACGCTGGTTTTCGGAAACTGGCGAGCAGATTGGCTCGCATCCAATCCGTGAGCCAATCCGATGAGCCAATCTCACCCCGTGAAGATTTGGTTAAGCATTCTTTATCAATCACTTAAGGGCGTCTGCCTTTGGCTCACGAACGCCAGGACTGACCTATAACCCTGATCCAAATGGCCCGCCACACCGACTTCCAGACCATCCGCTCCGAGGGCGGCCTCCTGCCGCCCGATCTGTTGCGGCGGGTGCTCGACCCCAAGGCGAAGCTCGACGGCA
>Ga0156022_1320_pt2 | contig 12584 bp, 9 predicted proteins | sample RifCSPlowO2_02_FD_107676 | JGI IMG/M metagenome (GOLD analysis project Ga0156022, IMG submission 107676) | Betaproteobacteria bacterium RIFCSPLOWO2_02_FULL_65_24 | reverse complement strand
GGCTACGGGAGCCGGCCCAGCCGGCTCCCCGCCGCTGCGTAACGGCAAACGGGCACGTCTGGACATTTCCCCGAGGGGGTGGCATTGTTTGCGGCCTTCAAAGGAGGAAACCCGTGAAACCCCACTCCCCGGCATACGCGGCCGTGCTGGCCGCCCTGCTCGTCGCCACAGCGCCCGGCGCGCTTGCCCAAAGCTGGCCGCAGAAACCCGTGCGCTTCATCATTGCTTTCGCACCGGGCGGTGTGCACGACACGCTCGCCCGCCTGCTTCAACCGAAGTTGAACGAAGCGCTCGGCCAGCCGATCCTCATTGAGAACCGCGGCGGCGCGGGCGGCAACGTCGCCGCCGAAGCGGTGGCGAAGGCGGCGCCCGACGGCTATACGTTCCTCGTGGCGAGCGACGCCCTGCCGAAGAACGAAGCGCTCTACGCGAAGCTCAACTACGATCTGTTCAGGGACCTCGCGCCCGTGGCCAAGATGGCGGACTACCCGATCGCGCTGGCCGCTTACACGGGCTTGCCGGCGAACAATGTGCGCGAGCTCGTGGCGCTCGCGAAAGCGAAACCCGACGCGCTCAGCTACGGTTCCGCGGGCGTGGGCACCGTCGGGCACCTGGCCGGCGAGCTGTTCAAGAGCATCGCCGGCGTCGAAATGGTCCACGTGCCCTACAAGGGCGGCGCGCCCGCCGCCGCCGACCTCATGGCCGGGCGCATCCAGGTGATGTTCCTTTCCGTCTCGCTCACCGCGCCGCAGGTGAAAAACGGCAAGCTGAAAGCGCTCGCCATCGCCGGCAACGGGCGCGCCGCGCAGCTGCCCGATGTTCCCACCACGGTGGAGCAGGGCTATCCCGGGGTCGAGGCGCCGCTGTTTTCCAGCATGCTCGCGCCCGCGGGCACCCCCGCGCCCATAATCACCCGCATGAACGCGGAACTGCTCAAAGCGCTGCGCGCACCCGACGTGCAGGCCCGCATGGCCCAGATTGGTGCGGTGCCGACGCCGAGCTCGCCGGAGGAGCTCGCGCAGATGCTTCGCCGCGAAGGCGAGCGCTGGGGCAAGCTGATACGCGAGAAGAACATCCGCGCGCAGTAGCTCCTTGATGTCCGGGGCTATGCTATCGGGTCCCGCCCGTCCTCCGCGAAAGGCACCCCATGAAGATCGCCGAAGGCGCCGGCATCAGCGCTCTCAGGTACAACGAATACGATGCGCCGCACGCCGACTTGCGCGAATTCGTGGACCGCGTGGAGCGTGCGGGCGAGCTGCTTCGCATCCCGGGCGTGGAATGGAACCTGGAAATGGGCACGCTCGCCGAAGCCGTGTACCAGGGCGCAAAAGAAAACCCGCCCGCCATCCTGTTCGAAGACGTGCCGGGCTACCCGAAGGGCTTTCGCGTTCTCTCGGGCGCCACCAACTCGTCCAAGCGCCTGGCCATCACGCTCGGCTTTCCGGTGCCGGGCCATCCGCTCGACGTGGTGCGCGCCTACCGCGATCGCATGAAAGTGCACCGGCCCATCCCGCCGCGCGTGGTGAACAAGGGCCCGGTGCTGGAGAACATCGACCGGGGCGAAGCCATCGACGTCCTGAAATTCCCGGTGCCGTTCCTGCATGAGCTGGACGGCGGCCGCTACATGGGTACGGATGACCTCGTGATCATGCGCGACCCCGAGGAGCACTGGATCAACGGCGCCACCTACCGCTCCATGGTGCAGTGCAAGGACCGGGTGAGCCTGTGGATGTCGCCGGGCAAGCACGGCCGCCAGATCCGGGAGAAATACTGGAAGAACGGCAAGCCCTGCCCGGTGCTCATCAGCTGCGGCCACGATCCGCTGCTGTTCCTCGCCGGAGGCAACGAGATCAAGTTCGGCCTGTCGGAATTCGATTACGCCGCCGGGCACCGCGGGCTGCCTTTCGACGTGATCGAAAGCGAGCTGTACGGCCTGCCGATGCCGGCGCATGCCGAAATCGTGCTGGAAGGCGCGATGCACCCGGGCGAGACGATGCCCGAAGGTCCGTTCGGCGAATTCACCGGCTATTACGCCGGCGGCAAGACCGAGCAGCCCGTGGTGAGGGTCGAGCGCGTGTATTACCGCAACGACCCCATACTCACCATGGCCACGCCCATGATGCCGCCTTCGGATTTCTCGTACTCGAAGTGCGTAATGAAGGCCGGCATGATCTGGGACGAGGTGGAGCGCGCGGGGCTTGCGGGCGTGACAGGCGTGTGGTGCCATGAGCCGGGCGGGGCGCGCATGTTCAACGTCATCGCGATCAAGCAGGCGTACGCGGGCCACGCGCGCCAGGCCGGGATGCTGGCCGCGAGCTGCCAGTCGGCCTCCTATCTGGGCCGGTTCGTGGTGGTGGTGGACCACGACGTCGATCCCACCAACCTCTGGGAAGTGGTGTGGGCGATGTGCACGCGCTGCGACCCGGTGGAAGACATCGATTTCATCCGCAAGACCTGGAGCGGGCCGCTCGACCCGCGCATCCCGCGCGGCACGGCGACCAACTCGCGCGCCGTCATCATGGCCTGCCGGCCGTTCGACATGATCAAGGACTTTCCGCCCGTCGCACGCGCCAGCCGCGAGCTGCGCCAGCGCGTGGAACAGAAGTACCGCGATATCCTGGCGAAGCTTTGAACAAAATAGGGTCAGGTTCACATTTCCCTGGAAATGTGAACCTGACCCTATTTAACGCCGCTTCCGGCTGATCCGCCCTGCCTCGTGCGCCGCCCCGCCCCCCGGTTTCTGGTGACGCTCGCCTCGGTGACGCTGATCGGGCCGCTCGCGCTGCACGCCTTTCTGCCGGTCATGCCGGAAGTGAAATCGGAGTTCGGCATTTCGGATGCGCTGGCCGGACTCACGTTCAGCATCTCGCTGTTCATCATCGCGTTCGCCACACTGGTGTACGGGTCGCTATCCGACCGCTACGGCCGCCGACCGGTGCTGCTCGCCGGCCTGGCGCTGTTCACGCTCGGCAGCATCGTTTCGGCGCTCTCGTCTTCGGTGACCGGCCTGCTGGTCGGAAGAATCATCCAGGCCCTCGGGGCCGGCGGCAGTGGCGGGCTCGCCCGCGCCATCGCGCGCGACACCTACGGGACCGACGTCCTGGTGAAGGTCATCGCCTACCTCACCATGGCGTATGCGCTCGGGCCCATGATCGCGCCCGTAGCGGCCGGGTTGCTGGTCGACAGCACCGGCTGGCGCGGCGCGTTCTGGTTTGCCGCGCTCGCCGGCGCCCTGATCGGCGCCGCGGCGTATGTGGTGCTGTACGAAACGCACGCTCCCGAACACAGGGCGCAGCGGGGTTCGAGCTTCCTGCACGATTACGTGCGGCTCTTTTCGCATCTGCGCTTCACCGCGTTCGTGCTGCAGTCCGGGTTTTCAACGGGGTGCTTCTTCGCCATGGCGGCGGCCAATGCGTTCCTGATGAAAGACTACCTGGGCCGCTCCGCCACCGAGTTCAGCATGTACTTCCTCGCCTTCCCCGCAGGCTATTTTCTGGGCAACCTCGCCTCGAGCCGGCTGAGCCAGCGCGTTGCGCTCGAGAACATGGTGCTGGCGGGAACGATCGTGAACGTACTGGCCGTCGCTTCGCAGTCGCTGGCGCTGCTCGCCGGCTATGTGACCCCGCTCGTGCTTTTCATCCCCGGCTTCCTGATCACCTTCGGCCAGGGCCTGGCGCTGCCCAACACCCAGGTCGGCGCGATGCGCGTCATTCCCAGTCTCGCCGGTACCGCCTCGGGCATCGGCGCCTTCTGCCAGATGTTCCTGGGGGCGCTGTTCGTGCAGATCTACACCTGGCTGGCCGACGGGACGCCCGTTCCCCTGGTCATCACCGTGGCGAGCGCTTCAGTGCTGGTGCTCGCCATGGGCGTCATACCGGTTGCGCTGAAGGCACGGAATGTGACGTAAATCACACTCCCACCTGGTCCGACTATTCCACAACCCCACGTTTGCAATCATCCGGGCAGAGCATGGAGTCCGGCTGCAACGCTCTTGCGTGCAGCGACATGAAGTCTCTTTTGCGAGGAGTCAGGAAATGTCGAAGCTCAAGCTGATCGTCCTGGCGGGCCTCTTCGGGTTTACCCTCAGCGGTCCGCTGCAACACAGCGGCTTTCTTCCCCAAACATCCGTGGGCGACGCGAGCAAGGCAATTCTCAAGGCCGTAAAGAACATGGTCATTCCGCCGGCGTTTGCCGCTTGCGGCTCAGAGGGAATAAGCCTATCGGGCACCGGCACCCCGCCGACAGTGACCGTTTTCTATAGCGGTGGCGGGACCACGACGGGAAACGGCTTTCCGAGCGCACCGACGACCGCAGGCCCGACAGCGTCAGCCGGTGCAACCGGCGTCAGCCCGGGAAACGGCAGTGCCGGCGCGGTTCCAACAACTGTCGCAACATCGGCTGCCGCCGGAGGCGGATCGGGCAGCGCGCTGCCCGGGGGCGGAGGCCAGGGCAACGGCGGATTTGTATATGGCGATCAGAGTCAGACGGTGGGAAAGGCGGCCTCCTCGGGTCAGAGCGGCGACGCCTCGGGGGAAGCCGGGATGGTCGTAACGGCCTCTGCACCCATCCTCCTGCCGTTGGCCCCGCCTGACGAACGAGATTTCAAGGCGCGCGTCCTGCTCGTCGAGGACCAGGAGGAGGACAGGGAAAAGCTGCGCCTGCTGCTGCACATGGAGGGCTACCTGGTCGTGACCGCGACCGACGGCGAGCAAGGGCTCAAGTCTTTCGCCTCATTCCGGCCCGACATCACCTTCGTCGATCGCGAGCTTCCCGGCATCGACGGCCTGGAGTTCGCGCGCAAAGTCCGCAAAGGGCCCTCAGGGAAGGAGGCCGTGCTGGCGGTGACAGGATCCGGAGACGAACGGGAGCGCCGTGAGGCGAGCGCCGCGGGATTCGATTATTACCTTGCCAAGCCGGTCGATCTCGCCGCCCTGCAGCAGGCGCTCGGCGGATGGGCGTCGCGCACGCTGCGCGCCGCGGCACTGACGAAAGCAAGGCATTAGCCGGGAGTCAATCGGCGGACGTGCCCACACTGATGCGCCTGTCGCCCTCGACGTACCAGGCATGCGGCATGTCGCCGCCGCGGATCGCAACGCCGACGCGGCTCGCGTGGTCGAGCGCGATGATCGCAGCGCTCTGACCTGCCGCCAGCTCGAAGCAGGACGTCACCGCGCGTACGGCATTGCGCGCCGTTTTCCCTCCGGCGATCAAATCGCACACCGATTTCGTGGCGAGCGTGCGCATCATCAGCTCGCCGGTACCGGTCGCGGACGCTGCAGCGCGGGGCGTGGCATAGTTTCCTGCACCGGGAATGGGCGAATCGCCGACGCGCCCGGGTAGCTTGAAGGCGAGTCCGCCGGTGGAGGTCGCTGCGGCATAGTCTCCCGAGCTGTCGCGGGCGACTGCGCCCACGGTTTCGCCGCCGGGAGCGCGCGCGGCTTCGATCGCCCGTTGGTGCCGGGCCAGGCGCTCCCTGGTGATCGGGTCGTAGTCCGGAAAACCGGCCTGGCGCGCGAATTCCAGAGCGCCGTGGCCGGCCAGCAGGATGTGCGCAGTGCTTTCCATCACCCGGCGCGCGACCAGCACCGGGTTTCTGACTCGCGTCAGGGCCGCTACGCCGCCACAGCGCAGGCCGCGACCCACCATGACCGAGGCATCCATCTCGGCCTCGCCATCGCGATTGAGCGCGCATCCGGTGCCGGCATTGAACAGCGGATTGTCCTCGAGCACCGCCACCGCCGCGCACACGGCGTCGAGCGCCATGCCGCCTTCCTGCAAAATGAGCCGGGCCACCCGGGCCGCCGCGCGTACGCCCTTCAGCGCCTGTGCCGTCGCTGCAGCCTCCCAGCGCCCGCAGCCACCGTGCACCGCAATCACGTAGCGGGCCTTGGGCATCTCAGCATCGGGAAAATATCAATCGAGCCGGATCACCATCCGCGTGCCGCTGTTGCCCTGTTCCACCGCTTCATGCGCAGCGGCGATGCCTTCCAGCGCAAATTCGCGCACCGGCAGATGCCGCAGTCGGCCCGCGGTCTGCACGCTCTCGAAATCGGCGACCGCGTTCGCGTAGGCCTGGGGCGGGAGCTCGTACATTAGGATGAAGCGAATGGTCGGCTGATTTTGAATGCCCCAGTTGGCCGACAGCGTCGCCTCGGTCCCGCCCGAGCCGTACACGATGACCGTGCCGCGTTTTTTCAGCAGCTTGGGATACAGGCGCGCGTTCCTGACGAAATGCGGCTCGAGCACCCGCTCCACGCCCTGGCCGCCGGTAAGCTGCAAAACCCGCTCACCGACCTGCTCGGCACGGAAATCCATCACCTCGTCGGCGCCGGCTGCCTTTGCAAGCGCGCCTTTTTCTGCGCTGCCGACGCTCGCGATGACGCGCGCGCCTCTTGCTTTCGCAATCTGCACCGCATAAAAACCGACCGCCCCGGTTCCGCCCGCCACCAGCACCGTCTGGCCTTGCAGCGGACCGTCCATCGTGGCAGCGTAATGCGCGGTCAGCCACGGAACGCCGAGGCATGCGCCCTCATTGAAGCCGCAGTTGGCCGGCAGACGGGCGGCGCGCTCCGCAGGAACGACGCAATACTCGGCCGCCGTGCCGAAAGGGCGTTGCCATTGCGCCATGAACAGCCACACCCGTTCGCCGATACGGTCGCGTGACACGCCCTCGCCCACGGCATCTATGAGGCCCGCGCCGTCCTGGTGCGGCACGATGCGCTCGAACGGCATGCCGCGGCGGTGGATGCCGCCTCGGGTATAGGTATCGGTCGGATTGACGCCCGAGCGGTGCACCCTCACTCGCACTTCGCCGGGCCCGGGTGCGGGATCGGGAAGCTCGCCCACCTCGAGCACCGCTTTCGGCTCGCCTTGTTCACTGTAATACGCTGCGCGCATGACCTTTCCTCCGTGGCGTTCAATCGGCTTGCGGAACGGCGAGCGCCGCCGGCTGCCCGGCCTGGCCTGCCTGGATGGCGCTCCACACCCGCGAGGGCGTCGCCGGCATGTCGAAGTGCGTGACGCCCACGGCGCTCAACGCATCGAGTATCGCATTCATGAGCGTCGGCAGCGAACCCGTCACGCCCGCCTCGCCCACGCCTTTCGCCCCGATGGGATTGGTTTTCGTGGGCACCGGGTGCTCGAAGAGCTTCACCTCGCGCCACAGGCCCGCTTTGGGCAACGGGTAATCCATGAAACTGCCGGTCAGCAGCTGGCCGGTGTCCGGATCGTAGATCGCGTGCTCGCCCAGCACCTGCCCCGCGCCGTTGGTGAGGCCGCCGTGCATCTGGCCTTCCACCAGCGTGTGATTGACGATGTTGCCCGCGTCGTCCACGGCCACGTAGGAAAGGATTTTCGCGGCGCCCGTCGCCTCGTCGATCTCGACTTCGGCAACATGGCAACCGTTGGGCCAGGTGGCCGTGGTGTTCGCCTTGGCCCGCGCGTTCAGCGGGTGGGGCGTGGTCGAAGCGTGCTTGTTCACCAGCGCCTGGAGCGTGACGGCGCGGTCGGTGCCCTTGATGCGGTAGGCGCCGTCGCGAAACTCCAGGTCCGCCTCGGCGGCTTCCAGCTCGCGCGCCGCGAGCGCCAGGCCCTTGCTGATCACTTCCTGCGCGCCGAGGAACAGCGTGCTCCCCGCGCCGTGGGTCGAGCGCGAGCCGCCGGTATTGCCGCCCCAGAGACGTTTGGAAGGATCGCCTTCGCGCAGCTCCACCGATTCAATGGGCATTCCCAGCGCATCGGCGACAATTTGCGCAAACGCCGTGGCATGGCCCTGTCCGCTGGAATGGGTCATGGTGTACAGCACGAGCCGCCCGCCCGGGTCGAACTCGAGCTCCACTTCGTCGCCGCCCATGCCCGCTGTCGATTCGATGCAGCAGGCCATGCCCCGGCCGAGCAGCTTGCCGCGTTTCCTCGCTTCGGCGCGCCGTGCTTCGAAGGCGTGCGCGTCGCCCCAGCCGGTGACCTTCACCGCCTGGTCGAGCACCCCGATCGGATCGCCGCAGTCGTACACCGTGCCGTTGGCGAGCGTGTACGGAAACCTGTCTTTCGGAATCATGTTGAGCCGCCGCAGCGTCGCGGCATCCATGCCCAGCTCGCGCGCTGCCTGGCCCACCAGGCGCTCCACGATGGAGGACATGATCGGCCGGCCCGCGCCGCGGTAGGCGGCCATCGGAGCGGTGTTGGTGAGCACCATCCGGTTGCGCGCATAAGCGACCGGGACGTCATACACCCCGGTCATGGGAGCGGTGGCGCGCATGTTGATGAACGGACCGCTCGGTGTGCAATACGCCCCGAGGTTGGTGATGAAATCGAAGCGCATCGCAAGAAACCGGCCGTGCGCATCCAGCCCAAGCTGTCCGGTGCAGATCACGTCGCGCCCCTGCTCGTCGGCCAGGAAAACTTCGTTGCGCGACGCTGTCCATTTCACCGGCCGCCCGGTTCGCTTGGAGGCGAGCACGAGCACCGGGTATTCGGGATAGATCTGCGAGCGCACGCCGAAGGCGCCGCCTACGTCCAGCGCCACGACGTCGATGCTCTCCGGGTTCATGCCCAGCACCCCGGCGAGTTGCGCGCGAATACTGTTCACGCCCTGGGTGACCGAATAGAAGGTCAGACGGTCGCGCGCGCTGTCGTACTGCGCGATGGCAGAACGCGGCTCCAGCGGATTGGCGACGACACGGTTGTTGTACAGCGACAGCCGAACCACCCGCTTCGCCGAGCGCAGCCTTTCGTCCGTTTTCGCCTCGTTGCCTATGCCGAAGTCGAACACGCGATTGCCGGGAACGTTCTCATGCAGCCGTGGGGCGCCGGCTTTCATGGCGTCGAGCGCGCGCGTCACTACGGGCAATTCGCGGTACGCGAGGGCCGTTCGCTCGGCCGCCTCCTGCGCTATCGCGGCCGATTCGGCCACGACGCAGGCCACAGGCTCGCCGACATAGCGCACCCTGCCTTGGGCGAGCGCGGGCCGATACGGTTTGATGAGCGGCTGGCCGTCGCGGCCGTTCACCGCGAGCGCCGTCGGCAACGATGCAATGCCGGCCGCCTTGACGTCTTGGCCGGTCAGTACCGCGTGTACCCCGCCCACCTGAGCGGCGGCTCGAACGTCCAACGAGATGATTTCAGCGTGCGCACGGTCGGAGCGAAGAAAGCAGGCGTAAAGCTGGCCGGGAAGGATGCGGTCGGACGTGTAAGTGCCCGCGCCCGTGATGTAACGGCGGTCTTCGACCCGCCCTTTGAAGGCGTGTGTATCCATGGAATAAGAAGCGAGTCCGCGAAACGCGCAATGCTACGCGATCGCGGCCTGCTCGGCAGCAGTCCATGGCCCGCGCCGAGGTTTTCCTACAGGATGTTCATCGGCGTGCCGACTTCCTCCAGCGGCACGGCAGATCGCTCCACGTCTACAACGCGTCCTTCGACCATGACCGGGATGTAAATGCACGACCTGCCATCCGCGTCGGTGGCGCGGATCGCCTGCGGCATGGCATCCGGGTAGTCGCCGCCATGCTCCATGAGCTCGAACGTCCACCCTTCGCCGTCGAAATTCGGATCTTGCGGGCGTCGTTCCGGGGCGAGTTCCTCGTATTCCGGCTCGTCCATGGGGGTCTCCCTGTTTGCCGTACTTGCTTGGACCGTGCAGGTTGCTGCAAGTTTATCCCGCCTCTTCGCGCGAGCGATCAGGCGCCGATCACGCCGCCGTCGTGTCTGCGGATGACGACAGTCCCCGAGCGCGGCCGGCCTCCCGGGCGGTAATCCGGCCAGCCGCTCGCCATGCCACCTTCGCCCGGATGCTGGATGTTGACGAACATCGAGCGGGCGTCCGGCGTCATGCTGACGCCCGTCACTTCGCAGCCCGAAGGCCCGACCAGGAAGCGGCGTATCTCGGCGCTTGCCGGATCAGCGGCGAGCATCTGATTGTTGCCGATGCCCCGGTAATCGGCCGAGCGCATCAGACCGCTCGAAGCGTCGGTCTGTATCCACAGCACCCCACGCCGGTCGAACCACAATCCGTCGGGGCTGCCGAAAGCGTCCCCCCTGACGCTGCCGCGCCTCGCAGGGTCCTCGTGTGCAGGATCGCCGGCGAGCACGAACACATCCCATTGGAAATTGCGCGAAGCGGCGTCACCGCCCGCCTCACGCCAGCGGATGATATGGCCGAAGATGTTGTAGCGGCGCGGATTGGCGGGATCCGGGCCCGGCTGCCCGGTGGTGCCCCGCGCCGTGTTGTTGGTGAGCGTGCAGTAAACCTCGCCGCTCCCGGGATGCACCGCAATCCATTCGGGCCGGTCCATGCGCGTGGCCGCCACGGCGTCGGCCGCCACGCGCGTCCTGATCAGGATGTCGGCCTGGCTGCCGAAGCCGTTCGCAGCGGTGAGAGCGCCTTCACCGTATACCAGCGGGATCCACTCACCCGAACCGTCGGCATCGAAGCGCGCGGCATACAGGGTGCCCTGGTCGAGGAGGTTGCGCGATGCGCCGCTGCGCACAGGGTCGTATCGATCGCGCGACACGAATTTGTAGATGCGCTCGAAGGCCTCATCGTCACCCATGTACACCACCGCATGGCCGTCGCGCGACAGGGTGAGCATCGCGCCCTCGTGCTTGAAGCGTCCCAGGGCGGTACGCTTGCGCGGGCGCGAGCCGGCGTCGTACGGGTCGATTTCGACCACCCAGCCAAACCGGTTCGACTCGTTGGGATGGCGCCCGGCGTCGAATCGGGCGTCGGTGAGGTGCCAGGGCATCGCCCGTGCTCCTACCCCGTAGCGGCGCTGGTCGGGCGGGACGGCGCCTGCATTCATGAAATAGACGTGGAAGTTTTCTTCGCAGGCGAGATACGTCCCCCACGGTGTGCGCCCGCAAGCGCAATTGGCAAACGTGCCCCGCACGTCGGTTCCGCTCGGATCGGCGGCGGTGCGCAGCAGCGCATGCCCGGCGGCCGGCCCGGACATGAGCATCCGAGTCCGCGCCGTTATGCGGCGCGCATACCGCGACGGCCGCACCACCTGCCAGCCCTCGCCGCGCAACGCGATCTCGATCACCGAGACGCCGTGCGCGTTCTGCGACTTGGCAGTTTTCTCGGCGCTCCATGTTTTCAGGCCGTCAACATGCAACAGAGCTTCGTCGGTGTATTCATGGTTGATGGCGAGCAGCCCGTGTGCGGAGCTCGCGCTTTGCGCCGGGAGCGGAAAGAATTCCATGCCGTCGTGATGCATGCCGGCTTGCAGCGCCTGTTCCTCGGCCGTTTCGCTGGCGTCGAAACGGAACGCGGGCATGCCGGCCGGCACGCCGGCCGGATCTCCCCAGGCGTAAAGCACATCCGCGCGATAACCGTCCGGGACCACGAGAAGGTCGGAGCTCGATGCAGGAACGCCCTTGAAACCCAGCAGCGGCTCACCTGGCGCGATTGCCAGCGCCCCTCGCGTGAATGGAAGCGCGAGCGCTGCAAGTCCCGCTCCGATCTTGAGCGCCTGCCGGCGCGAGAGTCTGGCCTCCAGGACTTCCGAAAATGTCCGGGAAAGCGCCAGCGAATCGAGTGAATCGCGCTGCTTGTCCTTCACGACAGAGAGACGCCCAGCAGCGCGCCGATGCCGTAAGTCAGGGCCGCCGCGGCGCATCCCACCACGATCTGGCGCAACGCGGAATAGCCGATTCCCCGGCCGCTGAACAGCGAAGACATGACCCCGACCGCCCCGAGCGCCAGGGCGCTCGTGCCTATGCTCGCGAGGACGGCCTGTGTGCCGTTCATTGCCAGAAACGGCAGTACCGGGAAGAGCGCGCCGAGCGCAAACAGCACGAACGAAAAGCCCGCCGCGCTCCACGGATTGCCGCCCAGCTCCGCGGGATCGATGCCCAGCTCCTCGCGCACCAGCGTATCGAGCGCGGCGCTCTTGTCCCGCATGATCTCACTCGCGACGCGCTGCGCCTCGCTGCGCTGCAGCCCCTTGGCCTGAAAGATCAGCGCAAGCTCCTTCTGCTCGGCCTCCGGGGTGTGCTCGAGCTCGTCGCGCTCCTTGTCGATCTGCGTGCGCGCGAGCTCGCTCGCGTTGGTGACCGAAAGCCATTCGCCGAGCGCCATGGAGCAGGCGCCGGCCACCAGTCCCGCCAGCCCGGTGAGCAACACCGTGCCCGTCGGCACCCCCGCGCCCGCGACCCCCATCATGAGGCAGAAATTCGATACCAGCCCGTCGTTCGCGCCGAGCACGGCGGCGCGCAGCTCGTTGCCCGAACCGCCGCGGTGCCAGCGCTCCGCCTTGGCGATGTCCGCGCCCGCCATGCCGCCCCGGCGGACGCTCCCCGCCGCCGCCTGCACCACGGCGGCGTGGCCGTGCTCTTCGGAGGACAAAGCGGCCGCGTCGGCCTGGTTGGCGTACTTGTTGCGGTCGGCAAACTCGAACCCGGCCACCGTGGGCAACACGAACCGCGGGCCGAATTTGCGCGCGAGAAACGCGAGCAGCCGGGTGCGCATGCTCGGCCCGTACGTCGTATCCACGATGCCGGCCTGCTCGAGCTTGTCCCGCCACACATCGGCGTGCTCCGTTTCGGCGCGCGAAAGCTGCAGGAAAAGGTCTTTGCGCACGGGATCGGAT
>Ga0156022_1344_pt2 | contig 12588 bp, 9 predicted proteins | sample RifCSPlowO2_02_FD_107676 | JGI IMG/M metagenome (GOLD analysis project Ga0156022, IMG submission 107676) | Betaproteobacteria bacterium RIFCSPLOWO2_02_FULL_65_24 | reverse complement strand
GACGTTGTCGCTGAACGAGAGAGACCGGAGGTGGGCCGAGGTACGGCGCCTGCTCGCCTCGACATGGCAGGCAAGCGCCATGTCACCAAAGCATCGTCAGCCTCATCGCCGGGGTGGCGAGAGGAAGGGCCGATCAATCGACTTTGGCGCCGGAAGTCTTGACTGCCTGGGCCCATCGGCCGAGATCGTTCTTCACGAAGTCCGCCATCTGTTCCGGCGCAATGGGCGGCAGCGGCTCCATGCCGGTCTTGAACATCAGGTCTCGGTATTCCTGCGTGCCCTGGAAGCGGCGCATCACCTCGGCCACTTTCGTGACCACTGCCCACGGCATGCCGGCCGGGCCCGCGATGCCTTGCCAGCTGTCCCAGTCGTATCCGGTCACGGTCGCCCCGATGGGAGGCACCGAATCGACCAGGGAAGTCTGCTTTGCCATCGCGGTGCCCATGCCGATGGCCTTGCCTGCCTTGATGTTGGGAATGGCGAGTGACCCGTCTATGAACATCACCTGGATCTTGCCCGAGTAAAAATCGATGATCGCCTGGGCGCTTCCCTTGTAGGGGATGTGCTGAATATCCAGGCCGAGTTGCCTCTTCAGCACTTCCATGTACAGATGGTGCGGCGTGCCGGTGCCGCTCGATGCGTAATTGTATTTGCCCGGGTTCTTCCGTACCAGGTCGATCAATTCCCTGACGTTCCTCGCCGGCAGCGATGGGCTCGAAATGAGAAAGAAATTGGTCGCACCGACACGGGCGATGGGCGTCAGGTGCTTCACCGGGTTGGTTGAGAATTTCGGATAGAGAAGCGGGCTGATGCCGTAGGTGGATGAACTGGCGATTCCGAGCGTGTAGCCGTCCGGAGGCGACTTCGCGATGGCCTCTGCGCCGATCAGCGTTCCGAGCCCGGGCCTGTTCTCCACGACCACCGGTTGCCTGAATGCTGCCTGGAGCTTTTCGGCAAGGACGCGCGCCAGCAGGTCCGTCAGCCCACCCGGGGGGAAAGGCGATATGAACTTGATCACGCGATTGGGATAGTTGTCGGCGGCCTCCTGTGCCGGGGCCGAAGCGGTACCGAAGAGTATCAGTGCCGCGATCGCGAAACGCGCTGCCCTTACCGCCATGGTCCCCTCCCACAGTTTGGTATATGCCGGCGATCGGTGCCGCGCCGGCTGGCGTCTTGCATAATCTACATTACTATACTGCCCTCTGCACCAATGCCACTGCAACCGCATGGGCGGCCGCATAGCAGGAATAATTGAAATTCCGAAAGGTGAAAAAATTCATGCCCCAGGTCGACCCCATTACCGTCTCTACCGTCTGGCATTCCTTCCAGACCCTGGTACGCGAGATGCGCGACATGGTCAGCCGCACGTCCCAGAACTACCTCATGTCCCAGTTGGGGGATCTTTCGGTGGGCTTCTGGCTGGCCGACGGCTCCACCCTGGCCATACCGCAGGGGCTGCTGTGCCAGTTCATCGGTACCAAGTACGCGATCCAGGCCGTGAAGGAGCGCTTCGGCGACGATCTGCATCCGGGCGACGTGATCCTCACCAACGATCCCTACGAAGGTGGCAACACCCACCTGCCGGACTGGGGGTTCATACGGCCGATTTTTTTTGAAAATGAGTTGCTCTTTTTTACGCTGGTGCGAGGCCACATGCAGGACACGGGAGGCTCCTTCCCCGGCGGCTATTTCCCGAACTCCTTCGATATCCACGGCGAGGGCCTGCGCATTCCGCCCACGAAAGTGTTCGTGAACGATCAGGAGCGAACCGACGTGATGCGCCTGCTATGGGCGAACGTGCGCTGGCCGGAAGCGGTGCGGGTTGACAACTATGCGCTGGTGGCCACGACCCGATTCGCCGAAAACAGGGTGCATCAAGTCCTGCGCCGCTATGGCAGGGACGTCGTTATGGCGTGCATCGGGGAAATGATGGACCGCACCGAGCGGGCGGTGCGGGCGGAGATCGCCGCCATTCCCGACGGCACGTACTCGGGCGAGTCGGCTACCGACGATGACGGCACCACGCTGGACGAACCGGTCTGGGTGCGGGTGGACATCACCGTCAAGGGCGACAGCCTCATCGCAGACTTCTCGCGCAGCGACGCGCAGCGCAGGGGGTTCGTCAATTGCCCTTACGCCGCCTCGTACGCCATCGCGGTCGGCTCCATGATGCCCCTGTTCGACCCTGCCCTCGCGGATTTTCACAACGAGGGAACGCTGCGTCCCATCACCTTCATTGCTCCCGAGGGCAGTGTCGTCAACCCGCGGTACCCGGCCACCGTGGGCGCGGCGCCCGTCAGCGTAGGCAACCAGATTTCCAACTCCGTAATCGAGGCGCTCTCCAAGGCGCGTCCGCACCGCGCCATGGCCGGCTGGGGCAGACACCGCGGTTGCTACGTAACTTCGGTGGACCCCCGTAGCGGTAAGCAATATGTGCGCACCACCTTTGACTACGATGGCTCCGCCGGCGCCGTAACGGGTTACGACGGCGGCACCGGTCCGCTGTCGCTCGGGTCGCTGTCCACGGTGAGGCGGGGCAACGCCGAGGAGATGGAAATCCGCTTCCCGTGGCGGCTCCTGAAGTGGGAAGCGGTGTCGGACCTGATGGGCGCGGGTCGCTGGCGGGCCGGAGGCGGCGTCGAATGGTGGGCAGTGAACGAGGGCGCCGACGGTCGTTTGGCCACGGGCAGCTCCGATGGCGATACCACGCAGGTACCCGGCGCCCAGGGCGGCAACCCCTCGCCGTTTTCCCGGACGTTCCTGGTTCGAGACGGGCAGCCGATCCGCGTCAAGACCCACCGCATGGTGGAGCTCAAGAAGGGCGACGTCCTGGTCAAGCTCAGCGCCGGCGGAGGCGGCGTGGGCCTTCCGAGCGAGCGCCCGCCGGAACTGGTGGCGCTCGATGTAAGGAACGAGATGGTTTCGGTGGAAGCGGCACGCAAGATTTACGGGGTGGCGGTCGATCCGCTCACCTTCGCCGTGGACGAGGAGGAAACCCGCCGGCTGCGCGCCGAGCCGCAGACGAAATGGGAGGTGGTCATCGACGAAAAGGCTTTGACGGTGGGACTGGAGCCGGCTCAGGCGAAATAGCGCGAAGGGCCCATCAGCGCAGGTTCTGAAGCAGCAGCAGCAGCCCGCCGACGATCGCCATGTTGTGCAAGAGCATGCGCCGGCTCACGGTCCGGCGAAAAGCATCCTGCATGGTCCAGAAGCGGTGGAAGATCGCGCTGGCCGTGAACGTGACGAAGATGAGCAAATAAACGCCGATGTCGGCGTGCCAGCCGGCCGCGAGCAACGCCACCCCCGCAAACTGCAGCGCGATGCCTATCCAGAACGCGACAGAGGGGTAGGGGACACGGAGCTCCGTCATGCGGGCGATGGCCACGCGCGTCTCTTCACGCGTGAGACTGTACAGCCCCATGATGAAGTAGAACGCGACGATCAGCAGCCAGCCTGCGCCGTAAAGCCAGGATCCTCCGCCAACCATGGTAGATGCGCCTACTCGGGTTTGATGCCCGCCTCCCGCGCGACTTTACCGTAGAACTCGTAGTCGCGCTTGATGCGCTGGTCGAACGCTTCCGGCGAGCTCGCTCCTTGTCGCGAGTTCTGGCTTATTGAGAACGCAGCCGCCGGGTTTCCTCCTCGATCAGCGTGAGCGCCACCGGATCGATCGCCACCTTGTAGAGCTCCCGCGCCTTCTCGACGCTGACATACTGGTTCACCACGTCCCAGAGCACCGCTTCGGGATCGCGTTCCGCCGGGTTGCCGACGGCCGCTCCGCCCCCGGTGATCTTGCGGATGATGTCGCCGGGCTTCAACTGATAGAGCCGGTGGCCCTGTACGATGCTTTCCTCGCCCTCGCGGATGAGATAGCCGCGGTTGTTGCGCGTCGGCTCGCCGCCGAGCGCGCCGGGCCCGCGCACCACTTCGCCGTCGGAGCTGCCGGTGGCGATGCCCGCTTCACCGCCTTCGTTCTTCACTTCCCAGTGCATGCCGGAACCGCCGCGCCACCGGCCGGCGCCCGCGCTGTCGGTGACGTACTCCCAGCGGTTGTAGCGCCAGGGAAAGCGCATCTCGAGCTCCTCGACGTTGCCCTTGTTCACCGTGCCGAGCGAGCCCATGCCGCAGGGTCCCTCGTGGCCGTCATATCCGTAGGTCGCCCCGGTGCCGCCGTCCATGTCGAAAGTGGTGGTGACGTAGCGTTCCTTCGAGCGCGGGTCGACGCCGAAAATGTAGTGACCGTTGCGCATCGCCCATGACGTGATGGCATGCTCGGGCATCGCTTTGGACATGGCGCTCATCACCGCCTGGAGCGTCTGGCTGCCGACGCTCACCGGGGAGGCGCCCACCGTCGCCGGGTACTGTGCGCTTACCACCAGGCCCGGAGGCGCTTGCACCGAAATGGGCCGGATGCTGCCCTCGTTGTGATACTCGCCCAGGTCCGGGTCCATGAACATGAACGCGCCCATCAAGGCGTTGGCATAGGTGGAGTTGTAGATGCTGTTCACGAACCCCTTGCGCTGCTTGTCGCTCTTGGAGAAGTCGAACTTGAGCTCGTCGCCCTTGACGGTGATTTCGACGCGCACCCACACCGGGACATCGAGCTCGGCGCCATCGTCGTCGGTGGCAGCCTCCCCGTAGTACGTGCCGTCCGGTATGTTCGCGATGGTGGAGCGCACCGCGCGCTCGGTGCGGTCCCACATCTCCTCGATGCACTCGAGCACCGTGTCCTTGCCGTACTTGTCCAGCAAGCCCACGATCCTCTGTTCGCACAGCCGTATGGCCGCGATCTGGGCGTAGTTGTCGATCCGTGTGCCCTGCGGCCAGCGCACGTTGTTCAGGATCAGCTCCATCACGTCTTCGCGCTCGCGGTCGCCCTCCATCACCTTGATGCCTGGGATCGCGAGGCCCTCGGCGTGGATGTCGTAGCCGTTGGGGAAATAGCCGCCCGGATAGGCGCCGCCGGTGTCCATCTGGTGGGCGCGGCACAGGGTGAAGAACAGCAGCTCGCCCTTGTAGAAGATGGGGCGGTAGAAGCCCCAGTCCGGCAGGTGGCAGCAATAGCCGTGATAGGGGTCGTTCACCAGGATCACGTCGCCGGGATTCAGGTTCCCCTTGAACTTCTCCAGCACGTACTCGACCGAGAGCTTCCCGCCCATGTACTGCACCGACAGGCCGATGGGGATCGCGATGGTGCGGCCCTTCGCGTCCCAGATGCCCACCGACATGTCGTGCAGCTGGGCGATCAGGTAGTTCTGGCAGGTGCGGTCCAGCACGTCGCGCATTTCCTTGCAGATGTTCTGAAAGGAATGCCATACGGTGGACAGGGTCATGGGATCGACTCTCGCGCGATCCGCTGCAGCCGAAGCCATCCGTTACCTCCTCTTGAGGATGTAGTTCTTCACGCTATCGACCGTGCACTCGTAGGAGGCGGGCACGACCACGGTGGTCGCCTGCTCCTCGATGATCGCCGGTCCCGGGATGACGTGTCCGGCGCCGAGCCGGTCGCCGTCGTAGACCGGCGTGTCTTCGTAACCCTTCGCCGGGTTCCACAGCACCGGCCGCCGCCGCTTGAGGCAGGCCTCCGGCTTCCCGGTGGCGCGGGGAATTTCAGCGAGCACCAGCGGCGTGCGCCGCGCCGTCGCCTTGACGCAGGCATTCAGGAATTCCGCTTCCCGGCCGACCATCTCGAAGGTGTAGAGCTCCTTGTGGCGCCGGTGGAACGCTGCGACGATCGCTTCGAGCTCGGCGGGCCCGATCATGCCCGGCGGCACGTCGGTGACCTCCACCTCGTGGAACTGTCCCATGTAGCGCATCTCCAGCGACCGCCTGAGGACGACCTCGCCCGCGGGGACCCCGATGTCGACCAGGGTCTGGCGCGCTTCCTTTTCCATGTCGTCATACAAGGCGTTGAGCCTTGCCAGGTCGAGAAGGGTCCGGCGCGAAATCACGGAGCGGGCAAAATCGCGACCCACGTCCATGTTCAGCATGCCGAAGGCGCTGTACTCCGCGGCGTAGCGGGGGATGATCACCGTCGGGATGCCCAGCTGCTCGGCCACGTGGGCGCCGTGCACCGGGCCGGCGCCGCCGCCCACCACCAGCGCAAAATCGCGCACGTCGTAGCCGCGCTTGGTGGAAATCTCCGTCATCTTGTCGGCCATCACCGAATTGACGGTGTTGAAAATGGCGAAAGCGGTGGTCGGGACATCGAGCCCCAGCGGTTCCGCCACCCGGCGAATCGACTCGCTGGATAGGTCCTCGCGCAGCGCGATCTCGCCTCCGAGGAAGTAATCGGCCGGGATGAATCCGAGCACCAGGTCGGCGTCGGTCGTGGTCGGTTCCCTGCCGCCCTTGCCGTAGCAGGCCGGCCCGGGATCGGCGCCGGCGCTCCCCGGGCCCACCTGCACGAGCCCCAGCGAGTTGATCGAGGCGATGCTGCCGCCGCCGGCGCCGACGCTCGGCACATCGACGAGCTTCATCGCCACCAGCTCCTCGCCCACCCAGTTGTGGTCGGTCGTGGGGATGACGCCGTTGCGGATGAGGCACACGTCGTAGCTGGTGCCGCCCATGTCCACCGAGAACAGGTTGTCGCTGCCGATCGATTGTCCCAACCGTATGGCGCCCGACGGGGCGGCCGCGGGGCCCGAGCAGATGAGCGAGACGGCCCGGCGCGCCGATTCATCCACCGACTGCACCATGCCGCCGCCCTGCACCATGTAGAGCGTGCCCTTGAAGCCCAGCTCGCGCAGTTTGCCCGTCAGGGTCTTCAGGTAGTGCTCGGTGATCGGGCCCACGGCCGCGCTCACCACCGTGGTGCTGAACCGCTCCCATTCCCGGAACACCGGCAGCACTTCGTGGGACGCCGTCACATAAGCGCCGCTCAGCTCGCGCCGGCAGATATCGGCGGCCTTGCGCTCGTTCAGCGGATTGATGTAGGAATGCAGGAAACACACCGCCACCGCCCGGACCTGGTGCTGCTTCAGCGTCTCGATGGCCTTGTACACGTCCTCTTCGTGCAGCGGCGTGTCGATCGCGCCGTTGTAGCGGGTTCTTTCGCGGATGCCCAGCCGCAGATAGCGCGGCACCAGGGGCCGGTAAGGGGGGACAAAAAGGTTGAATCGGGTGGTGCGAACGTTCTTGTAGCCGCGGCGGATCTGCAGCGTGTCGCGAAAGCCCCCGGTCGCGAGCAGCCCCACCTTGGCGATGTTGCCGGTCAGCAGGGCGTTGGTGGAGAGCGTCGTCCCGTGGGCAATCAGCATGTCCACCTTCGACAGGAACTGCGCGAGCTTCATGTCGAAGGACCGTGCCGCCTTCTCGAGCACGCGGGTGAAGCCTACGGTGGGATCCTGCGGCGTGGTGGGCGACTTGAAAGCGTGGACTTCGCTCCGCTCGTCCAGCACGAGACAGTCGGTAAACGTGCCGCCGACGTCAATCGTCACGCGGGTCATGATGCTCTCCACCTCCAGGGTTGACGCCGCCTGCCGGACGGCGTCCGGGGAAGCCTACCACGGTCGCCAGGGGCATCGTCCGATGTGTGAGCGTCCCGGGCGATGACTTGAAGGCGCGCAAGCCGCGAGGGCTTCCGCGCCCGGGGAATCAGGCGTGACTAGCGCGGTGCGTACAGACAGGACCTGGGCTTGTCTTCCATGAGCTTCGCCATTTGGGTCACGGTGCCGTAAAACATGGTGGCGGCCTGGCAAGCCTTCACGCAAGCCGGCCTTTCGCCGTCCTTCACCCGCTTGGCGCACAGGTCGCAATAGGCCGTCACGAACGGCACGAAATCCATGCGCAGCTTACTGCCCGGGAGCTCCGTGACCACTTCGCTCAGCTGGATGCCGCCTTTGCCGACCGGGTATTGATGTTCCTGTTTGCACGCGACCACGCAGCTCATGCAGCCGTTGCAGTATTCGTACTCTATGAGCAGGCCTTTTCTCGCCATGTTCGACTCCTTCCTAGTCCTTTCTGCTTTCCCGATAGGGGGCTGTGCGAAAAAAGGGGGACGTACCCCCTTTTTCCTGCGCTTACGCCGCCACCGGGTACACCTTCACCAGCATGCCCGAGATAGGCCCGCCGCCAAATCCGCACTTGTCCTCATATCCCATCGGAATCGTCTGATTGCAGTTCAGATCGAAGACCTTGTAGGGATTCGGCCCATCGCCGCTTTCTTCGGGCAGCCACCAGGCGTGCGGAACCATGATGGTCTTGGGATGGATGATCGGGGTCACCTTGGCCTTGCGCTTGAACTTGCCCATGGTGCCTTCGATCCAGATCCAGTCGCCGCTCTTGATGCCGAACGGCTGGGCCGTATCCGGATGGAGCTCCACGAGCGGATCCGGGTCGCATTCGCGCAGCCACGGGATGTTGCGGTGCTCGCTGTGGAACAGCACCGGGGAGCGCCGCCCCGTGCACATGATCAACGGGTAGTCCTTCAGAATCTCGGGATTGCTCACCGGGCTCTGCGGCTCGATCTCCTTGTAGGCGGGCAGCGGATCCAAGCCCCACTTCTCAAAGCTCGTGCACCACAGCTCCACCTTGCCGGTGGGCGTGCGGAACCCCGGTTTGCCGTCCTTCCGCAACACGCCCCTCTCATAGCGGCGATAGGGCCGGCTGCCGCAGGGGTGGCCCTTGGGCGCCAGCGCCCAGCCTTTTTCCGAAAGCTCCTCGAAGCTCATCCCGGAGGGCTTCATCCGCGCGGTGAGCATCTCCTTGACGTTCGCCCAGGGAATGGCAGCGGGGTTGAGGCGCTTGGCGAGCGTGAAGTTGATCTCCCAGTCGGACTTGCACTCGGGGACATCGATCACCTTCTTTATGATGTTGAGCGGGCCGCCGATGCAGTAGATGGAATCCTTTTCGGGGAACGAGGCCGCGGGAAGCACGATGTCGGCAATCAGCTGCGCCGTGGGGGTCATGAACGTGTCGACCACCACGTTGAAATCGAACTTGCGCATCACCTCGTAATGGCGCTTCACGTCCTGCGCCTGGTTGGCGAGCAGGTTGTTCGCCTGTATCCATGCGCCCTTCAGCGGATAGGGCTTGCCGGTCTCGCATTGCTCGATGATCGCGTCGGGCTGCGCCCAGGCCCTGAAGTTCTTCACCAGCGGGTACTTGTCGGCGCCGATGCGCTTCTGGCTGAGGCTCCAGTGCAGGTCCTCGCCGTAGAGCTGAATGACTTCCTCGGTTGAATACGGGTAGGTGGTGACGCCGTACGCCGGGCGGCAGATCACGTTGCCGCCGGGCACGTCGAGGTTGCCGGTGATGGCGACCAGGTGGTGGATGGCCATGATCACCGTCGTGCCCTCGGGGTTGCCTTCGACCGGCCGGCCGATCTCGATGCCGGAGGGGCGCATGGTGGCGTACATCTCCGCGGCCCGGATGATCTTGTCCTTCGGGATCCAGGTGATCTCCGAGACGCGCTCGGGCGTGTACTCCTGCACCCGCTCAGCGAGCTTGTCGAAGCCGTGGCACCACTTGTCCACGAATTCCTTGTCGATCAGGTTCCTGTTGATGACCACGTTCAGCATGCCCAGCGCCAGCGCGCCGTCGGTGCCCGGACGGATCTGCAGGAACAGGTCCGCGCGGCTCGCTTCCCAGGTGTAGCGCGGGTCGATCACGATCAGCTTCGCGCCGCGGCGCATCTGGTCGAGGAACCAGAAGCCGGACCAGTAATGGTCGACGCAGCCGCGGTTCATCGTCGAGCCCCAGCTGATCACACACTTGCTCGGAACGTATTCCGGATCGTCGTAGCGGTCGGGCAGGAACTGCGCCGCGTCGGGGAAGGTGAATTCGCCCTGGGTGACGTAGCCGCCCGCGAGCTGCGGGGTGAAGCAGGAATGGCCCGACAGTCCCATCATGCACCAGTTCGGGCTGCCGTAAGAGTAGGCGAGCAGCGTGATCACGCCGCCGACGTCGCGCCCGGTGCCCTGCGTGAACAGCATCGATTCGGGGCCGTATTCCGCGGCGAGCTTTTTCATCCGCGTCTCGCAGATGTCGAACGCCTCGTCCCACGAAATCTGTTGCCACTTGTTTTCGCCGCGCTCGCCCACGCGCTTCAGCGGGTGGCGCAGGCGATCGGGGTGGTAGATGTACTGGGTCATGGCGAGCGCGCGCGCACACAGCCGGCCGTGATACCAGGGATGATTGTCGTCGCCTTCGACCTTGATGACCTTGCCGTCCTTGACGTGCACGTCAACGCCGCAGCCGCCGTGGCAGCCCGGTCCCGGGGACCAGGCTCCCATCTTGTGAATCTGTACGCCATTGTCTGTCTTCACGATCCAGCTCCTGTCGGTACGCCAGCCAGGGATCATCGGGGCGAAGGCGGGGGGGTGCTTTGATTCAAGTCAAGGATGGAACGCAAGTCCATGGATCAGGCGCCCGGGCGGGCGCCCGGCAGCCCCGGCCGGGAGGTTTTCGCGAACGGCGCGGCGCCGGCCTTTTGGTATAGTTCCGCTCCGCTTGACATGACCGAGGAGGAGCGACGTTGATTTCCGATCGAAAAGCCGTCACCAGCGTACCCATAAACGAGCTGCTGGCGCTGCGTTGGAGCCCGCGTGCCTACGACGCGACGCGCACCGTGAGCCGCGAACAGCTGGCTGCCTTGCTGGAGGCGGCGCGCTGGGCCCCTTCGTGCAACGGCGACGAGCCTTGGCGCTACCTCATCTGGGACAGGCGTCGCGATCCGGAGGGCTGGCAGAAGGCGTTCGACTGCCTGAACGACAATAACCGGAAATGGGTGAAGAACGTGCCGCTGCTCCTGCTGTCCTGCGCGGGCAGCAGATTCGCGCACAGCGGCAAGCCCAATCGCTGGACGCAGCACGACACGGGCGCGGCGAGCGTTTCCCTTGCCCTTCAGGCGATTACGTTGGGACTGGTGGCCCACCAGATGGGCGGTTTCGACGTTGACAAAATACGCGCAGCATTTAGCATACCTGAGCAGTACACGCCCATGGCCTGCATCGCAGTGGGCTACCAGACCTCGCCCGACGTCCTGGACGAGGAAACCAAGAAGAAGGAACTGAGGCCGCGCGCACGCAAACCGATCGCGGAGCTGTTCTTCGAAGGCGGGTGGGGGAAGCCGGTCGCACTCTGAAGCGGGCGCCGGCGTCTTGCCCATCGAGCGCCGGCACCTTATCGCAATCGCGGGCCGCCAGCCTGTGGGGGGACAATCATGCTGTATGAAGCTTCGTGGCTCGACGCTGCAGGACGGCTGCTCATCGTTGCGTACTTCCTGATGCACCTCCTGCACGATGTGATGCCGGGACCGACCCGGCATCACATCGGCCGGCTGCGAAGCTTTCACGTGCCGTTCCCGGCCGTTGCCTTCTGGCTGGGCATGGCGCTGGAATTTACCGGCTGCGCGCTGCTGCTCTCGGGGTGGCATGCCGAGATCGGCATCTATTGCCTGATCGTGTTCACCGTGGTCGCAAATGCGCTCTACAATCGTTACTGGACCATTCAGGAGCCGATGCGGCGCGACTTTTGCCGGATGTTGTTCGGCGCCAATACCGCGGTCCTGGGCGGCTTGCTGCTGCTTATAGGAAACGTGCCCTAAGCCTGCCGCCGCGGGGGCGCGTGTCTCCCATGGTGAGACACGGTTCCTTTCTTGATTTCAATCAAATTCGCGGCTCGAAGCCGGGAATTAACATCCAAAGCGCTCGTAACCCCCGGAGGAGGAGGCACGGCTCCGGCTTTCCCCATCCCATCAGGAGCAACAGGACTTGGCAACCATAGATTCGCTTACGGTCTCCACCATCTGGTACGGGTTCCAGTCCCTGTGCCACGAGATGCGCAGCATGGTGACCCGCACGTCGCAGAGCTATCTGATCTCGACCCTCAAGGATCTTTCGGTCGGCGTCTGGCTTGCCGACGGGTCCATGGTCGCCGTGCCCGAGGGACTGCCCGGCCAGTTCCTTGGGACCTCCTTCGCCATCGCGTCGATCCGCGAAAAATACAAGGACGACCTGCATCCGGGCGACGTGATCCTCACCAACGATCCCTACCACGGCGGGCACAACAGCCACCTGCCGGACTGGGGCTATATCCGACCGATCTTCTACGAAGGGGAGCTCCTGTTCTTCACCCTCGTGCGGGGTCACATGATGGACACGGGCGGTTCTTTTCCGGGCGGCTATTTCGCAAACGGCTACGACATCATTGCCGAAGGCCTGAATATCCCGCCGCTGAAGGTGATCAAGCGCGGCGTCGAGGACGCCGACCTCCTGGCGCTCATCTACAACAACGTGCGCTGGCCCGATGAAGTGAGGATCGACAGCAACGCGATGATCGCCACCTTGAAGTTCGCCGAGAACCGCATGCACGAGATGCTGCGCCGCTACGGCAAGGACAAGGTATTGGGCGTCATCCACCAGATGATGGACCGCACCGAGCGCGCCGTGCGCGCAGAGATCGCCTCGATTCCCGACGGCACCTATTCGGGCGAAGCGGCTACAGACGACGACGGCACGGTGCTCGACCAGCCGGTGACCGTGCGCGTCGACATCGTCGTCAAGGGCGACAACCTCACGGTGGACTTCTCGCGCAGCGACGCGCAGCGCCCCGGGTTCGTCAATTGCATCTATGCCGGCACCTATG
>Ga0156022_1157_pt1 | contig 12666 bp, 13 predicted proteins | sample RifCSPlowO2_02_FD_107676 | JGI IMG/M metagenome (GOLD analysis project Ga0156022, IMG submission 107676) | Betaproteobacteria bacterium RIFCSPLOWO2_02_FULL_65_24 | reverse complement strand
TGGACTGGCTATCGCAGAATTGGATTTGGCTCGTGCTCGCTGTCGGCGTCTTCGTCACGTCACCATCCTGAGGAGGAAATCGAGCGGTGACCATGACAACCATCGACGGGGGCGGCCTGCGTGCCGCGCGGGCGCTCGCTTTGTGCGCCGCAAAATCCGGAATCATCCTGGCGGCCTTCGCCGCGCTCACGCTGATGGCTCGGGCGGCGGAGACCAGGACCATCGCGGGCCTGTGGCTCACCACCGATTTCCCGGCGATGGCGGTGCGCGCCGCCGAAACCACCACGGTGAAGATCAAGCTGCAGAACGCCGGCCTGCCGCCGCAGCGCGTGGCGCTGGCGGTCAGCGGCATCCCGAAGGGATGGAAGGCCACCGTGCTCGGCGGCGGCGTGCCGGTGGCCGCGGCGATGCCTGCAACCAACGAGTCGGTCGCGCTGCAGTTGCGCGTCGAGGTGCCCGCCGGCGCGCAGAAGGGCAGCCAGCGCCTGGTGCTCTCCGCCAAGGGCAACGAGGTCACCGCCGAGTTGCCGCTCGATATCATCATCGGCCAGTCACTGCCCGCGCGGCTCTCGCTCAAATCCAAACTCCCCTCGCAGCGCGGCTCGGCGCGCACCAGCTTCGAATACCCGATCACGGTGCAGAACGAGAGCGACAAGGACGCGCTGGTGAAACTGGCGGCGCAGGCGCCGCAGGGCTTCCAGACCACCTTCACCGAAGGGTTCGGCTCGCAGGAGATCAGCTCCATCCCCATCGAGGCGGGCCAGAGCAAGGAGCTCAAGGTCAAGGTGCAGCCGCCCGATTCCACGGCGGCCGGCGATTACCCGCTGATGGTCAGCGCCTCGGCGGAAGGTACGCAGGCGAGCACGCAGATGGCGATCCAGATCACCGGCGCGCCGAAGCTGCGCATCACCACCGAGGACGGCCGGCTGTCCGGCGAAGCCGAGGCCGGCAAGCCCACCCCGCTGACCGTGATCATCGAGAACACCGGTGCCGCGCCCGCTGCCGGCGTCACGCTGTCGAGCAGCCCCCCCGGGAACTGGAAGATCGACATCGAGCCGCGCCTGATCCCGGTGCTCGCACCCGGCCAGAAGCTGCCGGTGCAGGCGATCGTCACCCCGTCGGCCAAGGCGATCGCCGGCGACTACATGGCGACGCTGCGCGCCGCGAGCGGCAGCGAATCGGCCTCGGCCGACTTCCGCCTCAGCGTGACCACCTCCACCCTGTGGGGCATGGCGGGCATCCTGGTGATCGCCATCGCCCTCTTGCTCTCGGTCGGCGCGGTCGCACGCTTCGGCCGGAGGTGAAATGCGCGGTGAAAGCGCAACGAAGGTGAAAAGCGGCGAAGTCCTCATTGAGGCGCACGGGCTGAGAAAGCGCTACGGTGCGACCATCGCGGTCGAGGGCATCGACCTGACGGTGCACCGCGGCGAGATCTTCGGCCTGCTCGGCCCGAACGGCGCGGGCAAGACCACCACCATCCTGATGCTGCTCGGGCTCACCGAGGCGGACGAAGGCCGCATCTCGGTGTGCGGCGCCGATCCGATGCGCGATCCCCTCACGGTGAAGGAGCGCGTCGCGTATCTCCCCGACATGGTCGGCTTTTACGACAACTTGAGCGCGTGCGCCAACCTGCGCTACACCGGCCGGCTCGCCGGCATTGCCGCGCGCGAGCTCGACGCACGCATCGACAGCGCGCTCTCCCGCGTGCACCTCGACACCGTGGCCGATCACAAGGTGGGCACCTATTCGCGTGGCATGCGCCAGCGCCTGGGCGTTGCCGAGATTCTGATGAAGGGCGCGCAGGCCGCGATCCTCGATGAGCCGACCAACGGCCTCGACCCCCAGGCGACCTTCGAGCTGCTCGACATGATCCGCACGCTCCGGGACGACGGCATGGCGATCATGCTGTCCTCGCACATCCTGGATCGCGTGCAGGCGATCTGCGACCGGGTGGCGCTGTTCAGCCGCGGCCGCATCGCGATCGAGGGCAGCGTGCGCGAGCTCGCGGCGCAGGTGCTGGGCGGCGGTTACACCCTGCAGGTGGATTCCGACCCGCAGTCCTCCACCGGAAACGGCGCGCTGGCCGCGCTGCTCGGCTCGGTGGACGGCGTCAGCAGCGTGCAGGCCGAAGGGCCCGGGCGCTTGCGCGTGCTCGCCCTGCGCGACGTGCGCGACGCGGTGGCACGCGCGATGGTCAACGCGGGCGCCCCGATCCTGCGGCTGGCGAGCGTCGAGCCGAGCCTGGACGAAATCTACCGGCGCTATTTCGAGGAAATTAATGGCACAGCGCATGTCACGGCGTAGCGGATCCCCCTGGAGGGGTTGCGGCATCGTGTTCACAAAGGAATTCTCCGACCACCTGCGCAGCCCGCGCATGCTGGTGCTCGAGTGGCTGATCCTGCTCACCGGCATCGGCGCGGTTTTCATCTCGATCCAGGGACTGCGTACCACCACCGCGCAGGACCCGTTCCTGTTCCTGCGTCTCTTTACGGACGCGCGGGAGTCGATGCCGTCGTTCCTCGCCGTGCTGGGCTTTCTCATCCCGCTGATGGCAATCGGCCTGGGGTTCGACAGCATCAACGGCGAGTTCAACCGCCGCACCATGAGCCGCGTGCTGGCGCAGCCGATCTACCGCGACGCGCTGCTGCTGGGCAAGTTCGCGGGCGGCCTCGCGACCCTCGCGGTGGGCCTGGTGACCTTGTGGCTGCTGATCATCGGGCTGGGCCTGCTTCGCCTGGGCGTTCCGCCGAGCGGCGAAGAAGTGGCGCGCGGCTTCGTATTCCTTTGCGTGGCGGTGGCCTACGGCGGCGTCTGGCTCTCGGTCGCGATGCTTTGCTCGGTGGTGTGCCGCTCGCCCGCCACGGCCGCGCTTTCGGCCCTTGGCGCGTGGCTGCTGTTGAGTCTCCTGTGGCCGCTGATGGCGCGCTTTCTCGCCGAGATCATCTATCCGCCCACCGATGTGGCGATCCTGCTCGGCATCCAGAGTCCGCAGCAGATCGGACTGCAGCAGATGCTCGCGCGCCTGTCGCCGAGCACGCTGTTCGGCGAAGCGGTGATCGGCATGCTGCAGCCCGCGACGCGCACCTTCGGCGTGGTCTTCTCGAGCCAGGTGCAGGGTGCGGTCGCCGGTGCGCCGCTCTCCTTTGGCCAGAGCCTGCTGCTGGTGTGGCCCCAGTTCACCGGCCTCATCGCCGGTGCAATCATCCTGTTTGCGGTTTCCTACATGGCGTTCCAGCGGAAGGAAGTGCGGGCCTGAGGTCGGGCGTCCCTTGTTTCGCGGAGCTACTGGCCTAGGAGGATCTTTTTGTCAAAGCTTCCGCGCTGGCCGCCTTGACGTTTTGCTTCCTTAGCTTCTTCTCTTGCTTGGCTACCCTCGCGAGGTCCTTTCTACTTGTCTGCTTCCTTCGCCTGGTCGTGAGCATCTTGGAGTGAGTTTCTTTCAAGTGAGCCTCCGGTCTTTGCGCTGTTGAACTGCAATTAGTTTGACCCGATTTTGCGCCCTTGGCTAACCCATTGCGGATCGCAGCCGGCGGGGGCCCCGCCTTACTTCAACCCGAACAGCTCCACCGCGTTCTGCCTGCCGATCTTCATGCGATCGGTCTCGCTGAGCGGGGCGCGGTCGAACCACTGCGCGGCCTCGTCCATGTCCTCGAACGGGTAGTCCGCGGAGAACAGGATCCGGTCCGCACCCACTTCCCGCATGGCCGCGAGCAGCGTCCCGTCGTGGAAGTTGCCGCTGGTGGTGAGGTAGAAGTTCCTGCGGAAGTACTCGCTCAGCGGTTTTTCTGCGGGAATGCGCTCGCCGCTCTTCTTCACGCGATGTTCCACGCGCCAGATGCCGGAGGGCAGTCCCTCGCCCAGGTGACCGAGGATGATCTTGAGCCGCGGGCACTTGTCGAACAGCCCGCTGCACATGAGCCGCAGCGAATGCGTCGCCGTTTCCACGCCGAACGCCCAGGCCGAACCCTGCAGCCAGGGGTGCCCCTCGTAAATCCGCAGCTGGCTCGCCATCGGATTGCGCGGATGCAGGTAGAACGGCACGTCGAGGCTTTGCACCGTCTGCCAGAACGGCAGGAAGCGCGGCAGATCGTAGTAGACACCCGAATCCTGCTCGCGCAGCTGGCTGAAGCCGTTCACCAGCGCGCCTTTGAATCCCAGCTCCTTGACGCAGCGGGCGAGCTCCTTCGCGGCAGCCTCGGGATCCTGCAGCGGAACGGCGGCAAAGGCGGCGAACCGGTCCGGACGCTGGTCGACTTTCTGCTTCAGATAGTCGTTCGCCCGGCGCGCGGCCTCCGCCGCCTCTTTCGGATCGAGAATGGCCTGGATGGTGGGCGCGCCGAGCGACACGATGGTCAGCTCCACACCCGAGCGGTCCATCTCGGCCAGGCCGATATCGAACGTGCCCTCCTGGCGCTTTTCCAGCACCGGCCACATCGGCAGCCGGTTGCTGAAATACTGCAGCCGGGCGTCGAACGCGGCGGGTGGCGCGAAATGTTCCTCGAGGGCGATCTTTCCTTGCATTTGCCTGCTCCTTGTCAAATGGACTGCCGAGCCGGCGATTTTATCGTGGCTAGTCCGGCGACTGCATGCGGGCCCGTTGCGCGACCTCGCTCCAGCGCTTCAGGTCGGCGCCGGAACACCGATCGCCAGCGCGGACACCAGCGCAACGACAATGCCAAACGAACCACGCGCCATGATGGACCTCCTTGTTAAAGAACAAGCAATGTCTATTCGGGCTCGATGCCCGCGGCCTTCACCAGGGCGCCCGCCCGGTCGTAGTGTTTCTTCACCGCGGCGGCGAACTGCTCGGGGCTTTCCGACGTCTCGACCACCAGGCCCAGCTTCTCGAACACCGCGCTCACTTCCGGATGGTGCATGGCCTTGACGATCTCGGTGTGCAGTCGCTTCACTATCGGCTGGGGCAGGCCGGCCGGGCCGAAGTAGGCCATCCAGCCCGGCGGCCGGTCGTACCCCGGTATCACCTCGCTCACGGTGGGGATGTTGGGCGTTCGGCTGTAGCGCGATCCGCCATTGATGGCGAGCAGCCGCGCCTTGCCCGACTGGATGTGGGGCAGCGACGAGGCCATGACGCCGAACAGCAGCTGGATGCGTCCGCCGACCAGATCCTGGATCGCCTGCCCGCCGCTCTTGTAGGGCACATGGACCATCTTGACGCCGGTGGCCTGCATGATGAGATTACCCGACAGGTGGTGGGTGGTTCCGATGCCGGAGGTTCCAAAGGAGACCTTCCCGGGATTCGCGCGCGCGTATTCGATCATCTCCTTGAGCGAATTGACCGGAAGTGACACGCTCGACACGACGCTTGCCACCGCCTCGCCGACCTGGGTGATGGGCGTGAAATCGCGCAGCGTGTCGTACGGCGTGTTCTTCATCAGGAAGGGACGCAGCACCATGGGGCTCGTGGTCGCAAACGCGAGGGTGTAGCCGTCCGGCGCGGCACGCGCCACGGCGCTCGCGCCGACTGCGCCGCCCGCAGCGCTTTGCGGGTCGACGATCACCGGCTGCCCGAGCGACTCGCTCAGTTTCTGCGACAGCGCGCGACAAGCCGTCTCCACGCCTCCGGCCGCGGTCATGATGGTGCGGATGGGCTTGACCGGATATTGCTGCGACAACGCCGGCAGCGGCAGCAGCAACCCGGCCGCCAGGCCGCTCGTCACCAGGCTTTTTTTCATCGCTTTTCCTTTCGACTTGGGCTTCCAGCCTCCGCGGTGCATTAAAGGCGACGACACCAGTCCTGTCAATATCGCACAGGCTGCCATTGCGGAGGCCGCCGGACCGGGGATAAGCTGCAACACATTTGCAGGAGACCCCCGCCATGAGTGCCCGGATTGCCGTCCTGTTGTGCGCGCTTCTCATGGCGGCCCCGGCACACGCAGCGCTCGAATCGATCAGCAACCCGGAGGCTGCCGCGGGATTGAAGGAGGCGCTGGCGAAGGGCTCGCAGATCGCCGTCGATGCGCTCGGCCGCCCGGACGGCTTCTTCGGCAACGCCAAGGTCAGGATCCCGCTGCCCGAATCGGCCCAGCGTGTCGAGAGGATGATGCGCAGCTTCGGCATGGGCGCGCAAGCCGACGAGCTGATCCTCACGCTCAACCGCGCCGCCGAGGCGGCCGTGCCGCAAGCCAGCGCGCTGCTGCTGGAGGCGGTGAAGAAGATGAGCGTGCAGGACGCGAAAGGCATACTCACCGGCGGGCCCGACTCGGCCACGCAGTATTTCAAGCGCGCGACCAGCGAACAACTGCGCAGCCGGTTCCTCCCCATCGTGAGACAGGCCACCGCGAAAGTGAAGCTCGCCGATAAATACAACGAGTACGCCGAAATCGGAGCCCGCTTCGGGCTGATCAGAAAGGAGGACGCCAACCTCGACGACTACGTGACTCGCAAGGCGCTCGACGGCCTGTTCCTCATGGTCGCCGCGGAAGAGGCCCGCATCCGCCAGGATCCCGCCCAGGCGGCAAGCGCCCTGCTGAGAAAGGTGTTCGGGGCGCTGCACTGATCCCGCGCGATCTGTCTGCGATCCTCGACGGCTGCGCTTTACCTGTGCCCGGCCGCGAGTTAGATTCCCGGCAACCACGGAGAATCCAACGATGAGCGACGCTGCAGGAAAAGCCCTTTACGACGAAAAGACGAAGCGCATCGAGGATTCGATCGCGCTCAGGCGGCCGGACCGGATTCCGACCGCGTTCATGGCCACCTTCTGGATGGCGAAATACGGCGGCATCAGCCATCGCCAGCTCATGTACGACTATGATGCCGGCGAGGACGTTGCGCGCCGCGTCATCCTGGACCTCGATCCGGACATGTACATGCTGCCGCACCTGAACACCTTCATCGGGCCCACCATGGAGAAGCTGGGGTTCAAGCAGCTGCAGTGGCCCGGACACGGCGTCGGTGAAAACGAGCCCTACCAGTACCTGGACCGGGAATACATGAAATCGGAGGAATTCGACGAGTTCATCGCCGATCCGACCGGCTTCTACCTGGCGAAATACCTGCCGCGGGTCGCCTCGGCCTTCGAGGGGTTCGAGGGACTGCCGCTCTTCCCCGGGCTGCACTACACCCGCATCGTCACTGGCGTGCGCGGCTTCGCCAGTCCCGGGGTGCGGCGCGCCATGGCGACGGTGATGGAAGCGGGGGAAGAGAACCAGAAGCTCTTCGACCACATGATGGCCTTCATCGGCCGGATGCAGGAGGCCGGCTATCCGCTGGGTTCGGCGACCACGTCGATCGCCCCCTACGATTTCTTCGCCGATTATTTCCGCGGCGCCAAGGGCATGATGACGGACCTGTTCCGCCGCCGGGACAAGCTCATGGAGGCGATGGACAAGATCATCCCGTTCCTCCTGCGCCACGCCCTCGCCGTGGCAGCCGTGGTTCCCTGCAAGATCGTCTTCATACCCATCCACTGGGCACCGGACCGCTTCATGTCGCAGGAGCAGTTCAAAACCGTCTACTGGCCGTCCTTCAAGAAGCTGCTGCTGGCGATGATCGACGCGGGGCTCATTCCCATGCCCCTGTGGGAAGCCGAATGCGACAAGCGGCTGGAGATCATCGGCGAGGACATGCCCAAGGGCAAGATGATCTACTGGTTCGAGCGAACCGACATCGTGCGCGCCAAGGAGGTGCTGGGCGACGTCGTCTGCCTGCGCGGCAATATCTCGCCTTCGGTGATGAACCTCGGCAAGCCCGAAGAAGTCGACGCCGCCTGCCGGCACGTCATCGAAAAGGCAGGCAGGGACGGCGGCCTCATCCTCGACTGCGCGTTCGGCGTTCCGGACGAGGCGCCGATCGAGAACGTGCGCACGCTCTACCGCTCGGTGAAGAAATGGGGTCAGGTTCATTTTCCCGACGGAAAATGAACCTGACCCCAATTACCACCAATTACCAATTACGCGTTCGCGCGCACGACCAGATGAAAGAGCTTCAACGCCGCCGTGCCGGCGTGCGCGATGCTCGCCGATTCCGAAGGCCCGAGATAGACGCCCGCCCCCCTCGTGACCGGATAGTCCTCTCCGGCGAGCCGGATGACGCCGTCGCCCTCCATCAGGTAGATGAGCTGGTGGCGGTCCGGCCGTGGCTCGGCATCGAAGCGTTCGCCTTGCCCGAGCCAGCGCAGCATCCCGGTGACGGACTGGGCGCCGCACAGCGCCTGGTTCAGGATTTCTGCCATTTCCCCCTGTTTGGATGCGAGGCTGGCGCGGGGGCATTGCAGGGTGTCGATGAATGTGGTGGCCATTTCGGTTTTCCTTGAAGTCTTTGCCCGCGAGTCAGCTCTGCACCCAGATCTTGCCGTCCACGCGCTCCCACAGGAGGTCGTCCGGCGTGCCGTCCAGGATGGTTGTCTTGAAGCGGTTCGGCGCCTGGAATTCGAAATAGAAGAGCGGCCCCGTCGCCCGCAGGCGATGCTTTTCCTCGGCGGGAAAGAAAATCATGTCTCCTGTCTTGACTTCCCTTGTGCCTTCTTCGGTCTCGACCGTGGCGTTGCCGTCGAGAATGAAGTAGAAATGCTCGCAGTTCTCGTGGTAGTGGTAGGGCGAGGCCGCCCCTTTCACGTAGCGCATGATGCCCGCCAGCATGTCGTCCATGCAGCTGAGCTCCTGGCTGACGAAGAACACCCGTTCGCGGCCGGGCACCACCGACACGAGCTTTGGAAGCTGGTCCTCATGAAAAATGTAGGCCATCGCGCTTTCTCCCTTTCTCTCTGCCGCCCAAGACGGTTTGCGACGATACTACCGGAATCTTTCTTGCCGCCGGAAAGAACTCGCCCATGAAAGCCATACGCCTGCATGAAAACGGCGGCCCCGGGGTGCTGCGCTGGGAGGACATGGAGCTGCCGCCGCCCGGGGCAGGCGAAGCGCGGGTTCGCCACACGGCCATCGCCCTGAATTTCTCCGACGTCAACCTGCGGCGTGGCGGCTTTTACATCACGAACCCGCTCAAGTTCCCGGTCATTCCCGGCAACGAGGGCGCGGGGGTGGTGAGGGCGATCGGCGCCGGCGTGAACGAGGTCAAGCCCGGTGATCGCGTCGCCTACATCGGTTCGGGCGGACCGTTTTACGAAAACACGGGGTCGTACGCCGAGGAGCGGAACCTGCCGGCCCGCGTGCTGATGAAGCTGCCCGAAGGGATTTCGCAACAGACGGCGGCGGCGGCCCTGCTGAAGGGCCTCACCGCCTCGATGGTCATCCGGCGCTGCCACGAGCCCAAGCCGGGGGAGCCCATCCTCATCCACGCGGCAGCGAGCGGCGTGGGACTGCTGCTCGTGCAGTGGGCCAAGCATCTCGGTGCGAGCGTCATCGGCACGGTCGGCTCGCGCGACAAGGCGAGGATCGCACAGGCCTACGGCTGCGACCATGCGATCCTCTACCGGGAGACGGATTTCGTGGCCGAGGTGAAGGAACTCGCGCCGCACGGCGTCGCCGCAGTGTTCGACGGCGTCGGCCGCGACACGTTTCTCAAGTCGCTCGATGTGCTGCGGCCCTTCGGAATGCTGGTCAACTACGGCAACGCTTCGGGCCATCCCGAGCCGCTCGACCTGCTGCTGCTGGCGAAGAAAGGCTCGCTCGTGGTGACGCGTCCTGCCTTCAGCACCCATATCGCGGACCCGGAGGACTTCCGCCGCTACAGCGATGAGCTGTTCGATCTGCTCGAGCGCGGGATCCTGAAAGTGGAGATCGGGCGCACCTACGCCCTGAAAGACGCGGCGCTGGCGCATCGCGACCTGGAAAACCGCGCCTTCGCCGGCTCCGCGGTGCTGCTGCCGTGAGGGGGACAGACCACGTTTTCCTGCGGAAAACGTGGTCTGTCCTGGTCTGTCCCCGGTTTACGCTTAATCCACCTGCGGGATGCGAGCCTCGCGGACCAGGCGCGCATACTTCTCCACGTCGGCCCGGTAGCGCACCTCGAACTGCTCGACACCCATGCCGATGCCCTCCACGCCCCAGCCGACCAGGATTTTCTGGACGTCCGGCGCCTTCAGCATGCGCACGCCCTCGGCGCTGATCTTCTGCACGATATCGCGCGGCGTGCCGGCCGGCACGAACAGGCCCGCCCAGGTGCTGAGCTCGTAGCCGGGCACGCCGGCCTCCATGACGGTCGGCACCTCGGGCAGGAAAGCCGAGCGCGAGCCGCTCGCCACGCCGAGCGGGCGTAGTTTGCCGGATTTCACCAGCGGCATCGCCGCCTGCGAAGGCAGGAACGACATCTGCACCTCGTTCGCGAGCAGCGCCGGCGTGAGCGCCGAGTCGCCCTTGTAGGGGATGTGCACGATGTCGATTTTCGCGAGCGAACGGAACAGCTCGCCGGCCAGGTGCGGTCCCGAGCCGATCCCGGTGGAGCCGAAATTGAGCTTGCCCGGCTGCGCCTTTGCGAGCGCGATCAACTCGCGCAGGCTCCCCGCGGCCAGCGACGGAGGGACCGCGAACACGTACACGCCGCGCGTCAGCATCACGACCGGTTGCAGTTCCTTGACCGGGTCATAAGAGAGCTTCCGGTACAGTGCCGGCGCGATCGCGAGCCCGGAGGTGTTGAGCAGGATCGTATAACCGTCCGGTGACGACTTGGCGGCCACGGCCGCACCCACATTGCCGCCGGCGCCCGGCCGATTGTCCACGATCACCTGCTGTCCCCAGGCCTCGGTGAACTTGCGTCCGTACACGCGCGCATAGGTGTCGGTGGCACCGCCTGCCGCGTAGGGCACGACGATGCGGATCGGCTTGGCGGGGTAGGTCTGTGCGAACGCGGCGAAGGAAACGACTGCACACGCCGCGGCCAATAGTGCAGGTGAAGAACGCCTCATGGTGATCTCCTCTTTCGCTCAATCCTGCTGCCGTATGCCGGCCTGGCGGATGAGCCGCGCATACTTTTCGATGTCGGCACGGTAGCGCGCCTCGAACGCCTCCACGCCGATGCCCAGGGCTTCGACGCCCCATTTATCGAGTATTTTCTGCACCTCCGGCGACTTGATCATGCGCACGCCCTCGGCGCTGATCTTGTGGACGATGTCACGCGGGGTGCCGCCCGGCACGAACAGCCCCGCCCAGGTGCTCATGTCGTAGCCGGGCACGCCCTCCTGCGCCACGGGCGGCACTTCCGGCAGGAAACGCGAGCGCGTCGCGCTCGCCACGCCGAGCGCGCGCAGCTTCCCGGACTTGACGAGCGGAATCGCCGCCGGCGACGGCAGGAACGACATCTGTACTTCGTTCGCGAGCAGCGCCGGCGCGAGCCCCGCGTCGCCCTTGTAGGGAATGTGCAGCACGTCGACTGCGGCAAGCGAGCGGAACAGCTCACCGGCAAGGTGCGGCCCGGAACCGATGCCGTTGGAGCCGAAATTGATCTTGCCCGGCTGCGCCTTCGCGAGCGCCACCAGCTCTTTCACGCTGTTCGCCCCGACCGACGGATGGACCACCAGCACCTGCACGCTGCGCACCAGGATGACGACCGGCTGCAGATCCTTCAGCGGGTCGTAGGGCAGTTTTTTGTAGAGCGCCGGCGCGATCGCCTGTCCCGCGGTGTTGAGCAGAATCGTGTAGCCGTCGGGCGCGGCCTTTGCCACCAACGCCGAGCCGATGTTCCCGCCGGCACCCGGCCGGTTCTCCACCACGACCTGCTGTCCCCAGGCCTCGGTGAACTTCGGCCCGAACACGCGCGCGTAGCTGTCGCTCGCACCGCCCGCCGGGTACGGCACCACGAGGCGGATCGGCTTGGTGGGATAGGACTGTGGGAATGTTGCGAGCGGAAAGCTCGCGCACGCTGCAAAGACGAGCGCTGCGCGCAATGACTGTCTCATGGGGTCCGTCCTCAGGGTTCAACGCCGGATCGCGGCTCAGATCCTACGCCGGAGGGTCGCAGTGCGAAAGGCCCGGGTTCCGGCCCTGGTCGGGAGCCATCGGAAATATCCGTCTACGAGCCGCACGGCTTCGAACGTCGCCGTGTAGCTGCTTGAATCGAACTCAGTTGACCGAAATCAAGACTTGCACGCCAAGCCATGCAAGACTTTGCACGAGCAGCCGTAGCGAATCAGGCTTGAAGCCATATCCGTACTTCCTCGGCGCTTCACGAAGGAGTCCAATCTCATGGCGCGATTTTCCTGGACCGAGGATCTCTGCACCGGAAACTCACTTATCGACGGCGATCACCGCAAGCTGGTCACGTTGGTCAATGCTCTGTTCGAAACGATGGAAGGTGCCCAGGCGAACGATGCCATGTCCAAGGCCATGACCGATCTCGTTGCGTACACCAAAGAGCATTTCGGCCGCGAAGAAACGGAAATGGAGCGCATACGATACGTCGCGTCGCTTGCGCACAAATCCGAACACGCCAAACTGACAAGACAGATTGTGGAGCTGAAGGCGATCCTGGATTCCGGCGGAAGGATCAACGTGCCTGCTGTCGCGGACTTTCTCAGCGAATGGTTGCGCGAGCACATTGTCACGGCAGACTCGAAATTGGCCGCCGCCCTCAAGCGCGAGACGCGAGCGGCCTGACCCTTCACGCCGAAGGACGCAGATTCGATCGCTGACAGCCTGGAACGCGATGATCTCAGCCCGTCGTTGCCGGGCGGGCCATCGATTATTCCATAGCCCGAGGCTGTTGACTCATCATTATGAGTTGCATAGACTACTTCCATGAGTAAGAGATTGCAGG
>Ga0156022_1325_pt2 | contig 13071 bp, 13 predicted proteins | sample RifCSPlowO2_02_FD_107676 | JGI IMG/M metagenome (GOLD analysis project Ga0156022, IMG submission 107676) | Betaproteobacteria bacterium RIFCSPLOWO2_02_FULL_65_24 | reverse complement strand
GCGCCGGCACGTAGTCCACGTCCATGAGCATCAGCCCCGCTTCGATGCGCGCGATGTCGAGCGCCAGCATGCCGGCCGGCGTGATGCCATACGGGGTGCCCGCTTCGATCATCGCGTCCCAGAGGGCAAGCGCCTTTGTTACCCCCACCCAGATCTCGTAACCCAGGTCGCCCGTATACCCGGTGCGCGACACCGTCACCGGAATGCCGCGCAGGCTCGCCTGCGTCATGCGGAAATAGCGCAGCTTGCCCAGGTCGGTGTCGCTCATCGACTGCAGAATCGCGCGCGAGGCCGGCCCCTGAAGCGCCAGCGCGCCCAGAGACTCGGAGATGTCTTGGACCGAGACGTCCAGGCCGAGCGCATTGTCCTGCAGCCAGCGCAGGTTCGGATCGGCCGATGTCATGCGAAACAGCTGCTCGTCCAGCCGCGCCACCGTGCCGTCGTCCAGCACTTTGCCGGCGGCGTCGCACCACGGCGTGTAAAGCACCTGGCCGATCTGGACCCGCTGCACATCCCGTGTGACGACTCGATCGAGCAGGCGCGCGGCGTCTTTGCCGCTCAGGCGGTACTTGTAGAGCGGGGAGATATCCAGGAGCGCCGCGGAGCTGCGTATGGCATGGTATTCGCGTTCGTGCGAAAGCTCGTAGGAGCTCGCGGCAAGGTAGCCGGCCCAGCGCCGCCAGGCATGGCTCACGCACAGCGCCGAGGTGCGTTCATGAAACGGAGTGGGCTTCAGCATTCGCTTTTCTTGTTCATTGCGTTGGAATGAGCACGGGCCGGGGTTTGTTTACCATCTATTTACCACCAGGGCGCGCCGAGGGCGGCCCACTTGCCACTGCACCGGCGACAGTCTACGATGCCGCGTCCCGTCCGTCTCCCGCCCATAAATATGAATACTAACGTCCCGGTGCAAGACGCCCCGCGCCCCGTTCTCGAGCTCAAAGACGCCGTCGCACTGGTGGTCGGCATCGTGGTCGGGGCTGGCATATTCAGGCTGCCGGCGCTGGTGGCGGGCAACACCGGCGACGGCGCGACGATGATGCTCGCCTGGGTGCTCGGGGCGGTCATCTCGTTCCTGGGTGCCTTGTGCTACGCGGAGCTCGCAACCGCTCATCCGAATGCCGGCGGCGAATACCACTTCCTGGAAAGGGCGTATGGGCTGGAGGTGGCACGCCTTTTCGCCTGGGCGAGAATGACCGTCGTCGCGGCCGGATCGATCGCCATCTTCGCGTTCGTGTTCGCCGATTACGCCACCGCCCTGCTGCGGCTGGGCGAATTTTCATCCTCCATTTACGCCGCCTTGCTCGTCGTGGTGCTGACAGGGATCAACCTTGTCGGTCTCCGGGCCGGCAAGGCGACGCAGAACGTGCTGACGCTGATCCTGTGCCTGGGCCTGGTGCTCATCATCGTGGTCGGATTTTTCTTCGCCGAGCCCGAAGCGGCCGCCGCGGCAGCGCCTGCCTCCACGCAGGGCGCGTTCGGCCTCGCGATGGTGTTCGTGCTGCTCACCTACGGAGGCTGGAACGACGCGGCGTACCTGTCGGCGGAGATCCGCGACGGCCAGCGCAACATCGTGCGCTCCCTCATGTACGGCCTGACCATCATCGCGGTGCTCTACCTGCTCGTGAGTTATGCGTATCTCGCCGGGCTCGGCATGCCGGCGCTCGTCAAATCGTCCGCGCCGGCCGCGGATCTGCTCAATCGCGCGTGGGGCGCCGTGGGGGCGGCCCTGATCAGCATTATCGTGGCCCTCGCAGCCATCACCTCGGCCAATGCCACCATACTCACAGGCGCTCGCACCAACTACGCGCTGGGGAGGGACTGGCGCCTGTTTGCCTGGCTGGGGCGCTGGGACGGGAACAAGAACGTTCCCACCAACGCCATGTGGGTGCAGGCCGCGATTTCGCTCGCGCTGGTCGGGCTCGGCGCCTACACCCGAAAAGGGTTCGAGACCATGGTGGAATACACGGCCCCGGTGTTCTGGCTGTTCTTTTTCCTGACCGGGATGTCGCTCTTTATCTTCCGTCGCTGGGAGACCGAGTCAACCCGGCCGTTCCGTGTTCCGTTTTACCCATTTACGCCGCTGATCTTTTGCGGGATGTGCATCTACATGCTCTATTCCAGCCTGGCTTATACGGGGCGGGGCGCCATGGTAGGCGTGGCCGTGCTCGCCGTCGGAGCGGTGCTGGTCCTTTTCAATCCGCGCAGCGCTCGCTGACGGCGGAATCTTCAAGGAGATCGAAAGATGACCAAGAGCCTGTTGTCGTTGCTGGTCGCGCTCGTGCTGGCGCTCGCCGCCCCTGCCGGCGCCCTCGCGCAAACCAAGCCCGCGGCCCCTACGCGGGGGCCCGATGTGATCTATGTGCCCACGCCTCCGGCCGTGATCGAGCGCATGCTGGCGCTCGCCAAGGTGAGCAAAAGCGACGTCGTCTATGACCTGGGCTCCGGCGACGGGCGGGTGGTCATCGAGGCGGCCAAGCGTTTCGGGGCGCGCGGCGTAGGCATCGACATCGACCCGCAACGCATAGCGGAGGCGAATGCCAACGCGCGGGCGGCGGGCGTCACCAATCTGGTCGAATTCCGCCTGGCCGATCTGTTCGAAACGGATCTGCGCGAGGCCACCGTGGTCACGCTCTACCTGCTGCCGAGCCTGAACCTGAAGCTTCGCCCCAAGCTGCAGAAAGAGCTGCGCAAGGGCGCCCGCGTCGTTTCGCACGACTTCGACATGGGCGACTGGAAGCCGCAGCAGACTGCCAACGTGAACGGCCGCAGCGTCTACCTCTGGACCATCCAGTAGGAGACTGACATGAAAAGCTGGCTGCGACTGCTGCTGATCTGTGCCCTGTGGGTAAGCTCCTCCGCTGCCTGGGCGCAGGCAAAAGACGAGTCGGCGGCCCAACCGTACACGCCCGAGGTGGGCCAGGCCGGCAAGGACGTGATCTGGGTCCCGACGCCCGAGGCGACGGTGAAGGGCATGCTGGAGCTCGCCAAGGTGGGCCCGAAGGATTTCGTCGTCGATCTCGGCTCGGGCGACGGCAGGACGGTCATCGCAGCGGCTCGGGATTTCGGCGCACGGGCCCTCGGCGTGGAATACAACCCGAAGATGGTGGAGGTCGCGCGCAGGGCCGCCGCCGCGGCTGGGGTCGCCGACCGGGCGCAGTTCCGCAGGGGCGACATCTTCGCCGCCGATTTCTCCCGTGCGACGGTCCTCACCCTGTACCTGCTTCCCGACCTGAACCTGAAGCTGCGCCCGACCATTCTGCGCATGAAGCCGGGCACCCGGGTCGTGTCGCATTCGTTCAACATGGGTGAATGGGAGCCGGACCAGACCGCCGAAGCCGACGCAAGGACCATCCTGCTCTGGCTCGTGCCCGCGCGGGCGGCGGGAACGTGGAGAGTCCGGCACCCGGACGGCAGCTTCGACCTGCGGCTGTCACAAAGCTTCCAGAAGCTGCAGGGTTCAGCGCGCTCCGGCTCCACCTCTCTCGAAGTGAAGGAGGCGAGGCTGTCGGGCGATGCGATTTCCTTCGTGATCGTCGCTGCCGACGGCAGCGGGAGCGACTACACGGGCCGCCTGAGCGGCCCTTCGATGCAGGGGACGGTGAAGGCTTCGGGCAAGTCCGAGGCAAAGTGGACGGCGGCGCGGCAGCAGCCGAAGACCGAGCGCAAGCCGGGGGCGAAGCAGCAATAAGCTCTAAACCCCACATCGATTCGTGGAGCACTTAGTCCGGACAGCCTGCCAGTCCCCGATAGTGAAGTAGGGCGGGCGGGCTCAGACTTGGATCACGGGATCCAAGTCATGAGTCAGCGAGGAGGAGCGTTGTGGGCGGGCGCCGCACTGGCGGTTGCCATCGCGGGCGGCTGCGGCGTGCTTGATATCAAGCAGCGTGAAGTCATATTCATGCCGCACAAGGGGCTCACGCGCACTCCGGCCGATCAAGGGCTCGCCTACGACGACGTCTGGCTGAAAGTCAACGGCGGCGAGCAGCGCGTGCACGGGTGGTGGCTTCCGGCAGACGACCCGCGCGCGCCGACGATGCTGTACTTGCACGGCAGCCGGTTCAACCTGGGCAACAATCTTTTCCGCATCGCGCGCCTGCACGAGATGGGACTCGCCATCCTCGCCATCGATTACCGCGGCTTCGGACGCAGCGACGGCGACCTGCCTTCCGAGGCTCAAGCCTACGAGGACGCTGAAGCGGCCTGGGAAGAAGTGAAGCGGCGCATGCCCGACCCCGCCCGGCGGCTGGTCTACGGGCATTCCCTCGGGGGCGCCATTGCCATCGACCTGATGGCGCGCAAACCCGAGGCCGCTGCGCTGGTGGTCGAGTCGACTTTCACGTCCATCAGCGACATGGTGAGCCTCAGCCCGTACTGGTTTCTGCCCGCGGCGCTCCTGCTCACCCAGCGCTTCGATTCGCTGTCAAAGGTGAGCCGGCTGAAGATTCCGGTGCTGTTCGTGCACGGCACCGAGGACAAGTGGGTGCCGCACAGCATGAGCGAGCGGCTGCACGCGGCCGCTGCCGCGCCCAAACAGCTGCTGCTCATCGAAGGCGCCGGTCACGGCGACATCAGCTGGATCGCGTTCGATCGCTATCGCCGTGCCATCGCCGAGCTGCTCTCGGGAGGGGGGCGCCCGGTCGCTAGAGCCGGCCCAGGCGCCGCTCCTTGAGCTTCGAGACAGGCGCGCGAGCTTTATGCGCGGCTTGTCATCTCACCAGCCAGGCGATGATGACCATGACGATGATCGTCCCCGCCACGATCCAGATCGGCAGCGAGCCTGCCTCTTCCGTGCCGGCCGCGCTGGTCTGCACAACCGCGGCGCCACCCGTAACGGGTGCGGCCGCGGGGGCCGCCATGACCTTATTGAACTTCACGAAAAAATCATCTGCCATCTTGCGCGCCACCCCGTCGATCAGGCGCGAGCCGATCTGCGCGAGCTTCCCCCCGACGCTGGCCTTGGCCAGGTAAGCCAGGCGCGTGCTCGCGCCTTCGGGGGTGAGCTTCACCTGCGCACCGCCCTTGCCGAACCCGGCCGCGCCTCCCGAGCCTTCGAAAGCCAGCGAACAGGAGTGGGGCGCATTGAGCTCCGACAGAATCAGCTTGCCGACGAACCGGGCCTTCACCGGACCGACGACCGCCGTCAGTGCGACCTTGTATTCGGTGTCGGACACTTTTTCCACGCTCTCGCAGCCGGTGATGCATGCCTTGAGCACCTCCGGGTCGAAGAGCCCGCGCCACACTTCATTCTGGCTGACGGGGATCAGCTGCTCGCCGGTCATTTCCATCGTTTATTCCTTGTCATGGTTTTTCGATGCGGCGCACATTTTCCCATCATTGCCGGTGCGGCGCATCGCAACCCTACATCCTGACCCCGGACTTCGGCAGCGGCGTTCCGGCCGATTCCAGCAGGTCGCGCCCTACGATGATCGGCGCCTTGGAATGGATGGCAAGGGCGATGGAATCGGAGGAGCGGCTGTCGAAGACTTTCACCTGGTCGCTGAAAGCCACGGTCAGCGCGGCATGAAAGGTCGCCCCCTTCAACGTGATCACCGCCTGGACGACCCTGCCGCCGAACGACTGCAGGATGGAGTGCATGAGATCGTGGGACATCGGCCGTTCGGTTTTTTCGCCCGTCAGCGCGCCCTGGATGGAGCTCGCCACGGTCGCGTCCACGAAAATGGGGATGGCCCTGCCCTCGGCAATGAGCAGCACTACCGGACCCAGGTCGGTCAAGCGCACCCGGACTTCCTGGATGGTGACCTGCCCCGCCCCAGGCGGCACAGGCGCCGGTTTCGGCTGGGCCAGCGGCGATGCCGGGGCCAGCAACGCGAGCAGCACAAGCGCCACCCCGATCACACGGCCGAAATTCACGACATCCTCGGCATGAGTGGATCTCTATGCCGCGGCGCGCCGGGACTCGTCGCGACCGTCGAGCACCCTGGCCAGATCGACGAGGCTCTGCATATTATGGGCGGGCAGGAACTTGTCCACGTACGGCAGCATCGCCCGTATGCCGGCCGGCCGGGCTTCGAAACCCTCGTAGCGCAACAGCGGGTTGAGCCAGATCAGCTGGCGGCAGGAGCGGTGCAGGCGGTCCATTTCCTCGGGCAGGCCCTGGCCGGTGTCGCTGTCCAGGCCGTCGGTGATCAACAGCACCACCGCGTTCTGGCCCAGCACGCGCCTGGACCAGCGCAGGTTGAACTCGCGCATCGAAGCGCCGATGCGCGTGCCGCCCGACCAGTCGGCCACGATATCGGACACGCCGCTCATCGCCACATCCACGTCGCGGTGGCGCAGGCACCGCGTCACGTTGGTCAGACGGGTGCCGAACACGAAGGTATGAACCCGGTCGCGATCGTTGGTGATGGCGTGCAGAAAGTGCAGGAACATGCGCGAGTAGCGGTTCATGCTTCCCGAGATGTCGCACAAGACCACCAGCGGCGGGTGACGCCGCCGCGGCGTGCGCCGTTTCAGGGGAATGATCTGGCCGCCGCTCCGCAGCGATGCGCGCAAGGTGGCGCGCAGGTCGACCCGCTGGCCGTGCGGGTCGCTGCGAAAGCGCCGTGTCTGGATGTCGAGAATGGGCAAGCGCATCTTCGCGATCAGCGCCTTGGCCTGCGCGATCTCTTCGCCCGTCATGGTCTCGAAGTCGGCGTGCTGGAGCACTTCCCGGGCCGAGAACGTGAGCGTCGCGTCGACTTCGACCTTTTCCTCCTCGGGCGGCTTGCGCTCCTGGTGAAGGCCCGCCTGCATGGCTTCGCTCAGGCGGCTCGCGACCGGTTTGCGTTCCTCGCCCTCGCGCCCCAATTCGTCGGGCACCATGAGGGCCAGGGCGCGCTCGAGCAGCTTCGGATCGCGCCAGAAAATGTGAAAGGCCTGGTCGAAGATCTCGAACTGCTCGCGCCGATCGAGAAACACCGCGGCCAGCGTCCAGTAGAAATCATCGCGCCGCTGGACGCCGACCGCCTCGATGGCGCGCAACGCGTCCATCACGCGGTCCGGGCCGATGGGCAGCCCCGCGGCGCGCAGCAGCCGCGCGAAATGCATGACGTTCTCCGAAAAGCGCCCAGCCATAAGCACCCCTGTCCGGTTCCGGGGGCAAATCCTCAGGCAGCCGCCCGCTTCGACTTCCGCGCTTCCTGCGGTGCGGCCAGAGATTCCTTGGCAAGGATCTCGAAACGGCGTGCTGCGATCACCCGGTGCTCCCGGGCATACGCTTCGTGATTGCGCTCGACATCGTCCAGCCGGTACACGTAGTTCACCATGACGCCGGCCGAGCGGTTCATGCCCGCGGGCGAGGTGTCACCGAGCCAGTTCAGCCGCTCCAGGCGTGCGCCGTTGCCCAGGTGGAAGCGCGCCACCGAGTCGAGGGGCTCCTGTCCCTGCTTGGCGTGCAGCAGATAATAGGCGCACAGCCGCTGCAGCTCCCTTTGCATGTCGGCAGCGAGCTCTTTGTCCTCGTGCCAGTCCGGCCGCTCCAGCTGCACGAGGAACTCCTTGGTCTTCGCCTGGCCGGGATGGGCATCCGCCGCGTTCGCGAAGCTCGTCAACCAGCTGCGGAAACCGGGCACCGGCGACAGCGTCGCAAAGGTGCCGAGGCGCGGGAATTCCCTTCCCAGGTCTTCGGCGACCTGCTTGATGAGCAGGTTCCCGTACGAAATCCCGCGCAGCCCCTGCTGGCAATTGGTGATGGAATAGAAGATCGCGCAGTTCGCCGTGGACGGATCGGTGACGGGCGAGTCCGGATCGATCAGCGTCTGAACCCGGGCGCTCATGCTCCGCGTGAGCGCGATTTCGATGAAGATCAACGGCTCGTCGGGCAGCGCCGGGTGGAAGAACGCGTAGCAGCGGCGGTCGTTCTGCAATCGCCGGCGCAGGTCGCGCCACCCGGCAATGCGGTGCACCGCTTCGTACTGGATGAGCTTTTCCAGAACGAGCGCGGAAGTGCGCCAGTCGATGCGCTGCAGAACCAGGAAGCCACGGTTGAACCACGAGGCGAACAGGTGCGCCAGATCCGCTTCGATGCCGACCCAGTGCGGCCGGGTGCGCAGCTCCCTGGTGATCAGCCGCCTCATTTCCAGCAGCACCGTCGTGCCGCCGGGCGCCATGTTCAGCCGGCGCAAAAGCTGTATTCGCGGCGCCTCCACCGCGCGCTGCAGCTGCGTCAGGTTGTACTGCGTGGGGTCCTTGCGGTAGATGTCGGCGTACACCCCGACGGTCTCCGGGTCCGGCGAGAATTCGTCCGCGAGCACATCGAAGAAGGCATGCAGGGCGGCGCCGTCCAGCGACTGGTAGGCTTCGACCGCTTCCCGCGCGAGCCGCGCGCCCGAGATTTCGCCGCGCTCCGACAGCAGCGCCGCGCATATGGAGGCAACGCGGCGGGAATCGCGCGCGACGGCGCGCGGCCCGCTGTCGGAACGTCGCGACATGGAATCGATCAGCCGCTGCAGGAATGAAGGCTTTTCCATTTCGCTTCTAGCTGGTGGCGAGCTCGGCCTTGACCTCGGAAAGAAGGCGCTCCGCCTCGCTCCCCCGCACCCGCGCGATGTCGTCCTGGTACTTCAGCAGTGTCCCGAGCGTGTCGTTGACGGTCTGCGGATCGAGCGACATCTTGTCCAGGGCAATGAGCGCGTTCGTCCAGTCCAGGGTCTCGGCGACGCCCGGCAGCTTGAAGAGCTCCATTTTGCGCAGCCGCTGCACGAAGGCCACGACCTCCTTCGACAGGCGCTCGGCGGCGCCGGGCACTTTGCGTTTCAGTATTTCGGTTTCGCGCCGCACGTCAGGATAGTCGACCCAATGATAGAAGCACCTTCTCTTGATGGCGTCATGAATCTCGCGTGTCCGGTTGGACGTGATGATCACCACCGGAGGATCCTCGGCTCGAATGGTCCCCAGCTCCGGAATGGTGACCTGGAAATCCGACAACACCTCCAGGAGGTACGCTTCGAACGGCTCGTCAGTGCGGTCGAGCTCGTCGATCAGGAGGACGGGGGCCGCGCCGATGTCGCCTTCCAGCGCCTGGAGCAGGGGGCGACGGATGAGGAATTTTTCCGAGAAGATGTCCTGGGACAGTCCCTCCCGGTTCTTCACTCCCTCGGCTTCGGCGAGCCGGATTTCGATCATCTGGCGCGAATAATTCCATTCGTACACGGCGCTGGCGGTATCCAGCCCCTCGTAGCATTGCAGCCGCACCAGCCGGCGGCCGAGGCCGAGCGAAAGGACCTTGGCGATCTCGGTCTTGCCGACCCCGGCCTCGCCTTCCAGGAACAGCGGCCGGCGCAGTTTGAGGGCGAGAAAAACGGCTGTGCCCAGGCTGCGGTCGGCGACGTAGTTTTCGCTCGCGAGCAAGGCGAGCGTTTCATCAATGGTGGTTGGGAGCGCGGCCATCGGGGAGGAAGGAAAGGACGCAAAGCGTATTATACCGTTGCGTTCTTTCGCCAAGGGCGGCAAAGCCCCTGGACGCCGGGGAGGATCCCAGGCACGCGCCGCGGCACGTGCCTCGCCGCTGGGTGCCTGAGCGCGGCCTGAGCCGCTCAGCGCTTGAGCGCCGCCTCGACCGCGCGCTTGGCCATCACCGTGACCAGATGGGCGCGGTAATCCGCCTTGGCATGGATATCCGAGTTCAGACCGTCCTCGGAGATCTTGATGCCGGCCACCGATTCGGGCGCGAACTTTGCGGACAACGCCTTTTCCATTTCCGGCACGCGAAAGACGCACGAACCCGCTCCGGTCACCGCGACACGCACCCCGGATGCTGTCTCCGCAACGAACACGCCCACGATGGCGTAGCGCGACGCCGGGTTCTTGAACTTCATGTAAGCGGCGCGTTTGGGCACTGGAAAAGTGATGGCCGTGATGATTTCAGCCGGTTCCAGGGCGGTCTCGTACATGCCCTTGAAAAAGTCGTCGGCGGCGATCTTGCGCTTGTTCGTCTGGACGGTGGCCCCCAGCGCGACCGCGCCGGCCGGGTAGTCCGCGGCGGGATCGTTGTGGGCCACCGAGCCGCCTATGGTGCCCATGTTGCGCACCATACGGTCGCCGATCTCGAAAGCGAGCTCGGCGAGCGCCGGGATCGCCTTCCTCACCTCCGGTGAAGCGGCCACCTCCGCATGCCGCGTCATGGCGCCCAGGGTGACCGACTTTGCATCCACCTTGATGCCGCGGAGCTCCGCGATCGTCCCCAGGTCGATCAGATCCGAGGGTTTCGCCAGCCGCAGTTTCATGGCCGCAATCAGGCTCTGTCCGCCCGCGAGCAGCTTGGCGTCGGGGCTCTTCGCGAGCGCCGCGGCAGCCTCCGCCACGGATTTGGCGCGGTTGTAGTTGAACGAGTACATGCGGTTGCTCCTGCCTAGACTTTGGCGCCTTCGGCGCAGGCTTTGATGGCTTTCACGATGTTGTGATAGCCGGTGCAGCGGCACAGGTTGCCGTCCAGCAGCTCCCTGATCTGCCGCTCGGACGGGTTGGGGAAGTTCTTCACCAGGTCGACCGCGCTCAGCACCATGCCGGGGGTGCAGAAGCCGCATTGCAGCGCATGGTGCTCGCGAAACGCCTCCTGCATGGGATGCAGCGTGCCGTCGGGGTGGGCAAGGCCTTCGATGGTCAGGATGTCGGCGCCTTCGGCCTGCATCGCCACGATGTTGCAGGCCTTGATCGCCCGGCCGTTCATGTGAACGGTGCACGCGCCGCATTGGGCCGTGTCGCAGCCCACGTGCGTGCCGGTGAGGCGCAGCTGTTCGCGGATGAAAGTTACCAGCAGCGTGCGCTCTTCGACTTCCGCGCTGACGGGTTTGCCGTTGACGGTCATGGAGACCTTGACGGTCATAGATGCCTCCTAGATTTGTTCGGGTTCGACGGCCGAGCCCCGAAGCGCGCGGCCTTGCCGGCCTTGTGCTTCCCTTGCATCCCAGGATATGAAAGCGATGTCGTGGCGGCCAGCGAGTCGCGCTAATCGTAGTCCAAGGGCTGGCGCTTGGCAACACGCGAGCGAGCGAGGCGCTTCGCGCGACGGGCGGCAGCGCCGACTGGGGTAAAATTGAATTCTCAATCTGGCATCGAGTGACACAGTCATGGATAGCGTGGATCTGGAAGTCGTCAAGAGCGCGGTGGCCTGGACCGAGAGCGGGCACCGCGCCACGGTCGGCACCATCACCCATACCTGGGGTTCGGCGCCCCGTCCTGTGGGCGCGATGCTCGCCATACGGGACGACGGGCACGTCAAGGGCTCGGTGTCCGGCGGCTGCGTCGAGGACGACCTGATCGACCGGGTGAAGTCCAAGGCCCTGGCTGCCGAAAAGCCCGAGGTGGTAGTCTATGGCGTCACCGCGGAACAGGCGGCGCGCTTCGGCCTGCCCTGCGGCGGAACATTGCAGCTCGTGCTCGAGCCGGTGCGGCCGGAATCGCGCCTGCGGGAGCTCCTGGGCGCGATCGAACGCCACGAGCTGGTCGCCCGGTTTCTCGACATGGAAACCGGCCAGGCGCGCCTGCAGCCCGGCAAGTGGTCCGATGTCCTGGAGTTCGACGGCAAAGTGCTGAAAAGCGTGCACGGCCCGCGCTGGCGCTTGATCCTCATAGGCGCGGGACAGGTGAGCCGGTATCTCGCGCAGATGGCGCAGGCGCTCGACTATCACGTGACGGCGTGCGACCCGCGCGAGGAATACTCCGGCGAGTGGGACCTCGCCAGCGTTCCGCTCAACCGCGACTATCCCGACGACGTGGTGATCGCCATGGATCCCGATGCCCACACCGCTGTCGTCGCCTTGACGCATGATCCCAAACTGGACGATGCGGCGCTGCTCGAAGCGCTCAAGTCGCCGGCTTTTTACGTGGGTGCGCTTGGCTCGAAGAAGAACAACGATGCGCGTCGCAAGCGTCTCGCGGAATTCGACCTGGCGCCCGGGGACATCGAGCGCCTGCGCGGTCCGGTCGGGCTCAAGATCGGCTCGAAGACGCCTCCGGAAATCGCCGTGGCCATCCTTGCCGAAATGACGGCCGTGCGCCACGGTGTGCAGATTCCCGAGCTCGCGGAACCCGGGAAGGTCAACGTCGCCGCCGGCTGCGCGGTTCCCGAGGCATAGCTCCGCTTTCGCCGCTTGCGGGAAGAGGGGGGCCGCCAAGCCGTGAGCGACATTGTCGGAATCCTGCTCGCCGCCGGGGCAGCCAAGCGCTTCGGCGCGGACAAGCTCATGCACCCGCTCGCGGACGGTACGCCCATTGCGCTCGCCAGCGCCCGCCACCTCCTCCGGGTGCTGCCCAATTCGGTTGCCGTGGTCCGTTCGGCGCATGGCGAGCTGGCGCCCGGGTTGCGGGCCGAGGGGCTCATCGTGGCGGAGTGCGCCGAAGCCGCCGAAGGCATGGGCCGCACACTGGCGGCCGGTGTGCGCGCCGCGCCGCACGCCGCGGGATGGGTCGTGGCGCTCGCCGACATGCCGTTCATCGGCCCCGCGTCCATCGACAAGGTCGCCCAGGCGCTCCGTGACGGTGCGGCGATCGCGGCAACGGCGTTCCGGGGCGAGCGCGGACATCCCGTGGGTTTTGCGGCCCGCTATTTCGACGAGTTGGGCGCACTGCGAGGCGATCAGGGTGCGCGGGACATCCTGAAGCGCGATGCGCGCGCCATCGTGCTGTGCGAAACGGATGACCCGGGCGTGTTGCGCGACATCGACACGCCGGCCGATCTGGTTCCATGAAACGCCCCGCCCGCCTCACGCTGCCGCCGGGATGAGTCATGGCAGGCCAGGCCAATTCCCTCGTTTCGATCCTCTATGCGCTGGGTGCGAACTTCGCCATCTTTGTTGCGAAGCTCGCCGGAGCAATAGTGACAGGCTCCAGCGCCATGCTGGCCGAAGCGGTGCATTCGCTGGCGGACTGCGGCAACCAGGGGCTGCTGATCGTGGGGTTGCGCAGCGCACGGCGCGCGCCCACGCCCGACGCGCCGCTCGGATACGGCAAGGCCATTTATTTCTGGTCGTTCATCGTGGCGCTGGTGCTGTTCTCCATGGGCGGCCTGTTCTCCATCTACGAGGGCTGGCGCAAGCTCTCCGAACCCGAGCCGCTCGCGTGGCCCTGGCT
>Ga0156022_1314_pt1 | contig 13319 bp, 10 predicted proteins | sample RifCSPlowO2_02_FD_107676 | JGI IMG/M metagenome (GOLD analysis project Ga0156022, IMG submission 107676) | Betaproteobacteria bacterium RIFCSPLOWO2_02_FULL_65_24 | reverse complement strand
AGGCGCTGCACCAGCTCGCGTTCTACGACGCTCTCACCCGGCTGCCCAACCGCAACCTGCTCAACGACCGGCTGGCGAGGACAATGGTTGCGGCGCAGCGTGATCGCAGCGGATTCGCGCTGCTGTACATCGACGTCGATCACTTCAAGCGCGTCAACGACACGCTCGGCCACGAGGCCGGGGACGAACTGTTGCGGCAACTTGCGGCGCGTCTGGTGCGAAGCCTGCGCAGGACCGATACCGTGGCGCGTTGGGGCGGAGACGAGTTTGTGGCGGTCATCGAGCAGGTCGCCGACGCCGGACTCGCCACAAGGGTGGTCGAGAAGTTGCTGGCGGCCTGCAGTGGGGACTACGAGCTCGCCGGGAAGCTGAGCAAGGTGACGCTGAGCATCGGGATCAGCTTGTATCCGCGCGACGCAGACGAAGCCTCGACGTTGATCAGGTGCGCCGACATGGCCATGTATCAGGCCAAAGCCGCGGGCAGAAGCGGCTACCATGTAGTCGAAGAGCCCGCCGCGAGCTATTCGCGCGCCGCGTAGCAGGGTGGGGCTCGCGTTGGTCGCATCGGCGACGGTTCCAGCGGGGTGCTCCACGGTCGCCACACGCGTGCACGGTATCGTCAAGCCCTCATTCGGGCTCGATCTTGGCCTTCTTGGCGACTGCGCCCCATTTCGCAAGCTCTTCTGTGACCAGCTTGCGCAGGCTCTCGGGCGATCCCGGAAAAGTATCTGCTCCTGCTTTGCGGAGATACTCGCGCCCCTTGTCGCTGGTCATGATCGAGTTGGTCAGGTCGGCCAGTTTTCGCGCGATTTCGATGGAGGTGTTTGCAGGAAAGAACAACGCCACCCAGGAATAGGATACGAATCCGGGAAGGCCCGACTCTGTCATCGTCGGAACGTCCGGGGCGGTGGACACGCGCTTCGGAGCGGTCACGGCGAGCGCGCGCACCTTCCCCGACTGCGCGGCGTTGAGGCCGGCCGTCGCATCGGCGAACATGAAATGAACCTGTCCCCCCATGATGTCGTTCAGCGCCTGGGGAACGCCCTTGTACGGAATGTGCACGATGTCGACGCCCGCCACCTGCTTGTACCACTCCGCCGTCATCCTGCCGAAGGCGTTGCCGCTGCCGTAGGACAGCTGGCCCGGCCGCGCCTTCGCGTACGCGGTGAGCTCGGCCACCGAATTGACGGGCAGGATCTTGGGATTGCTCACCAGCACCAGCCCGATCGCGAACATGGTCGTGACAGGCTGGAAGTCCTTGACCGGGTCGTAGCCGAGGTTCTTGAAGAAATACGGATTGATGCCGTGCGTCGAGGCGGCCCCGACCAGCACGGTGTACCCGTCGGGAGCCGCGCGGGCCACGCTCTGAGCCCCGATGGCCGCGTTGGCGCCGGCCCTGTTTTCGACCACGAACGGCTGCCCGGCGCGCGACCTCAGCCCGTCGGCGAGGAACCTCGCGATGATGTCCAGCCCGGATCCGGCCGTCGTCGGAACCACCACCGTGACCGGCTTCGCAGGCCAGGCCTGAGCCAGGGCCGAAGGCGCACCAAATGCGAATCCGCAGGCGAATGCAGCACCGATCAAGTTCAACGCTCTCATCTTCACTCTCCATCTGATTACACGTGTCTTTGAAATCCCGACCCGTCGCGCGTCGCGAGGATTGGCAACAGTAGTGAAAAAAATCAGCCGCCACAAGCCGCGGCAAGCCGGATAGGCTTGACCCAGATCAATGAACGCGGTCCTCAGGTGGAAGATCGTTGCGCTGCATCATTCCATTCCAGGATAAACGCCACTCGGAGAGCCGCGACGTGAAGATCGACATCTATTCCCACCTCATCCCGCCGAAGCTCAAAGAGCTCGTGCTCGAGAAGCAGAAGACCATACGCGAGATCACGACCAATGTAAGTCTCTATGACCTCGATGCCCGGTTCCGCGTCATGGACAGGTATCCGGACCTGGTCCAGGTGCTGACGCTCCCCGGGGCGACGCCCGACGAGCTGGCGGGGCCCGCAGGAGCGGCCGCGATGGCCAGAAGAATAAACGATGAAATGGCCGAGCTGGTCGACCAATACCCCTATCGGTTCGCCGGCGGCGTGGCCGTCCTGCCCACCAGCGATATCGATGCGTCGCTCAAGGAAATCGATAGAGCGGTCAACGAGTTGAAGCTGCGGGGGATCCTGCTGCGCATTCCGATCAACGGCCAGCCCGTGGACCGGCCGGAATTCTTCCCCCTGTACGAAAGGATGTGCCAGCTCAATCTGCCGATCTGGTTCCATCCGCAGAGGAGCCCGCGGGTGCCCGATTACCCGGACGAGACCGAATCGAAATATATCATCTGGCACCTGTGGGGACTGGTGGTCGAATCGACCTATTCGATGACGCGCCTGGTGATGAGCGGCGTGATGGAAAAGTATCCCAACCTGAAGATCATCATCCATCACTGCGGAGCGATGGTTCCGTATTTCTCGGAAAGGATCACGAACCATTACCATCAGTCCGAGATGCGCAACAAGACGCAATTCACGGCCGAGCTGACGCAAAGGCCGATCGATTACTTCCGCAAGTTCTTCACCGATACCGCGCTCATCGGCAATACGTCGGCGCTCATGTGCGCCTACGGTTTCTACGGCGCCGGTCAGATCCTGTTCGGCACAGACTCGCCCTTCGACGCGCAGCTGGGCGACTACGGGACGCGCCGCACCATAGAGGCGATCGAAGCAATGGACATCCCGGCCGCGGACAAGAAGAGGATCTTCGAGGACAACGCGCGCGAGCTGCTGCGCCTGCCCGTGTAGGGGAAAACCGGGGACGTACCACGGTTTCGGAAACCGTGGTACGTCCCCATGCCTCAGTCGGCCTTGATGTTGGCCGTTTTCGCGACCTTGGTCCAGCGCGCGATGTCGGCGGCAAGGAATTTGGCGAACTCATCCGGCTGGTTGCCTACCGGGGCAATGCCCAGGCCCTCCAGTTTTCCCCGCACTTGCGGCTCACCAATCGCTTTCGCCACTTCGTCGCGCAGGCGGCGCACGATGGCCGGCGGTGTCGCCGCGGGCAGGAACAGCCCCATCCAGATCGTGACCTCCATGTCGGCAATGCCGGCTTCGGCCATGGTCGGCACGTCGGGCCAGAACGGGTGGCGCTTCGCCGCCGTCACCGCGAGCCCGCGGATCTTGCCCGATTTGAGCATGCCGATGGCGGGCGGCGGATCGGTAAACGCGATGGTGATTTCGCCGGTCATGACCGCGGTGGTGAAGTCGGCGCTGCTCTTGTACGGGATGTGCTGGAATTTCGCCCCGGTGCGCAGATTGAACAGCTCGCTGGTGAGCTGGAACGTCGCGGCCGTGGAACCGTAATTCGCCTTGTTCGGATTGGCCTTGGCATAGGCGACCAGCTCGGCCACATTGCGGACCGGAAGCGACTGGCTCACGATGAGGATGAGCGGGAACGAGCCCACCATGGTCACCGGCGCAAAGTCCTTCTGCGGCGAATAGGGCATCTTGGAGAAGATGGCCGGGCTGACCGACATCGGGCCCGAGGGACCCATCAACACCGTGTAGCCGTCCGGTGCCGAATCGGCGACGTGTTTCGGGGCGACAAAACCGTTGGCGCCGGGGCGGTTCTCAACGATGTAGGGCTGACCGAAGCTCTTCGCGAGACTGGCTGTAAGCACGCGCGCCACGAGGTCGTTGCCGCCTCCGGCTGCGAACGGAATCACCAGGCGCGAGGGCTTGCTCGGATAGGCCTGCCCCTGCAAGGCCGTGGCTGTGAAAGCCAGCAGAAAACAACCTGCCAAACGTACGATTAAGCGCATCATTCCCTCCCTGCAACGCAAGTTGCGTCGTTTTGAAATCCTATGCCGGGCGCGCGCGTTTGCCCGTGTTTCCCTTACACGGCGTGCTACTGATCCGGATTATGCCGCTTGTGCGGCTAAACCGCGCTACTTACTGCCGTGGCACGAAGTGCTGAGCGATGCGTTTCGGTAGCGATCACATCAATGCTGCCGTCCGCGGCAAAGACCACGCCGTAGTCACGCTCCGCCGCCTCGCGCGAGACGTAACCCTGGCGCAGGTCCCATGCTATGGCGTTCAGGTCGCGCTCGAGCGGATCGCCCCATCCGCCGCCGCCATTGTTGGTCGCAATGAGACGCGTACCGGCCGGTACATGGATTCCGACTCGGCTCCCCGTAATGGGTGGCTCACCCGGCTTGATGATCTCGCCGTGGCCCGGCATGCCGTCCTTGCCACCGAACAGACCCCAGGGCGGGAAGTTCGCGCGGTCGAAATCGAGCGTGGCAAAGGCCGGCTCGGGCGTGATGATTTCCATGCAGGTCCCCAGGCCGCCGCGCCAGCGTCCGGCGCCGCCCGAATCGGGCACCAGCTCGAACCGCACGACCCGACCCAGCCCTTCGTTCTCCTCCACCTCGATGGGCACGCGCCGGCAGTCGCCGTGCGTCGTCGTATGCAGCGCCGACTGGCCGTCGCCTCCCCAGTGGCCGCCCCACCCTCCCAGCGTCGGCCGCCCGGTTTCCCAGTAGTGCCGCGTTCCCGGATAGCGGCCGCGCATTCTTCCCCGGCCATACTGCGCGTTGTTGCCCGCGGGGATGTGCTTCGGGATGGCCTGCGAGAAGGCGCGGAGAATGACGTCGATCACGGTCTTGATGGGGGTGGACCACAGGCCCATCGCGGCGTCCTCCGAGGCGCTCACCAGCGTGCCCGGCTTCGTGATCACCTTGAGCGCCCGGAACTCTCCCTCGTTGGGCAGAAGAAACGGCGCAACGGCGCCCTTGAAGGCGACCTTCGCCGCGCTCGCGCCGCCGCCCGTGGCGCCGGAGTTGAGCGGTCCTGCCACCTGCGGCGGCATGTCCGAAAGATCCACCACGATATCCTCGTCTTCGACAATCACGGTGACTCGGATCGGCACGAGCTCGTCCGTGACGCCGTCGCCGTCCAGGAACGATTCCGCGTAGTAGCGCCCGTTCGGGATTTCGCGGATACGCTGCCGCACATAGCGTTCCGACTGGTCCCAGCATTCGTGGATCGCCGCCTCGACCTGGCCCCAGCCGTAGCGCTTCACCAGGTCTTCGAAACGGCGCTTGGCGAGCCGGCAGCCGGCGACCTGGGCTTCGAGGTCGCCGAAGGTCGCGTCGGACTTGCGCGTGTTGTAGCGGATGATGCGCTCCAGCTCGACATCGATCCTGCCGTTCTTGTAGATCTTCGCGTTGCGGAACTGGATGCCTTCCTGGTAGATCTCGGTCGCCGGCCTCGCCTGGAAACCGCCGCCGACGTCCGGCCAATGGGTGCGCAGCGCCGAGAAGGCGACGATGCGGCCGGCGTCGAATATCGGCGTGTACATGACCACGTTGTTGAGGTGCTGGCCGCACACGCCCGCGTGGTTGTTGATGAGGTAGTCGCCCTCGTGGATGTCCTCGCCCCACATCGCGATGCCGTCGAGCACGGGCGAGCCGAGGTCGGCGACGAAGGTCGGAATGCTGCCCCGCCCCTGTGCGATGGTTTCGCCCTTCGCGCTCACCAGCCCTACGCAGTAATCCTTGAACACGCGGATGATGGTGGAGAACGCGGTGCGCGTGAGATTCGCCTCGGTCTCGTCCATCATTGCGACCAGCGAGTAGCGCACCACCTCCAAGGTGATCGGGTCTACACGCGCGCCGTGGCTCGGCCGCGAGGCCTCTGTTGTTTCCTTGAACATGGCTGACATCAAAGCTCTGCCCAACACTGCCTAGAACGGCTTGATGCTAACGCCTCTGAGGCGCGCCGCGTAGCTCTCGCGCGAGGTCTTGAAGCGCTCGGCAAACGGCTCCGAGGGCAGGTTCAGGACTTCCATGCCGACGCCAACGATGTACTTGTCCCGGAACGCGGGCGTGGTGATGACCGCGCTTGCGTCGGCGGCAATGCGGTCCACCACCGCCTTGGGCGTGGCCGAGGGCACCAGCAAGCCGAACCAGCCTCCCGAATCGAAGCCCTTGAAGCCTGATTCGGATATGGTGGGAACGTCGGGCAGCACGTTCGAGCGCTGCAGGCCGCCGAAAGCGATCGCCTTCAGGCGCCCCTGCCGGATGAGCGGCAGCGCCGGTTGCAGCCCGGTAATGGTAAACGCGACTTCTCCGGCGAGGACCGCCTGCAGCAGCGGACCGCCGCCTTTGTACGGGATGTGCGTGAGCTTCAGGCCGGTGAGCCGGGCGAGGGTCTCGGTATCGATGTGAGGCGAGCTGCCGATGCCCCAGCTGCCGTAGTTGAACTCGCCCGGTTTCTGGCGCACCAGAGCGATCAACTCCTGCAGCGTGTTGGCCGGAAACCGCGGCGTGGTCACCATGACGTTGCCCGTGCTCACCAGCGCGATCACGGGCGTGAAATCCCTCACCGGATCGAAGGACAGTCCGGGGCTGTTGGGCACCAGGTCATTGCTCAGCTGGATGTGGCTGGTCATCAGGATGGTGTAACCGTCCGGGGCCGAGCGCGCGACGAACTCCGAGGCAACGATGCCGTTGGCGCCGGCACGGTTCTCGACGACGACGGGCTGGCCCCAGCGCTTCGTCATCTCCGGGGCGAGCGCCCGGATGAGCGTGTCCTGGACGCCCCCGGGTGCTACCGGGAGCACGATGCGAACGGGCTTGGACGGATAGATCTGCGAGCCCGCCCCAGCAGGCAGCGCCGCGAGCGCCGCCGCGGCGATGTGGAGCAAGAACCGAACAGCCTTCTTCATGGCGTTCCTCCTTGGCTTCACGTCCCCTCGTTGGGGTCGTGGTACAGCTCGCCGACGATCGCGGTCGCGCCCGGTGTCCCGGCGGCCAGGTGGTAACGGCCGTCCCGGTCGCGGCCCAGCTTCCCCGCCTGGCGCAGCGCGTCGAGCGCGCAGGCGACCTCGCGGCCGTCTTCGCTGCCCAGCGCCTCCACGATGCCGGTATAGAACATCGGCCCGGATTGAAGCGCCTGCTCGACCGTCTTGAAGCGCGCCGCGCCCTTGAACACCTTCGCCGCGCAGCGGGTCAAGGGGATCTGACCCTCGCGCCCCAGCGGCCGCGTGCAATCGAAGCCGGCCTTCGCGCCGGTGCGCCGGCCGTTGAGCGACGGGTCCATGGTCATGCCCATCATGCCCTGGAAGATCATGAGGTCCTGGTCCGCCTGGAAGCGCGTGCCGAGCGCCCATTCGACCTGCAGATCGTCGTAGATGTCGATGTCCTCGTCGAATACGAACACATGCTTGAGGCGGTAGATGCCGCCGAACAGGGCGGCGATGGCGTTGCGCGCTTCGCCCACCATCCGTTGCCGGATGGACACGCGCAGGTTGTTCATCCCGCCCGAGGTCTCGCGCAGGTAGGCCGCGATGGGCTCGCGCACCGCGCCGCGCAGGATCCTCATGGCGTCAGCCTCGGTGCGCATGGCGCTCATCGCAGCCGCGTCGCTCTGTTCGAGCCGGAACGCCGAGCCGTGCAGCAGCGTCTGGTGCATCGCGTCGCGGCGCATGGTGATGGCGGTGCAATGGAAAATCGGGTCCATATGGATTGCGCCGTAGTAGCCCATGTACTCGCCATAAGGGCCCTCGGGTTCGACGTAGCCGCGCTCGTCGAGATAACCCTCCAGCACCACCTCCGCGTCGGCGGGAACGAGGATGTCGTTGGTGAGGCTCTTCACGACGGCGGCGGGCTCGCCGCGGAAGGCGGCCACGAGGCTGAGCTCGTCGCCCGGCTTGCGCGTGGTCGCGGCAAAAAAATCGAGCGGGTGCGTGCCGATGGTGAAGGTGATCGGCAGCTTTTCGCCGCGCGCGACGCAGGCCTGGTACATGCGCTTCAGATCGGAAGGCGCGGTGACGTTGGTCCCGGTTTGCCTGCGGTTCCGGAGGCTCAGCCGGCGGCTGCCGACGTTCCTGCGCCCGGTCTGGGGGTCGACTGTGTAGTCGATGCCGGCGGATATGTAGCAGCTGCCGTCGAATTCATGCTGCGGGTGGAAAGGAAGCCTGGTCAAGTCGACCTCGTCGCCGGTGAGCACGATCTCGTGCACGGGCGCTTCGCCCGACGGGATCTCGATGATCTCCTGCGGGGTGCTCATGCGCTGGTGATAGACGTCGTACACTTTGTCCGGCGTGGTGTCCAGGGCCGCGGCGATGCGCGCCCGCCCGCCCGCGACCTTGGCCGCGAGCTCCACCTTCTCGGGCCCGGCTTTCCTGAAGAGGATCCCCTTGCGGGTGCCCTCGATGATCTCGCTCAGGCGCGTGAGCGGCACCGGGTCGTCACGGACTTCCATCTCTCCCATGTCGATCAGGCGCTCCACGAAGCGGCGCAGCCGGAACTTCTGCAGATCGATCTTGGTTGCGGACGTGGTCATTTTTCCCATAACGAAGCTCTTCTCCTTAATGCGCGTGCAGCTGCTTGGCTGCGATGCGGTTGGCGAACTTGCCGATCGGCGCAATATCGAGCTCGACTACGTCGCCGACCTTCAGAAACCAGGAATCGTCCTTTTTCTCCATCGCCGTGCCCTGGCAGGTGCCCGAAGCGAACAGGTCCCCGGCATAGAGCGTCTGATCCACCGAATAGTACTCGATGATGCGCGGGAACTTGTAGATCATGTCCGAAGTATTGCCGTTCTGCCGCAATTGGCCGTTCACCGTGCACCTGATCGGCACGTTGTGGGGATCGGCAAGCTCGTCGGCGGTGACGATCCAGGGCCCCAGCGCCGCGGCGCAATCGAAGTTCTTGTGGTGCCGCACCCAGTTCATGTCCTCCAGGTCGGAGCTCTGGTCGCGCGCGCTGTAGTCGCAGAACACGCTGTAGCCGAACACGTGGCGCATGGCGTCCCCGGCCGCGATGTCCTTTCCGGGCGTGCCGATGATGAGCGCGAGCTCCACTTCGTAGTCGAGCTTCCTGGTCCGCGCCGGGTAGAGAACCGGATCGCCGGGGCCGACCACGGTGTCGGCGAATTTTATGAAGCCCGCGGGGCGCTTCGGCTGCAGGGAGGATTCGGGCACCGGCGCTCGCGCCTCGCCGGAGGCCGCACGGGCTGCCTGCGCCGCGGCGGAATGCGAGGCGAAATTCCTGCCCATGCAGATGAGCTTCGAGCCCAGGCTTGGCAACGGCGCTCGCAGCGGCATGGCGGCAAGATCGAACACGATCGGCTCGCCGCGCGGGCCGCGGGCACGCTCGCCCAGCGCTTGTGCGAAATGGAGCGCCTCGTACGCGGCATCGAGCGCGGACCGGCCCGCCCGGATGAACTGCAGCAGGTCGGCGGGCACGCGCAGCGCGGCCAGTTCATAGGGAAGCACTTCGCTTGCCTTGTTCAGCGCATAGCTCGCGTAAGCGAGATTCAGATCGATGAGCTTGCCGCCGGACACGGCGGCGATCCGGTCCGGGCCGTACTTCGCAATTTTCAAGGTCCCGCCCTTCTGTGGGATACGATTCGTTCCGGGAGCGTACCATCAGCCAGGGCCTGATGGCGGGCGCAACCATAACATGGAGCGAGCATGATTCGAACACCGGTATGTGAGCTGCTCGGCATCGAGCATCCTCTCGCCTTGGGCGGCATGGGACCCATATTCGCCCCTCGCATGGTGGCCGCGGTGTCGGAGGCGGGCGGACTGGGCGCGCTCGGCTGCCACGGCTGGAGCGCCGAGCAGATCCGTGCGGGGGCGCAGGCCGTCCGCGAACAGACCCGCAAGCCTTTCGCCTTGAACTTCCTTCTTTTCAGGATCGACGAGGAGTGCTTTTCCGCAGCGCTGGCGATCCGCCCCGAGGTGATCGCTTTCGCCTGGCCGCGGGGCGGCCAGGCGCTCAAGCCCTACATCGATCGCGCCCATGACGCCGGCGCCAAGGTGACATTCATGGTGAGCGACGCCGCCGGGGCCCGGGCCGCCGTGGAGGCCGGCGCCGACGTGATCGTCGCCCAGGGCACGGAAGGCGGCGGGCATGTGGGCTGGATGGGCAGCGTGGCGCTGACCCCCATCGTCGTGGATGCCGTCGCGCCCGTTCCCGTTCTGAGCGCAGGCGGAATTGCAGACGGGCGCGGCCTCGCCGCGGCGCTTGCCCTGGGCGCGGACGGCGTGCTCCTTGGCACGCGCTTCCTGGCGAGCGAAGAATCCTCGCTCCACGAGAACTATAAGAAGGCGATCGTCCGCAGTGACGGCCACGACACCGTACTGACCGAGATACCGGACATCGCGGCCGACATGGTGTGGCCGGGTGCGATGTCACGCGCGCATCGCAATCGATTCATCGAGCGCTGGGCCGGGCGCGAATGGGCTTTACGGCAGCATCAGTCCGAAGCTCTGGCAGCCGTTCAAGCCGCCCGCCGTGCCGGCGACACCGAAGAGGCGCCCCTGTCCTTCGGCCAGGATGCGGGACTCATCAGGGATATCCTGCCCGCGGGCGAGATCGTGCGCCGTATCGTTGCGGACGCCGAGCGTCTTCTTTCGCAGGGCTTGCCCCGGCTCGTGCGCTGAGCGAGCTTTCGCCCGCATATACACGACCGGCGCTTCTGCGTTACCTTAGGCGCCATGCCTTCAATCGATGGACAGCTGGTACGCGGCCTCGGACAGGCGGCCGATTTCACGCGCATCGACTGGGTGCGCGGCCAGCTGATGGACCTCGCCGGAATCGATCCTCATCCGGGCACGGTCAATCTTGCGCTGGCCGACGAGCGCAATCGCGCGCTGTGGCGGGAGTGGCGCGCCTTCCCCGGGGAAACGATAGAGCCCCGGGATCCCGCCTTCTGCCGCGCGCGCTGTTATCCGGCACGCCTCGCGGGGCGCGTGCCGGCTGCGATCATAGTGCCCGATATCCCAAGCTATCCCGAGGACAAGCTGGAGCTGGTGGCCGCTTTGCCGGTCCGCGAGCACCTGTCGCTCGGCGAAGGCGAACGTCTCGCCGTGGAGTTGTGCCGGCCGCTCGCCGTGCGGGCCGTGCTGTTCGATATCGACGGCACATTGGTGGATTCCATGCACGCCTACCATGAAGTGGCGCGGGTAGCCGCCGAGCCGCTCGGATTGCAGGTGACTATGGACCACGTGCGCCGGTCGCTTGCGACGGGCAGCAACTTCTGGAAAGGATTGCTCCCCGAGGACGGCGCGGAGAACGAGGCGAAACGCAAAGCGCTCAGCGCGCATGCCGCGCTGGAATGGCCGCGCATACTGCGCGAGCACTGCCGGGTATTCGAGGGGCTTGCCCAAACCCTGGACGCTCTGAAGCGGGCCGGCTTTCTACTCGGGATCGTGAGCGGCGCCCGTCCCGAAGTGCTCGAGCTGCTTCGGGCGGACGGAATACTGGAGCGGTTCGACGCCGTGCTGCTGGGCGCCGACGTGTCCCGGCGCAAGCCCGATCCCGAGGGCCTGGTGAAATGCCTGGCAAGACTCGGCGTCGCACCAGGCGACGCCATTTACGTCGGGGATACGCAGATCGACATCCAGGCGAGCCGCGCCGCCGGCGTACACGCGGTCGGCGTTCTCACCGGCGCTGCAGACAGCGCCACGCTCACGGCTCATTGGCCCGACCGCCTGATTTCCTCGCACGCCCGATTGGCGGCTATCGTCGAACCGGCCTCGGAGGCATCTTGAGCGAGACACGGGCGAGCCCGGCGGGTTTGATTTCCGAGGACCGGTTGCGCGAGCTCTCCCGGCCCGACTGGGCGCAGCGCTTCAGGGAGCGGTACCCGGGCGTGCAGCAGCTGCAAGCGGGGATCGAGAACGAAAGCCTGCAGGGTGCGATCGATGTGCACGTGCACGCCGAGCCCTGCAGCCTCAGCGCACGCAGCCAGGACTACACCCAGGTGGCCATCGACGCTGCCCGCGCCGGCATGCGCGCGCTGGTGCGAAAAGACCACTACTATTCGACGGTCGGCGAGGCATACGCCATCCAGCACCATATCGACCACCTGGTGGGAACCGGCGCCCTCGCCCACCGGGTCGAGGTCTACGGTGGAATCCCGCTCGCCTTCTCCATAGATGCAGCGCAGATCAGGCAGGCCTTGCGCCTGCCCGGCTTCAAGATGATCTGGTGCAATCCGATCAACGGCGAGCCGCTGGTGAGGGACGGCAAAGTGCGCCCGGAGATGGAGCGGATCATCGCGCTTGCCGGCGACCACGGAATCGCGCTCACGCTCGGCGCGCCCAGCCACAGCCGGAAAAAATACGGCGGCCTGGATGACTACGAAGGGCTCATGCCGCTGGTCGAGCGGGTCGCCGAGCTCGGCGCCTCGGCTGTCCTGGATCACCCCTTGAGCTCGTTCACCGCGGACCAGATCGCCGCGCTCACCCCGGACGGCGTGTACGCGGGGTTGTTTTGCTATCCGTCGCTGCCGAGCCTGATCAAGGCACCGGTGGTCGATCCGGAGCGCACCCGGGAGCTGGTTCGCCGGATCGGCCCGGCGCGATGCGTCGTTGCGAGCGATGTCGGCATGCTGCTGGAACCCACCGCCCTGGAAGCATTTCGTATGATGATACGGCTTCTTTTTGCGCTCGGATTCAATCGGCAGGACATCGACCTCATGCTCAAAGTGAACCCGGCCAGACTGATCGGGCTGGAGTCATGAACGCGCTCGACTGGCTGATGAGCCCGATCAGCGGCGCCACGGACCATGACCTCTCAAGCGGCACGTACCTGCACGGGCGGCTGATGGTGCTCGCGTGGGGCATCCTCGTGCCGCTGGCCATTCTGCTTTCGCGCTTTTACAAGGTCACACCCGGACAAGAGTGGCCACGCGTGCTGAACAACCCGTTCTGGTTCAACACCCACCGCGCGATCACATACGGCGCAGGCGTATTGATGCTTGCCGCCGTCGTGCTGATCGAGCTGGAGGATCCGGGACGCGCGCCCTGGCGCAGCTTCCACGCGGCGGCGGGCTGGACGCTCGTGATCGCGGGCTGGCTGCAACTTCTGGGATCGCATCTTCGGGGGACCATGGGCGGCCCCTCCAACCCCGTCACGCGCGTGCCACTGCGCAACTGGCAGTGGCAGGATGCCGAGGCCATGGATCCTTCGCAACCTGGCAGGGCGCTGCTGCAGTGGCCCGGCGATCATTTCAACATGACGCGCACAAGGGTGGTCTTCGAATACGTGCACAAGGGACTCGGCTACCTGCTGCTCGCCTTCTCCGTCGTGACGCTCGCCTCGGGCCTGCTCGCAGCCGACGCGCTGAACTGGATGTGGATCACGATGCTCCTGTGGTGGCTTGCGTGCGCGGGCGCTTTCGTGGCGCTGCAGCGCCAGGGCCGCTGCATCGACTGCTATCAGGCCATCTGGGGGGTGGACGAGAATCTCCCCGGCAATCGCCTGACGCCGATCGGCTGGGGCGTCCGGCGCTACACCACGGACGATGTGG
>Ga0156022_1311_pt1 | contig 13385 bp, 10 predicted proteins | sample RifCSPlowO2_02_FD_107676 | JGI IMG/M metagenome (GOLD analysis project Ga0156022, IMG submission 107676) | Betaproteobacteria bacterium RIFCSPLOWO2_02_FULL_65_24 | reverse complement strand
GCGGCGATTATCTGGAAAGCCACGACCTGGAGGATGTGCTTTCGGTGGTAGACGGGCGTCCCGAGCTCGTCGATGAGATCGCGAAGACGGAATTCAATCTGCGTGGCTATATCGCAGCGGTTTGCGCACGACTCGTGGCAGACGAAGGGTTCATCAACGCGCTACCCGGCCTTATCATCGAAGGCAGTCCCGCTGGGCGGGTTCCGATCGTGCTTGAGCGGCTCAGGAAGATCGCTGCGACGGGAACGGGATCATGAACAGCGCCAGCTTCGTCCAGAAACTCTGGGTATGATCATTTTCATAATCGCCTATCATCGAAATGTTTGACGACGCCAAACGCCCGGCGGATCTCGACCGGCTCCCGGTGCAAAGGAGGAAACGCAAATGAAAAGAATGCCTTCGCTTTTTCTATGCCTGGCCGCCGCCGCACTGACTGGCGCCCCGCTGGCCGCACATTCCCAAACCTACCCCGCCAAGACCGTCCACGTCATCGTCCCGCACCCGGCGGGCGGCCCGGGCGACGTGCCGCCGCGCGGCATCGCCCAGGCGCTCTCGCAGAGCATGGGGCAGCCCTTCGTCATCGAGAACCGCGAGGGCGCCGACGGACTGATCGGGGCGGAGGCCTGCGCCAAGGCGACGCCCGACGGCTACACCCTGTGCTCGACCAGCGCCGGGGTGCTGGTGGTCAACCCGACGCTCCGCAAGAACCCGACCTACGACGTGTCGCGCTTCATTCCGATCGTGCACACCGGGACGCTCCAGCAGCTGATACTCGCCATCCCCGCGGTGCCCGCCAACTCGATGAAGGAGCTGCTCGCGCTCGTCAAGGCGAAGCCGGAATCGATCAAGGTTGGCACCTTCGGCTCGATCAATCTCGCGAGCCTGTTCGTCCAATGGACGAAGAAGGAACTGGGCGCCGCCTTTTATCCCATTCCCTACAAGAGCGCGAGCCAGAGCCTGCAGGCGGCGCTGGCGGGCGATGTCCAGGTGGTCAGTTTCGCCATGGGTCCGGCCTCGAAACTGATCAAGGCCGGCAAGCTGAAGGCGCTCGCCATCTCGCCCAGGCGTGTCAGCTCGCTGCCCGACGTCCCGTCGCTGCGGGAGGCGGGCATCGGCTTCGATTTCACCACCTGGTTCGGCTGGTTTGCGCCCGCAGGCGTCCCGCCCGACATCGTGCGCCGGGTGAACGGGGAAATAGCGAAGCTCCTGGCCGATTCGCAGTTCAATGCCAAGTTCATCGCCTCGCAGGGCCTCGCCTCGGATTGGCCCACGGGGGCTTCGCCGGAAGATTTCGACAAGTTCATCAAGACCGACCTCGAGGGCTTCGTCAAGCTGGCGAAGACCGTGGGCCTCAAGCAGCAATAATGCCTCCCGCAGCGATGCGACTTTGCGGTGTCTTGATGTAAGCCACTACACGGGATTTCTGACAGCGGCCACAATAGCCGCTGGCGGAAGCGCGTTGCGACGCCATTGAACGACAGGAAGCTCGAATTGAATCAACCGGCCATCGTCGAGAAGATCTGCGACTATTGCCGCGTCCTGCAGGGCGACGGCATGAATTACGGCGACTACCTGGAGCAGCTCACGTACCTGCTCTTCCTGAAGGCGGCGCACGAGCGCGGCCAGCTCCCCCACGACAAGCCCAGTCTCATCCCGGACCGGTTCGCTTGGCCGACGCTCCTTTCCAAGCAGGGCGACGAGCTCTTCAGCCACTACCGGGCCATTCTGGAATACCTCGGCGGCGCCCAGGGCACGCTCGGCCTGGTGTTCAGCAACGCGCGGAACACTTTCAAGGACCCGGCCAAGCTGCGGCAGGTGATCGTTGAGCTTATCGACGGCGAGGACTGGTCATCGATGAACGCCCACATGAAAGACCCGGGCGGCGGACGGACGGAGCAGTACATCTCGCCGCGCGCCTTGATGCGCTCCATCCTGGACTGCGTCACCTGCCGCAAGAAGGCGTAGTGAGCGCCGGAGGCCCCATGCTGAAGGACAGTACGTTGCAGCGTCTTCTCGCGTTCCGGGAAGCGAGGGACTGGAAGCAGTTCCACACCTTCCGAACCCTGGCGGTGTCGATTTCGCTCGAAGCGGCCGAGCTGCTCGAATTCGTGCAGTGGGTGCCCGATGCGGCGCTTGGCGAGGTGGTGTCGAGAGAGAAGGCGCAGATCTGCGACGAAATGGCCGACATCGCGATCTACCTCCACTACCTGGCACACGACCTGGGCGTCGATCTGGACGAGTGCGTGCGGAAAAAACTCCAGCTGAACGAAGAAAAATATCCTGTCACCCAATCGAAAGGCAACGCGGCCAAGTATGACCGGTTGCGGTGAGTGATTCCCCGGGCGATCGCGCCCTTCATCTCCTTGCCACGGTCTTCGGCCATCCCGCCTTCCGCGGCGCACAGGCTGAGATTGTCTCGCACGTCGCCGCGGGCGGCGATGCGCTGGTGCTCATGCCCACCGGCGGCGGCAAGTCGCTGTGCTACCAGTTGCCGGCGCTGCTGCGCGGGGGCACGGCGCTGGTGGTCTCGCCGCTCATCGCGCTGATGCAGGACCAGGTGGCGGCGCTGCGGCAACTGGGCGTGCGGGCGGCCTTTCTGAATTCCTCGCTCGATCCCGAGGCCGCGCGGGCCACCGAGCGGGCCTTCTCGGCCGGTGAGCTGGATCTGCTCTACGTCGCGCCCGAGCGGCTGGTCATGCCGCGCATGCTCGAGTTGCTCGAGCGGAGCAGGCTGGCGCTCTTCGCCATCGACGAAGCCCATTGCGTGTCGCAATGGGGGCACGACTTCCGGCCGGAATACCTGCAGCTGTCGCTGCTGCACGAGCGCTTCCCGGCGGTGCCGCGCATCGCGCTCACCGCCACCGCCGACCCGCACACCCGCGGCGATATCGTCCGCCGCCTGGCGCTGCACGAGGCGCGCGTGTTCATCTCCAGCTTCGACCGGCCGAACATCCGCTACACCATCGTCGATAAGGAGGACGAGCGCGCGCAGCTCCTGCGCTTCATCCGTGACGAGCACGCCGGCGAGGCGGGCATCGTCTATTGCCTGTCGCGCAGCAAAGTCGACAAAACGGCGGCATGGCTCGCCGCGCATGGCGTGCGCGCCCTGCCGTATCACGCGGGGATGGACGCCGCGGCGCGCACCGAGCATCAGGCGCGTTTTCAGCGCGAGAACGGCACTGTCATTGTCGCGACCATCGCCTTCGGCCTGGGCATCGACAAGCCGGACGTGCGCTTCGTCGCCCATCTCGACCTGCCAAAGAGCATCGAGGCCTATTACCAGGAGACCGGACGCGCAGGGCGCGACGGCGCTCCGGCCGATGCATGGATGGCCTATGGGCTGGGTGACCTGGTGCAGCAGCGCCGCATGATCGAGCAGGCCGAAGGCGGCGAAGAGTTCCGCCGCGTGTGCCTGGTGAAGCTCGAGGCGCTGCTCGGGCTGTGCGAAACGGCGCTCTGTCGGCGTGTGCGCCTGCTGGGGTACTTCGGTGAAGCGGGCACGCCCTGCGGCAACTGCGACACCTGCCTCGAGCCGCCCCAGACCTGGGATGCGACCGAGGCCGCGCGCAAGGCGCTTTCGTGCATCTACCGCACCGGTCAGCGCTTTGGCGCGGTGCACCTGATCGATGTGCTGCGCGGCCGGGCCACCGAGCGCGTGTCGCAGTGGAATCACGACCAGCTGTCCGTGTTCGGCGTCGGCAGCGACCTGGACGAGGCGGCCTGGCGCAACGTCTTCCGGCAGCTCGTGGCGCTGGGGTACGCGCTCCCCGAACACCAGGCCTACGGGGCGCTGCGCCTCACGCCGGCAAGCCGCGCGGTGCTGAAAGGCGAGCAGGCGGTCCAGATGCGGCGCGCTGTAACGGGTCGCAAAGCCGCCGTAAAACCACGGCGAAATGCCGAGTCGCGGGTGACGAGCGCCATGGACGAGGCACTCTTCGAGCGCCTCAAACTCTGGCGCACGGAGCAGGCGCGTGAACAGTCGGTACCGGCTTATGTGATCTTCCACGACCGCACGCTGGCGGCGATCGCCGCAGCGCGACCGCAGGACCTCGAGTCGCTGTCCGCGATCGATGGCGTGGGCGCGAAAAAGTTGGAGCGCTACGGCGCGAGCCTGCTCGACTTGTTGCGCACGTGAGCGGCGTGCGACGGCGAGAGAGCTCGGCGATCAACCCGTATACTCGCCCGCATGGCCGTGCCGCGCTCCTGGGATGTCTTCTGTCACGTCGTGGACAACTTCGGCGACGCCGCCGTGTGCTGGCGCCTGGCGCGCTCGCTCGCCGCGTTGCCCGCGACGCAGCAGGTACGCCTGTGGATCGACGAGCTCGAGGTATTGCACGCCCTGGTGCCCGAAATTGCGCCGGGCGTTGCCCAGCAGTCGTATGCCGCGGTCGAGGTCTGCCGCCTGGTCGAGGAGCCCTGTTTCGGCGCACCGGCGGACGTCGCGGTGGACGGCTTCGGCGGAGGCCTTCCGGAGGTGTATGCCGAGGCTATGGTCGAGCGCGTGCCGCGCCCGCTGTGGATCGTCCTCGAATACCTGAGTGCCGAGCCTTGGGTCCCCGGGCACCATGGCCTTCCTTCGCCCCACCCGCACTTGCCGCTCGAGCGCTATTTCTTCTTCCCCGGCTTTGGCGCGGGCACCGGGGGGCTGCTGCGTGAAGAGGGCTTTGCGGCTCGGCGCGCAGCGTTCCTGAATGACCCGAAGCGGCGCGCCGCGCTCTGGCGCGACGCCGGAGTGGCGCCGCCGGCCAAGGACGCGAGGCTCGTCACCCTGTTCGGTTACGAGGGGGCGCCACTCGGCGAGCTGCTCGACGCCTGGGCCGGGGCCGAGCCCGTTTGGCTCGCCGTGCCGCCCAGCCCGCTCGCCTCCGAGGTCGCTGCTTTCCTCGGAGCCAGCGGCGCGGCCGGGCAGTCGCGCCGCCGCGGTGCGCTGCAAGCCGCGTTTCTGCCCTTCCTGCCGCAGGACCGCTACGACGAGCTGCTGTGGGCCGCGGACTGGAATTTCGTGCGCGGCGAAGACTCCTTCGTGCAGGCCCAATGGGCCGAGCGGCCGTTCACCTGGCAGCTCTACCCGCAGTCGGAAGCCGCGCATTTGCCGAAGCTGGACGCTTTCCTCGGCGTTTATTGCGCCGGCCTGCCGGCCGAGATGGCGGCGCCTCTGGGGACCCTGTTCCGGGGGTGGAACGGCGTATCGCTGCAGCCCGGAGAACTGCGCCGGACCTGGGCCGCGCTCACCCGCCATCGCGAGGCGCTGCGCCTCCATGCCCGTGAGTGGGCCGCGCGGGCGGCCGAGGCGGGCGAGCTGGCAATGAATCTGGCTTCATTTTGCGCCGAGCGGCTAAAATAGCGCCCTTTTTGATTGGGCACTCGGGACGCGGAATGAAGCAGGCACAGGAAATCCGGACGGGCAACGTCATCATGGTGGGCAAGGAGGCCCTTGTGGTACAGAAGGCCGAGTTCAGCAAGTCGGGCCGCAACGCTTCCGTGGTGAAGATGAAGCTCAAGAACCTTCTGACGGGCGCCGTCACCGAAACGGTCTACCGCGCCGACGAGAAGTTCGAAATGGTCATGCTGGACCGCAAGGAAGTCACCTACTCGTACTTCTCCGATCCCAGCTACGTTTTCATGGATGAGGAGTACAACCAGTACGAGGTCGACGCGGACGGCATGGGCGAGGTGCTTGATTATCTCGAAGACGGCATGCCGGCCGAACTGGTGATTTTCAACGAGCGGCCGATCGCGGTGGAGATCCCGCAAACCGTGGTGCGCGAGATCGCCCATACCGAACCCGCGGTGCGGGGCGACTCCTCGGGCAAGGTGCTCAAGTCGGCCAAGCTCAAGACCGGTTTCGAAGTCCAGGTGCCGCTGTTCTGCGCGATCGGCGACCGGATCGAGATCAATACCGAGACGGGCGAGTACCGTAGCCGGGCGAAGGCGTAGGGCCGGCAGATCACCGTGAGCAAGTGCTAGCTTACTGCGGCTTGTAGCCGGCCGCCTTCAGCAGCGCCACCATCTCGTCGGCGTGCCGGGCTTCGTCCCGCATCATTTTCGCGAACTCTTCCGGGGTGCTGCCGATGGGCGGGGCACCGAAGGCGGCGGTGATTTTTTCGCGCACGCCCGGGCTCTTGATAATCCGCACGACCTCGCGGTTGAGGCGCTCGACTATGGCTTTGGGGGTTTTGCCCGGCGCCGCCAGCGCAAACCAGCCGCCGCTCCCCAGGTCGTAGCCCTGCTCCCTGTAGGTCGGAATGTCGGGCAATTCCGCGTTGCGTTGTTCGCTGCGGATGGCGAGCGCTTTCAGCTTGCCGGCGCGGATCAGCGGACCGACCACTTGCGGCGTGCTGGCCGCCAGGTCCACTTCGGCCGCGACAGCGGCCTGCACGGCCGGTCCGGAGCCCTTGTAGGGCACATGGGCGATCTTGATGCCGGCGGCCTTATTGATCGCTTCGAGCAGTTGATGCACCCCTCCGCCCAGGCCGAACGAGCTCATGTTGAGCTTGCCGGGGTTGGCTTTCGCATAGGCCACCATTCCCCGGAAGTCGTTGAAGGGCGATTTGGGCGGGGTCACCAGGATCTGGATGGTGTGCACGAGCTGGGTGATGCCCACCAGGTCCCGGTTCACGTCGAACGGCATGTCGGAGCGCAGCCGCGGCAGGATCATCATGCCGTCGTTGGTGACGGTGCACAGCGTGTGGCCGTCGGGGTCCGAGCGCGCGCAGGCCGTCATGCCGATCAGCCCGGTGGCGCCGGCGCGGTTTTCGACCACGATCTGCTGGCCGAGCGCCTCGCCGAGCGGCCCCTGGATCAGGCGCACCAGCGGATCCTGCGGACCGCCGGGCGGATAGGGCACGATAATGCGCACGGGCTTGGTGGGATAAGGCTGCGCGCCGGCCCACACCGGCATGCCGAGCACAAACGCAGCACCAATGGCCGTAAGCAAAGCCTTCATGAGCATCTGCTCCTGTCGGATAGCGGCTGCCGCAGTGTAGGCTCGCAATGCTCACGGTACAAGGCTGCATCCAGCACATGAGCGCCATGGCATGGACCGTTACGACATCGCCGTCATAGGCGGCGGCATCAATGGCGCCGGCATTGCGCGCGATGCTGCGGGGCGCGGTTTGAAAGTGCTGCTCGCCGAAACCGGCGACCTCGCCGGGGCGACCTCGTCCGCGTCCACCAAGCTGATCCACGGCGGCCTGCGTTATCTGGAGTACTGGGAGTTCCGCCTGGTGGCCGAGGCGCTCGCCGAGCGCGAAGCGCTGCTGGGCATCGCGCCGCACATCGTCTGGCCCGTGCAGTTCGTTCTGCCGCACGAGCAGCACCTGCGACCGGCGTGGATGATCCGCGCCGGGCTGTTTCTCTACGATCATCTGGGCCGGGGCGCCATGGGCTTCGGCCGGAACATGAGCACGTTGCCCGGCTCGCGCAACGTCGTGCTCGAGCCCGAGCACCTGGGCAAGGGGCTCAAGCCGGTCTTCACCCGCGGCTTTGCCTACTACGACTGCTGGGTCGACGATGCGCGCCTGGTGGTGCTCAATGCCCGATCGGCCGCCAGCCACGGCGCCGACATCCTGACGCGCACACGGTGCACCGGCGCCGAGCGCTGGGGCGATCGCTGGCGCGTGCGCTTACGGAGCGCCAGCGAAGACGAGCGCGAAGTGACTGCTCGCGCCCTGGTGAACGCGGCCGGTCCCTGGGCGGAATCGTTTCTTCAGCGCGAAATCGGCGTGCCTTCGCGCGGCCGGGTGCGGCTGGTGAAAGGCAGCCATATCGTGGTGCCGCGCATCCACGACCGGCGCCACGCTTTCATTCTGCAGAATCCCGACCGGCGCGTCATATTCATGATTCCTTACGAGCGCGAATTCACCTTGATCGGCACCACCGACGTGCCGGTGGACGAGCGTGAGCTCCCGGCACGCGCGTCCAACGAAGAGATCGTCTATCTGTGTGAAGCCGCGAGCCGCTATACCGAGCGCCCGGTTGAAGCGGCGAGTGTGGTGTGGACCTATAGCGGGGTGCGGCCTCTGTATGACGACGGCTCGCCCAACCCCTCGGCCGTGACGCGCGATTACCACCTGGTGCTTGAGGCGGGATCGGGCGAGAAAGAGGCGCCGCTCGTGTCCGTGTTCGGCGGGAAAATCACTACCTATCGCCGCCTCGCCGAGCATGTGCTCGAGCGCCTGGCGCCCTGGTTCCCCGATACGCAGGGCTGGACGGCCCAGGAAGCTTTGCCCGGAGGCGATTTCGCCTCGGGGGGGTTCGATGCACTGTTCGAAGAGCTGCGCCTGCGCTACCCGGGCCTGCCGCCTGCGCTGCTCGCCCGTTACGCGCGCCGCCATGGCACGCTCGCGCGCGAGGTGCTGGGCGAGGCGCGCGCGGAAAGCCAGTTGGGTCAGTGGTTCGGCGGCGGGCTGTATGAAGCTGAAGTGCGATGGTTCATCGAAAAGGAATGGGCGCGCGAGGCGGACGATGTGCTGTGGCGCAGAACGAAGTGCGGCTTGCACATGAGCCCCGGGCAGCGCACCGGGTTCCAGGAATGGATGAACGCTCGATTTTCGTAGGAGACGAGCAGCGGCAATCGCTGCCCGTGGTTATGGCTCGTTGGCGAGCACCGGCGCGAGCCAGCGCTGCACGGCATCGAGCCCCAGCACCTTGCGACGCGCGTAATCCTGCGCCTGGTCCTCCCCGATCTTGCCCACGGCGAAGTACCGCGCCTTGGGATGAGAGAAGTAGAAACCGCTCACCGAGGCGGCCGGCAGCATTGCATAGGACTCGGTGAGCGTGAGCCCCACGTCCTGCGCCTTGAGCAGTGTGAAAAGCGGGCCCTTTTCGGCGTGATCGGGACAGGCGGGATAGCCGGGCGCGGGCCGGATGCCGCGGTATTTCTCGGCGATCAGGGCCTCGCAGCCGAGCCCTTCGTCAGGTGCGTAGCCCCAGAATTCCTTTCTCACCCGCTCATGCAGCCGTTCGGCGAAGGCTTCGGCGAGCCGGTCGGCCAGGGCCTTCAGCAGAATGGCGTTGTAGTCGTCATGCGCGGCCTCGAACGCACGCACGCGCTCCTCGCAGCCGAGCCCTGCCGTAACGGCGAAGGCGCCGATCCAGTCGTTCACGCCCGAGTCTTTGGGGGCGATGAAGTCGGCGAGGCACAGGTTGGCGCGATCGGAAGGCTTCTCGGTCTGCTGGCGCAGTGCGTGCCATACCATGGCGGGCGAGCGGTGCGCTTCGTCCCCGTAGATTTCGATGTCATCGCCGGCGCTCGCCGCGGGCAGCAGCGCGATGACGCCGTTGGCCTTCAGCCACTTCTCCTCGATGATGCGGTGAAGCATCTGCACCGCGTCGCCGTAGACGCTGCGTGCCGTGCCACCGACCACCGGATCGTCCAGTATCCTGGGGAAGCTGCCGGCCAGGTCCCAGGTCTGGAAGAACGGCGACCAGTCGATATAGCGCGCGAGCTCCGCCAGGTCGTATCCGAGGAACGCCTTGCGTCCGGGCCGGCGCGGCGCGGGCGGCGCATAGCTTTTCCAGTCGGTGCGGAAGCCGTTCTCGCGCGCCGCTGCAAGCCCGATCATGGCCGGGCCGCGCTTGGCCGCATGCTGTGCGCGTATGCGTTCGTAATCGGCGCAAACCTCGGCGACGTAGCCTGCGCGGGCGGTGTCCGAAATCAGGTTCTGGCACACCGAAGCGGAGCGCGAGGCATCGGGCACATAGACCACGGGACCGGAATAGTTCGACGCAATCTTCACGGCGGTGTGCACGCGGGACGTCGTCGCGCCGCCGATCAGCAGCGGTAGCGTGAAGCCTTCGCGCTCCATTTCCCGGGCGACGTGCGCCATTTCCTCCAGCGAGGGCGTGATCAGCCCCGACAGCCCGATGATGTCGGCCTTGTGCTCGCGCGCGGTTTCGAGAATCTTCTGCGCGGGCACCATCACGCCGAGGTTCACGACCTCGAAGTTGTTGCACTGGAGCACCACGGCGACGATGTTCTTGCCGATGTCGTGCACGTCGCCCTTCACCGTGGCCACCACGATCTTGCCCTTGGCGCGCGTGTCGCCCGAGCGGGTCTTCTCGGCCTCGATGAACGGCACCAGATGCGCGACCGCCTGCTTCATCACCCGCGCCGATTTCACCACTTGGGGCAGGAACATCTTGCCGGCGCCGAACAGGTCGCCGACCACGTTCATGCCTTCCATGAGCGGCCCCTCGATCACGTGGATGGGATGCGCACACTTCTGGCGCGCCTCCTCCGCGTCCTCCACGATCCAGGTGGAAATACCCTGCACCAGGGCGTGCGCGAGACGCTGCTCGACGCTCCACTCGCGCCATTCCAGGTTCTGCGCCTCGGCCTTGCCGGCCGACTTCACGGTGGTGGCTATTTCCACCAGGCGCTCGCCGGCATCGCGCCGGCGGTTCAGGATCACGTCTTCGATGCGTTCGCGCAGCTCCTCCGGAATCTCTGCATAGACGCCCAGCTGGCCGGCATTGACGATGCCCATGGTGAGGCCCGCGCGGATGGCGTGGTAGAGGAACACCGTGTGGATCGCCTCGCGCACGGCGTCGTTGCCGCGAAACGAAAACGACACGTTGGAGATGCCGCCCGACACCCGGGCCTGCGGCAGGTGGGCCCGTATCCAGCGCGTCGCTTCGATGAAGTCCAGGCCGTAGTTGGCGTGCTCTTCGATTCCGGTGGCGACCGCGAACACGTTGGGATCGAAAATGATGTCCTCGGGCGGAAAGCCGACCTGCTCGGCGAGCAGCCGATAGCAGCGGCGGCACACCTCGATGCGGCGCTCCAGCGTATCGGCCTGGCCGCGCTCGTCGAACGCCATGACGATGACCGCGGCCCCGTAACGGCGCGCGAGCTTCGCCTGGCGCGTGAATTCCGCCTCGCCTTCCTTGAGCGAGATGGAATTGACGATGCACTTGCCCTGGACGCACTTCAATCCCGCTTCGATCACCGCCCATTTGGACGAATCGATCATCACCGGAACGCGCGAGATTTCGGGTTCCCCTGCCACCAGGTGCAGGAACTTCGCCATGGCCGCCTGCGAATCGAGCATCGCTTCGTCCATGTTGACGTCGATCAGCTGCGCACCGTTCTCGACTTGCTGGCGCGCGACCGCGAGCGCGTTGGCGTAATCGCCCGCAAGAATGAGGCGCGCAAATGCCCTCGAGCCCGTGACGTTGGTGCGCTCGCCCACGTTGACGAAAAGCGATTCGTCGGTTACGTTGACCGGCTCCAGGCCCGACAGCCGCAGCGAGCACGCTGCCGCGGGTCGCTTGCGGGGCGCGACGCCGCGCACCGCCGCCACGGCTGCGAGAAGATGCTCCGGCGTGGTCCCGCAGCATCCCCCCACGACATTGACCAGTCCCGCGCGCGCGTACTCGCCAAGGAAGCCGGCGGTGCACTGCGGCGTTTCGTCGTAGCCCGTTTCGGACAGCGGATTGGGCAGGCCCGCATTCGGGTAGGCGCACACATAGGCGTCCGCCACGCGCGCGAGCTCTTCGATGTAGGGACGCATGAGCTTTCCACCCAGCGCACAGTTGAGCCCGATGGTGAGCGGAGAGGCATGGCGCACCGAGTTCCAGAACGCTTCGGGCGTCTGGCCGGTCAGCGTGCGCCCGGACTGGTCGGTGATGGTGCCCGAAATCATGACCGGGAGCCGCTGGCCGCGCTGCTCGAACAGCGTTTCCATGGCGAAGATCGCGGCCTTGGCGTTCAGCGTGTCGAACACGGTCTCGAGAAGCAGGATGTCCGCGCCCCCGTCGAGCAGTCCTCGGGCCGCTTCGGCATAGGCGGCCACGAGCTCATCGAAGCTGATGTTGCGATAACCCGGGTCGTTGACATCCGGAGAGATGGAGGCGGTCTTGTTGGTCGGGCCCAGGACGCCCGCCACGAATCGCGGCCGCGCCGGCTGCTTGTTGGTATACGCGTCAGCCGCGCCGCGCGCGATGCGCGCGGCGGTGACGTTCAGTTCATAGACCAGGCTCTGCAGGCCGTAGTCGGCCTGCGACGGAGCGTTCGAATTGAAGGTGTTGGTGGCAATGATGTCCGCGCCCGCGGCCAGGTAGCGGTGGTGGATATCGTTCACCACGCCGGGCTGGGTGAGGCACAGCAGGTCGTTGTTGCCCTTCAGCTCGCGCGGGTGGTGCGCGAAACGGCGGCCGCGGAAATCGCTCTCGGTGAGGCGCCTGCCCTGGACCATGGTGCCCATGGCGCCGTCGAGGACCAGTATGCGCTGCGCTAGCAGCGCCTCGAGCTCCGCGCTTCGGTCTGGCTGCATGCTCTCGCTGTCTCCCGGCCGGGCAAAACCTCGCGCTCGCGACCAATAAAAAAACCCGATCACCTTGTGTCTGCCTCGGCTGATCGGGCTAGGCCGCTTTAGCAGAACTTGTTTGTCACCCCGCGAAGGGCCGGCGCCCGCAAGCTGGTTCGCTCAAATCGGCGCAATGGCAAGGTACCGCGTCTGCCCACCTGATGTCAAGTTCGAGCAGTGGGACGATCGGATCATTACGTCCCACTTTATCAACGCTTGCAGACGTGGGAAAAGAGCCCTTACACTTCGAAATGTCACCCGCCGGGGCTCCATGGAACGTCAACCAAATCGTATTCCGCCGGTCAGCTTCGAATTCTTCCCGCCCAAGACGCCTGAGGGCGTAAAGAAGCTGCGCGCGACCTGGACAGCGCTCGCCTGTCTGGGCCCGCGGTTTTTTTCCGTGACCTACGGTGCGGGCGGCTCGACGCGCGATCGCACCCTGGGGACCGTGCTCGAGATACGCGAGGCGGGCCACGAAGCGGCGCCGCATGTTTCCTGCATCGGCCTCACCCGAGCCGAAATCGCGGATACCCTGGAGCTTTACCGGCTCAAGAACATCCGGCACATCGTTGCGCTGCGCGGTGACCTGCCTTCGGGCACGGCCGCGCTCGGCGAGCTGCGCTACGCGGCCGAGCTGGTGGCCTTCATCCGCGAGCGCACCGGCCCGCAGTTCCGCATCGAGGTCGCCTGCTACCCGGAATTCCACCCGCAGGCGGAAAGTCCCAGGGCCGACCTGCTGCATTTCCTGGACAAGGTGCGCGCGGGCGCCGACGGGGCGATCACCCAGTACTTCTACAACCCGGACAGCTATTTTCGGTTTGTCGAGGACTGCCAGGCCGAAGGCGTTGCCATACCGATCGTGCCGGGCATCATGCCGATCGGCAATTTCACCCAGCTGGTGCGTTTTTCCGACGCCTGCGGCGCGGAGATCCCGCGCTGGCTGCGCTTGAAAATGGACAACTTCAGCGGTGACCTGAATGCCGTCAAGGCCTACGGGCTGGACGTGGTGACGGCGATGTGCGACCGGCTGATCACACAGGGCGCGCCCGGGCTGCACTTCTACACCATGAATCG
>Ga0156022_1034_pt2 | contig 13420 bp, 11 predicted proteins | sample RifCSPlowO2_02_FD_107676 | JGI IMG/M metagenome (GOLD analysis project Ga0156022, IMG submission 107676) | Betaproteobacteria bacterium RIFCSPLOWO2_02_FULL_65_24 | reverse complement strand
GTGACTTCCGGGTCGCGCCCGGGCACCTGCCCCGTCACCGCGGCCGCGTCGATGCGCTCCTTGCAGAACGTGCATTTGGTCGCCACGCCGAGCCGCGCCGGATCGAAGCCGATCCGCTCCGAAGGCATCGGCTCCTCGCCATAGGCGAAACGCGCCTCATGGACGATGCTGCGAGCCTCGTAAGGACAGGCCATCACGCAGTTGGCGCAGCCGATGCAGGTGTCGTAGTCGATGGTCACCAGGCCGTCGTCACGCTTCTTCGTCGCCTTGGTCGGACAGACCTCTTCGCAAGGCGGATCGGAGCAATGCATGCAGGAGACCGGCACGAAGCTGCGGCGCACGTCGGGAAATTCGCCCGTCTCCAGATCGAGCACGCGCCGCCACTGCACGCCGGGGGGCGTCGTGTTGGCGTTCTTGCAAGCGGCCGTGCACGTCTGGCAGCCGACGCAGCGGCGCAGGTCGATCGCCATGGCGTAACGGGTCATGCGGCCACCCGGCGCAGCGCCACGCGCACGATGTCGGAACCGGACCCGGTGGCATCGGTCAGCTCGAGCGACATCGGCGCGACCGTATTGAGGCTCGGCAGGCCGAAATCCTTGGCATAAGGCGTCGCCCAGTGGTCGAACTGCCCGACGATCACCAACGTGTCGGGCCGCACGCCTTGCGCGAGCACCGCGTTGCCGTAGGTGGCGCCGATGTGCGAGCGGATTTCGACCCGATCGCCCTCGCCGATGCCGTAGCGCCGCGCGGTCCCCGCATTCATGATGACGCCGGTATGGCCGCGCACGTTCTGCGAGACTTCCCGCATCAGCTCGATAGTGACGTTGCCCCCGGTGTGGTACTGCATGCTCTTGGTGGCGAGCAGCCACAGGGGAAACTCCTCGGGCTTCGCGCCCGCATTGACGAGCGCGCGCTCCCAGCGGCCGGGGATGTCGTGCCATTCGGGGAGCGCCGTGTATTCGGAGAGCTGCTCGTCCCACCAGTGCATGCCCTTGCCGTGCAGGCGGTTACCGAGCTCGCGGCCGATGCGCAGCAGCCGCTCCTGGTAGGGCAGCTCGTAGCGCAAGCCCTGCTTTTCCAGCGTTGGCGTGAGGTACCAGTCGAGCTTCGACATCGGCACGGTGTAAAAGCCGTTCTGCTTGAACCATTCGAGGTCGCGCGTCTCCCGGCCCCCGGACAGGTGCGCCGTGGCGGCGCGGCAGACGGAGTCCCAGATTTCATCCACGCCGTGCTCGCGGGACGTATCGAGGCTGTAGTCGTAAACGTCGTTCTTGAGCGGCGCCGCGCCGCCCGTGCCGTTATTGATCGCCTTGTTGTAGGCCTCCAGGAGGCCGGTGCGCCTGGCGAGCTCGGTGCTGATCCAGGTGAAATCCCGAGCCTCGCCCTGCGCTGCGACGGCCGGCTGGCGCAGCGCCACGCCGCGGTGCTCCCAGAACTGCTCGATGAACTTGGTGCCGCCGACCTTGATCAACTGCAGCGATTCCAGGTCGGTCGCTTCCGGCAGCAGCAGATCGGCGAAGTAGTTGGTTTCGTCGACCGTGTACGCGAAGCACACCGTGTAGGGGAAGGTGGCGATCGTATCGACCAGGGTCGCGGTGTCCCAGAACGAGATGGCCGGATTGGAGCGGAAGACGAACCAGACCTCGGGCAGGGTCGGCACCGGCATGTTCCAGTCCGCGGGCCGCTCGCGCTGGAACATCCAGGCGAGCTGCGTCGGCCCGAGCGCCTGGCTCCACGCCGTGTTGCCGACGATGGGTACGAGCGTCTTGTGAGCGTTGCGGCCCGTGGGCTGCGCCGCCCAATGCTCCGCATCGGTCGGATTGAAATGCTGCGCCATGAAGCCGTCTTCGCCGGGCTGCACGGAAAGGTGCCGGTTGTCCTGGTGGCGATTGAGCCGCACCGTCGTGCCGAGCGTGCCGCCGGGATTTTCCAGCGCCCCCACCAGCGCCGCGAGCACCGTGCGCGCCCAGCAACATTCGAACGCGCCCCAGCCGTTGTTGACCGACTTGCCGAGGGTCACCGCCACCGGCCGCAGCGGCAGGATCTTGCCGTCGATCTCGATGGTCTCGCCGATCGAAGCGCTTTCCAGATATTCGTTCGCAATGCGGCGTATGGTTGCCGCCGGGATATCGCAGATCCCGGCCGCCCACTCGGGCGAATAAGGCACCATGTGCTCGGCGAGGCGGGTGAAGGCCGTCGCGCCGTCCACTTCGCCGGGCGCGTGGCGCACGTCGTCGGCGTCGATACTGATCGCACCTCTCACAGGGAACCGGCCGCTCAGCGCCGGAACCGCGCCTGGCGTATCGAAAGCGACCGCCCGGGCGCCTGCCTCGTCCCACACGAGCGGTTTGGCGCTTTGCGCATCGCGCAGGTACAGCCCATCGGGACCCACGAGATAAGGGGACGATGTCCGCTCGCGCAGGAAAGGCAGGTCGAGCGCCGGCTCGCCGTGCTCGCAGACCATCACGTGGATCAACGCGAAGAGGAACGCCGCATCGGTCTTCGGCCGGATCGGCACCCATTCCGCCGCGCAGGCGCCGGTGACAGACAGGTGAGGTTCAACCTGCACGCGCTTGTAGCCGCGCACGCGCGCGTCGGCATGCCGGATGACGGCACAGGGGCCGCCCGAGACCTCGACGTTGCTGCCGACCGAAATCACGTAGCGTGCCAGCGGCGTATCTGCCGCAACAGTGAAGGCGCGGTGCCAGAACTCGCCGTAGAGATGCTCGGAGTGCACGCACTTCACGCCCTGGCCGGAGCCGAAGCTGTAGTCGATGGCGCCCCAGGCGGAGAGGAAAGCCGGGAAAGTGCCCATGTAACTTTGCGGCGTTCCGCCGTGGCCGAAAGTGGCCGCCACACGCGGCAGTCCGGAATCATCCAGCAGGCCTTTGGCGCGCACCGCATTCAGCTTGCCGGCCAGCGCCTCGAGCGCCTCGTTCCAGGAGATCGGCACGAAACCGGGGTCTTCGCTCCGGCCCTTGCGGGGGTTGGTGCGCTTCATCGGCTGCAGCACGCGGTGCGGGTTGTAGGTCTTCTGCACCAGACCCAGGGCCTTGACGCAGACCCGCCCGCGCGCCGGATGAACGTCTTCGGCGGCGAAGTTCGGCTCGATTTCGGTGGCGACGCCGTCGACCACCTTGACGGTCATGAAATCCGGACCGGCCACGCAGTTGTAGCAATAGGTCGGGACCTTGCTCACCGTCGGTGCCACGTCATGCCCCGTCGCCGCGGGTGAAAGTCCTATTACGATACACTTTCCTTATGTTGAGTCAAGTATTGTGTATCATATTGCGTAGTCCGATTGGCGCCAAGGTAGAATCACCCGTGCCAGCGCCCCGGAACAGCCGTGAAGAGCCGCTTCATCACCCAATGGATCAAGGAGTTCCTCGGCGAGCGCCCGGTCCGGGCGAACTCGCTGATCATCACGGTGTACGGCGATTTCATCGCGCCGCACGGGGGCACGATCTGGCTGGGAAGCCTCGCGCGGCTGGTCGAGCCGCTCGGCCTGAACGAGCGCATGGTGCGCACCAGCGTCTACCGCCTGTCACAGGAGAAGTGGCTGGTCTCCGAACAGATCGGGCGCAAGAGCTACTACAGCCTGACGGCCTCCGGGCGCCGGCGCTTCGAGCAGGCTTACCGCCGCATCTACTTCGAGCACAAGGAGGCCTGGAACGGCGAGTGGCAGCTGGTGGCGATCCCCTCGGCGCTGAACGGCGCCGCGCGCGACACGCTGCGCAAGGAGCTGGTCTGGGCCGGCTACGGCGCCATCGCCCCCGGCGTGCTCGCCCATCCCCTCTCGGATACCGATGCGCTGCTCGATATCCTCGAGGAAACCGGCACCCGCGACAAGGTCGTCGCCATGCGCGCGAGCAGCATCGGCACGCCTTCCAGCCGGCCCCTGCAGGAGCTGGTGCACGATTGCTGGAACCTCGAGGAGCTCTCGGCGAAGTACTCCGAATTCATCGGCGTCTTCCGGCCGGTCTTGCGCGCCATGCGGACCGCCCGGAATCCCGACCCGGAGCAATGCTTTCTCGTCCAGACCCTGTTGATGCACGACTTCCGCCGCGTGCTGCTGCATGACCCGCAGCTGCCGCCGCAGCTGCTGTCAAACGACTGGGGCGGCGGGACGGCGTGGCAACTGTGCCGCGACCTGTACCGGCTGACGTTCACGCTCGCCCAGCAATACCTGCTGGCGATCGGCGAGACGCCGGATGGCCCGCTGCGCCCGGCGGCCGACTACTTCTACGAACGCTTCGGCGGCCTGGAGCGCGCCCCGATCGAGCCTTCGGCCGAGCACGCGGTCTGATCGCTTGAGCACAAGTGATACAGCACTGTTCCCCAGGCCCGGGTAGAGTTGTATCCGTTTATCCGCAGTCCCGATTAACTGCGGCCACCACCCAACGAAAGCCGATCCCATGAAAAGCACCCTGCAGCCCGGCCTGAACGCCACCCGCCGCATCACCATCGACAAGCCTCGCACCGTCGATTTTCTCGGCGAGGCGCTGCGCGTCTATGCGACGCCCGAACTGGTGCGGGATTTCGAAACCGCCTGCCGCGAGTTCCTGCTCGGCTTCGCCGATGCCGGCGAGGATTCGGTGGGCACCGGGATCAGCATCACGCACAGCGGCGCCACCCTGCTCGGAATGCAGGTGGAGATCCTGCTCAGCGTGGCCAGGGTGGAAGGGCGCCTCGTGACCTTTGAGCTCCTTGCAAAGGACGGCGCAGAAGAAATAAGCCGCGGCAGCCACAGCCGCTTCGTGGTCGATGTTGAAAAGCTTCGCTCCCGGGTGGCCGCGAAAGCGGCCAAAGTCCCCGCCTCATGATCTAGCGACGGCTGGCAGCGAAGACGCTCCTGAAGTCCTTAGCCGGCAGGGTCACGGCCCTTGCCCCGGGGCGGCCTCCTGTGAAACTTCCTGGCCTGTTTCTTGGCGCCGGGTCCACCGCCGGGTTTGGGATGGCCGGGGGGAGTACCGTTCTGCCGGATGCCCTGCTCCGGAGCTCGCCTGCGATTCTCGTGAGCCAACATGATCTCGAGCTCGTTCAGCTCGTCCCACTGGGCCTCGGTCCGTTCTCTCTCCGGGACCGACAGCAGCGTTTGAAGGCGCGCGCGGGGGGACATCGGTTGCGGTTTGTTCATAGCCCTTTCTTGTGACGTCGTTCGGTCTGGTAGCCCCGCTATGTTATCCGTTTCCCGCCCGGGTCTGTAGCGCCCCGCGCATCCTCAAAGCGTAAATTTCAACGCCCGCAGCAACGCCCCGGGCAGGCGCGCGGTGGCGCTCGAGCGCTCTGCGTAGGTGGACGCATCGAACAGGAGCTGGCGTTCGCGCGTGAGCCCCACCAGGCTTTCCCCCAGAATTCGATAAATGGAATCGTCGAAGCGCATCGGGCCGACCGGGGCGGCGATGCGACCGCCTTCGACCCAGAACGTCGCGAAGCGCGTCATCCCGGTGACGCGGCCGGCGGCGCGGTCGGAAAAGTTGAGATACCAGAGGTTGCTTATGCAGAGCCCCGTGTCGAGCGCCGCGAGCACTTCGTCCGGCTCGAGCGCGCCGGGCGCGAGCTCGATCGATTCAGGGCTCTCGCGAGCGTTGGCCGCGTTGGTCACGAGGCCGTATTCCTTCGCCGAGCGCGGCGAGACGAGCGCATCGGCGAGCCTGCCGCCTTCGATGAGCGTCACCCTCGCCGGCTTCACGAATCCGTCCGATTGGAAGGCCGGCGAGACGCCCTCGGCGGTGTTCTCCAGGACCGTGACGCCTGGAGCGAGCGCCTCGCCATGCTCCATGCGCAGCAGCGGGCTTTGCTTGGTGGCGCGGGCCTTCGCCGAAAATCCGCCCCCGCCGAGCAGACCCATCAGTTCATCGAGCGCCCGCGGGGCGAGGTAGGCGCGGTATTCGCCGGGCTCGATCCGCCGCTGAGGAGGCGCGAGCAGCCCGAGCTCTGCGGCGGCGGCGGCGAGCCGCTCCGCGAACCGCTCCGGCTCCCAGGCGAAGCCGGCGTAACTCCTCTTCACGGCCCGGTCGGCCTGCCGGTGGAGGCTCCAGTCGAAATTGAAGCTGTCGCTCTCGTGCCAGTTGCGCTGCCCGAGCGAGTTGGCAAAGCCCCGATACACCGTGCCGGCGGCATAGAAGCCGACCAGATCATGGCCTTGTGCGGCGCGGGTCACGTATTCCACTACCGCTTCGGCCGGCGCCAGCGCGCCGCGGCGCTCGCTCGAAGTCGATTCCAGCTCTCCGGAAAACAGGAGCCACGGATCTTCCGGAAGGTCGGCGAGCGTAGCGCGCAAGCGCGTGAGCCCGCCGCGCGCAAGCTCCAGGTCGTCGCCGTTGCCCGCGATCGCAAGCGTCAGCGCCGCGTGGCGCCGCCCGCGCACCAGGCGAACCGAGAGGAAGCGCTGCTCCACGCTCCCCGCCTGGCGCACCCTGCCCTGGTTGAAGCGCACGAAATCCGAGCGCTCGGCGCCCAGATTGCACAGCAGCACCTCGTCGGCGTGCAGCTCGCGCGCAAGCCGGTCGGCGAGTTCGAAGAAATGCGCTTTCACCCTGGTTCGCCGCCGAAAACGTCAACCTCCGAAAACAGGCATGCGGGCGCGGCGTGACCGCAGTGGATGCCCTGGTTGGGCTCGCCCTTGCCGCAATCAAGCGTTCCGTGGACTTCGAACGTAGCGGCGCTGCCCACCCTTTTCAAGCTTCGCCAGAACGTGCCCGAGACGCCGCGATAGTTCGGGTTTTTGACCACGCCCTTGCGTTTGCCGTCTTCGATCCGCTCGCCCCATTCGCAGCCGAACTGGAACTTGTTGCGCGAATCGTCGATCGACCAGGAGACGTTGGTGCGCATCAGCACGCCGCGCCGGAGGGAGCCGATCATTTCTTCGAGGCTGCCATCACCCGGTTCGACGTTGAGATTGGCCATTCGATCGATCGGCGGCCGGTTCCAGCCGCTCGCGCGCGCGTTCGCCACCCCGGCCGTCCCGGCGCGCGACTGCGAAAGATGGCCGCCGAGCGGCGCCATGAGGATGCCGTCGCGGATGAGCCACACTTTCTGCGCCCTGGTGCCTTCGTCGTCGAAAGCGTAGCTCGCCAGCTCGCGCGGCAGCGTCGGATCGTAGGTGACGTTGAGCAACTCCGAACCGTAGCGGTAGCGTCCGAACATGTCGGGCGTGACGAAGCTCGTGCCGGCGTAGTTGCGCTCGTCGCCGAGAATGCGGTCGAGCTCCAGCGGGTGCCCGATCGATTCGTGGATCTGCAGCATCATCTGGTCGGGCATCAGCACGAGGTCCATCGTTCCCGAAGGACAGCTCGGCGCGGCGAGGAGCTGCAGCGCCTCGTCGGCGAGCCGCTCGCCGCACCCGACGAAAGCCGCGCGCTCGATCTGTTCCAGGCCGCCCTGCTGTGCGTGATCGAGGCTTCGGGTCTGGGTGTCCACACCCTGGTTCGCGGCCACATGCGCGTGCGGAAGCGTGAAGCGGAACTGCTGCCGCAGCTCACCGCCGGTGTTCGTGAGGTAGACCCGCTCCTCCTCGATGAGCTCCAGCGCCGCATAGCGCTCGACGATCCGATCGTCTATCTTCGCCCGCTTGCATTCCTGCGCCAGAAGGTCATGCAGCGCGCTGCGTCCGAGCGCCTCGGCGCCGGACGGGCCCGCGTACTGGCCGCGCGGCGCCGGCATGCGCTCCGGATCGAAGCGCACCACGCTTCTTGCACGCGTCGCCTCGGCCCACGCGGCCGCCCGGTCGAGCGCCGCCTGCAGCCCTGCGACCGAGAGATCGCTGGTCGCGCAATAGCCGAATCCGCCGCCGGTCACCGCGGTGAGCATCGCGCCGCGGTCGATCGACAGCCGCGGCGGTTCGAGCGTGTCCTGTCGCACCGCGAGCTGCTCGTGGCTTTCCTCGTGGTAGCGCAGCGACCAGAACGGCGCCGAGGAACGCAGGGCGCGGAAGCGGGCGGAAAGAGCAGTGTTACTGGGCTGCCGGGACAAAGAAAAGAGTCTTGCCTGGGGAAGCTGGTCAATATACGGGGAAATCACGGTAACGACCAAGTCAAGCGTAGACTTCCATGCAGTCTCGGCAAGGGGTTATCCTATCACTGGCATGAACGAAGTCGTTTTCCCGGGAAGGGAGCGTTCCAATGGAAACCGTCGAAGCAACGCGCGTCGCCTATACCTACTGCGATCTGTGTAATCAGGTACCCAAGTGCGGCATGAAGGTGCACGTGGAGGGTGGACGCATCGTCCGCGTCGAGGATCGCGAGAACTATCCGGCCGGTCCGCTGTGCGTCAAGGGCCTGGCGAGCCTCGAAGAGCAATATCATCCCGATCGCCTGTTGTATCCGGTGGCGCGCAGCACGCCCAAGGGAAGCCCCGCACCCGGCTGGCAGAGAATCTCCTGGGATGAGGCCTACCGGAGAATCGCCGCGAAGCTCGACGCGGTGAAGGCGAAGTACGGCGCCGACAAGGTCTGCTTCTTTGTCGGGGACCCGAAGGAGCCGCGCCCCGCGGTGCAGCGCCTGGCCTACACTTTCGGCTCGCCCAACTTCGGCACGGAAAGCTCCCTGTGCTCAAGATCCGCGGTGATGGCGTCCCAGCTGACCTTCGGAACGGCAACGACGGGGAACCTGCCTTCGCAGCAGAGCGGCAGTTGCCTCATCTGGTCCCGCAACCCCGTCTACTCCGCGCCGCACGAGATGGCGCGGTTGCTGCAGGCGCGCAAGCAGGGAGTCAAATACGTCATCGTCGATCCGCGCGTCACACCCACGGTGCGCCAGCTCGCCGACGTCCATCTCCAGCCGCGGCCCGGTACCGACGGGGCCTTGGCCTTGGGCATGGTCAATCTCATGCTGCAACGAGACGGTCTTTGCGACCGGGGGTTCGCCGCGCAATGGATCGAGGGGCTGGACGAGCTTGCGCGCTACGCCGGGCAGTTTTCGCTCGAGGAAGTCGAGCGCATCACCTGGGTTCCCAGGGAACGGATCGAAGCCGCGGTGCAGCTGCTGGCACGCTCGCGGCCGGTCACGTGGGTGGGCAGCTCGCAGGCGACGGTTCATTCCTCCAACGGCTTTCAAAACCACCGCGCCATACTCGCGGTGCTCGCGCTCATCGGTGATTTCGATGCGCCGGGCGGCGTGACGCTGCCCACTTACCCTCTTTCGCTGCTGCCGTTCGGCTACACCACGGAGTTCACCCGCGAGGCCGAATTGCTCCCCGGGCTGAGCGACAAGCGGCTCGACAAGGATCGTTTTCCGCTGTGGGCCCGGATGAATACCGAAATCCAGATGAATCACCTCCCGGAATACGTGGAGCAGGGGCGGGTCAAGGCCATGGTGATGTTCGGCGCCAACGCCATGATTTGGCCGCAGACCGCCCAGTACCAGCAAGCGATCGCGAAGCTGGATTTTTCGGTGGCCGCGGATTACTTCCTTCGCCCCTGGACGCACGACCATGTCGATATGGTTCTTCCCGCAGCGACGACCTTCGAAAGGATGAGCCCCGTGGCCATCTTCGGGCGCAGGGTTTTCCTGCGCGATCCGGTGGTGGCGCCCAGCGGCGAGGCCAAACCGGACTGGCTGATCGCGCTGGAGCTCGGCTGCCGGCTCGGCTATGCCTCGGAGTTCTGGCACGGGGACGAGTCGCAGGCGCTCGATGCCATTCTGCGCAAGGAAGGACTGAGCGTGGAGGCGCTGCGTGCGGCCGGAGCCCAGGGCATCCGCTTGCCGGCACCCGGCGAGGAGGTTTTTCGAAAATATGAAAAAGGGCTGCTGCGGCGCGACCGCAAGCCTGGATTCAACACACCTTCGGGGAAGATCGAGTTGAAGTGCGCGATGCTGGAAGAATACGGCTTCGATCCGCTGCCGCGCTACCGCGAACCGGTGGAGAGCCCCCTGAGCACGCCGGATCTCGCCAGGGAATTTCCGCTGGTTCTCAATACGGGCTCGCGCGTGCTCATGTTCACCCACAGCAAGTTGCGCGAGCTGCCGTCGCTGCGGAAGCTGATGCCGTTTCCCGTAATCAATCTTCACCCCAGGGACGCCTCGGCACAGGGAATCTCGCAGGGGGACGAAGTCGAGCTGGAAAGCGCGCATGGACGGATTCGTTTGCGAGCGCACTTGAGCTCGGATCTGTTGCCGGGCGTCGTCGACGTTTCGCACGGGTGGGCCGATGCCAACGTCAATGAAGTGGTGCCCAGGCACTTCGACCCGATCACCGGCTTCGCCGCTTTCAAGGAGGGGCTGTGCCGGGTGCGGAAAGTCGGGGGCTGAGGGTCTTCTCATGGTTTCTGAAATCGCTCTGACCAAGGCTGTAAGGGGATTGGCAGTCGACCGATTGGGGGTCGACCTGTTTGGCGTTGCGCCCATACACCGTCTCTCGGGTGCTCCCGAGGGGAGGCGCCCTACGGATTACCTGCCCAACGCGAAGTCCGTGGTGGTCTGCGCAGCCAAGATACCCGATGCGGCCGTAGACGTCGCGGGACGCTACGACGAGCCGGGCAAGACGCTCGGACCCTACATGTGGTCTGGCTACGTCGTACCGAACTGGGATCTGTCGTCAGCGGCGAACCGTTTGGCGAGATTTCTTGAAGTCAAGGGTTTCAAGGCCCTTCCCTTTCCACCAACCGGATTGCTATACAAGTATGGAAACGTGGGAGACTTCTCGCATCGGCACGCGGCCGTGGCCGCCGGCCTGGGCGAGTTCGGGTTCAGTGGCCTTCTGCTGACTCCTGAATTCGGACCCAGGCAGAGGCTCGTGTCAATAATCACCGACGCGCCGCTGAAGGCATCACCCATGTACAAAGGATCCGAGCTCTGTCGCCCAAGTGCCTGCGCATACGCATGCATCAAGGCTTGCCCGACCAAGGCGATGACCGGAAAGGTTACTCTGAGGATCGACGATACGGCGTTTCAGTATGCGAAGCTGAAAGGCGTCAAGTGCAAATGGCTGTTTGCCGAAAAAGGCTACCGCAGAACCAAGGTTGCCATGCCGGCAAACCCCACCGATGAGGACTGGCGCGAGGTGTTGGGATCCACGAAGCCCCATCCCTTTGACGCCGCTTTGAGCCAGTTTACCTTCGTCCCGCACTGTGGCGCCTGCATTTTCAGCTGTACGTCACCGCGTTTTCCGAAGGTGGCCGTCAGGAAGCAAGCGCGTTTAGGTTAGCTGCGCCGGATTCTCCAGGGAGGGGCCATGGAGCACGTGATCGTCACGTTTCCCACGAAACGCCTCGTCTACATCGACGGCGAGCAGAACGGGTACACCAACGACGTGCTGCGGGTCGATGCGGGCACACACATCTTCGAGCTCGGCAACCTGGCGAACTACCGGCCGGCGTCGCGGAAGGTGCTGGTGCAGGACACCACGGTGCTCGAGCCGCTGGAGGTCGCGTTCTACCGTAAGGACGATTGAGGATGCGTGCGCGCCTGGCGGTCCTCGGCTGCGCACTGCTGCTCGCCGCGTGCGCCTCTTTCACGCCGGGCAATCCGCCGCTCGCCCGATACGCGCCGGAGGAGGGCTACCGTTTCGAGCGGCTGGAGCGCGGCGACAACACGGACGAGCTGTTCGTCATCGTGACGTTCTCCGGCGGCGGGACGCGGGCCGCGGCGCTGGCCTACGGTGTGCTCGAAGCGCTGCGCGATACCTCCATCGAGTGGCGCGGCCGCCGGGTGTCGCTGCTGGACGAGGTGGACGTGATCTCGTCGATCTCGGGCGGCAGCTTCCCGGCCGCGTACTACGCGCTGCGCGGGCGGCAGATCTTCGACGAGTTCCCGGACCGGTTCCTGCACCGCCAGATCCAGGGCGACCTGCTGAGGCGCCTCGTGTCGCCGGCGAACTGGCTGAAACTTGCCGCGCCGGCCTACGGGCGCAGCGACCTCGCCGCGGAGCTCTACGACCAGGAGGTGTTCGCCGGCGGCACCTACGCCGACGTGATCGCGCGCAACCGGCGGCCGTTCGTGATCATCAACGCCACGGACATGACCACGGGCACGCAATTTCCGTTCATCCAGGACCAGTTCGACCTCATGTGCTCCGACCTCGCCGGGGTACCGCTTGCGCGCGCGGCCGCCTCGTCCTCGGCGTTTCCGGGAGGCCTGACCGCCCTCACCTTCCGCAACTACGCCGGCACCTGCGGGTACCGCCAGCCCGGGTGGGTGCAGCTCGCGGCCGAGGACCACGCTTCGCGCGTGAACCGGGCCCGCACGGCGCGAGCCGAGAACCGCCTGTCGCTCGCGGCCGAGGGGCCGGCGAAGCGCCCCTACATCCATCTCACCGATGGCGGCGTCGCCGACAACATCGGCCTGCGCGGGCCGCTCGACGCCATCACCTCGACGAACCATCCGTGGAGCGTGCTGCGGATGATGAACAACCGGAAGGTCGACAAGCTGGTGGTGATCGTGGTGAATGCAGCGACCAACCCGGCGAGCGGCCGCGACCAGACCGCCACCGTGCCCGGGCTCATCGACACGCTGACAACCGCGGCCACGGTTCCGCTGGACAACTACAGCAGCGACACGCTGGACCTGCTGAGCTCGACCGTGAACGAGCTCAACGAGAACGCGCGGCTGGTGGAGGGCTGCAAGAAGCTCATGTCCCGCCAGGGCGCGCAATGCGCGGCCAATATCCCGGCGCCTCACAAAGTCGAGCTGTTCCCCGTCCAGGTGGCCTTCGAGTACATCGTCCCGGCCGAGGAGCGCAACTGGTTCAAGAACCTTCCCACCAACTTCGAGCTGCCGCGCGAGGCCATCGACCGGCTGCGGGCCGTGGGGCGCCGCCTGCTGCGCGAGGACCCAAAGTTCCAGGAGCTGCTGAGGACGCTGAACGGCTGCCTTGCCGCGAGCGGGCAGGTCTGCTGAGCACGGCGGCCGGCGCACTGTTCTCCAAGGCTGCCGATACCTCTGCTCCGCTTACAGCACATAACCCAGGATCGCAACGTAATGGGTGGTGCTGCCGGCGATCACGAACAGGTGCCAGACGCCGTGCGCGTGGGTGAGGCGGGTGTCGAGCGCATAGAAGACGATGCCGATCGTATAGAACAGTCCGCCGGCCGCGACCCAGGCGAAACCGGCCGGGCCCAGCGCCTGCAGCAGCGGGACCAGGGCCACCAGGGCCACCCAGCCCATCACGACGTAGATCACCACTGACAGTATTCGCGCTCCGCTCTTCGGCCTCAGCTCCTGCACGCTGCCGAGCACTGCGATCCCCCACACCACCCCGAGCAGCGACCAGCCCCAGGGGCCGCGCAGCGTAACCAGGCAGAACGGCGTGTAACTGCCAGCGATGAGCAGATAGATGCTCTGGTGATCCAGCTCGCGAAGGATGCTCTTGGCCCGCCCGCGCAGGCTGTGGTAGAGCACGGAGAAGCTGTAAAGCAACGCCAGCGTCACGCCGTAGATCGAGACGCTCACCACCTTCCACGGATCACCGTCCAGCGCTGCCA
>Ga0156022_1308_pt1 | contig 13513 bp, 11 predicted proteins | sample RifCSPlowO2_02_FD_107676 | JGI IMG/M metagenome (GOLD analysis project Ga0156022, IMG submission 107676) | Betaproteobacteria bacterium RIFCSPLOWO2_02_FULL_65_24 | reverse complement strand
GGCGCGTCATCCGCCCCTCAGGATCAATCGCTTGGCGTTTCTAGATACTCATATGACGCCCTATCGGATCCCCGTCAGCCATATATCAGGGGAGATAGTCCGCGAAAGAGAGAAATGTGTCCGACGAATCAAGCGAATCGGCTCAGGCGGCCGGGGCCGAGATAGGACGCCGCGGCTGCTCGAAGCGGGCGTACGCAGGCCGCTTGATCGGCTCATCAAATCGCGCGCCGCAAGCTTCCTACTGCACGGGAACCTTGTACTTCACCACCAGCCGCCGGGCGTACTCGCGGTCCTTCCTGATGAAGGCGGCGAACTCGTCGGGCGTGCCGACGGCGATCTCCACCAGCTGGCTCTCCAGCCAGTCCGCGAAGTCCCGCTGCCGGAACAGCCGGACGAACTCGCTGTTGAGTCGCTTCACGACGGCCTCCGAGGTTCCCGCGGGAACAAATACGCCCCACCAGGCGCGGTCGGGCGGGATGCCGTCGAGCCCGACTTCCTGGAGCGTCGGCACCTTGGGCATGACTTTCGGCCGCTTGCTGCCGCCCACGGCAAGGATCTTCACCTTGCCGGACTTGATGAGCCCCAGGGCGTTGTAGGCGCCGATGCGGGCGAAGTCCACCTCTCCGGCGGCGAGCGCCTGCACGATGGCCGGCCCCCCCTTGTACGGTATGCCGGCGATCCTGGTGTTCCACTTCTCTTCCAGCCACAGGCGCGAGATGTCGGTGGTCGAGCCGGGGCCGAGCGTCCCATAGTTGAGCTTGCCCGGGTTCTTCTGCGCGAACGTCTGCAACTCCTTCACTGAATTCGCCGGCAACGCCGCCTTGGCGAGAATTCCTTCCAGCAGGTAGAACATGTTCACCACCGGGGTGAAGTCCTTGTCGGCGTCGTAAGGGAGCTTCGAAATGGTGTGCGGGTTGTACGAGAGCGAAAGAGCGCTCAGGCCGCAGATGGTGTAGCCATCGGGCATCGCCTTGGAGCACGCATCGGCGCCGGTCACCATGTTGGCGCTCGCCTTGTTCTCCACGACGAACCCCTGGCCCAGGCGAGGCAGCAGCGCTTCGCCCGCCTTTCGCAGGATGATGTCCACGCCCGCCCCGGGCGGAATCGGAAGGACGACGCGGATCGGCTTGGTCGGATAGCTCTGCTGCCCCCAGGCCGGTGATACGATGGCGGTCGCTGCGATCGAAGCGGCGAGCAGCGCTGCCGCTCCTCCAGTCACGCGAGTCATGGTCTTCCCCCCAATGTCGGTCCTGAACGGCGCCGCCTCCTCGCCGCCCCAGCGGAGCATCATAACCGAGGACCCGCCCGGACTGCGGCGGACCGTTGTGCTACGCTCCGGCGCGTCACTTACGCCCGCAGGGTCATGGCGCATCTGAATACCGTGCTCGGGACGCTGCATCCCGAGGAAATGGGCATCACCGCCGTGCACGAGCACATCCTCTTCGGACCGCCGGGCTGGGAAGCCGACCCGGGTGCCTGGTTCAAAATGGGCAAGGTGTTCGAGAAGTGCTACAACGACCTGATGGATTTCAAGCTGCAGGGCGGTGCAACCTTCATCGACGCGAGCGGCATCGGCAGCGGGCGCGAGCTCGATGTCCATATCAAGCTCGCTTCGGCCACGGGGCTGCACGTTGTGGCCAGCACCGGATTTCTCGGTGAGCTCTTCACCGCGCCGCACTTCCACGCCCGGGACGCCGATTATTTCGAAACACTGTTCGTGCACGAGCTCACCGTCGGCATGGGGCGCACCCGCGTCAAGGCCGGCGTGATCAATGCCGGCGGCGGCGCTCAGCCGATGACCCGGCTCGAGGCAGCGCAGCATCGCGGCGCTGCGCGCGCGGCGCGCAAGACGGGCGCCGCCGTCATGACGCACGCCATCAACGCGCTCGACGAGCAGCTCGCGATTTTCCGGGAGGAAAAACTGGATCCGGCGAGGATCATCCTGGGCGGCTGCGACACGCGGCTGGACCTGGAGCGCGACAAGCGGGTCGCAAAAGCCGGGTGCTACGTCGCTTACGACCACGTCGGGCTGGAAAGCTGGTCGCGGATGGCGCACGCGCTGCCGGACCAGCGCCGCGCGGAGTTGGTGAAGGCGATGCTCGACGCGGGGCTGGGCGACCGGCTGATCGTCTCGGCGGGGAGCAGCGGCTGGGTGCTGGGGCAGGGTGAAGACCACCTCAGCAATGTCGGCAACGTGCTGCGCTACTTCGTGCCCCGGCTGGCCGCGGCCGGAGTGGCCGAGGCCGACGTGCGGCGCATCTTCGCCGACAATCCCAAGCGCGTTCTTCCGATCCAGTAGGCTCGAGGCAGAATGGCCATCACGGTCAACGGTCCAGTGCCCGATGACAGGCTCGGCATCGTGGCAGCCCATGAGCACCTGCTGTACGGGCTGCCCGGCTGGCACGACGATCCAGCCGTTCTTTTCGATCGGCCCAAGGTTTTCGATGCCCTGCTGGCCGCGCTGCGGGAATTCAAGGCGGCCGGCGGCAACAGTCTGATGGACGCGAGCGGGACGCTGTGCGGGCGCGATCCCGAGTTCCTGAAGGCCTTGAGCGCTGCAGCGGGTATCAACATCATTGCTTCGTGCGGCCTGGGCGCGCAGGAGCTCATCCCCGGTTACTTTGGTTTGCCGCTCGCCGAGCGCGCTCTGCGCGAACAGCGCCGCGACGGCGAGCCGCCGCTGTGGATCCCGGACGCCGGCTATATCGGCGGCATGCTGGGCGCCGAGATGAGCGACGGGATGCCCATGGCGGGCATGGTCCGCTCGCGCGCCTGCGCCGGGTTCGTCCTGTGCGCCTGCAGTGCGCAGCCCGCGAGCGAGATCGAAGAGATGGCCATACGCGGCGCGGCCATGGCCGCGCGCAGACATGATGTTCCACTGCGGCTCGAAGGCGGCGCTCACGCCCCGCGGCTTTTCCCACTGATCACGGCCGAAGGTCTGGCGGCCGGGCGCGTTGTCATCGGCCACTGCGACGATGCACGTTGCCTCGATTCAGCGCGAGACCGCGAGCTCGCCTCGCAAGGCGCTTATGTCGCCTACGACCACGTGGGCTGGCAGGACGGCTCGCCCCATGCCATGCCGGATGCTCAACGGGTGCAGCAGGTGAAGGACATGGTGGCGGCCGGATACGCCGAGCGGGTTCTGCTTTCGTGCGGCACGGTGGGCTGCGGGCTGGGCGTGCCGGCCTCGAAGCACGGCGTGAGCCACCTGCTGAAAGACTTCGTTCCGCGCTTGAGCGGGGCGGGGGTCGGCGATTCCGCCCTCCACACCCTGCTCGTGGAAAACCCGCGCAGGCTGTTCGCACAGCTTTGAAAGTCGAAACGCTCACCGGCCCGGTTGCTCCGCAGGATCTCGGCATCGTGGCGATGCGCGAGCATCTGCTCCTCGGGCGGCACGGCTGGCACTGGGCGCCGGAGGTGCGCTTCGACCGCGCCGCCGCCTTCGAATCCGTGCTCGCCCGGCTGGAAGCGTTCAAGAAACGGGGCGGAGGAACGCTGGTGGACGCTTCCGGCATCACGCTGGGACGCAACGTCCCTTTCTACCGCCGCCTCTCGGAGCTGTCCGGGGTGCACATCGTCGCCTCCACCGGGTTCGGCGAGCAGTCGAGCAGCATCCCGGGACATTTTCTGGGCCGCGCCTACCGCGTATCGACCGACGCGAGGCAGCACTGGGTGCGCGAAATTCCCGGCCATTTCTACTCGTCGCACGGCGAGTCGAAAGAGTACCTGATGTTTCTTTTCTACAACGAGCTGACCGAAGGCATGGCCGCGCCTTGCATGATCCGCACCGGCATCAAGGCGGGCATCGTGCAGACCGGCAGCGCCTGGGACGGTGTGTCACGGCTGGAAGAGTTTTCCATCCGCGCCGCCGCCATGGCCGCGCGCCATGCCGGGGTGTCGGTCATCACTACGAGCGCAGGCCAGGCCCGCCGACACTTCGAGCTCCTCAGCGCCGAGGGGCTGGAAGCGCAGCGCATCGTCATCGGACATTGCGACGACGCGCGCGCCGTGGATCTTGGACGAGACAGGAGCTTCGCGGAAAAAGGCGCCTATGTTGCCTATGACCATATCGGCTGGGAAAAGGACGCGCCCCATGCAATGGCCGATGATGAGCGCGTGGCGCTGGTGAAGGCGATGGTGCAGGCGGGATATGCCGAACGCGTCGTCTTGTCCTCGAGCGCCGTGGGCGCCGCCATGGGATTGCCTGCCTCGAGCCATGGCTACGAGCGCCTGCTTGCCGATTTCGTGCCGCGGCTCGACCGCGCGGGCATCGGCGAGGCGGTGCTCGAAACACTGCTGGTGGACACTCCGCGCCGCTTGCTCGCCGCCTCCCAGGACGAGGAAGCGGCCGAACAGCTGCGCGCATTCGCCGAAGGCTTCCGCTCGGCCTCCCGCCAGCAGCGCTGGGACGTGTGAGCGGGTCGCACATGGCCTGCGTGAATACCGTCCTGGGGCCCATCCATCCCGACGAGCTCGGCGTGACGGCCACGCACGAGCACATCCTGTGGGGACCGCCCGGATGGGAGTACGACCCGGAGTGGTGGTTCCACCCGCCCAAAGTATTCGCCAAGTGCCTCGCCGACCTCGTGGAATACCGCGAGCTGGGCGGCACTACCGTGGTGTGCTGCTCCGGCATCGGCCTCGGCCGCGATGTCGAGCTCTACCGCATGCTTTCCCGCTACAGCGGCGTGCACATCATTGCAGCCTCCGGTTTCCATGAGGGCCGCAACATTTCGCCCCACTTCCAGGACAAGAGCATCGATGAAATGGCGGCGCTTTTCGAGCACGAGGTGAGCGCCGGGATCGGCGATTCGGGCGTAAAGGCCGGCTTCATCAAGGTGGGCCACGGCCATTACGACATATCGGAGCTGGAGGAAAGGGAGCACCGGGCCGCGGCGCGTGCCGCGAGGCGCACCGGTTGCGCCATCATCACGCACGGCGCCTGGTTCGGGCTGCAGGAGCTGGAGATTTTTGCGAGCGAGGGTCTCGATCTGTCGCGCGTCGTGGTGAGCCACTGCAGCAGCGCCAACGTCATGGACATCGAGCGCGACAAGGCCATGGCTGGAATGGGCGCTTTCTGCAGCTACGACACGTTCACCATCGAGCCCACCTGGAACGTGGGGAGTTACGCCGGCGACGACGAGCGCAAGGCCGATCTGGTGAAAGCTTTCATCGACGCGGGCCACATCGACCGCCTGATCCTTTCTTCCGACGTGAACCTGTTCAGCCTGGGCTGGACGCGCTCCAGCCCCTATACGGGCAAGACGACCATGGCCGACATGCTGCGCTACCTGCCCGGCGTGCTGCGGCGCGTTGGCATCAGCGAAAGCACGTTCTGGAAAGTGATGACTGAAAACCCCAAGAAGGTCCTGCCCATTGAATAGCTCCCTCCCCCGCATTGCGGGGGAGGGCTGGGGTGGGGGCACATTTGGAGTACTTATGAGAATCGACGTCCACCAGCACATCGTTCCCGAGTTCTACAAAGCGGCGCTTGCCAAGGTCGGCGTCCATGGAGGCGGAGACAACCCCTGGCCCAAATGGACCCTGGAGCAGGCGGTGGAGGTTCTCGACCGGCACGGCTTGCGGGCGGTGACGTCGATTTCGTCGCCCGGAACGTTTTTCGGCGACCCGGGCTTCGCGGCTTTCCTGTGCCGCAAGCTGAACGACTATGCGGCGAGGCTGATCGCGGACTACCCGGGGAAAATGGGCGTGATGGCGGTCGTTCCGCTGCCCGATGTTGCGAACGCGCTGAAAGAGCTGGAATACGCGCTCGATACGTTGAAGCTGGACGGCGTGAACCTGCTCACCCATGTAGGCAACGCCTACCTGGGCCAGCCCGACTTCAACGAGCTGTACGCGGAGCTCGATCGTCGCAAGGCGGTGGTTTTTGTCCATCCGGTGCGGCCTTCGCTCGAGGGCTTGTGCGAATACGCCTTCCCGGACGGCCAGGTGGAATTGACCTCGGACACCAACCGCGCCATCACCAACCTGCTTTTCCACGGCGTGCCGGAGCGTTTTCCGAACATCCGCTGGATCATGCCTCACGCGGGGGGAACGATGCCGATGAACATCTACCGGCTGCGCAACATGCAGCGTGTCCCGGCGGTGAGGGAACGCCTGCCCGGGCCCATGGAGCACTATCTGAGGAGCTTCTGGTACGACATTGCGCAGGCCGTCCTGCCGCCGACGCTGCGCATCATCCAGGACATCGCCGGTCCGGACCGGCTGCTGTTCGGCACGGACTACCCGTACTCGGCTCGCGGCGAGGCGGTGATCAGCGACGCCATCGAGGGCGTGGAGCAGTTCGAGGGCTTCGATGAGGCGGCACGGCGCAGGATCGACCGGGAGAATGCGCTCGAGCTTTTCCCGCGGTTTGCAGCGTCGACGCCGGGTCTTTCCTCTGCCGTGCTTCCGTTGGACAATGATCGGCCGATACCATGAGCCCGGCGCGCCGGGATTCCCGCTGAACAGGAGCCGCCATGCGCATCCGCCATGAACGCAAGCGCGACAACCAGCAATGGATACTCGATTACCTGGTGCAGAAAACCGGCCGCGCCATAAATTTCGAGTACGAGGAAAGGGAATTTCCTCCCTACGTGCGCAACTACGCGCAGATCCCCAGGGCCCTCGGGAAAATCGCCGCGCAGCGCGAGGCCATAGGGGATGCGGCGCTCGCCGCGGGGCACAAGCGCACCGCCCTGCAGGCCTACCATCTTGCCACGCAGCAGTACCATCGCGCGCAGCACACCATTTTCGAGGACGACAACAAGCTCAAGATCCACTACCACGGCAAGCTCCTGCGCTGCTTCGAGAGAATCATGAAATGCGCCGATTACCCGATCGAGCGCGTGGAAATTCCCTGGGAGGGGCGCGAGATCCAGGCGAACTTCCATTTCATTCCCGGCCGCCCCCGGGCCCCCACGGTGATCTGCCTGCCGGGCATGGACATCACCAAGGAATGGCTCGCCGAGCCGATGGACCGGGCCTTCACCGGCCGGGGCATGCACGCGATCGCCATCGACGGCCCGGGGCAGGGCACGAGCAACCTCCGCAAGATCCGCATCACCGACGACAATTACGAGCGCGCGGTGAAGGCCGTGGTCGATTACCTGCAGACGCGCGAAGAAGTCGACGCCGGCCGGATCGGGCTGCTCGGCACGAGCATGGGCTGCCACTGGGGTATCCGGGCGGCGGCGCTGGACAGCCGCATCAAGGCGGCCGCGCTGACGGCTTCCACCATAGGCGACAAGATTCCGCTGTTCGAACAATCGTCGCCGCGCTTCAAGCAGATGTTCATGTACATGTCCGGGATCCACGACGAGGAGGCATTCGACCGCATGGCGGCGAAGATGACCACGACCGGCTATGGGGCGAGGATCAAGTCAGCCGTGCTGCTGGTGATCGGCGAATACGATCCGCTCTCGCCCATCGAGGCGGCCGACGAGTTCTTCGAGGAGCTCGCCGGTCCGAAGGAGATGTGGGTGCTGGGCGACTACTATCACATGAACATCGCGCCGCCCCATTTCGGGAGCCTCCCCGCGTACAGCATCATGGGGGACTGGCTGAAGGACGCACTGGAGGGCAGGTACCGGGCCGGCCACAGCCGGTACGTCTATGTGCCCGAGCGCGGTGGGCTGGGTCCCTATACCGCGCCGGCGAACGGACGCGCGTCGACCGAGCCGGACATCGCGCCGGAAAGAACCTGAAACGCGACCGACGCGCTACGGAATGGGTCACCTCTTGTCCGGCAGGAGCATCCAGCCGGCCAGCGTGGTGATGATGCTGTAGGCGAGCGCGCCCCAGAATGCCGCCCAGAAATCGGTGACCCTGAAGCCTTCGATGAAGGAGGCGACGAACCAGAACAGCAGAGCGTTGATCACCAGGATGAACAGCCCGAGCGTGAGCAGCGTAGCCGGGAGGGTGAGCAGCACCAGGATAGGCCGGATGACGGCATTCACCAGGCCCAGCACCAACGCCGTCACGAGCGCCGTGGCGAGGCTGTCCAGCGTCACCCCGGGGATCACGTACGGGATGGCGAGCAGCGTGGCTGCATTGATGATCCAGGCAAGGAGCAGTCTCATGGTTCCGCGGCCGTACTCGAGGCGCTTGTTCAACCTTGGGCGACAGTGTAATTCCACACCGCCGACGCGCTATGATGGTCACCCGTAGTCCACGCGGGCCGCGCTGGCACTGCAGGCCGGGGTGGCCGGCATGCGGGTTGCTAAACAACACACTACGCAGGACAAAGACTCACCGCCATGAAAATTTCTCCCAAGATCATCTTTCACGACATGGACCGCAGCGACTGGGTGGAAGACTACATTCGCGAGCGGCTGCAGAAACTGGATCACATTGCCGACGGGCTCACCTCGGCCGAGGTCATCCTGACGCGCGCCCACGGCTCGCATCACAAGGGCAACGTTTACACCGTCATGGTCGAGCTGAGGCTGCCGCCCAACCACGAGCTGGCCGCGAAGAAGGAACGCGCGGTGGGCGACATGCAAATGCAGCTGCGCCCGCTCATCAAGTCGACGTTCGAAGCCGTGGAGCGGCAAGTGAAGGCGGCGATCGAGCGGCGTCGCAACGACGTGAAGAAGCACGACGGAGAGCCGCGCGGCATGGTCGAGCAGATTCATCCCGACGGCTACGGTTTCATCCGGACCCTGGAGGACCACCGCCGGTACTATTTCCATCGCAACAGCGTGCTGCACGGCGAGTTCGACAATCTGACGGTCGGCACGGAAGTGCGATTCAACCCGGAGGAGGGCGAGCAGGGCCCGCAGGCGAGCAGCGTACAGGTGGCGGGCAAGCGCGGGCCACGCACCTCGGGTGCCGACACCTCCAGCGAGGAACGAAAAGAATAGAAGAGGACGTCTGCGCGTTCTTAATTGTGGTACGTCCCCGTTTTCCCCATCGAGCTGCACCGGCTCAGATCGAACGAAAGGAACGTCATGAAGATCGTGGTATTCGGTCCGGAGAAGCGCCTGGGCGTGTTGTCGGGCGACAGGATCATCGACCTGAATCGCGCCAATGCCGGGCTGCCTTCCCGCCTGGACGCCTTCATCGCGGCGGGCAGGAGCGCGCTCGACGCGGCTCAGCGCGCCATCGAAAAGGCCGGCAAGGACGCGCTGCTCGACGCCCGCGGCGTGAAGCTGCACGCGCCCTGGGCGGGCAAGCGCATCGCCATGGTGGGCGGCAACTATGCCGACCACCTCGCCGGCATGATCGCCAACCAGCACGGAACGAGCGTGACCGGAGACGCGCTTCAGGCGGCCTACCGCGACGCGAGGGAAAAAGGCCACTGGGGCTTCTGGAAAGTGCTGGACGAGCTCGCGGGCCCCGACGACGAGATCACGTATCCATCCAAGCGCACCCGGTACCTGGACTACGAGGGGGAGGTGGCGATCGTCATCGGCAAACGGGGCAAGGACATTCCCGCTTCGCAGATCGCCGATTATGTCTGGGGCGTCACGCTGGTGAATGACTGGAGCATCCGGGACAACATGGGACAGGCACGGGCCATGAGCTACAACACGGCGAAGAACTTCGACGGCTCCTGCTCCATGGGCCCCTGCATCGTGGTGGGCGAGCTCGACTTCCAGAACGTGGACGCCGAAACGCGCGTGAACGGCGAGCAGCGGCAACGCTTCAACTCGAAGGACATGATTTTCAAGTTCGGCGAAGTGCTGGAATTCCTTTCGCGCGATTTCACCTTCGTGCCGGGCGATGTGATCAGCGGCGGCACGGCGGCGGGAACGGCGGCCGACCGCACCAGGCGCAATCCGGACGGCACCCGGCCCACGGAGCTCTTCCTGAAAGTGGGCGACGTGGTGGAAGTCTCCTCACCGCAGATCGGCACGATACGCAACAAGCTCGTGTGATCCGCCATGGATGGACGATGTCCGACGCCATGGCGACGCACGAAGGCATCGGCGCGGCCGTGCTTCGCAAGGAAGACGGCCGCTTCCTGACCGGGCGCGGACAGTTTGTCGCGGACATCGACGTTCCCGGCGCGCTGTGGTGCCACTTCGTGCGCTCGCCTCACGCGCACGCGCGCCTGCTTCGGATCGATACATCGGCTGCCTGCCGTGCATCGGGTGTCCTGGCCGTTTATACCGGCGAAGACATGGCGGCCGCGGGCGTCGGTCCCATGCGATGTCTATGGCCCGTCGCTTCGTCGGACGGCAAGCCCATGGCGGAACCGCCCCGCTGGGCGCTGGCGCGCGAAAGGGTCCGGCATGTCGGCGAAGCGGTCGCAGCCGTCATCGCGGCATCGGCGCAGATTGCCGCGGATGCGGCGGAGCAGATCAGTGTCGATTACCAGGCGCTGCCCGCCGTCGCAGCGGCCAGCGCCGCCATGCGCGACGGCGCGCCGCAGCTCCATGCGCAAGCGCCTGGCAATCTGTGCCTGCATTGGACACGAGGCGAGGCCGCGGCCGTGCAAGCGGCGTTCGAGCGCGCCAGCCATATCGTCGAAGCCGATCTGGCGAGCCCGCGGCTCGCGGGCGCAGCCATCGAGCCGCGCGCCCTCATTGCCGATTGGGATGCGCTGAGCGGCTCGCTCACCCTTTGGGCGACAACGCAGGTGCCGCACCACGTACGGCGACAGGTGAGCGAAGAGCTCGGGCTGCCGGAAGGTCGCGTCCGGGTCATCGCACCGGACGTGGGCGGCGGTTTCGGCTACAAGGGAAAGCACTATCCGGAAGAGACGGTGATCGCCTGGCTCGCGCAGCGGCTGGGCCGGCCGGTGCGCTGGACGGCGTCGCGCTCGGAAAGCTTTCTCGCCGACCTGCAGGGCCGCGGGCACGTCACCCGTGCGTCGCTCGCCCTTGATGACGAAGGCCGGTTTCTGGCGCTGCGCGTCGAGACGCTGGCCGATGTCGGGGCGTATGTGTCGAATTTCGGCGCGGCCATCCCGACCGCCATTTACACGAGCCTGCTGGCCGGCCCCTACCGCACGCCGGCCATTCAGGCATCGGTGCGTTGCCTGTTCACCAACAACGTGCCGACCGATGCCTACCGGGGAGCAGGGCGGCCCGAAGCCTGTTGTGTGCTCGAGCGCCTCGCCGATCGCGCGGCGCACGCCCTGCATATCGACCGCGCCGAGATCCGGCGCCGCAACCTCGTTCCGGTTTCGGCCATGCCCTACCGCACGCCCCTGGGAGCGCTCTATGACTGCGGCGATTTCCCGCGCATTTTCGAGCGGGCGCTCGCCGCGGCGGATTACGCCTCCTTCGAATCTCGGCGTGCGCAGGCGGCGTCGCGCGGCGCGCTGCGAGGGATAGGCCTGGCGATGTATGTCGAATCGTCGGGCGTCGGGCCGTCGCGGCTGTCCGGGGCGATGGGCGCGCGCACCGGCTATTTCGAGTCGGCGGAGATCCGCGTGGACGGCTCCGGCGGCATCACGGCGCTGCTCGGCACGCACAACCACGGGCAGGGGCATGCGACGACGTTTTCACAGATTCTTTCGACGCGGCTCGGCGTGCCGTTCGAGCGCATCGACATCGTCGAAGGCGACACCGCTCGCGTGCCGCAGGGTACCGGAACGTTCGGCTCGCGTTCCATCGCCGTCGGCGGCGCCGCGCTCGCTCGTGCGGCGGACAAGCTGATTGCGAAGGGGAAGCGCATCGCCGCGCATCTGCTGGAAGCGGCGCCGGCGGATATCGCGTTTTGCAACGGTGCGTTCTGCGTGGCGGGAACCGATAGGGCGGTGACGTTCGACCAGGTCGCACGCGTCGCGAACCTGGGCCATCCGCTGCCGGACTCGGTGGAGCCCGGGCTGCACGAGGTCGCTTCCTACGATCCCGTGAATTTCGCCTGGGCGAACGGCTGCCACGTCGCGGAAGTCGAAGTCGACCGCGCCACGGGACGGGTGGTGATTGCCCGGTACACCGTGGTGGACGACTTCGGCACCGTGATCAACCCGATGATCGTGCACGGGCAGGTGCACGGCGGACTGGCTCAGGGCATCGGCCAGACATTGCTGGAATGCGTTGCAGTGGATGCGGCGAGCGGCCAGGTGCTGAGCGGTTCCTTCATGGACTACGCTTTACCGCGCGCCGACGATCTGCCGTCCTTCCATGCGGAGATGGACCAGAGCCAGCCCTTTCCTCACAACCTGATCGGCGCGAAGGGCTGCGGTGAATCGGGCGCGGTCGGAGCGCCGGCCGCGCTTGCGAGTGCCGTGCTGGACGCGCTGGCACCGTTGGGTGTGAAAGACCTCGAGTTGCCGCTTACCGCGGCGCGCATCTGGGCCGCGATCGCGGGCGCCGCAGGGATGGGCGCATGATACGCAGATCCGGCGATTGGGATACATTACAGCGTCGAAGCTGAACAACAAGACACCGCACCACCAGGGAGAGAATCGATGCCGCCAGCCACCTCCAATGCGCGCCGGTCCTGGGATGCCGACACGTTCCGCCTCAGGCGCCTGGTGGAGCGCCTCGTCGACGCGGGCGAAGTCGAGATCCACGACGAGCCCGTCGCGCTGTCGGAACTGTCCGCCCTCATCGAGGGCAGCACCCGCGCGCTCCTGTTCCGGCAGGCGGGTCCCGAGCGCAGCGAGCTCGCCGCTTCCGTCTCCGGCACGCGCAAGCGCCTTGCGGCCGCCTTCGGCGTGCCGCAGGAGCAGATGCGCGAGGAGCTGGCGCGCCGCATGGCGCACCCTCAGCAAGCTTTCGAGGTGCCTTCGAACGAGGCGCCGGTGCACGAAGTGCTCGAGACCGGCGAGCGGATCGATCTCACCAAGCTGCCGTTCTACGTGCAGCATGAGTACGATGGCGCACCCTACATCTCGGCCGGCATCGATTTCACTCGCGATCCGCTCAGCGGGCGCAACAACGTGGGCTGTCGCCGGCTCATGCTCCGCGGCAAGGACAAGGCGGGAATCAATCTGACCGACCCGTCGTCGGACCTGCGCCGGATCTACCTGGGCTGCGTGGAACGCGGCGAGCGTGTGCCCTGCAGCTTTGCCATCGGCGCCCATCCGCTTTACACCATGGCGGCGGCATCGCACGGTGCCGGCAATGAGCTCGATACGCTCGCCACCCATCGCGGCGAGCCGATGCCGGTGGTGAAATGCCTGACCAACGACCTGCTCGTGCCCGCGGACGTCGAAATGGTCCTCGAGGGCTATCTCGACGAGCGCGGCTACATCGAGGAGGAAGGCCCGTATGGCGAGTACATGGGCTACTACGGGCCCATGCACGGCGACCCGGTGTTCCATGTCACCGCCATCACGCGCCGGCGCGACGCGCTGCACCATTCGTACAAGCACGGCTACGGGCGGCACCTGGGCGAATGCGACGGCGGGCCGATGGGCATGCTGCGCACCGAGGCGCGCGCCTGGGAGCTGCTGAAGCGCGCCGGGCTTCAGCCGAGCGCGGTGTTCGCGATCGGCGCGGCCGGCGTCTCGCATCACCTGCGCATCGCGCTCAGGAAGGCGAGCGACGGCGACGCGCGCGCCGCGATTTCGGTGATCCTGGGCAACATCATGACGGTGAAGCACGTGTTC
>Ga0156022_1305_pt1 | contig 13669 bp, 9 predicted proteins | sample RifCSPlowO2_02_FD_107676 | JGI IMG/M metagenome (GOLD analysis project Ga0156022, IMG submission 107676) | Betaproteobacteria bacterium RIFCSPLOWO2_02_FULL_65_24 | reverse complement strand
CCGGTTTACGCCTCTTCCGCCTCCGGCTTGTGCGCGGCGACCAGGCGCTGCTGCAAAATGCCCGGCGCCGGATCGTAGTGGCTGAACTCCACCGTATAGGAACCTTCGCCGGCCGTGAGCGATTTCAGCCGCGACGGAAAATTCTCCAGCTCCGACAGCGGCACCTGCGCCGAGATCATGGTCACGCCGGGACGCACGCTCTCGGTGCCGCGCACGTGGGCGCGGCGCGAGCTCAGGTCGCCGGTGATGTCGCCGATGTGCGCCTCGGGCACGACCACGTCGATGTTGACGATCGGTTCGAGCACCAGGGGCCGCGCCTTCGCCAGGGCATCCAGGAAAGCCTTGCGGCCGGCCGAGACGAACGCCACTTCCTTCGAGTCCACCGGGTGGTGCTTTCCGTCGTACACCACGACGCGCACGTCCTCCAGCGGGTAACCGGCGAGAAACCCGGACTCCAGGACCGAGCGCACGCCCTTCTCCACCGCCGGAATGTAGACGTTCGGAATGACGCCGCCCTTCACCTGGTCGAGGAACTCGAAGCCCGCGCCGCGCGCGAGCGGCTCCACGCGCAGGAACACTTCGCCGAACTGGCCCGCGCCGCCGGTCTGTTTCTTGTGGCGGCTGTGCCCTTCGGCCTTGGCCGATATGGTCTCCTTGAACGGAATGCTGGGGGGCTTGGTGTCGAGCTCAACCTTGTACTGATCGGCCATGCGATTGAGCAACGTCCTCAGGTGCAGCTCGCCCAGCCCGCGGATGACCGTTTCGTTGGCCTGCGCAATCCGTTCCACGTGAAAGCACGGATCTTCCGCGACGAAGCGGTGCAGCACGTCGGAAAGTTTCTGCTCATCCCCGCGCTTCTTCGGCAGCAGCGTCAGTCCGAATACCGAAGAGGGAAACTCCAGCGGCTTCGCATGGATCTGCGAATCCTCGGCCGCGTCGTGCAGGATGTGGTCGAAGCGCAGCTCGTCGATTTTCGCCACTGCGCAGATGTCGCCCGGCAGCGCTTCGTCGGTCGGGATCTGCTGCTTGCCGCGCAGCAGGTACAGATGCCCCGGCTTGAAAGACTTGCGGCTGTCGCTCGCGAACAGCTGCATGTTGGGCGTGACGCGCCCCTGATGCACGCGAAACACGGCCAGCCGCCCGATGAACGGGTCGATCTCGATTTTGAAGACATGCGCCAGCACGTGGCGCGACGGGTCCGGCACCGCAACGAGCTCGCTCTTTTCGCCGTCCGCGCCGGTGGTCTCATAAATCGGCGGATTGCCCTCGGTCGGGTTGGGCAGGAGCTTCACCATCACATCGAGCAGTTCGGCGATCCCGGCACCCGTTCTTGCGGAAGTGAATACCACGGGAATGAGATGCCCCTCGCGGAGCGCCCGTTCCAGCGGCTCGTGGAGCTGCTCGGGGGGCACTTCGCCATGCTCCAGGTAGTGCGCCATCAGATCCTCGTCCACCTCCACCACCTGGTCGACGAGTACCCGGTGCGCCTGCTCCACCGATGAAAAATCGGCTTCGCCCCCGGGTGAGAAAAAGCAGTCGGACACCCGGCTGGCCCCGCCGGCCGGCAGGTTGAGCGGCAGGCATTCCTTGCCGAACGTCGCCTGGATGCTTTGCAGCAGCCCCGGCAGATCGACGTTTTCCGCGTCGATCTTGTTCACGATAATGAGGCGGTCCAGTTTCAGGCGCTCGGCCCAGTGCATCATGCGCTGGGTCATCAGCTCGATGCCGTTCTGCGCGTTGATGACGACGGCGGCGGTTTCCACGGCGGTCAGCGCCGGCAGCGCGTGGCCCAGGAAATCCGCATAGCCCGGCGTGTCGAGCAGGTGGATGCGGGTGTCCTGCGTCTCGAAGCTGGCCACCGCGAGCTTCAATGAATGCTGCAGCTCCTTTTCCACGGCGAGGTAATCGCACGTCGAAGTGCCGCGCTCGACGCTGCCCGGGGTCTTGGTGGCGCCGGACTGCGCGAGCAGCGCTTCAGCCAGGGTGGTCTTGCCGCTGCCCGCCTGGCCGACGAGCGCGAGCGTACGTATATGCTTGATTCCAAACTTGCTCACTGTGATACCTCCATGGTCCATCTTACCTTGGCGAGCGCAAAGCGCAACGCGCGCTTGCGCTCGGAACAATGCTTGCCGGCCCGCCGGAACCCTCTTATAGTGAAGGAGCCGGCCATACTTGCGGGAGTGTCCCCATGGACCGAGCTTATCCGCCGCTTTCCCTGCACCGTCTCAGTCCGGGTGCGCGCTTGCCGACACCCGATCAGCATCGCGAACGGGTGGAGGTCGATTCCCCCGCCCTCGCCGTCATGACCGATTTGCGCATGGTCCCGGCAGCGACCATCGATACCGAGGCGCCCATCGATGCCGCGCACCGCTTCATGGTCCGACGCGGCGTGCGCCTGCTTCTGGTCGCTGACGACGAGCGGCGCGTCCTGGGGCTGGTGACCGCGACCGACCTCGCAGGGGAAAAACCGGTGCAGCTCAGCCTCGCGACGGGAATAGCGCGGCACGACCTCAAGGTGCGCGACGTCCTCACGCCGAGCGACCGGCTGGACGTGCTCGCCTACGCAGTCGTCGCTCATGCCAAGGTCGGCCACATCGTGACGACGCTCCGCCAGGCGGGAAGACAGCATGCCCTGGTGTGCGAGCGAAGCGATGGCGGCGAAACGGTGCGGGGCATCTTTTCCTTGTCACAGATAGCACGCCAGCTGGGGCTTGCGATACCGTCGGTCGAAATCGCGCTCACATTCGCCGAAATCGAAGCGGCGCTGGCGAAGTAGCGACTGCGCTAGCGCATCGCCGATCTCCCGTCCGCCGCCAGTGTCTGGCCGGTGGTCATGACGCCGCCTCCGCCACGGCAATCGCCGCGGCCAACAGCGCAAGGGTCGAAATGGCGCCGCATGGCGGGATGGGAATCGTCGAAGTCCGGTGCGTCGGAGGCCGTTGATGAGCGCGGCGAGCGCGGCCATGAGAAACAGGGTGATGCCCTGTTCTTCCGCGCCGCCATGCTATCCAGCTGTCTAACGAGGCACCCTAGCATCGCGCACATCGATGTGTCAATGCAGCGCGCGGCCTCCAGCGGTGACGTTTCGAAAAACTTGATCGCCGCCATGCAATCAGGCATTGAACTGAAACAAGGGAAGACAATGGCGGCCAAGAGAAAAGCTGTCCGCAAGCCGAAGATGGATCCGCAAATGGGATCAGCAATGGCGAGGCGCTCCTTGAAGTAACATGGATGCTCCAACACACGGGGGCAACGATGAAAAGAAGCGGGCTGGAAAAACTGAAGGGCGTGAGCCTCCAGGATCGAATGCGGCAGGCGGCCACGCCGGGGCGTTTCGGCAAGGACGCCGCGACCGTCCTCGGTCGGCGAGAGCAGCGCAAACTGGACAAGGGAAAAGGGCTCGTGCCTTTCGCCGTCAAGCTGGATGTCGAGCTGGTGAAGCGCCTGCGGGCGCTCGCGCAGGAACGCCAGATGGACCTGAACGAGCTGGTCGCCGAGCTGTTGAGCGCCGGCCTGGAAAAGCGCTGAGGTCTTTACCCGCCCTGCGATTTTCGAAGCAGCCGCGGCTGCCGCCCGAGGAACCCGGCCGCCAGGGCCGCCGCCGCCGACACCGCGGCGAGGCACAGGAACGTCTCCTCGAACGCAACGATCATCCCCGGTGCCTGCGGGTCGGTATCCTCCACGCCGTTCAGGGTGAGTCTCCAATCCAGCAGCACGCCCGCGAGGCTGACGCCGAAGGCGCCTCCCAGCTGGCGCACGAAGCTGCTCATGCTCATCGCCTGCGCCAGATCGCCCGGCGGCAGGCCGCGCACCGTTCCGATGCTCAGAGCGGGATGGATGATCCCGAGGCCGATGCGACCGATCACCACCCAGGCGATCACGGCGGCGTAGGCGCTCGTCTCGGTGACGTGGGCGGTCAGCACCAGTGAGAGCACCAGCAGCAGCACGCCGAACACCACCAGCGGCGCCGGCGCCAGCACGTCGGCGAGGCGCCCGGCAACGGGCATGGTAAACGCAAGCGCCAGTCCTGCGGGCAGCAGCACCAGACCGGCCTGCGAAGGCGTGTACTCGAGCGCCATTTGCAGGAACACCGGCAGCAGATAGGTCGAGCCGAAAATGCCGAAGCCATAAATGAACGAGACCATCGCGCCCACCAGGAAGGAGCCATGGCTGAAGAGCCGCATCCTGAGCAGCGGTTCGGGCACGCGTATCTCGTAGAGAACGAAAGCGACCATGGCCGCGATCCCGACCCCGATCAGGATCCAGGGCTGCAGCGATCCGGCCCGGTTGAGATCGGCGAGGCCGTTCAGCAGCAGCACCGTGGCGACACTGACCAGCACGAGCCCGGTGCGGTCGAGCGGTTTCTTCTCCTGCACGAAGGCGGACACCACCGGAAGGAAGACTCGCGTGAGGGCGAGTGCCGCAAGCCCGAACGGGATGACCACAAAGAAGATCGATCGCCAGCCAAAATGCTCGACCAGGAAACCGCCCAGGCTCGGCCCCAGGGCGGGCGCCAACACCACGCCGAGCCCGAAGTAGCCTATCGCGCGCCCCTGTTCGCCCGGGACAAACGCCCGCATGATGACGATGGCCGGAATCGGCTGAAGGATGCCGCAGGCGATGCCTTCGGCGGCCCGCATGGCGATCAGCAGCTCGAAGTTGCCGCTCAGCCCCCCGACCACGCTGCTCGCCATGAGCAGCAGGTTGGCGGCCACATAGGTGCGCCGCAGTCCGTAGCGCTGCAGCAGCCAGGGCGTGACCGACAAGGCGGGGATCATCGCCACCAGAAATGCGGCGGAAAGCCACTGCGCGCGTTCCTGGGTAAGGATGAAGTAGCGGCTCAATTCCGGCACCGCCACGTTGACGATGGTGGACGCCATGAACGAGGCCATCGTTCCGACCATGACCGTGCCGAGGACCAGCCATTTGTAGCGCTCGCCGTGGCGGGCACGCAGCTGTTCGAGCGTGGTCGGTGCTGTGGTCATATGAATGCTGCTGAAAGGCGTAATTCGGCGCCTGTGCCTGGACGAACAGGCGGCGTAAGTTCAGGGCAGGGCGGCGGTGAAATCGGCGAGCAGCGCGCCGAATCGCTCCGCTTCGTCGACGAAAACTGCGTGTCCCGCGTGCTCGAAAAGTTCCACTCGGGTGGCGGGGCGATGCCGGCGGAGGTTTTGCGCCTGCGCCGCGAACTGGCCGCTGACCGCATACATCAACGGCCGGGTGAAGCCGCGCGCGAGCTTGCGCCAATGCTCGCGCGGCAGATGCCGCGGCAAAAGCGAAAGGCTCGCTTCCAGGCTCATGCGCAAAGCGCCTTGCCACAGCCGCTCCCGGATCTCTTCGGGTTGCGGCGTGCGCACCATGGCTCGCACGAAATCCTGCATGGCTCGGGCGCGATCGCGCCGCAAGTCATCGAAAAACTCCGAACCGCCGGCCGGTTCCGGGTCTTCACCCACCGAGCTGTCCACCAACACCAGTCCGGCGAGTCCGGCCTCGCCGTGCCGGTGCACGCAATGCAACGCCTCCAGCGCGGCGAGCGACCAGCCCACCAGCACCACGCGACGATACTGCGAAATGAATTCGTGTATGTCATCAGCGCGCCGGTCGATGTCGAAGCCCCGCCGGGGCAATTCGGAGTCTCCCTGTCCGCGCGGATCCAGCGCCGCGACGCGAAAACCTCTGCCCAGGGCGAGAAGCTGCCCGCGCCAGATTGCGGCCGGCATGCACCAGCCGGGCACCAGCGCGATCACCGGGGACTCAGGCGCATCGCCACCCGCTTCCAGGACGTGGAGGCGCACGCCGTCCGAGGTAAGAAAACTGCGCGCCGAAATGCCGCCGCTCATGGCCGCGGCGGCGAGCTAACGCAGCCGCACGTTAGTGGTCTTCAGTTGCAGGCCGCGCTGAGGGCGGCTCAGGCTGGCGAGCGAGCGCTGCGCGGTCTTGCGTCCGACCATCACGTTCGCCCGCGTGTCGCGCTTGTCTTGGAAATGGTAGCCGAAGTCGAAAGGCAGCGGCTCGGGCTGCTGCCTCCTGTAGGCCGCCTGCAGCGCCGGCTGGTACGCCCCTTCGAACGGCGGTATGGGCACGGCGTACGTTCCGTGCAGGCGGAACCGCCAGCCGCGCGACACCAGCATCTTGTAGGGCAGCCCGGAATCATCCTGCACCAGGAACCCGCTGACATTGAGCAGCACGGTGCGCAGCTTGCTGAACTCGCGACTATGCAGAAGGTACGAAGCCGATTTGACCAGCGTGGTCGTCGGCCCCAGCTTCCGGAGGAGGGAAAGGAATTCGGGATAGAGCGCGAGGCTCGAATCGGTGGCATCGACCGAGAAATAGATCAGGCGCCGCACCAGGGGCGAGCCCGGCGCGCGGAATTCGATCGAAATGCCGCGTGGTTTCCGCAGCGACCGCCTCGGCGCCGTTTCAGGGAGCGACGCCAGGTCCGGCTCTTCCGTGGCGGGCCCCAGCTGCTGCGGCGCAAAGCGCAGGATTTCCATGCCCGAGAGCGCCATCGAGATCATGAACAGCGGCAGCACGCCGCGCAGCTGCGCGGTATAAAGCTGCTTGGACATGTTCTCGGTGATGAAGTAGTTGCGCTGAAAGAGGTCGGCCGTGGCGGCGCGCACGTCGGCCATGAGGCGTACCAGCTCGCGCTCGCTCATGGCTTCCAGATCGGGCACCTCGCCCACGTGCTCCAGGCCGAACATGACGAACGTCTCGCACGCCGGGAAGAGCCAGTAGGCGTTGAAGAAATCGGGGCCGCTGAACGGATAGAGCAGCGTCTTGCCGACCGGGCAGGCCCGGGAGAGCTCTTCGTCGCGCCAGGAGGTCATGGCGGCGACGCGGCCGGCGCGCAGCTGAGCCCACCCCGACTGCATCGCGGCGCTGTGCTCTTTCCAGGCGTCGGTCTGGGCAAAATTGAAGTGCCCGGGATACAACGGGGCGAGCCCGGCCATCAGCCGTGCTGCCGAATTGGTCTTCCATTGCCCGCCGAGCTCGAAATCCGATCTTAGCGGCGCCGCGCCGGCGTGTGCGGCAAGCGCTGTAGCCACAAGAAGGGTCGCCATCCTCCCGAGCCGACTGAACATCGATTCTTCTATCCTGTTTTTTACGCCACTCTAGGCCGAATGCTACCAGCGATCAGGTGCGGAGCCCAAGGCGCGATGAGCCGAATTGCGCGGCGAGCCGCGATCGCGCACTGGGCGGTCCACCACGTGGAACGCTCTACCACACAGGTCACACGACTCTGCTACAGTACCCGCTCACCTACACGCCCTCGCTGTTTCAATCGGTTTCTGCCGCCGTAGACGAGACCGGCAGCTGGGAGGGTAGGTTTCTTGGGGTGCATCGTAACGGGCAGCTGCAAAGGGTCGAAGCGAGTGTCACCCGTCTGCTCGACCGCAACCTTTCGAGCGCGCATTACGCCTGGACCATCTCGGAGGCGCAGATGCGCCTGACGGCAAACTGCGTAGCAGCGTAGTCCCGTGCGGAGGTGAACACGCTCCGCGAAAACGGCGAAAATCGTTCTTGCGCGTGGTCGGAGATAGAGCCATGGACCGGTTCGCCGCCCCCATCGCCCTCGCGCTTGCCGTCATGCTGGGCGGCGCCGGCGGATTCGAGGAAGGGGTGCGCGAGGCCAAGGCGCGCCGAACGCGCGCAAAAAGCACATCCAAAGAAGATTGAAACGAGCGCACTTCTTGGTCGCCGCCGTCGCGGGCGTCGCCGTCGCGGGCGTCGTGTACGGCATGCTCGCGCTTCAGGCACCGGCGGCGGACCACCCCTTCTTCGCGGCCGAGCGGCTAGGGGTACAGGTGATCGCGCACCGTGGCGGCGCCGCGCTGCGCCCGGAGAACACCTTGGAGGCGTTCGAGCACGCGGCGCGGATGGGCGCCGACGCGCTCGAGATGGACGTGCGCGCCACCTCCGACGGGGCGATCGTGGTGCTCCACGACGCCACCGTCGATCGCACCACGGACGGCACCGGGCGCATCGAGCAGCTCACGTTCGAGGCACTGCAGGCGCTGGACGCGGGATATCGCTGGTCGAGCGACGGCGGCCGCAGCTTTCCGTTCCGTGGCAAGGGGGTCCGCGTGCCGAAGCTCGAGGACGTGTTCCGCCGTCTGCCGGCGGCACGTATGGTCGTGGAGATGAAGCAGCTGGGAGCGGATTTCGCGGCCGGCCTCTGCGCGCTGGTGCGTCGCGCCGCCATGTCACAGAAGGTACTCGTCGCCTCGGTGGACCACGGCACGCTCGGCGCGTTTCGCGACGCGTGCCCGGAGGTCGCGACCTCGATGAGCGCGCGCGAAGCCCGCTTTTTTATCGGGGTTTGGAGCTCCTATCCCACCGCGGCGCTCGCGCTGCAGATCCCGCTCCGGGTGCGCGAACGCACGATTGCCGGCCCCGATCTGCTCGAGGCGGCACGGCGCCGCAACCTCAAGGTCCACGTGTGGACGATCAACAACGAAGAACGCATGCGGCAGCTGATCGGCATGGGCGTCGACGGCATCATCACCGACCGGCCCGACCGGCTGCGGGCGCTTCGAGACGGGCCAAGAGAGCGTTGAGACAGGTTTCGGCCGGCTGCCCGACGACTGCTTGAGTGCCGGGCGGGCGGCAGCGCTGGCCTCGCGCTCCTGGGATTTCAAAAAATGTATGCCAAATAAGCATGAAATGCTATGGCATTGACGCCAAGGGAACTGGAGGTGCTGCGGCAGCTCTTCCGCGCCGTGCTGCCCCTGTTCGTCGCACTCGCGGCCGGCGTGTTGCTGATAACCTACGTTCCGTGGCTCAGCACGGGGATGCTTTCGTTGAAAAAATGACCATTCAAGAAGAAGGGAGGAACATGGCGGTGCACCCGCAAGAACGGGCGCGCAGGAGCGCTCTAAGGAAGACCCTGACAGCCCAAGGCTATGGACCGAGCCACTCTTGAACTGTGTGACCCGCAGTTGCGCGACCTTCCCAGGAGCGCTGCCCAAGCCTATATCGACGCCGGCATCGCCAATATCCGGATCCTCGTGACCGATTCCAACGGCGGCGCCTTGGCGGATGCGCTTTTTCCAAGCAATCAGAACCTGCACGAGCTGTTCTCCCAATGCCAGATCACGCAACGGCTGGGCTGCGGAGAACACGCCCCGATCTTCATTACCGGAAAGCTCGCGCCCATGGTTCACAAGGTACTGGGCTGCGGGAAAATCTTCATGCCCTCGGCCGCTCTGTGGCTGGCGGCCAAGCAACTGATGGCGACTAGCAGGGATTCCGTCCAGTCGCTGGCCATGGTTGAAATTTCGGCTTCCGGGTACATGCTGGTCGGGGTGGATCGGGCCGGCGAGCTGAAAGACGACTTGCTCATCGTCAATCCCCGCTGCGGCGCGGGCAGCGGGGTAAACCTGGATCGGGTGCTTCAGAAACTCGGCCTCAGGCGCGACGAGGTGGATGTCGTGCTGCATGACTATCTCGGCGAAGACGGCCGCGGCAGAAGATCCCTGGTCAGCACGCGCGCCGACCGTTGTGGAGTTTTCAGCTCCTCGGCCACGATCTCGGACAAGAACCAGGGAATTCCGCTTGCCGTGGCGTTGGCGACCACCCTGAAGTCGGAGGTTCTGAAAACCCTGTCGAAACTGCCGCGCGGCTTCGACAAGGCCTGCCTTACAGGGCGCATTTTTTGTTGGGAGTTTGCGCGCCGGTGCGCAGAGGACTTCCTGCTGTCGTGCGGAGTGCACGACGTCGAGTACGACACCGAGAACACCCTGGTGCTGCAAGCGTTGCAGAAGTTCGTGACCCGTGTCGGCGCGAGGAATATCGTTCAGCCCGAGCCGCATCTGCGCGAAAAGCAGGCGCGGACGCAGTACCCGGCATTTTCCCAGATCAAGACCGAGCATGAAAATGCGCTGCGCTATTTGCGCTTGCCCGGCGAGGCAGTGCGCCCGGAGCTCACCGGGGACTTGTCTCGCCGCGTGGTCGACATCGGGCTTGACGCCGGCTCCACCATGGCAAAGGTGGTGGTGACCGACGACCGGACAGGCGAGGCCCTGTTCATCAGCGCCTACAGCAATTCGGGCGACACGATCGAGACGATCAAGCATGTCTTTCGCGAGCTGCGCGGCCGCGCCGGTGAACGAATGAAAATACGCTCCATCGGCGTCACCGGCTCAGCGCGCTTTCAAGTGAAGGAGGCGCTCAGCCACATCTATCCAAGCTTGGCGCCGCGCCTGTCGGTGCTGGTGGAGAACTACGCTCACGCCAGCGGCTCCATCGACTACGCCCGTGAGCACCTCAGGCGGCTCGTGTCGCACGGCATACGGGACTTGAACAGGGATTTCTGCATCCTGGTGGATATCGGCGGCGAGGACACCAAGATATCCACCATCGCGCTCGAGCAGGGCGAGCTGTTCAACAACGCAATGAACCTGAAATGCTCGGCCGGGACCGGCAGCCTGATGGACACGCTCTCGGCGCTCTTTGGCCTGGAACACGCGGGCGAAGCAAGCAGGCGCGCCTTCGAGGCCAAGCGCAGCTTCGCCGTCAATGCGACCTGCGCGGTGTTTCTCATGGAAAACGCGCAAAAGCTCCAGGCACTCGGCGTGCCTCGGGACGAGATTCTTGCCTCGGCCAACTGGGCGATCGTCGAGAACATGGCGCGCTCGCTGTGGAGCCAGGTCGAAATGCCCGCCAATACGGTGGTGCTGCTGCATGGGCAGACAATGCTCTCTGATCCGCTGCCCCTTGCCGTGACCCACCGATTGCAGTCCTATCTCGGTGGCGCTGCCTATGCGCTCGTTCCTCCTTTCCCGGGGCATCGTGCCTGCTTCGGCCTGATCCGCACGCAGTCCCGGACAGCCCCGCAAGGTGAGGAAGAGGTGGAGCTCTCGCGCTTCATCGATGCCCGGTTCGAGAAACAAATCATTCAGTGCAAGGGTGCGGCGTGCAGCGATGCGTCCGCGGTCTGCAACCGTGCCAGCCTCAAGTGCACCGGCGCCGACGGCAGGCGCTTCAGCTTCACGCTCGGCGGCTGCAGCGCGATCAACGAGATGTTCGCGCGCAAGCGCACCAAGACAGCCGACAGCAGCAAGACGGTGCGCGACACCTACAAGGAAATCTGGGACTTCATCGACCGGCATCATCCGCGCAGCACGGACCCCCGGCGCCTGGTCATAGCGCGCAGCTTTTGCGTATCGGAATGGGCCTACTTCCTGTCGCAACTGTTCACCGGATTTGGCATTCCAGTGCATGTGGACAACGTCAAGGATTCGGACATATCCCAGGCGCAGCCGTTGTTTAATGTCGACAGCTGTGCGCCGCTTCTCGGCGCCGTGGGCCAGTACCGGCGCCTGGCTGCCGAACCCCATGGCTTGATCCTGGTGCCCCAGATCGAGATGCTGCCGACCGACGGCAAGAGTCTGGGCCGGACCTGCACCATCAACCAGGGTGGCGTCATAGTGGCCCAGAGCCTGGCCGCCATTGCAGAGCCGCGAGCAAGGTTCCATGCCTTTTCCATGGCGCTGCGCTCGCTCGACGCGGCGGCCCTCTGCGACCAGATCTACGACAAGCTGGCTCCGGTATTCCAGTACTACGGGCTGGAGCCGACGCGGACGGAAGTCCAATCGGCCATCGAAGCAGCGCTCGCCGCTCACCTGTTGCTGAAGGAGAATGCAGCCAACTTCACTGCCGATCTGATTGAAGAGGCCCTGGCCGAGGGTCATCGCATCGCTCTCGTGGTGGGCAGGGAGTACGTGCTCAACCCAGGGATCTACGACAGCCACGTCCGTCGCCTGCTGCGCGACAAGCGTATGGCCGTCATTCCGTCCTACGTTCTGGACGTGGAGTTGCACGAGGACTACAGGCACCTCTACTGGCGGAACCCGCATGCGATGGTCACTATTCTCGATGGCGTAGCGCGCAAGACGCTGCACCAGCACGTGCGCCACCGAAGGCTGAAGCTTCTGTTCGAGCGCATCGAAACCGGCACCGCCGGGGAATTGCTGCCGGTGGTGCAAGTCTCCACCTTCTCGTGTGGACCGGACAGCGTGATTACCCACCTGGTGGCCGAAATCATGAAGAGGCGCCCGTTCCTGCTGATCCAGTCCGATGCCATCCTCAAGGAGCTGGCACACCTCGAGAACCGGGTGAACACCTACGTGCGCCAGCTCGACCTGGGCCTGCACGCCAAGCTGTCGCTGGACGGCGAGTGCCACTTTGAAGTGAAGCTACTGGATAACTTCGAGAGCAGAGACGCGCTGGACCTGACCACCGACGTCTTATACCTGCCGACGCTAGACGACAACAGGATGCTCACTTCGGTGCTGCGAGGTGCAGGCTTCACGTGCATCGACAACTACAGCGACGAACACGACCTGGAGGAACTCATCAAGCTGGGTCGAAGCGTGGCGGGCGACGCGGTGTGCGCCCCGCTGGCCGGGGTGTACGCCGACCTCATGCTCGCCGTCGAGGATTTCGAGCGCCGGAAGAGATCCGGCGACCCCCTGCTAGCCGGTAAAACGCGGCTGCTGTTCTTCAATAACAAGGGGACGGGACCGTGCCGCCAGGGACGCTACGTGGAAACGCACAAGCTGCTTGCGCATCGGACGTTGGGCTCACCCGTTCCACGCGGGGGTGGAAACCAGTCCAACCTGCCTTGCGGCGGGCTGATGCAATTCGTGGTGGCCAGTGAAGCTCAGGGCTACAGCATCGGGCTGAAGGAGTGGACCCAGGTGCGGCTGTATCAGGCCGTCATACTGCACGCGGTGCTGCAAGACCTGTCCTTCGCAGGTGGCACGGTATGCAGGCATGCCCAGGAGTACGAGCAGTTCGTCCGCGACCACCGCGAGCTCAAGCACAAGCTGTACCGCATTCTCGAGAACTACCGCGGCCCGGGCCGGGTGGTCCAATGGCTGGTCGAAAGGTTGGGTGACGCCGGCCTTCCAGGTCTCGGCCTGAAGTACCTTGCTTACCGCATGCATGGACGCGACCTTGCGGGACCGCTCTCGGCATTCGCGGCCAAGTGGCTGCCGAACGGATTGCCCAGAGAAAAGCTGCTGAGAATCCGTGCCTCGGGCGAAGTCTACATGAGAGTCAGCCAGGCCAGAGATGTTCACCGGATCCTGCTTGCCAACCTGGGCTTTGGCCGCTTCAGTTTCGAGGTGAATCCGATCTGGAGTTACCTGGAGTACTTGCTCGAGGAAGAATACGATTACTGCCGTGAGCGCAAAGCCCAGGCAAGGGCGGGCTTGGAGCGGGAAACAGCGGGAGCAGCCGACCCGCGTCATGCGCAGATGGCCGAACAAGACCGCAGTCAAATGAAAATCCAGAACCTGTGCTCGCTCTTGCGCAACGTATTGGCGGCCCCGTTGTACGGGGCCGCCCGCTTATCCGCACCGCCGGAAATGAAGAAGCTCCTGAAACGCGCGCGGGAAATCCTGCCGACGTTGCGGCCAGTAGGCGAGTTTGCGCCTTACCTGGGGGAATCGCTCCACGAGATGGAACACGGGGCGCACCTGTTCCTGAACATCGCCCCAAACAGTTGCATGGTTTCGACGATGTGCGAAGTTCTCACTCCGCGCCTGCTTCAAGGCAAGCGCAGCCGGAACGGACGGATTCAATACCTGTTCTCCGCCGAAGGCGATGTAAACGAGGAGCTTCTGACGCTGGCGGCACTGAAGACCCTCGGCCCCGACCG
>Ga0156022_1283_pt1 | contig 13677 bp, 13 predicted proteins | sample RifCSPlowO2_02_FD_107676 | JGI IMG/M metagenome (GOLD analysis project Ga0156022, IMG submission 107676) | Betaproteobacteria bacterium RIFCSPLOWO2_02_FULL_65_24 | reverse complement strand
CCACGGCCGCCGCGCGCTCGATGCGCTCGCGCGGCAGCTCCAGGCCCTGCAGAGCGGCGCCGAGCGCCGCGAAAAGCTCGTGATCCACGGTGTGCCCCCCCTTTGCGATCGGCGAGGAACGCCGCTCAGCGCTTCAAAATGCGAAGCAGATTGTAATAGTCGTCGGTGAACACCGGCAGATCGTTGCGTTCCGGCGCCGGCTTCGCCGCGCTCTTGATGAGTTGCGACTCGATCAATTCTGCATTGCGTGTCACGATCACCTGGTCGGTCCCGGACAGCCAGTACTCCGGACCCTCGCTGTAGTCGGGACCGTCTGCGACGTGCGCCGTGTAAAGCCCGGCTTCGTCGGCGAGACGCCGGATCACCGGCAGGATGTCCACGAAGCGGTTGGTCGCCTGGAACACGAGCACGCCGTCCGGCTTGAGGTGCTTCAGGTAGACCTGCAGCGCTTCGCGCGTCAGCAGGTGCATGGGAATGGCGTCGCCCGAGAAGGCGTCGATGGCGAGCACGTCGAAATTGCGAGGCTTCTCCCGTTCGAGCGACAGCCGGCCGTCGCCCAGGACGATCTCGGTCCGGGCCGCGCTCTTGCTCAGGTACGTGAATTCCTGCTGCGCCACGCGGATCACCGAAGGCGCAATTTCGTAGAACACCCAATGGTCTTCGGGTTGCGCATAGGCGGCGAGCGCCCCCGCCCCCAGGCCGATGACGCCGACGTGCCTCGGGCCGGGCGGCAGGCTCGCGAACACCAGCCCGTAGCCGCTGCTCGGGCCGAAATAGCTGGTGGGCCTTTTCTGCAGCGCCGGATCGAGCAGCTGTCCGCCGTGGTTGATGGCGCCCTGGTACACGGCGCGGAAGGGAAACACTTCCATGCGGTCCTTGGTGCGCACCACCCCGTAGAAATCGCGCTCCATCACCCGCACGTCTTCGCGGTACGCCTGCACCCCGGCCCAGGCGAGCCACACCACGAGCACCGTGACGGCTGCGCCGGCGCTGCGCACCACGAGCGGCGTATCGATGAGCCGCGCCATCGCAAGCACCGAGAGCAGCACCAGGGCAATCTGCATCTCGTAGTAGCCCGAAAGGGCGAGCGGCGCGCCGATGGCCACCACCAGGGCGCCCAGTGCGCCGCCCAGCGCCACCATCAGGTAGTAGAGCGTGAGGTGATTCGGATCGGGCTTCAGCCGCGCGAGCTCGCCGTGACAGAACATGCAGCCGACGAACAGGCCCGCGGCGAACAGCGGCGCGGCGATCTGCAGGTCGAGCGAATCGGTCATCCACGCCATGAGCGGCACCGCGATCCCGAGCAGCGGCACGAACAGCGCGCGGCGGTACCAGCGCGGATGGTCGAAGCAGATGATGAACGTGAGCAGGTACAAAGCGAGCGGCAGCACCCAGAGGAAAGGCACAGAGGCGATGTTCTGGGTGACGTGATTGGTCACCGCGAGCAGCAGCGCCGATCCCATCGCTGACAGCGCGAGCCACAGCCCCAAGGTACCGAGAGCGAGCGGCCCGGTGCTGCCGCGGGCTTCGGCCGGAGCCGCCTGCACTGCGTGCGGCGTCGCTCGAGCAAGAGCGCGCAGCGATGCAAAGCCCGTCAGCGCACACACCGCGACGAACAATCCATACGCGAGCGACCAGTAATGCGCGGCTTCCGTGCCGCCGAGCCAGGGTTCCACCAGCACCGGGTAGCCCAGCAGCGCGAGCAGCGACGCAAGATTCGAGAGGGCGAAAAGCCGGTAAGGCACGACGGTGCGATAGCTGCGCCAGTACCACGCCTGCAGCAGCGGCGTAGTCGCAGACAGCATGAGATACGGCAACCCGATGGTCGCCGCGAGCAGGCCGAGGATGCGCAGGATCGGCTCCTCGGAGCCGGCCGGCTTCCACGCGCTATCGGCAATGATGGGCAGCCAGGCGAGCGAAGCGGCGAGCAGCACCGAATGCAGCGCAAACTGCTGCTTCGGCTTGAGCCATCGCACGGCGGCGTCGGCATAGGCGTAGCCGGCCAGCAGCACTGTCTGGAAAAACAGCATGCAGGTGGTCCAGACTGCGGCCGACCCGCCGAACCAGGGCAGGATCTGTTTTGCGATCAGGGGCTGTACGAGGAACAGCAGGAAGGCCGACAGAAAAATGGTGCTGGCGTACGGAAGCAATGCGGTGTACCAGAAGGAGGACGGGGGATTGTATCAAGCCGGAACGGCCCTTCGCGGACCCGCCGCCTGCTCCAGGCGGATTTTTGACGAACCTGGGCCGGATTTTGTAACCAATTGTTCGTTGTCCTGCAGCAACGAAACCGCCCCCCGCGCGTAAGGGTCGAACTGCCATGCGGACGATTGCAGCGCTTCTGCTTTCAGCCTTCCTTGCGGCCGGGTGTGCCACCCTTGAGCCGGGACCGCCGCCGCTCAACTCGCAGGAGATCATCGCCCTGGCAAAGGCCGGCGAGTCGCCTGAGGCCATCATCCAGAAGCTGGAGGAGAGCAGGACCGTGCTGCTGCTGTCGGCGTCGCAGATCGTGCGACTCTACCAGGCCGGGGTGCCGCAACAAGTGCTCGACCATCTGCAGCGCGTCCAGATCGAAGAAATACGGCGCCGCGAAGCCTTTGCGCAAATGCGCCCCTGGCCGCCGTTCTACGGAAGTTACTGGGATTGCCCCTGGCTCTACCGTCCCTATCCTTTCGGCTGGCGTGCCGCGCCACCGTGGTGGGGCTGCTGACGCCGCGGCGTTCTAGTCCTGCGTAAGGGGACGTACCACGGTTTGCGAAACCGTGGTACGTCCCCGGTTTTCCTCGAGCACGACGGGCGCGACCAGGGCATGAGCGAGCCCGGCCCGGCTCATGAAGATCAGGCCGGCGTGGGGTTCCCCGATGCGGGCCGCCTCGTAGAGGAAAGCGAAAAGCTCGTCGGCCCGCGCCTCCTCGACCAGAGCCACGAGCACGTCCTTCTGCTCTGCCACCAGCACCCGGCGCCGCCGCATCGTCCCCATGCCCAGACCGCGCGCATGATGCGTCGTGGCCGACAGCACGCCCCGCTCGCGCATGAGGCGATTATGGACTTCGCGCGCGCCCCCGGCGGGCATGATGCAGGTGATGGTCTTGTGTCTCGGCTCAGGCTTCATGGCTGCCGTAGCGGGCTGCGATCTGGTGGGGAATGTAAGTGGCCATTTTCTCGATGGGCGTGGTGTAGATGATGCCCATGCCCGGCGTATCGAGCTTGGCGGCGACAAAGATGCGCTCGAATACCCGGTCCGCCTGATCGTCCGGGACGACCACATAAACGATTTCCTTCTCGGCATTGACCGTAAGTCCGAGCAGGCCGAGGTGCTTCTGCCGCACGCCGGTTCCCCGGCCGTGAAAGATGGTCGCTCCCTGTGCGCCCGCTTCATGGGCGGCGTGCACCACGGCATCGGCGGCCCCGCGCTGCACGATACAGGTGATCAGCACCGCATGGGTCAGCACCAGCATTTCCTGTCTCATCATTCCTCCCCGCGGTTCTTCTTGGCGGTCTTGAACCGCACCCACAGACCCGCGCTCAATACCGAAACGATCGGGCCCACCGAGGCCATGGCGAGAATGCCGAAGCCGTCCCGCGCGCCGGTCGCCTCGCCCAGCCCGGTCCCCAGGGCCAGGATCAACGGCACGGTCACCGGCCCGGTGGTGACGCCGGCACTGTCCCAGGCAAGGTTCACGTATTCTTCGCTCGAGGCGACGGTGAGGGCCAGAGCGACGACGTACCCCGCAAGTATCAGTGCAAAGATCGGCCACTGGAAGATGATGCGCGCCACGCCCACCGCGGTCCCGAGGCCCACGCCGACCGCCACGGCATGAATCAGCACGCGCTTGCGAAACGCGCCGTCGGTGATGTTCTCGACGGTGGTGCCCATCGCCGCCAGCGCCGGTTCGGCCACGGTGGCGCCGTAACCGAGCAGCAGGGCGAACCCCAGAATGAGCGCCACGCCCAGCGCAAAGGGGTAGAGACCCCGGGCTCCGCCCGCGGCGCCTATCGCCAGCGGAATGCCGCTGCCGGCCTGGTCTCCCAGAGCGACCAGCCCGGTCGTAAGACCGAGGTTGAATACCGCCATGCCGAGGATGGCAAGCACGACGCCGTAGGCAAGCACATTGCGGTTGTGCAGCCGCTGCCGCAGACCGACGCGCTGCACGAACCACAGAAACAGCACCAGAGGAACGATCGCCCGCAGCGCGCCCAACACCTCGGCGATGGGCGACTGCGCCAGAGGATCGATGGCCTGCGGAACCGCAGCGGCCACGGCGCCCGCGTTGGCCGCCTCGCCCTTGAGCATGAGGCCCAGCGTCAGCACCGAAACGACCGGGAAAAGCGAAGCCAGGGTCACCAGGCCGAACCCGGACAGTGGGCTTTCGCCGCGGTCAGCGGCCGCCGCGACGCCGATGCCGAGCGCCAGCACCAGCGGCACCGTGACGGGACCCGTGGTAATGGCGCCGGAGTCCCAGGCGAGGCCCAGCAGCGGCTGCAGCAGCGGGTCGTTTGCCGCAAACAGGGTGAGGCCCAGGCACGGCACCATCGTCAGCATCACCAGTCTTTTCAGCGTCCAGCCGGCCACGTAGCGAAGCGTGCCGACCGCCACCGCGAGGCCCACGCCCACCCCGACGGCCGCCACCAGCGCGCCGGCGCGCTCGTTCAGCAGCAGATGCAGCAGCGGGGCGTCGGCGCGATCGACCCGGGCGCCCGCGGCCTTGAGCGCGCCCACGGCGGGCTCGGCGAACGTCGCCATGGCGCCCAGGATCAGTGCCACCAGCATCACGACCGGTGTCCCCGCCCGCTGCGGCAGCGCGTAACCGATGTGCTCGCCAAACGGCATGAGGCCGTGCTTCACGCCCTCCATGAAGAACATCAGCCCCGCCATCACCATCAGCAGACCGATGCTCACCGATCCCCCCTCGCGGATGTCGCTGCGCAAGAGCACGGTGAGGAAGACGGCCAGCATCAATGCGAGCGGCGTGACGGCGCGCAGTTGCTCGTAGAAACGGACCGAAAAATAAGGGGTGAGCAGCCGGTGCAGGTCCACCAGCCGCAGACGCGCGCGAACGCGATCCTGTCCGACGGCATAAACCTCGCCGTAGCTCACCAGGCGTTGTCGGTGGCGGACAGTGCTGAGAAATTCGCCGTAGCGAAGGCGTCCTGGATCGCGGGAATCCGGCATCTTTTTCTTGTGCTCGACGTAGGAGCCACGTTAGACACGCAGCATTGTACCGGCGGCCGTGCTGAAGCAGGGGTAGCAGCACCTGGTGCCGCTCCGCGGATTGACCGAAGCGCTTCCTCCCCCGGAAGCGCTCCAGGATCACTTGGCGATGCTTGCCTCCTCCATCAACAGCGGATAGGCGTAACCGGCGCCGAAATCCTTGTCGAGCACCACGCGGCCGGTGACCGTCACCCGGTCGCCTGTATTGGCGGTCTGTTTGCTGGTCACGGTAAGGTCGTTGGTGTTCTTGCCTTTGTCTCCCGTGCCGTCCTGAACGTGCAGGAAGTTACGGCCCATGATGCCGTTGTTGACCTTGACGATCTTGCCCTTCACGCTCACGAGCTGGCCGGCCAGGGCCGCTTTTTGCTGATACAGGGCGGCGACTGTCTTCAGTTTGGCTTCGGCGGCGAACAGGCTCGATGCGCCGATTCCGAGAACCGCGGCGAGCACAACAGCTGGCATTTTGTTCATGGACACTCTCTGCAATTGAATGAAAGTCTCCAAGGCCTTATACGCGGGAAGAACGGGGCTGGCATTGTGATAAATCAAACTACCCGCTATTGCACCGGAGCCTGCTCCGAACGTTGAGGCGAGCGGGCCCGGGCGGACGTGCCGGGCGCAAGGGCGATGAAATCCGCGCCGCGGCGCGAGGTCTTCGCCGCATGCCATGCCGCATGCGCCTCGGTCGATGTCCAGACCAGGAAATGCAGCGCGGACAGGGCGAACGTATCGCGCAGCAGAGCGTTTTTCTGCCGGTCATTCAGGCTGGCGGGTCCGTTTTTCAATGCCTCGGCGACCAGCCGCTCGCGCGCAGCGCGCGACGCGGGCGGCTCCTTCAGGCGCGCCACGCCCGAAGCGCAGATCATCGCATTGGTGAGCGGATCGACCACCGCATCGATGAATCCCGGCAACTGCGCGGGCCGCGCGATGCTGCGGCGCACCGAGCGCAGCTCAACGGGGGGCGAGGTCTCTTCGGGAATGACCAACAGCCCCGCATCGCGCGCGGTCCGGCCGATCGACACGCGGCTGGAATACACCGAGATGGGAATTGAAACGATGAGCGCGCCCACCACCGGAAGCAGCCACCACAGGTAGGCGGGATTCAACCAGTACACGCCCGCCGCCCAGGCCACGCCGATGAGGCTATGCAGGCCATGGCGCGCGAGCGCCTCGCTCCAGCCCGTTTCAGCGTCTTCACGCGGCGGGGAACGCCATTGCACCTTCCAGCCGAGCAGCGACGAGATGACGAATTCGGTATGAAACAGCATTCGCACGGGCGCGAGCAGCGCCGAGAACAGAAGCTCCAGGAGCATGCTTGCCGTGACGCGCGGCGCGCCGCCATAGCCCCTGGCCCCTGTGGCGAGGATCAGCATGATGCTCAGCACCTTCGGCAGAAACAGCAGCACCGCCGTCGCGCTAAACAGCCCCAGCGCCCATCCCAGGTGCCATTCGGGCCACAACGGAAACAATTGCCCCGGCCGCACGAAATACTCGTGCGGGACGAGCGTATGAACGGCCAGCAGCGCCGTGGACAGCAGCAGGAACGCAAACCACAAAGGCGCCGAAAGGTACGCCATCACCCCGGTCATGAACACCGCGCGGTGCGCCGGGTGCAGGCCTTCGGCAAAAAACAGCCGCGAGTTGATGAGATTGCCCTGCGCCCAGCGCCGGTCGCGTTTGAGCTCGTCGATCAAGTTGGGCGGCATTTGTTCGTAGCTGCCCGGCAGGTCGTAAGCGATCCATACGCGCCAACCGGCGCGGCGCATGAGCGCCGCTTCCACGAAATCGTGTGAAAGGATTTCGATCTCCCCGGCGCCGCGTGCCGGAAGGCGCCCGAGCGCGCAGTGCCGGATGAACGGCGCGACGCGAATGATGGCGTTGTGCCCCCAGTAATGCGATTCGCCCAGCTGCCAGTAATGCAGCCCGGCGGTGAACAGCGGTCCGTACACCCCGTTGGCGAACTGCTGCACGCGCGCGTACAGCGTGTCGCGCCCGGCGGCGCGCGGCGCCGTCTGGATGATGCCGGCGTTCGGATTCGCCTCCATCATCCGCACCAGCCGGGTGAGGCATTCGCCGCTCATGACGCTGTCGGCGTCCAGGATGACCATGTAGCGGTAATTGCTGCCCCAGCGACGGCAGAAATCCGCGACGTTGCCGCTCTTTTTCTTGATGCGATGCTCGCGGCGGCGGTAGTACACCCGGCCGAAATCGCCGATATGGCGGCACAGGTCGAGCCACGCGAGCATTTCGGCCACGCGCGTATCCGGGTCGGCGGTGTCGCTCAACACGTAGAAGTCGAAATGCCGCAGCTCGCCGGTGCGCGCGACCGACTCGTAGGTGGCGCGCAGTCCGGCGAACACGCCCCGGACGTTCTCGTTGCAGATCGGCATCACGACGGCGGTGCGGGCACGGGGATCGATGGGCGTCTGGGACGGGACCGTGCGGGAAATCGCGAAGCGGTCTCCCCGCTTCAGCAGCAAGAAGAATCCCATCATCGCCGTCCAGAATCCGGCCGATATCCAGGTGAACAGGACCACGAACAGGCCCAGCACGGCCATCTCCAGCGCCTGAGTGCCATGGTATGGGAGCACCGCGGTCATGAAATAAGCGGCCACCGCGGTCTGGCCGACGATCAAAGCGAGAAACAGCACGCGGCGCACCACGGCCGCCCAATACCATGCGCGGCCTTTCTCGCGCGACGAAGGGGTTGCATCCGGCTCGTGCTCCTTGCGGGTGACGAAGCGCCCGCGCGGCTGCGCGAGGCGTTCGCGCACGCCGCGCAGCAGGCTGACGGCCGGGCTGAGCGGCCACTCGCCCGGAGCCATGGAACTGCGGCTGAGCGGCGGCGTGGTGACCAGCCGCATGCGTCCCTGCCGGTCCCGCGTGATGGGCGGCCGCGCGTGCGGCGCAAGAGCGCCCAGCGCCTGTTCCAGCCGTCGGCGCAGCGAAGCGTAGACCCGGTTATCGAGCAGCGCTTCACGGCGCCCGGGCTCCGCCGCGAGGCGTTCCACATAGTCCTCGCACGGCGCCTGCGCGGTTTCGATCCTCAATTGGGAGGAAGGATGTAGCTCCATGTTTCCGACAGAATGGTGCTGCCGTTGCGCAACAGGGCGCGCAACTCCAGCGGTTTGTTGTCGTCCAGTCGCCGCAACCGCAGGTTCAGGCGCCAACCGCCCGTCACGTCGTTGCGATAGAGGGTGTGCTCCATCAGCTTGGCATTGGCGTCGAGCGTGACCAGCGACTCCGGCGGCTTGTCGCCTTGCCATTTCTCCACTGCCGGCCCCCGGAAATCGACGGCGAAGGCAACGCTGCCGTCCGCTTTGCGGGTGTAGCCTCGCCCGCGGCGGCTTTGGGTCACCCAGGCGTGCGGCGGGCGCGTTTCCCTCTCCTTCTGCCATAACACCCGGTAGGCCAAGTCGTAAGCCTTGCCGGGCGCGGGTCCCTGGTCGGGAATCCAGTAGGCGACAATGTTGTCGTTGGTGTCGTCCGGCGCCGGTATCTGCACCAGCTCGACGCGTCCCGAACCCCACTTGCCCTGCGGCTCCACCCACGCGCTGGGACGCAGGTCGGGGCGCGCGGCAAGATCTTCGTAGCTCGCAAAATCACGGTCCCGCTGCATCAGCCCGAAGCCGCGCGGGTCGCTCGTCTGGAAAGAGGTCACCAGCAGCCGGCGTGGATTCACCAGCGGCCGCCAGATCCATTCGCCCGCGCCCGTGTGTATCGATAGTCCATCCGAATCATGCACCTCGGGCCGGTAATCCTCGCCGGCCGGGCGCTGGTTCTCGCCGAACAGGAACATGCTGGTGAGCGGTGCCAGCCCGAGCTTGCCGACCCTGTTGCGCAAAAACACGCGCGCCGTCACGTCGACCATGGTTTCCACGCCGGGCGTGAGCACGAAGCGGTACGCGCCGGTGGCGCGCGGCGAGTCGAGCAGGCCATACACCGCCAGGGTCCTCGCGTTCGGGTCGGGCCGCTCGATCCAGAATTCCACGAATCGCGGGAATTCTTCGCCCGAGGCGAGCGCCGTGTCGATCGCGAGGCCGCGCGCCGACAGACCGTAGCGCTGGCCACGACCGAGCGCGCGGAAATAGCTCGCGCCCAGGAAGGCTGTCACCTCGTCCTTGAACTTCGGCGAGTTGATGGGATAGTGAACCCGAAAGCCGGCGAAGCCCACTGCGCGCAAGTCCCTCGAATCGATCTTGTTCGCTCCGTAATTGAACAGGCCGGGATCGAAACGGATTTCGGACACGCGCTGCCCGACAATCTCGTTCAGCTTGACCGGCTGGCTAAAGTGCCAGCCCGGATGAAAGAACATCAGCTCGAACGGCGTTTTCGCATTGCGCCAATGCGCCAGCTCCGGGCGGTGGCGTATGTCGCGATACTGCTCGTAGTCAAGCCCCTGCAACGCCTTGGGCAGACCGGCGCCTTTCTTGAACGGCTTGGCAGCGAGCTCACGGGCGCGCTGCGCGACGTCGTTGAAATTGAACGCCCCGGCCGACCCTGCCGCAATTCCCAAACAGGCTGCCAGAAACACGGCGCACAGCCCGCAACGGCCGCGGCGGCGAATATCCATGTGCACAGGGCTGCTTTTCGAGGGTTAGGTGGGCAAGCCGGGACGAAGTTCCGGTCGACCCGGAAAAGGAGGACCTTGCGATGCGCGCGGCTCGCCCAACCGGCACGGGGAGCGATCGATGCCATCCCCCGGGTATACTCGCCGCCTCATTCCCTGACGGTGCAGGCCATGGCGCGACTCTCCTATCCCGACCTCAGTGCGCCGGACATCGCCCCCCTTGCCGAACGCATCAAGGCCGAGCGGGGCGGGCGCATGCTCAATCTCTACCGCATGCTGCTGCACAGCCCGCCCGTGGCCGACGGCTGGAGGAGCTTTCTCACCGCGATCCGGCAGCAATGCCGGGTGGCAGGCCGCTACCGGGAGCTCGCGATATTGCGCGTGGCGGTGCTGAATGGCGCGGAGTACGAATTCAACGCGCACGTTCCCTTCGCACTGAAGGAGGGGCTCAGCCAAGCGCAGCTCGATGTCATGAAGCAGGATCGACTGCCCGAAGGCCTCACCGAAGCGGACCGCGCGGTGCTCGACTATACGCAAGCCATGACGCGCGCCATCCGCGTGCCGGACACTGTCTTTGCCGCAGTCAAACGGCATTTTGACGAGCGGGAAATGGTCGAGCTCACCGCCACGATCGCCGCGTACAACCTCGTCTCCCGGTTTCTCGTGGCGCTCGAAGTCGACCATGAGTAGCGTCGGCTAGACACGAGGCACGCATGCGCAGGGCCGAGGCCTCTGTCTCGTTGGTGGAGCTGCTGCCGTTGCGGCGCGTGCGCCTGCCCTCCGCGTCGAAGCTCGCGCCCTATCTGCGCGCCGTCGATCGCGCCAACTGGTACACCAATTTCGGCGCACAGAGCCGCGCCCTGGAGCGGCGCCTCGCCGAGCGATACGCCGTTCCGGCCGACACCGTGCTCACCGCCGCCAACGGCACGGTGGCGCTGACGGCCGCGCTGCTTGCCGCCGATGTTCCGCGCGACAGCTATTGCATCGTGCCGTCATTCACTTTCACCGGGACGGTATCCGCCGTATTGCTCGCCGGCCTGAGACCCTGGTTCGTCGATGTGCGGCGCGATACCTGGGCGCTGGAGGCGGAGGCAGTGGCCCGGGAGCTCGCGCGCGCGCCGGGAGAGGTGCGCGCCGCCATGCCGGTGTCGCCCTTCGGCGCACCGCTCCAGCAGGCGCCTTGGCAGGAATTCGAGTCGCGCACCGGGATACGGGTCGTAGTCGATGCGGCGTGGTGCTTCGACAGCATCCAAGCGATGCGGCTGCCCACCATGGTGAGCCTGCACGCCACCAAGGTGTTCGGCGTGGGTGAAGGCGCGTTCCTCGCGGGGGGCACGCCCGAATTCACCCGCCGTGCCCGGGCCATCACCAACTACGGCATCGAGGCAGACCAGGGCTCGGTGCGCGTGGGCGGCAATTTCAAGCTGAGCGAATACAGCGCCGCGGTCGGCCAGGCGGCGCTCGACGGCTGGGCGGCGCGGCGCAAGGCCGCGCTGCGGGTGAAAGCGTGGTATCTGGAAGAGCTCGGCGGCCTGCCCGGAACGGCGCTGCTGCCCGGCTACGACGGCGACTGGGCGCCCGCCACCTTCGCGCTGCGCTTCGATGAACCGCTCGCCGCGCGCATGCTCGACAGATTGTCGGCGGCAAACATCGAATCGCGCATGTGGTGGGGCAGGCCCTGCCACCGGCTGCGCGCCTACAGCGCGTACCCGGCAGCGGAGCAGCCGAACACCGAATGGCTCTGCGAGCGGGTGTTGTGCCTGCCGTTTTTCGAATCGATGAAACGCCGCGATGTCCGGCGGGTGGGCAAGGCCGTCAAGAACGCGCTGCGCTCCTTTACTTCGCCCCGTACCCGGTGATGCCCATCAGCGCCCGGGCGATGCCATAGGCGATCCAGATCGGCATGCGCTCCCACCACGGCCGGTGCAGCCAGCGCGCCAGCGGCAGCAGTTGCGCGCCCTCTTCCATGGCCTGATGAAGACTGGCGCGGAGCTCCTCGCCGAAGCGCACGTCGGAGGCTACGATGTTGGCTTCGCGCGCCAGCATCAGGCTGAACGGGTCGATGTTGGACGATCCCACCGTCGTCCACAGCCCGTCCACGACCGCCACCTTGGCGTGCAGGAAGCTCTTGTGATACTCGTGGATCTCCACGCCCGCGTCGAGCAGCGAGCCGTAGAGCGCCCGTGATGCGTAGTGCTGCAGCAGGTACTCCACGCGGCCCTGCAGCAGCAGCGCCACCCGCACGCCGCGCTGCGCCGCCCGCACCAGCGCGCGCCGAAAGCGCAGCCCGGGAAAGAAGTACGCCGCTGCGATGATGATTTCTTCGCGCGCGGCGTCGATGGCCGCCAGGTAGGCCTCTTCGATGTCGTTGCGATGGCGGATGTTGTCGCGCACCACGTACGCGGCGCGCTGCGTGCCCGCGGGGGACGTGTCGGCCGCGATGCGCCGCTCGGCGCGCCAGCGCCGCCGCAGGCTCACCCAGGCCACCTGGCTCCACAGCCGTTCGACGTCCCGGTGGATGGGGCCCAGCAGCGGCCCTTGCACTTTGACCGCATAGTCGTGACGCGCGGGCATGCTGGGCGGATCGTCATCGATGACGTTGATGCCGCCGATGAACGCCACCCGTGCGTCGATCACTGCGAGCTTGCGGTGCATGCGTCGAAGGCGATGCCGGCGGAACCGGAAGCGCGAGAGCTCGGGCCGGAAAACCAGCACCCGGGCGCCCGCCTCTGTGAGCTGCTCGCGAAACGCCGCGGGCATGTCGCTCGCACCGAAGCCGTCCACCACGACGTAGACCGCCACTCCGCGTCTGGCCGCGTTGCACAGCACCTCGGTGATGCGCCGGCCGGTCTCGTCGCCCGCGTAGATATAGCTCTCCAGCCGTACCTCCAGCCTGGCGGCAGCAATCTCCCGTTCCAGCGCCGGAAAGTACTCGGCCCCCGAACGCAGCAGTTGCAGCCGGTTGCCTTCGAGGTAGCGGACCATGGCCGGCGGCCGGGGCGGTGATCAGAGCAACTTCAGGTGAGCCGACAGGGCGGCGTGGTCCGACAGCCGCGACCACGGCAGGCCGTGGTGCACCTCGGCATGATCGATCGCGAAGCCGCGTGCGTATATGCGGTCCAGCCGCAGCACCGGCAGCGTGCAGGGATAGCTTCGGGCGACCCTGCCGTGGTGGTCGCGGAACGCCTCCTTCAGACCGATCTCCTCACGGAGCCGTCGTCCGCCGAGGTTGCGCCAGTCGTTGAAGTCGCCTGCCACGATGAGCGGGTCCCGCTGCGGCACCAGGTGCTGTATGCGCTCGATCAGCGCACCGATCTGGTAGCGCCGGCTGCGCTCGACCAGCGCCAGGTGAACGCAGATGCAATGGAGCCTGCGCGCCTCGCCCGGCAGCGCGATTTCGCAGTGCAGCAGCCCGCGGCGCTCCAGCTGGTGGTGCGAAATGTCCTGGTTCTCGGCGCGAACGATGGGATAGCGCGACAGGATGGCGTTGCCGTGGTGGCCGTGGTCGTAGACCGCGTTGCGGCCGTAAGCATAGTCCTTCCACACCTGGTCGGCGAGGAACTCGTACTGCGGCTCCTCGGGCCAGTTGTGAAACCGCGACGCATGGTGCTGATGGTGGCCCAGGACTTCCTGGAGAAAGACGATGTCGAGGTCCAGCAGGCGCAGCGTGTCGCGCAGCTCGTGCACCATCATGCGCCGATTGAAATGCGTGAGTCCCTTGTGAATGTTGTAGGTGGCTATGCGCAACATCATTGAAGCTCGAAAGAATCCAGGTGCGGATTGTGTCAAAAACACGCGCTCGCCCCCCGGCTCCGATAGTGACCGGGCTCGCATCGACGCCGCTGACCCGTGGAAGCTCATTCCGGGCGCTGCCCGCGCGCCATGATTTCCTCGG
>Ga0156022_1299_pt2 | contig 13817 bp, 14 predicted proteins | sample RifCSPlowO2_02_FD_107676 | JGI IMG/M metagenome (GOLD analysis project Ga0156022, IMG submission 107676) | Betaproteobacteria bacterium RIFCSPLOWO2_02_FULL_65_24 | reverse complement strand
CCGCCGATGCCCTGGTTCGTCTTTCATGACATGACCACGCAGGATCTTCGTGCGATCTACCGGTACGTCAAGAAGCTGGGCCCTGCCGGCGAACCCGCGCCTGCTTTCGTTCCGCCGGGGCAAGAACCCAAGGGTCCCGTCGTTCAGTGGCCCGCTCCGCCGAAGTGATTCTCGCCCGGAACGAAGTCGCGAACATGGATGTGGCATCCCGACAGCTGCTCGCCCGGCTCATCCGCGCTCAGCGCGTCGCCGCCCTGGGTACGCTGCGCGAGGGCGCACCGCTTGTTTCCCTGGTGCTGTACGCCGCCTCGCCGGATTTTCTGTCGTTCTACATCCATGTCAGCCGGCTGGCGCAGCACACGCAGGGCATCATGCAGGATCCGCGGGTCGGACTCATGGTCGCCGAAGCGGACAGCGGGGAAAAAAATCCCCAGCTCCTCGCGCGCCTGTCGATCCGCGGCGAGGCGGAGGAAGTCGCTGCGTCAGCCGCGGACTACGGCGAGGTAAAGGCTGGTTATCTCGGAAAATTTCCGGAAGCGGCCTTCAATTTCGGGCTAAGCGACTTCTGCCTGTACCGCCTGCGTACGCAGGGTGCGCGTTTTGTCGGTGGATTCGGGAGGATTTTCGATCTTGCCCCGGAGGATTTGCGGCGCGCGGCCGAGGCGCACTCCTGACGCTCGACCCCGTGGGCCCAGTTGCGATACGATCGGCGACTTCGTCGCTCCGGGGCCTGCTCGATGACTGAACCTTCTGCCGCCGCGAAAGCGGATCTCGCTCCGACGGGCCGGTTGCGCGTCGGCCTCAACTACGGAAATTTCCTGCTTGTCACGCGGGACCCGAAGGGCGGGTTCAGCGGCATAGCGGTGGACCTCGCACGGGAATTGGGCCGGCGCCTCGGCGCGCCGGTGGATTTTGTGCCTTACGACGCGGCCGGCAAGATGGCCGAGGGCGCAAAGGCCGGCGCCTGGGATGTCGCCTTTCTCGGCGCAGAGCCGGCGCGCGCGGCGGAGATCGACTTCAGCGCCGCGTATCTGGAGATCGAGGCAGGCTATCTGGTGCCCCCGGGATCGGCGCTGCGCAGCATGGCCGAGGTTGATCGCGAGGGCGTTCGCATAGCGGCAGCAGCGAAAAGCGCCTACGACCTGTTTCTGAGCCGCAGCCTTCGGCATGCCCGGCTGGTTCGCACCGACGGTATCGACGCTTCGTACGAAACGTTCGTCAAGGACGGCCTGGAAGCCCTGGCGGGGCTCAAACCGCGGCTGCTCATCGACCAGCAAAACCTGCCCGGTTCGCGCGTGCTCGAAGGCCGCTTCACGGCAGTCCAGCAGGCGATCGGCACGCCCGTGGGCCGCGACGCCGGGGCCTCCTATCTGCGCGAGTTCGTCGAAGACGCGAAGCGCTCCGGCCTCGTAGCCCGAGCGATCGAGGAGCACGGCGTTCGCGGCGTGTCCGTGGCACCTGCCGCACCGTCCTAGAAAGAAAACCGGGGACGTACCACGTTTTCCAAGGAAAACGTGGTACGTCCCCTAACCCTGCCAGACGCCGTAGCCTTCTTCCTGCAGGCCGATGGCCATTTCGACTTCCATGTCCCGGGCGGCCTCGTAGGGCATCGGGTTGCAGTACCCGTACAATTCGGGCAGCAGCCGCAAGCCGTACAGCCGCACGAACCGGTTCGCCTTGATGCCGGCCTTGTGCTTGTCGAAGCGCTCGTCCGGGGTGAGCCCTGTCATGCCCACATACACGCAGGGCTTGGCCGGGTCGTAGCCGGGATTGGCCCGGCGGAATTTCGGCTCCAGCAGAACGTCTTTGGACAGCTCCACCACGTAGACGCTGTGATGATGCGCTTTGCCACGCCGTGTCATGGGAAAACAGTATGCCGCAGGATGCCGGAACGCCGGGGCGCGACCCGCATGCAGCGACCGGGAAGCGTGCGAGTGCGCTCCAGATCTTTCTGACCTTCACGCAGATCACACTGTCCGGCTTCGGCGGCACGGGCTTCTGGTCGCGGCTGGTCCTGGTCGAGCGCCGCCACTGGCTGACGCACCGCGATTATGTCGACTGCATGTCGGTGGCGCAGCTGCTGCCGGGGCCCAACGTGTTCAACCTTGCCGTGATCATCGGCCATCGCCTCGGCGGGCTCGCGGGCTCCGCAGCGGCGATCTCGGGGCTGGTGCTGTGGCCCTTCCTCATCATGATCGCCGTAGGGCTGCTCTACGAACGCTACGGCGAGCTTGCCCTCGTGCAGCGCGCGCTCGCAGGCATTTCTGCCGTGGCCGTGGGGCTGGTGCTTGCGAATTCCATCAAGCTCGCCTCGGTGCTGCCGCGCCGCTGGCGGCCGTGGCTGTTCGTCGCGCTCGCTTTTGCCGGCATCGGCCTCATGCGCTTGCCGCTCATCGGCGTGGTGGCTGCGCTTGCGCCGTTCGGCATCGCGCTCGCCTGGCGCGAGAAGCATTGATGGACAACCGCCCCGACGTGCCGGCGCTGTTCCTGCACTTTCTCATGCTGGCGGCGATTTCCATTGGCGGAACCGACACCGTGCTGCCCGACATGCATCGCTATCTGGTGGAGGTGCACGGCTGGATCACGAGCAAGCAGTTCGCCGACGCATACGCCATCGCGCGCGCGGTCCCGGGGCCCAACATGCTCTATGTGACGCTGCTCGGCTGGCAGGTGGCCGGGCTGACGGGCGCCATCGCCACCACCCTCGCGCTTGCCATTCCGCCGGTGACCATCACGTTGCTGGTGGTGCGGCTGAGCGCCCGCAACCCCGGGGCGCCGCTCGGCCGCGCCATCAAGCTGGGGCTCGCGCCCATCACCATCGGTCTCATGTTCGCCACCAGCTGGATTCTGATGCGCGCCGTGAACGATGACTGGCGCGGTTACCTGGTCACTTTCATCACGCTCGTGGTGGTGCTGCGCACGCGCTTGAATCCGCTGTGGCTCATCGCCGCGGGCGCGCTCATCGGAGTGGCAGGGGCGGTGTAGCGGCCGCGCCTGTTCAGCGGGCGAGCCGTATGTTGGCGAATTCCAGGCGGTCGACCAGATTGCGCACCAGCGCACGGGTGAGCTGGAGCTGCGCCCCGCCGCTGATTTCGGCCATGGCGTCCGGCTGGAATTCCGCCAGCAGCAGGTCGCTCACCGATTCGACCGTGGCGTGGCGCGGCAATTCCCCGCCGCGGATGTAGGCCATTTCGCCGAAGCATTCGCGGTTGTTGATCATGTTCAGCAGGCGGCCCTGGCGCGTCACCATCACCTGCCCCTGCGCGAGGAAGAAAAAGCTCCGGCCCGGCTCGTTTTCGCGGATGATGACCGTGCGCGGCACGACGCGCATCCAGCGTCCGGCGTTTGCGAGCTCCCAGAGCTCCGCGTCGGAAAGCGTGGCAAGCATGTCCACGCTCTTCAGCGCCACGAATTTTTCCGAGTCGGGAATCGCATCCGCCGGCATGACCAGCTTCACCGCGTCGGACAGATCGCGCTCGAACTGCGTCCAGGTGTCATAGCGATGCTCCGGTTTCTTGCTCAGCACCTTCAGCACTATGGCGTCGATCGACCGGAGCAGGCCCGAACGAAAGCGGCTCGGCGCAACGGGCGGCTCCTGCAGGATTTTCTGCACCAGTTCTTGCAGCGTCCCGGCGTTCAAAGGCCGGTGCCCCGTCAAGAGCTCGTAGAGCACCACGCCCAGGCTGTACATGTCGCTGTGGTGCGTGAGCTCGCGTCCCTCGATCTGCTCGGGCGACATGTAGAAGGGCGAGCCCATCGCGACCGTCTGGACCGCCTGGCTCTTGCGCAGGATGGCGGCGCCGAAGTCGGAGATCTTCACGTTCGTGCCCTGCACCATCATGATGTTCGCCGGCTTGATGTCGCGGTGGACGATACCCTCGCGGAACGCGTACTCGAGCGCGCCGCAGCACTTGAACGCGATCTGCAGCACGTCTTCCACCGGGAGCAGGCAATCGGGGCTGGCGTGCTGGGAGAGGTCTCCGCCGGTCACGACTTCCATGGCGATGTGTCCGGACTCTTCCTGCACCACCGCGTCCAGGATGGCGACGATATGCGGATGCTTGAGCTTGCCTGCGAGCGATGCTTCGTTGAGGAACTGGGTGCGATACACCGCGCCGAATTCGGGATCGCGAAAGACCTCCCGCTCGATCACCTTGAGGGCGACTTCCCTGCCTGAAAACGTGTCCACGGCAAGGTAGACCGTGCCCGTGGCTCCTTTGCCAAGCTGTCTGCGGATCTCGTACTTGCCGATCTGCACGGTGTCGGACCTTGTTGGCGTTATTGGATCACCTGGCTGGACGGCGGCATTCTACTGCCTGGCAGGCTGCCCAGTGTCGCCTGCATGCCTTCTTTCCGCCATGGTTGTGTCGAGTTTGCGCCCGAATCCGGACACATTCTGTCGTCCCCCGGAGACAGTATACCGAGGACGCACCGAAATTCGTGCTATTTGCGCCGCTTGCGTCAACGGCGGCTGGAACGTTGGCGTTATTCGCTCACCCGAAACGACGGGTATCCTTCATCAATCTTTTGAAGAGGTCACCATGAAAAAGCTTCTTGCAGTACTGATAGCAGCCGCGTTTGCCGCCGCTTCGTTCCAGGCCGCGGCGCAAGCCCAGAAGGCCACCCCGGCGACGCCGAGCGCAAAGAGCGCGACCACTTCGTCCGCAAAGTCGGCCAAGTCTGAAGAAGACAAGGACAAGAAGAAAGCGGCCAAGAGCCCCACCAAGGCGAAGTCGGCCGCGAAGTCGGGCGCCAAGAAAGACGTCACGGCCGAATCCAAGGGAGCGCGCAAGGGCGAAACCAAGAAGTAAGCGCAACACTTCACAAAAGCATCGAAGCATGCGGCAGCATTCAGCCGAGCGATGCAGAAAAGGCGGGATCCTCCCGCCTTTTTTTTCCACTATAGTTCGCGCACCATGAGCACAGTCCTCAGCCTGTTCCTCGTCTCGATGCTCTCGTTGATCTCTACCCCGGCGCGGGGCTGGGGCGAAGAAGGTCATCGTCTCATCGGCTCGATCGCCGACCGGCATCTCACGCCGCACGCGGCACGCGAGGTCGCACGTCTGCTCAGAAACGACCGGCTGGCGAGTGGCGAGCGCTCCGGCCGCGCCACGCTCGCCGACATCGCGTACTGGGCGGACGAGATACGCGATTACCGCTGGGGCAAGGCGAAAAGCCGCTGGCATTTCGACGACATTCCGGTGTGCGGCGAGCCCGATCCCGTGAAGGTGTGTCCCAGGGGCAATTGCGCCTCGGAGCAGATTGCGCGCCATGTGGAAATCCTGAAGGATCCGCGGGCACAGCCGCGTCATCGCAACGAAGCGCTGAAGTGGCTTGCGCACCTCGTGGGCGACATTCACCAGCCGCTGCATGCGGCCGACCATGACGACCGCGGCGGCAACCGCGTCGAAGTATCCTTTTTCGGCGAGCGCGACAACGCGCCCTACGGCACGATCAACCTGCATGCCATCTGGGACGTGCACCTGCTCAAGCGACTGCTCGAGCAGCGCGGCGGTGAGGCGGCGTTTCAGGTCGCGTGGATCAGCGGCTCCGACAAGGCTGCCTGGGAGCGCGGAACACCCGCCCAATGGATGGCGGAAAGCCACCGGCTGGCGAGGAGCGTCGTGTACCGGCGTCTCCCCGGCGGCTTCAGCTGCGGCAGCCAACCGAACGGCGTCGTCGCGATCGACGAGCGCTACTACGAGCACGCGGCGCCGGTGGTGGAGATGCAGATCCGCAAGGCCGGCATCCGGCTTGCGAAGCTGATCAACGAAGCGCTCGCACCACGTCGCGTTCCGCGTTCACTTCCATAGGAGCCGTCCGGCCTACCGGAGGATGCGCGAACGGTGTATTGCGCGTCCGGAGCATGGGATTAAACTGTCCCGCTCGCATGGATTCATCAGCGGAGGCAGGCATGAATGCCGATATGACGGGCCCCGACATCCAGCGCTCGGCGCTCATCGTGGTCGATATGCAGAACGACTTTCTTCATCCCGAGGGCGCCTTCGGCCATCTCGCCCGCGACCTTCCCGAGCGCAACATCGACATGGCCTTCCTCGCCTCGACCATCGCCCCGGTCAAGCGGCTCGCCGACGCTTTTCGCCAGGCCGGCCGCCCGGTGATCTACGTTACCCACGTGTTGAAGGCGGACTATTCCGATGCCGCCTTTCCGTACTGGCGCGGCAGCCGCATGCGAAAGACCGAGTTCCTCTTCGAAGGCACCTGGGGCGCGCAGATCGTGGACGAGCTCACGCCGCGCAACGGCGAGCACGTTGTGGTGAAGAAGGGCTTCGGCGGTTTCAGCAATACGCCGCTCGATACCATCCTGCGCAACTATGGCGTCACGACCTGCGTCATGTGCGGCGTGACCACCTGCGTGTGCGTCTCCACCACCATCCGGGGTGGCGTAGAGCACAACTATCGCATCATCGCCGTTAAGGACGGCATGGCCGAGGTGCATCGCGACTCGCACGAGGCGGAGCTCAAGACCATCAGCCGCGTGTTCGGTGACGTGAAGACGAGCGACGAGGTGGTCGATGCGCTGAAAGAGGTAAAAGCCGAGCCGCGGCGCAGCGGCGAAGGGATGGCCGTGCTCGGTTGAGTGCCGCTACGCCTGCCTTTCGGCCGGTGCCGGCCGGTCCGCCCCCATGCCGCCCGTCACCCAGACGCTGATCCTGCTGAACGTCGCCCTGTTCATCGCGCAATCGATGTTCGGCGACATGCTGATCGTCTATTTCGCTCTTTGGCCTTTGTCCGCGGCGGGCGCACCCGATTTCCAGTTGTGGCAGCTGGTCAGTTACAGCTTTCTGCACGCCAATATCTGGCACATCTTCGTGAACATGTATGCCTTGTACATGTTCGGCGGCGATCTGGAGCGGCTATGGGGCGCAAAGCGCTATCTGAACCTCTATTTCGCCAGCGTCATCGCCGCGGGTCTCGCGCAGCTCGTGTTTTCGGGCCTCGCGCAGGTGCCCCCCTACCCCACGGTGGGCGCTTCGGGCGGCGTGTTCGGTCTGCTGTTGTCCTTCGCCATGTATTTTCCGCGTCGCGTGATCATGCTGCTCATCCCTCCGCTTCCCCTGCCCGCCTGGCTTTTCGCGACGCTCTACGCCATGCTGGAGCTCTACCTCGGGGTTACGGGGACGCAGCAAGGCGTGGCGCATTTCGCGCACCTGGGCGGCATGCTGGGCGCCTGGGTGATGATCCGCTACTGGCGCGGACAGCCGCCTTTCCGACTGCGCTGAGGAAGGCTCACACCAGTCCGGCGGCGCCGCCCGCTGCCGCACCGAGCGCACGCCCTCGTCAGGCCTGCTCAGCGCTTTGCCTGGGCGGGGTAGGCGAGAAATAGCCCGCCGCGATGACCAGCAGGGCGATGCCCAGCAGCGAGAACGTCCAGGCAGCCGTTCCCAGGTGGCGAAGATCGAACAGCACCATTTTCACGCCAACGGCCCCCAGGATGCCGAAGCCGACAAACCAGGTTTTGCGGCTTGCCTCGCGAGTGCCCCATATCATGACGGCCAGGGCCGCGATGGTCCACACCACCGAAAGAATGGCCTGGAAGAATACCGAGCTCATCAGGGCCGGCGCGGTATAAGGCACGCCGCCGTAGTGATGCACGGTCCGCGCGACGGTCGCGTTCGCCCACCAGAACTTGCCTATGGCGAGCGCCCATACCATCCATTGATGCAGTTGCGGCGAGGTGCGCGGGTCGAGGCGGCGGGCCGCTGCGACCATCCACGTTCCGACCGCCAGCAGCAACGTGGACGAGGCATCGAGCGGATTGAACACCGGCACATAGTCCAGGTCCCATGCGCCCGAATTCACCGCATTGGCATACAGCACCCACAGCACGCCCAGTGCAATCGCCGGCAGCCCGCAGGCGCGCATCGTTGGCGCGACCCGGCCGCCCGTCGGCCAGACCCGGGCGATGCACAGCACCGATACGGTCACGGCGAACATCGCCAGGGTGGTGCCCCAGGCCACCAGTTGCCACAATTGCGCGTGATAGTCGCGGCGCACCAGAAAGACCCATTCCTGGGCGACCACGACCAGGACAAGCCAGGCGAGCATCACATGCGGCAAAGTGAGCGGTACCGCAAGCTGCCAGCGTTCGTGACGATGCAGGATCCAGTAGGCGACGACCAGCGCCACCGGGAACACCCAAAGCATCCAGCCGTCCAGCACGTGAGCGCTCCGGGCAAGGGTGACGAGCGCCAGGACAATGACAAGATACGGGAACAGCGCAGTGGCAATCCGTGTGCGGTGCAACTGCATGCGCGCGCCCAGCCATTCCATTCCCCACGCGAACAGCGCGAGAAAAGCGAGCGTCACCGCGCCTGCCTCTCCGGGCGGCGCATAGCGCGCGATTTCCGAAATGGCGCCGCCGAACCACCAAAGCGCACCCCATATCGCGACCGGCGTCGCGAGCCGCGCCCAGGGCATGCGTTGCGCCGCGTGCCGTCGCAGCATCCAGCTGGTGAGGAATGCCGCGATGGCCAGAACGACACAGCCCGCAAGAATTTCGTTGGAGGCGGGGAAACGCCGCAGCACCTCTTGCGCGCGGGCGAGGAAGTACAGAGCGGCGCCCAGCTCGATCGACAGGCCGGTCGCTGCAAGCGTCACGCGGTCATGACGCAGTCCCAGTGCTGCGAGCGCGGCCCCTTCGATGGCAAGCACCGCGGCCGTGGCCGTTATGCCGAACGCGAGCGGTACAGCCAGGGTGAGCAGCGCCACGCCTATGAGCACATGGGCCTGCTCCATCAGCGCCATGTCGCCGCGCGGCCGCTGGCGCAGCAGCGCGCACAGAGCGAAGTAATACAAGCCAGCCGCCAGCACGCTGATGGCCAGGCCGTAGGGATACGGCTTCATCAGCGGGACCAGCAGCGCCAAGGCGACAAGCGGCGTTCCAATTACCATTGCCGCATCCGCCGGATGTTGCAGCCTCGCCCCCCGGAGCATCGCGTGGACAACGGGCCCAAGGCTGAAAAGGACGAAAAACACGATGACGAAGACTCCGGCGGGTCTTGACCACTCGGGCCGGTACAGGTCCATCGCCCAGACGCTGCCGATCGTGGCGGTGAGCGCAAAGGCGAGCAGGTTCAGATACCGCCAGTCCTTTACGGCACTGGCTGCGAAGACGAGGGCGCTCGCCGCGGCGTAGTACGAAAACAGCACCCAGGGATCACCCTGAGCTCCAACCAGCAGCGGAGCCGCGTAGGCGCCCGACACGGCGAACACGATGAGCGCGGCGCTTGCCTGGATCCATCCCAGCAATACGCACGATCCCGCGATGGCGACGAGCAGCGTGAAAGCCGTCGTCGCTCCGATGAGGCTCCCGCCGCCGGCCCAGTCGCGGTATCCCGCCCACATGAAATACACGAGGAGATAGAACATGGCGCAGCCGCCCGCCGTAAGCGCCGCCGCGACCCGTTCTCTGCGGCCGCGCTCGCGCCAGCCGAACACCGCCATCGCGATCGCGAGCAGCGCCACGCCGCCCAGCCTCGCCTCGATGGAAGCCTGCAGGTATTCCGTGCCGAGCTTCAGCAGCGATCCGAGTGCGACCAGCAGCAGTGCGGCGCCCACCTTTGCGAGCGCGCTGCCGTAAAAGACGCGCCGAAAAAGACTCTGCGGGACCGGTTCCGGAGAGCCAAGCGGTGCAGACCCCACCGCCGTGGCACGCGGTTCCTCTATGATGCTCGCTATGCGCGGGGGCGCAGCGGCGGGCTCCAGGGAAGGTGGTGCCTGGGGCGCTTCATGCGAAGCCGCGACGGCCGGTTCGGGCCGGTGGACCGCGGCCTGAAGCGGAACCGGGCCGCGCGAGAGGGCCTCGATCTGTCCCGTGAGCAGCGCGACCGCCTGCTCGAGCTCGGCCACCCGCCTTTCCAGATCGGTGCTCGCCCGGGCGCGGGACACGACCAGCCAGCCCACGAGAGCACCTAGAAAGGCGCCGAGGAATCCATAGTCGCTGTCCACGCGGGTGAGCGCGTACGCGCCCGCGACAACGCAGCTGAACCAGATAAGGAGCGATTTTGTCTGCATGGACTCCAGCCACTGCAGAGGTGCGACGGGCCCTCCCAAGCCAGCGTCCAGGCCGCCACGGTGCAGGCTTAATTGAACTGCAAGAATGTTAAGTGGTCGTTGTGGCGCCTGATCCTTTCGCTTCACCGCCCGATTCGCGCGACGCGCAGAGGAACAGGCGCGCGGGAAACAGCTAAACCACTGTTTCCCAAGACCCCAACCTAACGCTCCGCCCGGACCTCGACCTGCATGTCGCCGATCTTGTCGATCGAGCCCCTGAGGTGATCGCCGTCGGCCAGCTTCGATACGCCGGCCGGCGTGCCGGTGGTGATGACGTCGCCCGGGCGCAGCGTCAGGGCGCTGGAGAGAAACCGGATGTGCTCGCGCAGGGTGCAGATCATGTCGCCGGTATGGGCCTGCATCACCGTCTTGCCGTTCTGTTCCACGCGGATGTTCAGGTTTTGCGGGTCGTCGATTTCGTCGCGGGTGACGATCCAGGGCCCGAGGCCCGTGAAGGTGTCGAAGCCCTTGCGAATGTTGCGGGTGTTGTGGCGGCCCTTTCCCCAGGGGTCGCGCAGGCTGAAATCCCAGCATATGAGGTAGCCGAACACGTGCTCGAGCGCCCGCTCCTCGGTGACTTTGCGCGCCGTCCTGCCGATGACGGCGCCCAGCTCGCACTCGAAGTCCATGTGCATGGCGACTTTGGGCAGGATCACCGGGCCGCCGGGACCCGTGATGGAAGAAGTCGGTTTCAGAAAGAACTCGGCCATCAGCTCGTCCTTGCTCATGCCGGAGCGGTCGTACGTTCCCACCCGTTCGATCATTTCGGCCTGGTGAGCGCGGTAATTCGCCGCCGCGGCCCAGATGGAGCGCGGGTTGGTGATGGGGGCGAGGAGCTTTACCGACCCGAGCGGCAACGCCGGTCCCGCCTTGCGGTACTGGCGCGCGAGCTGCATCGCGGCGGCATCGTTCGCCAGCGCTTCGACGACTGCGAGCATGGTGTAGCCGCTTCGGACGTGGCCGGCCTTGACGAGTGCATCCCCGATGGGATACACCTCAGCGCCATCGACCACGCCCGCCTGCTGATCGTTGTAATGACAGATTTTCATTGCGTGCTTCTCCTCCGGTAAGTTCGCATGGAACCGGGGACTGTAGCGACTCTCGCCGTCCCGGTAAAGCGCGATACGGCCCGCCCGCAGACAGCCTCGAAGCGCCCCGAATAAAATTGCCACACCCACGACAAGGAGAAGGAACATGCCGCGAACCAAACGCTCGCTCTCCAAACGCGCTGCGCTGCGCGCCGCTCCGGCCAAGCGTGTCACCACCGCGGCGCAAGCGCAGCCGTTCAGCGCGCTCACACCGGCCGCGGCGCTCAAGCCGCACGCCGGGCCGCAGACGCGCCGCTGGATCGAGCAGCGCTGGACCATCGACAACAGCATCCGCTCGGTTGGCGTCGACTGGGACCAGCCGCGCTCGATGTATCTGTCGGCGCCGATCGGCGTGGAAGCCAACGCCGACTTCGCGATGGTGCGCGAGCGCATCAAGAAGCTCGCCGACGCCTCTCCGGTCTTCGAGACCATCGCGCGCCGTCGGGAAAACAAGGCGGCGGCGGCGGAGAAGTCGGGCGAGACGGTCACGGCGCGCGACAACTACTTCATGGCCTCGATTCACTGGGGCGCGGCGCAATGGCCGATCGACGAGAACGACGCGCAGAACCGCTTCTACAACCAGAGAAAGCGCGAGTGCTACACGAAATACGCGTCGCTTGCCGATCACCGCGTGCAGGAGGCGTGGATCGCGGTGCACGGGCAGAAGATCCCGGCCTGGTTCCACCTGCCTTACAACTACCGCGGCGGGCGGGTTCCGGTGGTCATCGCGATTCCCGGCATGGACAGCTTCAAGGAATCGAGCGTCGCCCTCTACGGCGACCGCTTCCTCAATCGCGGCATGGCCGTGCTCGCCATCGACGGCCCGGGCCAGTACGAGAGCGCGGTGCTCGACATTCCCGTCAGCATGGAAGCCTGGATGGAAACCGGACGCGCCTGCGTGGAGTGGCTGCTTCGCCGCCGCGAAATCGACGCCGGGCGCATCGGCATGAGCGGCACCAGTTTCGGCACGTTCTTCGGCACCATCGCCGCGGCGCACGAACCGCGCATCCGCGCCCTGGCGCAGATGTCTGTGTGCCATGAACCGGGCTTTCACTCCATCTTCGAGGAAGCCTCGCCGACCTTCAAGATGCGCTTCATGTACATGTCGGGATACACCGACGAGGAGGCCTTCGACGAGTTCCGCAAGACACTCACCTGGGAGGGGCATGCCGAGAAGATCCGCGCGCCTTTCCTGTGCGTGGCGGGCGAATGGGATGAGCTGAGCCCGCTCGCGCACACCGACAACCTGATGAAGGCCGTGCGGGGGCGCAAGCGCCTGGTGATCTACCAGGAGTGCCGTCACTCGGTGGGCAATGCAGCGTCGACCAACCTCGGCCCGTTCCCGCCCGTCCTGGTGGCGGACTGGATGGCGGCCACGCTGAACGGCAAGACGTTTCCCAACGAACGCTGGTACGTGCAGTCGAACGGCGTCGTTCTGAAAATGCCGTTCTAGGAAAGCTCCTCAGCCGCCGCACCAGCCGAAAGACAGATCGGGTGCTATGATCGATTGACGCACACTGCCAGGGAGGAAACATGTCGAAATCAATGCTTTCGTTGTTGAGCGCGCTCGTCCTGGGGACGCTCTTCGCGCTGCCTGCGGCGGCTCAGAACACCAAGATCTCTCTGGGCTATCCGCCTGCCCCGGATTTCCTTCCGGCCTTCGTCGCCAAGGAGAAGGGGTTTTTCGACAAGCGCCGCCTCGACGTGACGATGAACCGCATCGCCCTGGGGTCCAACATTCCCGCGGCCATGGTCTCGGGAGACCTGCAGATCGGCATGGGTTCGGCGACGGTTCTTTTCGACACCGCCGAAGCCGGACTGGGACTCGTGGCGATCGCCGGAGCAGCGCGATTTCCCGACAAGACCCCGAACTTCAGCGTCGTTGCGCGGGCCGGCCTGAAGATCTCGGGCGCCCGCGACCTGGAAGGCAAGAAGGTCGGCGTTCCCGGCGTGCGCAACATCGCCGACGTGCTGTTCCGCAAATGGATGCTGCAGAAAGGCGCCTCGCCCGCCAAGGTGACTTACGTCGAAGCCTCCTTCCCGCAGATGAGGGACATGCTCAAGGGCGGAACCGTCGACGCCGTCGTCGCCATAGATCCGTTCCGTTCCAGAATGCTGGGCGACGGCACAGGCTTCAAGGTCGCAGACTACATCGCAGAGCTCGGCAAGAACATTCTCGCCACCTTCTGGATGGCCAAAGGCGATTGGGCGAGCGCCAATCCGCAGGTGATCAGGGCTTTCCGCGAAGCCTTGGCGGAGGCCGTCGCCTACATCGAGAAGAATCCCGAGGAATGCAGGAAGATCGAACAGAAGTACATAGGCTTGACTTCGCCGATCTGGCCGGTATTCTCGGTCGCCCTCGACCCCAGGGATCTGGAGTTTTACGCGAGCATCAGCAAGGAGCTCGGCATGACGCGCAAACCCGTCGATGTATCCAGGCTCGTATTGAAGTAGAAGCTGAAGGCCAGGTCGCTCCGGCCTACTTTGCGGGCCGTTTCGCTGCGCGAGCCCGAAGCGCAGCCAGCTCGTTCGCAGCCAGCGCCGCCAGAACGATAGCGCCTCCAGACAGCGTCGCGGGAGGCTTAATCGGGAAGTTCTTCAACGTGCGGTCCGGAGCGCAATGCCGACCATCAGCAGTTTTTTTGGGATCAT
>Ga0156022_1300_pt1 | contig 13997 bp, 13 predicted proteins | sample RifCSPlowO2_02_FD_107676 | JGI IMG/M metagenome (GOLD analysis project Ga0156022, IMG submission 107676) | Betaproteobacteria bacterium RIFCSPLOWO2_02_FULL_65_24 | reverse complement strand
GGCTTCGCGCCCCGGGTTCCGCCTACCTGCCTTCCAATCCGCGGGCGAGATCGGCCTGGATATCTTTCACCGACTCCAGCCCCAGCGCCACGCGCAGCAGGCCTTCGCCGATGCCGGCGCGCGCACGGGCCTCCGCGGAGATGCGGCCGTGCGTGGTGGTGGCCGGATGAGTGATGGTCGTTTTCGTGTCGCCCAGGTTGGCGGTGATGGAAATCATGCGTGTGGCGTCGATCACCCGCCATGCCGCTTCGCGGCTCCCCTTCACTTCAAAAGACACCACCGCTCCGCCCAGGCGCTGCTGACGGCGGGCGAGCTCGTGCTGCGGGTGGGACGCGAGGCCCGGGTACAACACCCGCTGGACCTGCGGATGGGCCTCCAGCCAGCGCGCCAACGCCCCGGCCGATTCGCACTGGGCGTCCATGCGTATCCTGAGCGTATCCAATCCCTTCAGTATCACCCAGGCGTTGAACGGCGATAGCGTCGGCCCCGCGGTGCGCAAGAACGCGAATACACCGTCGATCAGCTCCTTCGCGCCGAGCACCGCGCCGCCCAGCACCCGCCCCTGCCCGTCGAGATACTTCGTGGCCGAATGAATCACCAGATCGGCCCCGAATTCAAGCGGCCGTTGAAGAGCCGGGGTGCAGAAGCAGTTGTCCACGGCGAGCAAAGCGCCGGCGCGCTTCGCCACGCCGGCCAGCGCGGCAATATCGAAGACCTCCATGATGGGGTTGGAAGGCGTTTCGAGGAACAGCATGCGCGTTTCGGGCCGGACGGCCGCCTGCCACGCGGCCGGGTCGGTGCCGTCCACGAAACCCGTCTGGACGCCGAACTTGCTCAGGATGTTGGTGAACAGCTGCACGGTCGCACCGAACACGCCCGAGGAGCACAGCACGTGGTCGCCCGACTTCAGATGCGTCATCGCCGTGGCGAGGATCGCAGACATGCCCGATGCGGTCGCGATGCACGCCTGGGCGCCTTCCAGCGCAGCCAGGCGCTCCTGCAGCATGGTTACGGTGGGATTGGTGAACCGCGAATAGACGTTTCCCGGCTGCTCCCCGGAGAAGCGCGCCGCCGCCTCCGCGGCGCTTTTGAAGACGAAACTGGAGGTGAGGAAAAGCGCTTCGGAATGCTCGCCGAAGTGGCTCCGCGCCGTGCCCGCCCGGACGGCGAGCGTATCGAGGTCGTATTGTTGGTCCATGTCGCTTCCGTAAACGAAAAAGCCCGTCCAGCTTTCGCTAAGACGGGCCTCGGCCACTCTTTAGCGGTATTTGTTTGTCACCGGCTTTCGCCGGAGGCGCCCGCAAGCTGTCGTTCAAATCGGCGCAGGACTGGAACAGTACCGCATTGGTCCGGCCCGGTCAATCGGCCGATTCGCTTCAAGCCGCGTTCAGATCCAGCTGATTGGCATCGTCGGCGTCGTCCTCGCTTTCCTGGCGTCCGGCATCGCGAGCGCTCTCCACTTCGGCCAGGTATTCGCTGGTCACATCGCCGGTGATGTACACGCCGTCGAAGCAGGAGGTTTCGAACAGGCCGAGCGCGGGATTCGCCTCGCGCACCGAGGCGATCAGGTCGTCCAGCTCCTGGTAGATCACCGCGTCGGCACCGATTTCGCTCGCGATCCCGGCCGCGGTGCGGCCGGTGGCGATCAACTCCTTGCGCGTCGGCATGTCGATGCCGTACACGTTGGGATAGCGAACGGCAGGCGCCGCAGAGGCGAAATAGACCTTGTTCGCCCCCGCCTCCCGTGCCATCTGCACGATTTCACGGCTGGTCGTTCCGCGCACGATGGAGTCGTCCACGATCAGCACGTTCTTGCCTTTGAACTCCATCCCCATCACGTTCAGCTTCTGGCGCACCGACTTCTTGCGGATGGTCTGTCCCGGCATGATGAACGTCCGCCCGATGTAACGGTTGCGCACGAACCCCTCGCGATAAGGAAGGGCGAGCGCCTTGGCGATCTCCAGTGCGCTCGGGCGGCTGGTGTCGGGCACCGGGATGACAACGTCGATGTCCATCGGCGCGAGGGTGCGCTCGATCTTGCCCGCCAGATGGCGGCCCATGTTAAGGCGCGTCTCGTACACCGAGGCGCCGTCGATCACCGAATCGGGCCGCGCCAGGTAGACGTATTCGAATATGCACGGCGCCAGCACCGGATCGCGGGCGCACTGCCGGGCGTGGAATTGCCCCTGTTCGTCGATGAAAATGGCCTCCCCCGGTGCCACGTCGCGGACACGTTCGAACCCGAACCCCGCCAGCGCGACGCTCTCCGAGGCGATCAGATACTCCGGCCCCTGCGGCGACTCGCATCGCCCGAACACCAGGGGCCGTATGCCAAACGGGTCGCGGAAAGCGAGCAGGCCGTAGCCGGCGATCATGGCCACCACGGCGTACGCGCCCCGGCAGCGGCGATGCACGTTCGCCACCGCCTTGAATATGGTGTCCGGGTCGAGCCGGCTGCCCTGTGCGGCGAGCTCCAGCTCGTGCGCCAGCACGTTCAACAGCACCTCGGAATCCGAGTTGGTGTTGATGTGACGCAGGTCCTGGCGGAACATCTCCTGCTTCAGCTCGTGCGAATTGGTGAGGTTGCCGTTGTGGCCCAGCACGATGCCGAACGGCGAATTGACGTAAAAGGGCTGGGCCTCATCCACGCTGAACGCCGAGCCGGCGGTCGGGTAGCGGCAATGCGCAACGCCCATGTCCCCGGACAGGGATCGCATGTTGCGCGTGCGGAACACGTCGCGCACCAGGCCGGGCCCCTTGTGCATATGGAACGTCTTGCGGGTCGAGGTGACAATGCCGGCCGCATCCTGCCCCCGATGCTGCAAAAGCAGCAGCCCGTCATAGAGCAGCTGGTTGACCGGGCCGTGGGCCACTACGCCGATGACGCCGCACATATGCCTAACCTGTGGTCCTGTACCTGATGCGCCGCGAAAGCTCTTCGGGAAGGAAGGGCCTCAGCGCGACGGCGGCGGTTTCGAACGGCCCGGACAGCACCGCGTCTCTCCAGAACGGCTCGCGCGGCAAAAGCGTCAGCCCGCCCAGCAGCACCGCTGCAAGCACGATCAGCATTCCGCGTGCCGCGCCAAAAGCCGCTCCGAGCGTGCGGTCCAGCGCCCCCAGCCCGGCCGAGCGCGTCAATAGCGCGAGCAGCAGACCTGCCAAGCCGGACACGATCAGCACGCCAATGAATATGACAATGAAGGCGACCAGCGGTCCGAGCAAGGGGCCGAGGCTCTCGGGCATCATGCGCGCCAGGGTTCCGGAAAACGCGGTCGCAAGCACAAACGCCGCAATCCATCCGCTCAGCATGACGATTTCCCGGACCAGGCCGCGCAGCAGGCCTATCACCAACGAAATCCCCAACACCGTGAGCACCGCGTAATCGAAGCCCGTCATGGCTGCTGGCGCACCACCGCGCCCGCCGGCAGACCCTGAGACTGCAATTTGTCACGCGCCTGGTCGGCCGCTTCCCTGCTGGGGAATGGACCCGCGCGCACCCTCAGCTGTTCGCCCTTCGGGGCTTTCACGGTTTCGGTAAAAGTCTTGAAGCCGGCCGCGGCAGCCCTGGCCTGGAGCTGCTTCACGTTGTCCCGGTTCGTATAGGCGCCCAAGGGCACGAAGAAACGCTCGGTCTGCGGAGCGGTCTTGGCGCGCGGCGTGTCTGAGGCCGGTGTGCGGGAAGCCGTCTTCGCCGTTTTCGCCGGCTCCGGCCGTTCCCCGCGAGCGTTCAGGCCGCGCGGCTGAAACCGCCCGGCGTCCTGACTCGGGATCTGGATGACCAGGTCCTGACCGACCGAACGCGGTTCCTGGTCGAAGATGATCGGCAGAACGATGACGGCAAACAGCACCAGCGCGATCGCACCGAGCAGTCTACGACGCGCGCGGCGCTGCAGAAGTATTGCGTCCTGGCTGTCCGCCAATTCGTGCCCGATATGTTGTGGCGCCTATCCGCCGGTATCCGAAGCCGTGGCGGCCATGACATCCGCCACGGTCAGAAACGATCCGAAGACGAGAATTCTATCATTTTCACCCGCGCGACGCCGTGCTTCGGCGTACGCGGCGCGAGGCGAGGGGAACGTGGAAACCTCCGCTCCCGCGGCGGATTTTGCTATCGCCTCCTGAATCATGGCGGCGGTCGCGGCGCGCGGCCCCGGCAGATCGCAGGCGAACCACGCGCTCACGCTGCCTTTCACAGCCCGGCATACCCCTTCGATGTCCTTGTCGCGCAGCATGCCGATCACGGCATGGGTCTCAGGATAGAAGCCCATGTCCGAAAGATTGGCCGCCAGCGTGGCTGCCGCGTCGGGGTTGTGCGCCACGTCCAGGACCACTGAGGGCCTGCCGGGCAGGACCTGAAACCGCCCCGGCAGCTCCACCGTGGCCAGTCCGAGCCGCACGGCCTGCATGCTGACGGGAAGACGCTTGCTCATGGCGTCCAGCGCGGCGAGGCAGGCGGCGGCATTGGCCAGCTGTGTGGCGCCGCGGAGCGCAGGGGGCGCCAGGCCCGCGCGGGAACCGCTGCGTCCGTTGAACCGCCATTGCGTTAGGCCGCCCACATAGCTGAAATCACGGCCAATCTGCTGCAGATCGGCCCCGATGGCCTGCGCGTGCGCCACCAGCGTCCCGGGCGGGCAGGGATCGGCGCAGATCGCCGGCTTCCCCGCACGAAAGATCCCGGCTTTCTCCGCGCCGATGCTCTCGCGGCTGGAGCCGAGGTAATCGACATGGTCGATGCTCACCCGCGTGACGATGGCGCAATCGGGCTCGAATGCGTTGACGGCGTCGAGCCGCCCGCCGAGCCCGACCTCCAGCACCAGGGCATCGAGCGGGGCGGTGGCAAAGATATGCCAGGCGGCCAGCGTGCCGAATTCGAAGTAGGTGAGGGGTGTATCGCCGCGCGCCTGTTCAACGGCTTCGAAGGCGAGCACGAGCTCCCCGTCGGACACCGGCACGCCGCTCAACCTTACGCGCTCGTTGAAGTGCAGCAGATGCGGCGAGGTATACAAGCCGACCCGATACCCTTCCGCGCGCAGTATGGCGTCCAGCATGGCGCAGGTCGAGCCTTTGCCGTTCGTGCCGCCCACCGTGATGATCGGTCCCGCGAAGGAAAGCCCGAGCGCATCCCGCACCCGTGCAACGCGTTCCAGCCCGAGCTCTATGCCGGCGGGATGGGTGCGCTCGATATAGTCGAGCCACTCGGAAAGCGTTCGTGACATCGGAAACCCGGAGGATGTCTTTTGCGCCGCGCGGATCTGAAGCGCTCAGTTGCCTGGCGCCGGCTGCATCATGAGCAGCGTCAACAGCGAGGCAAGGCGGTCGCGCAAGTGGCGCCGGTCGACGATCATGTCGATCGCCCCCTTTTCGAGCAGAAACTCGGCGCGCTGAAACCCTTCGGGGAGCTTTTCCCGCACCGTCTGCTCGATGACCCTGGGACCTGCGAAGCCGATGAGCGCGCGCGGCTCGGCGATGACGACGTCCCCGAGCATGGCGAAGCTCGCCGAGACCCCGCCCATGGTCGGGTCGGTGAGCACCGAGATGAAGGGCAGCTGCCGCGCCGCGAGCTGGGTGAGCGCGGCGGTGCATTTGGCCATCTGCAGCAGCGACAGCACGCCTTCCTGCATGCGAGCGCCGCCCGTGGCCGCGACGCAGACGAACGGCAGTTCCTGGTCGAGGCTCACATGGACGCCGCGCACGAACCGCTCGCCCACCACCGACCCCATGGACCCGCCCATGAACTCGAATTCGAACACCGCCATGACGAGCGGGATGTTCTTCACGGCGCCCTGCATCACCACCAGCGCGTCCGTTTCGCCGCTCGATTTTTCCGCTTCGGCGAGCCGCTCGGTGTAGCGCTTGGTGTCCCTGAACTTGAGCGTGTCCACCGGCAGGACTTCCGCGCCGATTTCGAAGCGCCCTTCCGGGTCGAGCAGCAGCTCGAGCCTTTCCCGCGCCGAGAGGCGGTTGTGATGAGCGCACTTGGGACAGACGTTGGCATTGGTTTCCAGGTCGGTCGCGTAGAGCACCGCGCCGCAGGCCGGGCATTTCGACCAAAGCCCTTCGGGCATGGTGGCGCGCTTCTGCCCGGCGGCTCGGTTGATTTTCGGCGGAAGCAGTTTTTGCAGCCAGCTCACGGCTTGCCCGCCTTGTCCATGGCCTGCCTCAGTTCGCGCAGGAACGCGCTGATCCTCGCGCAGGGGTCCGCGGCGCCGGTTTCGATTTCCTGGATCAGGCGGCTCCCGACGATCACCGCATCGGCAAACGCGCACACCGCCCGAGCCGTCTGTGCGTCGCGGATTCCAAAGCCTACGCCGACGGGCAGCCGGGTCTTCGCGCGGATGGCGCTCAGCCGCGAGGCGACTTCCGGGACATCCAGATGGGAAGCGCCCGTGACCCCGCGCAGCGAAACGTAGTAGAGATAGCCGCTCGCCAGGCGGCTCACGAGCTCGATGCGCGCGGCGGTCGAAGTCGGCGCCAGCAGGAACACGAGGTCGATGTCGTTCGCGCGCAGCAATGCCGCGAGCTCGCCGCATTCCTCCGGTGGATAATCGACCACGATCACGCCGTCCACGCCCGCCGCCTTTGCCTCGCGCACGAACGCTTCCACCCCCATCGCCTCGAGCGGGTTGGCGTAGCCCATCAGGACGAGCGGCGTGCGCGGGTCGCTTTCGCGGAAGCGCCTCACCATCGCCAGCACATCGCGCAGCCCCACACGGTGCTTCAGGGCCCGCTCGCCGGCGCGCTGGATGACCGGCCCGTCGGCCATGGGATCGGAGAAGGGCACGCCGAGCTCCACGATGTCCGCGCCCGCCTCCACCATGGCGTGCAGCAGGGGAACGGTCTGTCGGGGATCGGGATCGCCCGCCATGATGAACGGTATGAGCGCCTTTCGGCCTTCGCGCGCGAGCCGCTCGAAAGCGGGGCCGATGCGTGACATCAGGAGGCCTCCGCCGGCGTTTCGCTTTTCACGCTCGCGCCGGGAGGGAACAGCGGCAACTCGGCGTCCACCCGTCGCCGCGCGATGTCGTAGTAGTGGCGATTCATCTCGAATCCCACAAACTTCCTGCCATGCCTGGAGGCAGCCACGGCGCTCGTTCCGCTGCCCATGAACGGGTCGAGGACCAGGCCGCCTGCGGGCGAGCTCGCCAGTATCATGCGCGAGATCAACGCGATCGGCTTCTGCGTGGGATGGTCCACGCGCTCCGGATCCTGGCGGTGCAGCCGCGTGAAGCTCCAGACATCCTTCGGGTTATAGCCCACTTCCAGCCACTTCTTGCCCACGAAGAGCGAGCGGCTTCGCGCCTTCTTCGTTGCGGCGTCGTAAGGAATGCGAACGCTGTCCACGTCGAAGTAGTAATCGCGCGAGGCGGCAAACAGGCCGATGGTGTCATGCACCGAGCTGAACCGGCGCGTGCTTCCGCCCATGCTGGGCACCCGGCGATCCCAGATGATCTCGTTGATCATGACCAGGCGCGTCTTCAGATAGCTGAACACCTCGGGGCTGTACTGCCAGGTAAGAAACACGTACAGGCTCCCATTGGGGGCAAGCTTCGGAATCAGCGCATCGATCCAGCGCCGGCTGAACTCGAGATACGCTTCGCCGGACAGCCGGTCGGAATCGTTGCCGTAGTCCTTGCCCAGGCCGTAGGGCGGATCGGCAATGACGAGGTCGACGCTCGCTTCCGCAATGCGGGCAATCCCCTGGAAAAGGTCCTCGTTGTAAAGCGCGATGCGCGCGCTCAAAGCGCGAGCCCCGATTTCTCGGCCACGGTGTGGATGTCCTTGTCCCCGCGGCCGGAGAGGTTTACGAGCAGCACCTGGTCGCCCGGCAACGCGCGGGCGAGCTTCGCCGCATAGGCGAGCGCGTGCGAGGACTCGAGCGCCGGAATGATGCCCTCGTAATGGCACAGGTCGTGGAAGGCGGCGAGCGCTTCGTCATCGTTGATGACCACGTACTCGGCGCGCCCGACGTCCTTCAGCCACGCGTGCTCGGGCCCGACGCCCGGGTAATCCAGGCCTGCAGAGATGGAATGCGTGTCCATGATCTGCCCGTTCTCATCCTGGAGCAGATAGGTGCGGTTGCCGTGCAGCACGCCGGGCCGGCCGGCCGCCAGGGACGCCGCGTGCCTTCCGCTGGCGAGCCCGTGCCCGCCGGCCTCCACACCGATGAGCCGCACCGACCGGTCGGCGAGATACGGATAAAAGATTCCCATCGCGTTGGAGCCTCCGCCCACGCAGGCGATGATGGCGTCGGGCTGGCGCCCGATCATGGCCGGCATCTGCTCCAGGCATTCCTTGCCGATGACCGACTGGAAATCGCGCACCATCATCGGGTAGGGATGCGGCCCCGCCACGGTGCCGATGATGTAGAAGGTATTGTGCACGTTGGTGACCCAATCGCGCATCGCTTCGTTGAGCGCGTCCTTCAGCGTCCTGGAGCCCGAGTCCACGGGCACGACCGTCGCCCCGAGCAGTTTCATCCGGTAGACGTTGGCCGCCTGGCGCTTCACGTCCACCGAACCCATGTAGACGACGCACTCCATGCCGTAGCGTGCCGCGACCGTGGCCGTGGCAACGCCATGCTGCCCGGCGCCGGTCTCCGCGATGACGCGCGGCTTGCCCATGCGCCGTGCGAGCAACGCCTGGCCGATGGTGTTGTTCACCTTGTGCGCGCCGGTGTGGTCGAGATCCTCGCGCTTCAGATAGATCTGCGCCCCGCCCAGCAGCCCGGACCAGCGCTTGCAGTGATAGATGGGGCTGGGCCTGCCGACGTAGTGTTCGAGCTCGTATTCGAACTCGGCAGTGAAGTCCGGATCGCAGCGATATCGTTCGTACGCTGCCGTAAGCTCCTCCAGGGCGTGCACGAGCGTTTCGGCGACGAACACGCCGCCGTAGGGGCCGAAGTGCCCGCGGCGGTCCGGCAAATGCTCCCGGGACTGCATGTCATCGCGTTTGTTCAACCCGCCTCCTCGATCGGCGCAAAACCCCTGGCATCGTAGTCCGCCGCACGCACTTCGGCCATGAAAGCGGCGATTTTCGATGCGTCCTTGACGCCTTTGTCCAGCTCGACTCCGGTGGAGACATCGACCGCATGAGGATGCAGTGAACGGATGGCCTCGCCTACGTTCTCGGAGTCGAGTCCGCCGGAAAGTATCAGCAGTCCCGACAGGCTGCGCGGCACAAGACTCCAATCGAAGCGGCTGCCGGTTCCGCCGTAGAGCTGCTCGTGAAAGGCATCGACCAGCCAGGCGGATGCTTCGCGGTAAGGGGCCAGGTATTCTACCAAATCCAGCCCTGGCCTCGCCCTCGCCGTCTTGATCCAGGGCCGGCGGAACTGGGCGCAGAACGACGGGGTTTCTTCGCCGTGAAACTGAAGTGTCGCCCCGGGCCACGCGTCCAGGACGGCATTTACCTCGTCGCGCGTCGGGTTGACGAAAACCGCGACGGCGCAAACGAAGGCCGGAAGCTCGCGGGCGATCTCGGCCATGCGCTGCGGCTGGATGTATCTCGGGCTTTTATTCCACTGGATGAAGCCGAGCGCGTCGACGCCCTGCGCGATCGCGTCCAGGGCGTCGCCGGGGCGCGTGATTCCGCAGATTTTGACTCGCGTGCGCATGTCATTCCACCGGGAGGAACGGGATCATACTCGGGAAGCCGGGCAGGCTCCAGCGCGATTCGTAGCGCACCTGCACCAGGTACAAGCCGCTCGCCGACATGGTCGGCGCAGCGTTGCGCCGGTCGCGGCTCTGCAGCACCTCATGCAGCCATTCCGGTCTCTGGCGCCCGCTGCCGACGTAGACGAGGCAGCCCACGATATTGCGCACCATGTGATGCAGGAAGGCATCCGCCGTCATGTCGAACATCACGTACGGGCCAACGGTTCGGATCCCGAGGGCGCTCAGGGTGCGCACCGGCGTCTTCGCCTGGCATTCCGAAGAGCGGAACGCCGAAAAATCATGCCGTCCGAGCAGTGCCTGCGAAGCTTCCCTCATCGGCACCGGCTCGAGCGGAGCGTGAAACCAGCCGGTCTTGCCTGCCGCCACGGAAGGCCTGACCGGATGGCCGTAGAGCAGATAAACATAGCGCCGCGCCCGCGCCGAGTAGCGCGCGTCGAAATCGGCGGCCACCGGCATCGCCCACTGCACGGCGATGGCCTCGGGCAGATGGGCGTTCGTGCCCCTGACCCAGGCGGTATCGGGGCGCACGGCGTCGGTGTCGAAATGCGCCACCTGCCCCACGGCGTGCACGCCGGCGTCGGTGCGCCCGGCCCCTGCAATGCGAACGGGCGATTGCGCGATCTCGCCGAGCGCCGCTTCCAGCCGGTCCTGCACGGTGTTTCCCGAGGGCTGCGACTGCCAGCCGTTGAAGCCGGTGCCGTCGTAGGCGATGCCCAATGCGATTCTCATGGCTTGTCCGCGAGCATGCCGCATTGTGCCAGAGCTAGAATGCAACCCTCGCACGGCAGCCAGGAGAAACGATGCTGAAGCTGTACCACTACTGGAGCTCGGTGTGCTCGCAGAAGGTGAGGCTGTGCCTTGCCGAAAAGAACCTGGAGTTTGCAAGCCAGCACATCAACCTGTTCGACTTCGAGCACTGGAGCCCGGACTACGTCAAGCTCAATCCCAAAGGCGTGGTGCCGACGCTCGAGGATGACGGGCGCATCGTCATCGAGTCGAACGTCATCCTGGAGTACCTGGAGGACCGGTTTCCCGCGGTGCGATTGCGGCCGCAGGACCCCTACGAGCAGGCCATGACGCGTATCTGGATCTACAACTCGGAGGAGATCGCGCATCACAACGTCAACACGGCGTCGCACAACCCGCGGCACGCGGTGCGCCACAAGGCGAAGCACCACACCCGTGAAGAAATGCAGGCCATTGCGGCGCGCTGCCCCAATCCGATCATCGCCAGGCGTTTCCTGCAGCGCATCGAGCACGGGGTCTCCGAGGATGAAGAGAACCAGGCCTACGCCGCGCTTGATTACCTGCTGGAGATGATGGAGGGCGCGCTCGCCGGAACAGCGTGGCTCGCGGGCAACCGGTATTCGCTCGCCGACATCGCCATGGCGCCGTTCATCAACCGGATCGAAGTGCTGAAGCGACCCGAAATGGTGAGCGCGGCCCGCAGGCCGCGCATTGCGCAGTGGTGGCAGCATGTCCAGGACCGCCCCGCCTTCAAGCAGGCCTTTTCGTTCGCCAATCCGGACAAGAGCGACCCGCTGCAGCGCTAGGCAGCTTTCAACAAGGAGCATTCATGAGCAACGAAATCCTCGTACAGCAAGACGGCCCCATCCTGCGTGTCACCCTCAATCGGCCTGAAGCGGGCAACGGCGTTTCCAACGACATGGCGCGCGAGCTCACCGGCATCTTCGAGCGCGCCCATGAGACCTCTCAATTCGTGCTGTTCCGCGGCGCCGGCGAGGACTTCTGCACCGGCCGCGCTGGAATGGGCCCGCCGGGCAAACAGCCCGAGGCCCTCGATCTTCGCGAGGAAAATGAAGTCGTCTTCAACTGCTACGGCGCCTTCCGGCGCTCGCCGGTCCCGATCGTGGGCGTGGTGCAGGGCCGGGCCCTGGGCTTCGGTTGTGCGCTGGCGGCCTCGTGCGATATCACCCTTGCGTCCGACGGCGCCAGATTCCAGTTGCCCGAAATGGGGCACAACATCATGCCCACCATGGCGATGTCCTCGCTGGTCGACCGGGTGCCGCGCAAGGCGCTGATGTACCTTACCTACTCCACGGCCACGATCGACGCTCAGCGCGCATTGATGTATGGCATCGTGAGCGATGTGGTGAGCGCCGGTTCGCTGGAGAATGCGGTCGAAACGCTCTGCGCCGCGCTCACGAAGGCTCCCCGCCCTGCGACGCTCGCCGTCAAGGAGTACGCGCGGGTCGCTTTGTCGATGGACCTTCAAGGGGCGGTCGACTTCGCGCGCAACCTGCACGCGACCATCAATTCGTCGAGCCGGATGCGGCGCAAGCACTGACGCCGGAGCACAGGGAACGCCGAAAAGAAAGCCGGCGCCCGAGGGCGCCGGCTTTCCCGTTCCAGGAGCAAACCTTCGATCAGGCGAGCGCCTCGAGCATGCTCTTCGCCTGCTGCTGCTGCGCGCTGTCGCCTTCCTTCATGACTTCGTTCAAGAGGTCGCGCGCACCGTCCTTGTCGCCCATTTCCTCGTAGGCTTTGGCCAGATCGAGCTTTGTGGCCACTTCCTGCCACTTGGAATCCACGCCCGGCGCAGGCTCGCTCGTTTCCGTGCCGAGGTCGAGGGTGATGGCGGTGAGGTCGAAATCGGGAGAAACCGCGCTCGCCGGAGGTGCAGCCGCAGGCGCCGGGGCCGGCGCGTCATCCAGGTTGAAATCGAAATCGATGACGCTGGTTGCCGCGGGATCGTGCACGAGCGTCGGTTCGACGCGCTCGGTGGCCGGCTGCTCCGGTACAGTCACGGGCTGATCGCCACCCAGGCCGAGATCGAAATCGATGGAGCCGGTGCTTTCGGCCGGTGCGGCCTCAGGCGCGGGGACCGGGGGCGGCGTGACGGCCGCTGCGGTGCCAGGGCTAAGTACGATGGTGCTGTCGCCACTGAAGTCGCCTTTCTTCGCGGCGGGGCTGAGCACGACGGTGCTGTCGGGACTGAAATCGCCCTGCTTCTCCGCGGGGGGCTTCTCGCCGCCCAAATCCAGATCGAAGTCGATGCTCAGCGGCTGCTCGGCGGTCGCTCCGGCGGAAGCATCCAGATTGATGTCGGGTTGGGCAGGCGCCGGCGTGCCTCCCAGGTCCAGATCGAAGTCCACCGGCGGGGCCGTGGAAGGTTCGGCCGCCGCCGCAGCCACGGCAGCGCTCTTCCCCCCAGCACCTCCGTAGAGCGGGTTGGCCGGGTCGATCTGCTGCCCGAGCGCAACCACCTTTTCCCAATCCGGTCCCTTGCCGCCCGTGTGGGTCTGCACCTCTCTTGCGGCCGTTTCAAAAGCGCGGCTGTCTTTGCGGTTCGCGTACACCTCGAGCAACTTAAGATGCACCGCCAGGCGCGTCGAATCCTTGGCCAGGGCTTCCTTGAGAATTTCCTCTGCCTGGGCATCGCGGCCGTACGCCATGTAGACGTCGGCCTCCGCTACCGGATCGATTTCGTCGGCATCCGCCTTCGCCGCGCCCTGACTGAAGTCGGTCAGCTCGCTGGAACCGGTATCAACGCTTCGCCCGCCCGCCAGCGCTGCGCTCCGCTCGGCAGACAGGGCTCCGAGCGAGCTGGTCCCGAAGCGTTGCTCGGACGCTTTCTTTTTCCTGCGCCAGGCGAACACGGCGTAGCCGATCAACAGAACCACGACGAGTGCGATGCCGGCCAGCGCATACACGCTGTCGAGCAACTCATCGAGCAGACTGGGAGGCTCCGGCGGCGGTGCCGCCTTCGCGGCTGCCTTGGGCGCGGCCTTGGGCGCCTCGGGCGCAGCCTTGGCAATGTCCGGGGCACGCCCGGCTTCCGCGGCTCCCGCCTTCGCGGCCTCCGCAGTGACAACCGGCGGAGCCTTGCCCGCGTCGGCCTGGGGCGCTTGCGTTTTCGCGGCCGGCTCAGCGGCCTTCCCGGCGTCCTTTTGCGCTTCCGCCTTGGGCGCAGCGGCGCCTTTCTTGGCCGCTTCAGCCTGCTGCTGCAATTGCGCGCCCGACGCACTCTTGAGCTCCTGCAGCTTCTTCAGCTCGAGGATGTTTCTTTCCAGCAGCGCAATGCGCTCCTGCGCGTCCGTCAGCGCCTTGTCCTTGGCTGTTGCGTCGTCCGCCCCGGCAGCACGAGCCGCCTTGCCCGCTGCCTTGGCATCGTCCGGCTTGGAGAGCCGCAGTTGATCCCGGGGCGGCTCGGCCGGCGCGGCCGGTTTGTCAGGTGCCGCTTCGGTAATGCGCCCGGCCGCCTGACGCCCGGCCTCGGGCCGCGCCGCGGTGGCTGCCACTGCCGCGCCGATCGAACGCTGGTACTCCGCGTAGTCGGCGCTGTGCGCATTCACCGCGCGC
>Ga0156022_1327_pt1 | contig 14243 bp, 16 predicted proteins | sample RifCSPlowO2_02_FD_107676 | JGI IMG/M metagenome (GOLD analysis project Ga0156022, IMG submission 107676) | Betaproteobacteria bacterium RIFCSPLOWO2_02_FULL_65_24 | reverse complement strand
ACATCTGCAACAATGAAATCTGCACGATTCGGCACGCCGTGAACGTCGTCATACTCGCCGCCGGCCAGGGCCAGCGCATGCACTCGGACACCCCGAAGGCACTGCATGCGCTGGCCGGCAAACCACTGCTCGCGCATGTCATCGATGCCGCGCGCGAGCTCTCGCCGCAGCGCATCTGCGTGGTCTACGGCCATGGCGGGGAGGCGGTGCGCGAGGCCTTCGCTGCGCGCGCGGGCGCGGGCGACACTGCCACGTTGATCTGGGTGCTGCAGGATCCGCAGCTCGGCACCGGCCACGCGGTGATGCAGGCGCTGCCGCATCTGGAGGGCAGCGTTCCGACGCTCATCCTCTACGGCGACGTGCCGCTGATCCGCGCGGCGACGCTGAAGCGCCTGTGCGCCGCCGCGGGCGCCGGCATGGCCGTGCTGACCGTCCTGCTCGACGACCCCCATGGTGACCCATCGGGCTACGGGCGCGTCGTGCGCGAGGCCGGCGCTTCCGGTGCGATGGCCGGTGCGATTGTGCGCATCGTCGAACAGAAGGACGCGACCCCCGCCGAGCAGGCGATCCGGGAGGTGAACTCCGGCATCATGGTCGTGCCCACGCCGAAGCTGAAATCCTGGCTCGCGCGGCTGTCGAACGACAACGCCCAGCGCGAGTACTACCTCACCGGCATCGTCGCCCTCGCCGTGGCCGACGGAATCGCCGTGTCCAGCGCGCAGCCGCATGCGGTGTCGGAAACCCTGGGCGTCAACAGCCGCAATGAGCTGGCGCAACTGGAGCGCGTGCACCAGGCCCATATCGCCGGCGAGCTGATGGGCCGCGGCGTGACCCTCGCCGATCCGGCGCGCATCGACGTGCGCGGGCATCTCGCCTGCGGGCGCGACGTGGCCATCGACGTCAACTGCGTGTTCGAGGGCGGGGTCACCCTGGGCGACCGCGTCAGCATCGGCGCCAACTGCGTGCTGAAGAACGTGCGCATCGCCGCTGGCGCGCGCATCGAGCCCTACTGCCATATGGAAGACGCCGACATCGGCGCCAACTGCCGCGTCGGTCCCTATGCGCGCATCCGCCCGGGCACCGTGCTCTCCGAGGACGTACACGTCGGCAACTTTGTCGAGGTCAAGGCGAGCACGATCGGGAAAGGCTCCAAGGCGAACCACCTGGCCTACATTGGCGACACCGAAGTGGGCCGCAACGTCAACGTCGGCGCGGGCACCATCACCTGCAATTACGATGGCGCGAACAAGCACCGCACCGTGATCGAGGACGACGTCTTCATCGGCTCGGACACGCAGCTGGTGGCGCCGGTGCGCGTGGGCCGCGGCGCGACGCTGGGCGCGGGCACCACGCTGACGCGCGACGCGCCCGCGGGCCAGCTCACCGTCTCGCGCGCCAAGCAGGTGTCACTGCCCGGATGGAAGCGTCCGGCCAAAAAGAAGTGAGGCTGGCGCGATGTGCGGCATCGTTGGCGCAATAGCAAAGCGCAACATCCTCCCGATCCTGCTGGAGGGCCTGAAGCGGCTCGAATACCGGGGTTATGACTCGGCCGGGGTCGCGGTCCTGAACGGCGGGCCGGACAGCGCGGCACACGCGACGCTGCAGCGGGTTCGCTCCACCGGCCGGGTGGCCGAACTGGAGAAGCTGTCGCGATCCCAAAACCTGTCGGGCGAGGTCGGCATCGCCCACACCCGCTGGGCCACGCACGGCGTGCCGTCGGAGAAGAATGCGCACCCGCATGTCTCGGATGGCGTATCGGTGGTGCACAACGGCATCATCGAGAACCACGACGAGCTGCGCGCGCGCCTCGGCGCCCAGGGCTACGAATTTGTCTCCGACACCGACACCGAGGTCATCGCCCATCTGGTGCACTCGAACCTGCAGTCGGGCGCGGGCCTGTTCGATGCCGTGCGCAGGAGCGTGGCCGATCTGGTGGGTGCCTACGCCATCGCCGTGGTCAGCGAAAGCCATCCCTCGAGCTTCGTGGTCGCGCGGCACGGCGCGCCGCTGCTGCTGGGCATCGGCAACGGCGAGAACTTCGCGGCCTCGGATGCTTCCGCGCTGGTGCAGGTCACGCGGCGCATCGTCTATCTGGAGGACGGCGACTGCGCCGAAATCGCGCTCTCAGGCGTCACCATCACCGATGCCAAGGGGCGCTCGATGGACCGGCCGGTGCACGTCTCGCAGCTCACGGCGGCTGCCGCCGAACTGGGCCCCTACCGGTACTACATGGAAAAGGAAATCCACGAGCAGCCTATGGCGGTCGCCAACACGCTGGAGATGGTGACCAATGCGCAGTCGGTCTCGTCGCAGCTATTCGGCGTGGAGGCGGAGCGCGTGCTGCGCGACATCGACGCGGTGTTGATCCTCGCCTGCGGCACCAGCTACCACGCCGGCATGGTGGCCCGCTACTGGCTGGAGGGGTTCTCCGGTATCCCGTGCTCGGTGGAGATCGCAAGCGAATACCGCTACCGCGACTCGGTGCCTAATCCGAAGGCGCTGGTGGTCACGATTTCCCAGTCGGGCGAGACGGCCGACACGCTCGCCGCGCTGCAGTACGCCAGGACGCTGGGGCACCGCCATTCGCTCTCGATCTGCAACGTTCCAGAATCGTCGCTGGTGCGCGCGTCGGACCTGCGCTTTCTCACCCGGGCGGGCCCGGAAATAGGCGTCGCCTCGACCAAGGCGTTTACCACCCAGCTTGCGGCGCTGGTGCTGCTCACCATGACGCTGGCCAAGCTCCGCGGCCGGCTCCCGTGCGAGCGCGAGGAAGCGCTGCTCCGGGCACTGCGGCACCTGCCGACGGCGATGCAGAACGTTCTCCACGTGGAGTCGCAGGTGAAAATATGGGCCGATAAATTCTCGCGGCAGGAGCATGCGCTGTTCCTCGGCCGCGGCATCCACTACCCGATCGCGATGGAGGGGGCGCTGAAGCTGAAGGAGATCTCCTACATCCACGCCGAGGCGTACGCGGCCGGCGAGTTGAAGCACGGGCCGCTGGCGCTGGTGGACAGGCACATGCCGGTGATCGCGATCGCGCCCAAGGATGCGCTGTTCGAGAAGCTGAAATCGAACCTGCAGGAAGTACGCGCCCGCGGCGGCGAGCTGCATGTGCTCGCCGACCAGGACACCAGGATGACCGACGGCGAGGGCATCCACGTCATCCGCATGCCCGACCACGCCGGGTTGCTGTCGCCGATCCTGCACACCATCCCGCTGCAGCTGCTCGCCTATCACGCCGCGCTCGACCGCGGCAACGACGTGGACAAGCCACGCAACCTCGCCAAGTCGGTGACGGTGGAGTGAGGGAAGGGCATTCGGTGTGAGGCGCCATTTGCCGAATGTGACATCGCAACTGGCCAATCGCCGGCTCCGGCATTAGAGTGCGCCAAAGCAAAGTTCAGGAAATTCCCCTCCCCATCGAGGAGCCGTGTCGCCGCAGGCGACGGGGTGGTCAGCTCGATACGCCCCGCGCGCCGGCCAGAACCAGGAGAGCACAATGAAAGCCGCACAACACTTGCAGTTCTCGCTGACGGCCTGTATCGCCGCGGCGTTGCTGCTTTTCTCCACCGCCGCCCTGCCGCAAACGCAGGCCGCGCCCGCCAAGCCCCAAGCGCCCGCGGCGGCGAAGAAGGGCGCGCCACCAAAGGCCACGCACCTGCTGCACCTCAGCGCGGTGAAGCTGGAAGACAGCGGCTGGACGGACCAGCGCCTGATGGGCATTGTGCGCAGTGCGGGGCGCTTGCTCGCCCAGTGCGGCGTGAAGCTCGAGCGCGTTGAGCTCGTGAGCCTGGCCGTGCCGCCGAGCTACCTGGATCTGGCCACGCCGGAGGGGCAACGGGCGCTGGCGCGCGATTACAGCGTGGCGCGGCCGGCCGTGTACTTCGTGCGCAACACGCGCAGCAGCTCCGCCTTCGAGGCCGAGTCATTCGGACGCGGCAACACCAGGAGCCGGCCCGGGCTCGCCGACACCGTGTGGATCACCTTGACCGCGCGCGACCCGGGCATCGCGCTCGCGCACGAGCTCGCGCACGTGCTCATGGACAGCGGCGAGCACAGCGAGGAACCGGGCAACCTCATGCGCGACCAAACCACGCCGAAGAACACCGCGCTCACTCGTGCGCAGTGCGCGCGCCTGCGCGACACCGCGAGCGGCAACGGACTGCTCAAGGCGGTAACGGGAGCCCGGAGCGCAAGGTAAGAGAGCATTCCACCTGGACGGCGCGCAGGAGGGATGGCAGCGGGAGAGGTTGGGACCCCTTCGCCCCAACCGTGCGCCGGGACGGTTCTGCGGCCTGTTATTTGAGCGCCTTTTTCACCAACGCCACGCACTCATCGAAGCTTCGCTGATACTCCAGAATCTGGAGTTCGGCGAAATCCTCCCTCAGCGCGCATTCCCGCGCGGAAATTCGGCCAAGCACCGCTCCCCGGCGCCCGCGCAGTGTGGGCCTGATCTACGCGAGTGCTCCCGGCTCCATTTCCGCAATCATGGCCAGATCGAAAATGTCGCGCGCGGTGAACTGATCGCCCCGGTGCCATACTTTTTTTGCGGTGATCTCCGTTGAAGTTTCCACCTCGACTTGGCGATCGAACGGCGTTTCGACCACGGTGGAGTTTTCCGTAAGCGGAGCGGACGCAACAAAATCGATTTCGCCCTCGGGAAAGGCGAGTTTCAGGAATCCAGCCTGCTCCACATACTCGCTCGTGAGACCTTCCGCAGTTGGATTGAGCCGCGGACTCAGGTAGGGGAGGCATTGAGGGTCCGGCACGAAGATGCCGATGTCGTTGCTCAAGCGGTGCCTGTGCCGTCGCATGAGGACGGTACCGCCCCCGAAGCTCCAGTGGCGCAGCGCGGCTCCGGACGCCATCGCCGCGTCGATGACCGTCAGCGCCCGCTGGAACAGCGTCTCCCACACCCTCAGTCGATCTTCATCCATTCGTGAATGCTACGCGATGCGCCGGCCTCGGCAGCCAGTTTGCGAAGGTTGTTCTCGAGTTTCCCGGGTTTCGTCCAGCGGGCCGCTTCCTGGACGAGAGCCGTTACCAGAGCCTCTGGCGCTTCCTCCAGCGAATAGACGGGCGTAAGCTGCCAGCCTGCGTCCGGGCTGTCACCTGTCGATCTTGGTGATCTTCGAGCCCTCGAAGGTCAGGTTGTACATCAGACCCTTGTTGGAAAATATGAAGCCGATGATCGGCTTCTTGGCGGTTTCGCTGTCGATCGAACCGCCTGCGCCCAGATTGGCGAGCGCGACGCTGCCGTCGACCCCGGCCTGCCATCCCTGGCTGTTCTGAAACCTGCCAAGCACCTTGTCGTTCATGAACAGCACGATCTGGCTGCGTGCTTGCGCCCCGAGCTGGAATCCGATCGAGGCGGCGGCGATGCTGTAATAAGCGACGGTCTTACCCTTTAAGAGCAGGGCGCCCTCGCCATACTCGCCCCCGATGCCGATTCCCGCCTTGATCACGTTCGGGAATACCAGCATGCCGGCCGCCTTCTTCGCCAGCTCGTGGCCAGCGGCCGTGTGTTTGTAGAAATTCCGCACCGCCTCTTTTGTCTCCGCATCTATTTCGGCTTTCGAGGCGGCTTGCGCGTCCAAGGCGCAAAGCAGGAAAACGACTAACAGAATATTTCGCATGGTAGCGTCACCCGAGAGCATTGTGGCGAACGGTGAATCCTATCATGCGCATATGAACTTACGCTGCCTTGCGCGGTGGTTTCGTCGCGGTGCGCTTCGCCCGCTTTGGTGGCTCAGCCACAGCGGAACGCGCCTCTACACGGTTTGCCGCTTCGAACATCGAGTACATGAGGGCTCATACGCCTTGCACCGGTTCCTCGTAGAAAAAGCAGGGCGGCAGAAATGCAGGGGCAATGGTGTCGATGTCGTGCGGCGAAATCCCGCACTCGCGAAAGTGCTCACGCCATCCGCGGATGACGCCCACGATCGCTTCGATCTCTTTTGTCGCGGCTTCGGGTGTCACGCCGAAGCGCGTGCACCCGGAACGGATGTTGTAGATGCTTGCGGTTCGTCCGAAGCTGCCGATAGTCAAGGCGAGGTCGCGACTTTCCATGCTTATCACCGGCATCGGGACGAGGTCGTATGCCGGCGACAGATGCCAGCCGCGCTCCGTGCGGATTGCCGCATGGTTGCGTGGATGATCGTCGTTATTGGTAACGGCTGCGTTGAAGACAACGCGACGCAAAAGTTCGGCGCAATCCCGATCGGGCTTGGCCGACCATCGGCGCAGGTTGTCGGCGAGCAGAGGGTAGGACCACTTATCGCGATCAAGGTAATGCTCGTCGCAGCCGAGCATCGTTAAACCGCTGACCAGGCCAGACCTGAGGTATCCGCCGTCCGTATGCTGACGGTCGAAGCGTTCGACCATCAGCACATCCCTTTCGCCGATTGTTTCGATGCGCGCGTTGCAGACATTGAGGCCGCATTTTCGGGCGAGCTGCAACGTCGCGTATTCGACGCGCTGCAGATTGCATCGATCGGCTTTCTCCGGAAACTTGCCGAGCCATAGGCGGCGGTCGTCCTCCAGGGTCGCCTTGGGTCGTGCCCCACCCATCGACGTTCCGGGTTCCAGTTGCTCAAGGATGTTTTCGGGGACCCGGCGTCCCTCCTCGATGGCTTCTGCGGCGGCGATAAGCTCCGCCAGCAGGTGCGTGCGGTTGTATTGGCGTTTCGGCGCAGGTGGATTCACCTTCAGGCCGAAACTCAGGTTGCCTGCGCCGTCCTGGGGCCCGTTCAGCAGGTAATCGATCTCGACGAGATCGGCTGGGCTGCGCTGGAGCTTGTGCTCGATGACGCGCCTGCCCCAGGCATCCGGACCTGCGTCTCGTGCAGCACCCGGAATGCCTCTGAGCTTGGTGAATTCGTATACGGTGTTGCCCAGAGGCAGTTCGAACGGATCGAACTCGACCGCATCCGGGCGCTCAAGGTAGCGATCACCGTAGCGAAACCGGCCGACGTATGTCCCGTCGCGCTGCTGCTCGACCTTGAGCAGGGCCGCTGGCACGGTCTCCAGCGTGCCCGGTAGCTGGATGTACACATACGCCTGTCGCTCAGAAGTCATATTCATCCTTTGCGGAGCGCGGTTTGCGAACGCGCTTCGGCAGGCGCGATGCTTCGAGCGTCTTTCCGTGAATGTCGGTGTCCGGGTTCGCCACTGCGTCGAGTGTTCGCTCAAGACCCAGTGCCCATAGGGTCAGGATATATGCGCTGATCGCGACGCCTGGCTTTCCGTGCTCAAGGGCGCCGAGCGTGTTCCGATCGATCCCCGCCTTTGCGGCCAGTGCAGCAATGGAGAGTTTGCGCCGGGTTCTCGCCAGCCGAATGCGATGACCAAGCTCTTTGACCCGCTGTGCGACAACATCCGGCAGTGATGCAAAGGCGCCCATTTTGTTAGGCCTTATCTATGTTAACGCCTAGAATATTAGGTACCCATAAGAAAGATGTCAACTAGAATAGCCTATTTAGATAGGCATTAAAGCCTATAACACATAATATATTAGGCAAAAATTGACTCGCGAACTCTTGTCGCCGCAGCGACCTGCCCGAGGCTATTTTCCCTTCAGACGCGCAATTTCCCCTTCGAGTTCGGCAATGCGTCGATCCCGCTGTTGGAACCGGCGCGTGACGTGCGCGGCCAACTTGTGGTCGGCAGTACGAGGATCGCAATTCTCCGGCCCGACAGGTTCTGCTGGTTCCGGAGGTTCCGGTCGGTCGTAACGAGAGTGTCGAACTGCTGCTCCGCTATTGCGAGTGGATCGCCATTGCGCAGCGTCGACCAGCCCAATTCGTAGGCCGTCCGCACTTCATGCCCCGCGAGGTGATCCCGCAAGCGGCACGGGAACGCCCTGGTCGAACAGAATGCGCAAACGGTGGAGCGGGTGTTACGCCGCCTGAACGCTGCGCGCGGCGTGCTCCAGCACGGCTTCGGCCTGCGTGCGCGTCACGCCCGGGAGCCATGCAAGAAACCGATCCAGCGTCGCGCCGCCTTCGAGGTTTTCGAACAGCGCACTCACGGGCACGCGCGAGCCCCGAAATACCCACGCCCCGCTGACCTTGGCGGAATCCTGTTCTACGGCCGGGCAGGTGGACCAATCGAGCATGGGCGGATTCTACTCCCACCGGCCGCGTGTACGGGACGGCAGGTAAATTGGAATAGCTGAATCCAAGCTGGTCGAAGACGGGCGCCCCCTCGATGCGCCAAGCCACGCTAGACTGATCGGCGTCAGGTTCGCGAGGAAGGGATATCGTCATGCAACTGCTCACCGTCAGAATCGACAAACCCGAGACGACCAACTTCATTCTCGGGCAGACGCACTTCATCAAGACCGTGGAAGACGTGCACGAGGCGCTGGTCGGGGCGGTGCCGGGCATCAAGTTCGGTCTGGCGTTCTGCGAGGCTTCGGGCAAGTGCCTGGTGCGCTGCTCGGGCACCGACGCGGGTCTGGTGGAGCTGGCGAAGAAGAACGCGCTCGCACTCGGGGCGGGGCACACGTTCATCGTGTTCCTGGGCGATGGTTTCTTTCCGGTGAACGTGCTCAATGCGCTGAAGATGGTGCCGGAGGTGTGCCGCATCTTCTGCGCCACGGCCAATCCCACCGAAGTGGTGATCGCGCAAACCGATCAGGGGCGCGGGATCATGGGCGTGGTGGACGGCGCCTCGCCCAAGGGGGTGGAGGCCGATGCCGACGTCAACTGGCGCAAGGGCTTCCTGCGGCAGATCGGGTACAAGCTCTAAACTCAAGAAAACAGGGAGTGCGGCCGAAGATGGAGATCAACGCGTGAGCAGGGGCGTGGCAAGGTCGCCGCGTTGCATCGTCATTGCCGGGCCGAATGGCGCGGGCAAGACAACCTTTGCCAAGGAGTTTCTGCCTAAGGACGCAGGCGTCATGCACTTCGTTAACGCAGATCTGATCGCGACCGGACTCTCGCCGTTGCGACCGAATCTGGCTGCAGTCGCGGCGGCGAGGTTGGTCCTGACCGAACTGGACCGCATGGCGAATGCGCGTGTCGACTTCGCGTTCGAAAGCACTTTGGCGGGGAGGAGCGACGTGGCACGCATAAAGCGCTGGAAAGCGGCGGGCTATCGCATCGAGATGGTATTCCTCAACCTGCCCTCCCCGCAGCTCGCCTTGCGGCGCATCGCGGCACGCGTGAAGCAGGGTGGGCATAATGTTCCCCGGGTCGACGTGCTGCGTCGCTTCGCACGCGGCTGGAGGAATTTTGAGACCGTGTATCGGCCGCTCGCCGGTGTTTGGGCGGTGTACGACAACTCCGGGGAAGTTCCCCGATGGCTGGAGCAGGGACCATGAAGCGAAACGGCGGTACACGGCAATCGAAAGAGTTTGCGGCCAAGGTCGGCCGGGCGCTCCGCCGCGCCGCGCGCGCTGCACGCAAGGCCGCGCGGACCTACCACACGCCTGTTTACGTGTGGAAGGACGGCAGGGTCGTGGCGGAGAAACCTTAAGCGCTGCGAGCGGGCATCACGCTTCACGTGATGAAGCGCTGGACGTTTCGCCTCGCCTGGCGCAAGGGCTTTCTGCGGCAGCTTGGGTACAAGCTGTGGGCGTCGCGCGATTCGAATCGGTGACGGTCGAGTGATCTGGAGTCATGCGGCCGGCGCCGGCCCAGGCGGGTAAGAGGCGCGGTAAGATACCGCCATCGCCCATATCGAAGAATCGCAAAAAGGGCGCAGCGGTTCCCGTGGCAATCCAATCGTACCTAGAAGAAGAGGAGGCGTTAGCATGTCATTCGGGGCGTAGGGTTGTGGGCGGCAGCGGCGGAGGCATTCTCGATCGGGGCAACCGGCAGCCCGCATGTCGTCCGGCATTCAGGCTACATGTCACGCGGTACGCATGAAAATCCGGTTCAATTCTCGGGTCGAGGCCGGATCAAAGACATTAGTTACGGCGTCGCTTTCATTGAGGGAGTCGGCGCACAGGCAGTCATCGGCCATGCTGCCCGCGCGGTTTTCGGGCAGATGGGCGATTACGACATGAGCGATCTGAATGACAGTGAACTCATCAATACGCTGCGCATCGCGCACGACCGTCCGCGCTCGAGGTGAGATTCCAGCGCGGGAATCAAGGCCGCGCGGGCGCGGACGCGCAGAATCAGCAGCGCTGCAACGGGAACAACGAACCATTGGAGCATGGGGCTCGGATTCAAATTTATTTCCAGGAGTTGCTACGCATGCAATTCCCGAAGCGTTGGCAACGCTGCTGCTCCCGTAATGCTCTAGGAGGTCATTCCCATCGAGATCTCGAAGCGTACGGTATCGTGTTCCGCGAAGACCGAGATCGTACCGCCATGCGCTTCAACGATCGATTTGGTGATGGCGAGACCCAGGCCCGCGCCCTCGCCGCCGCGCTGGCGGCACGAGTCGACCCGGTAAAAGCGGTCGAACAGTCTGGGCAAATGCTCCGGCGGTATGGCTAGTCCGGGATTCTCGACGGTGATGCGGATGCCATCGTTTCCCAAATCACGGACCTCCACCTTGATCGCGCCGTCGCGTGGGGTGTGCCGGATGGCGTTGGAGAGCAGGTTGCTGATCGCGCGCCGTATCATCAGCCGGTCCCCTGAAATCGAGCCGCTACCGATCCGGGACACGCGAACGCCCTGTTCATCGGCCAGGGCCTCGTAGAACCCGATCAGTTCATCGACCTGCGTCGCCAGATCAATGTTCTCCCTGTGCGGCACGATCAGGCCGTTGTCCGCTTTCGCGAGAAACAGCATGTCCGCGATCATGCGGGCGAGCCGGTCGTATTCCTCGAGGTTCGAATAAAGGATTTCACGGTACTCCTCCACGGATCTCGATCGGGAGAGCGCGACGTGGGTCTGGGTCATCAGATTACTGACCGGTGTGCGCAGTTCGTGCGCGAGGTCGGAGGAGAAGTCCGACAGCCGTCGGAACGAGTCCTCCAGCCTGTCGAGCATGTCATTGAACGAGGTGGCAAGGTCGGCGAGTTCCGCCGGCACGGACTCGCCCGGCAGGCGGTCGCCGAGGCGGGTGGCCGAAATGCCTTTTGCCACCTGAGCGATGTTGCGTACCGGAGCCAGACCACGCTGGGCATCGAACCAGCCCAACAAGCCGGTGAGCAGAACGCCGAAGGCAACAAATATCCACAGGGACTTGCGAAATGAGGCCATGAAGTCGCGGTGGTGAGAAATGTCCAGCGCCACGGCGACAGTGAATGGGCTTGCAGCGACGACACCGGACGGCACCGACATGACGATGCCGCGAAAGGCGCGTTCTCCACTTTCCCATACCACCGGCTTGGACCGCCCTTCTCCTGGCTCCTTCGACCATGATGCTATCAATTCCTTGAGGAAACCGGCTCCCGGGGTGGTGAAGACGGGGCGATTCCCCGGAGCGAACACAGCGACCGAAAGCCCATGATGGCCGATGATCGCGTGCTCCAGTTGTTGCGGGATGGCATCCATTTCCGCAGGCGAGCGCACCTTGGAAATCGTATGGCGAGCAATTTCCAGCTTGCTGTTGATTTCGGCCAGATCCTGCTCCTCGAAATGGGCCTCGACTGAGGTGCTGATCACGGTTCCCAGCGCGACCAGCACGGCGGCGGAGGTCGCGGCAAACAGAAGGGTGACGCGAAGGATGATCGATTTGTGTCGCATCATGCGGGCTCCGGTGCCTCGATGACGTAGCCCATGCCGCGCACGGTTTTGATCAGTTTGGGTTCGAAATCGTCGTCGATTTTCGATCGCAACCGGCGGACGGCCACTTCGATGACGTTGGTGTCGCTGTCGAAGTTCATGTCCCAGACCTGGGAGGCGATCAACGAGCGCGGCAGCACCTCGCCCTGCCGCCGCAGCAGAAGTTCGAGCAGCGCGAACTCCTTCGCGGTCAGGTCGATCCGCTTGCCCGAGCGCGTGACGCGTCGGCGACGCAGGTCGAGTTCCAGGTCGGATGCTCGCAGTACATCGGCTTCCGTGGTCTTGCCGCGCCGCAACAACGTCCGGACCCGGGCCAGCAGTTCCGAAAAGGCAAACGGCTTGACGAGGTAGTCATCGGCACCCAATTCCAGTCCTTTGACACGGTCTTCCACATGGTCGCGGGCGGTGAGGAAAAGCACCGGCAGGTCGCGTCCGGCGCGCCGGATTTCCTGCAGCACTCCCCAGCCGTCCAGTCCGGGCAGCATCACGTCCAGCACCACGAGGTCGTATGCTTCGGTCAATGCCAGGTGCATGCCATCCATCCCGTCGCGCGCGATGTCGGCGACAAAGCCAGCCTCCGTAAGACCCTGCTTCAGGTAATTGCCGGTTTTGGTTTCGTCTTCGATGATCAGGATTTTCATGTCGCCTCTTGCCGCAATCTGGCTTACCCTCCGATTGTGCATCATAAGAATCCGCCGTCTCCAAAGATTACAGATTTGTAATCGCGCGGTCAGCTTCCCGTGGGTTGCGTGGAAACATCATGGCGGCCGGCCCTCTCACACAACCGTTCTGAGCCGTAGATTCACGGACGAAAGTGAATTGTGCAGTCGCGCCCGTTGTTCGTTTGGTAGACTTGCCTCCACATGTTGATTATCCGCAAATTGGTTCTGTACCTGCTGCTCGCGTGCCTGCCGCTGCAAAGCGTGGCAGGGCCGACATACATGCTGTTCTGCGACGACGCGACGCCAGCCGCTGCGGATGGGTTGCATGGTCACGACGACGGCGATGAGCATCCCGCACAGGATGCGCCGGCCGGCCCGGGCGGAATCTCCTCGCACGATTGCTGCCAGCATTATTTCTCCGGCGTGGTGCACGGCACTTTGCCGGATGTTAGCCCGACGCGGCTCGTGTACGTTGCGGTTGGGCTTGCCAGCTTCTATTCCTTCTTCCCCGAGCACCTCAAGCGCCCGCCGCTTACCGTCCTCGCCGTCTGATCGGCGGGTGGCGTCTCCTGCCCCGAGACCGGGGCTGACCCACCGTCTGGCGCGGATGCGATTCGCTTCCATTCACGTATTGCGCCCGGTCTCCGGATCTGGGCACGTCGTTGGGGATTTCGATGAGAATTCTTGTTGCATTGATAGTTGGCATCGCGGTGGCGCTGCCGGCACACGCGCAGAGTCTGCGCGATGCGGTCGAGGCGGCGTGGATGCGGCAGCCGCTCGCGCAGGCAAGACCAGCGCGCGCGGAAGAATTCGCGGCGAAACGCGACGCCACGCAGGCCTTGTTTCCCGAGCCGCCCAGCCTGGTCGTCGGTAACCGCGACGACCGTCTGCACCGCAACGAGGGGGCGCGCGAGTTGAGTGCCGAAATTGCTTTGCCGCTGTGGCTGCCCGGGGAACAGGGACGCCAAGCTGCAATCGTCAGCGCCGAGCGCGATCAGTACGATGCCGCGCTCGCCGCGGCGAAGCTGAAGCTTGCCGGCGAAGTGCGCGACGCCTATTGGCAGGTACGGCTCACCGAAAACGAGCTGGCGCTCGCGCGCCGCAAGGTGGAGGAAGCGGCTGTGCTCGCGGCCGATGTCGAACGCCGCGTCAAGGCCGGCGATCTGGCGCGCGTCGATCTGAACCAGGCGCAGACCGCGGAACGCCTGGCGCGCGCCGCGCTGGCCGAAGCCGAGATCAAGACATTCAGGGCGAGGCAGGGCTTCAAGGTGCTGACAGGGTTGAGCAAGTTGCCCGGCGGCGAAGAGACCCTCGCCGCGCAGGTCGCCCCCCTCGATGACCATCCACTGCTCGCGCCGCTGCAACGTGCGGTGGCCACCGCGCAGGCCAAGCTTAATCTGGCTACGCAAAGCCTGCGCAACAATCCGGAGTTGGAACTTGGGCTGCGGCGCGAACGTGGTCTATTCGACGAGCCGTACGCCCACTCTTTTGAGGTGCGCTTCCGGTTGCCGTTCGCGACCGATGCGCGCAACAAACCGCGGATTGCCGCTGCAAACGGGGAAATGATCGAAGCGCACGCTGCTTACAACCTGGAGCGCGCCAAGGCGGCGGCTGAGACCGAAGCGACGCGGCGCGAACTGGAGCAGGCGCGCACCGTCGTGCAACTGACGGAGGCGCGCTTCGCGCTCGCCGCCGATACCCAGCGCCTGCTGGCCAGGGCCTTTGCGCTCGGAGAACTCGATTTGATCGCGCGGCTGCGCGCTGAAAACGAGCGCTTCGAGGCGGAACTCAATTTCACGCGCGCCAAGCTCGAAGCGATGCGCGCCATCTCGCGTCTCAATCAGGCATTGGGGGTATTGCCATGAAATGGTTATTCGGATTGGTGCTGGCGCTA